>ERZ777003.725-NODE-725-length-60941-cov-18.384440_pt1 | contig 60941 bp, 61 predicted proteins | sample MGYA00374956_ERZ777003 | MGnify/ENA primary metagenome ERZ777003 (study PRJEB29302, sample SAMN06268252) | bioreactor metagenome | isolation source: Joint BioEnergy Institute, California, USA | place: USA:Joint BioEnergy Institute, California, USA | collected...
GGGGGTCAAATTTACCTCGGCGTCAGGGGGTCAGTTTTACTTCGGCGTTAACACCGACACGTCACCGAGGAAGAACAGCAGGTTCTCGAAGAGCATCTCGTTGTTGCGCCTGAGCTTCTCGGGCCATCGCTTCCAGGCGACGAAGTCCTTCCATGCCTGTGACAGCTTCGGCGAGACACTTTCTGGAGATATCAGTGGCTGAGGTTGTGCCTGTGCTCCCAGAAGGCTCTGCTCGGTCCCCTGAGTGGCTCCAGCGACAGCCTGAGGCGCCAACGCGAAGCGGGCGACTAGTCCTTCATATTCTCCAGAAAAGTCCGCCAGCTGGCTGCACAGACGCTCCAGCGTCGCCTTGCAGCGGGACTGCTTGATGCGACGGATCAGCTCCGTCTTCTGGTTGATCAGATAGAGGGCCTCGGCGAAGGAGTCGGTCCTGAGAGTGCGCTTGATCTCCCGAGGCAACCCTGGACAGAGCTGCCGAACGTGACGGGGAAGACGGAAGCGGAAACAGAAGACGCCCCCTCTCAGAACCAAGTACGGAGGACGACTGTGTACCGGATTGTGTACCAGTTTGTGTACCGGCATCTTGCATCTCCAGCAGATCGTCCGTAACCTGCTGAAGACACAAGAAAAATGTTAGGCGGGAGTCAGTCTATAAGCCGGGTTCTGTCGAGGACAGCCATTCATCTGCGACGCACGTCGCCGTGCGCCTGTAGCGACCTACCCGGGAGCAGTGCGGGCCACACCAATGCTCCCCTATTTGGTCTTGCTCCGAGTGGGGTTTACCGTGCCGCGGCGTGTTACCACCCGCGCGGTGCGCTCTTACCGCACCTTTTCACCCTTGCCTGTGCCCGAAGGCCATCGGCGGTCTGTTTTCTGTGGCACTTTCCGTGGGCTCACGCCCCCCAGGCGTTACCTGGCACTCCGCCCTGTGGAGCCCGGACTTTCCTCCATGCCCCGAAGGACACAGCGACTGTCCGACCGACTCCCGTCGCGTATCTTATCATGCCTCCGCGTCGTCGCCGCGACTCATCTCGAGCGCGCGCTTATACAGATCGTTGCGGGCCACACCGGTGAGTTCCGCGGCCAGTTTCGCCGCCTGCTTGAGCGGCAACTCGCGCAGCAGCACCACCAGCACCCGCTCGGCCTGCGCCAGCGCCCGCTCGTTCGGCTCGACCTCGCGCCGACCGGCCACCATCACCACGAACTCGCCGCGCTGCTGGTCTTCATCCCCCGCCACCCAGTCCGCCAGCTCCCCCAGCGGCGCTAGCCGGATGGTCTCGAAAGTCTTGGTCAGCTCGCGGGCGACGGCCGCCTCCCGTTCCGCGCCGAACACCTCCGCCAGATCCTGCAGCGCCTCGCGAATACGATGCGGAGCCTCGAAGAACACCAGGGTGCGCGGCTCGTCCCGCAGCGATTCCAACAGCCGCCGCCGCGCCCCCGCTTTGGCCGGCAGAAACCCCTCGAAGGCAAAGCGATCGGTCGGCAAGCCGGCCGCCGACAGCGCGGCGGTAACGCTGCTCGGCCCCGGCACCGGCACCACTCGAATGCGCCGCCGGTGAGCCTCGCGCACCAGCTTGTAGCCCGGATCGCTCACCAAGGGCGTGCCAGCATCGCTGATCAGCGCCACCGTACCGCCGGCGAGCACGGCGTCCAACACCGCGCCGAGCTGCTGGCTCTCGTTGTGCTCGTGCAAGCTGATCATGCGGGTGCCGATGCCGAAGTGCTGCAGCAGCTTGGCGGAATGGCGGGTATCCTCGGCGGCGATCAGGTCGGCTTCGCCCAGCACGCGCAGCGCGCGGGGGCTGATATCCTCCAGATTGCCAATGGGCGTGGCAACGACGTACAAAACTCCAGCCTGATGCGACACGTAGCGCCCCTCGCGGCAAACGGACTTGCCCGGCTCGCCTAACAGGTGACCGGGACGGGCTGCGTTATATTAGTGCGTCTTCCCGGAGTAACCACCCATGGATGTGAGCCGCCGTACCAAAACCCTCCTGCTGACCTTCGCGCTGGCTCTGACGCTGACCGCCTGCGGCACCCGCCCCGGCAAGCCGATCACGGTCCAGCAACCGCCCAGCGCAGCCGCGGAGGCGGAAGCGGCGGCCGATGCCGCTCTGGCCGCCGGCGATCCGGCCGGCGCCGCCGCGCGGCTGGAGCGCGCCGCCGACACCGCCGGCGAGCGTCGCGCCAGCCTGCTGCTGCGCGCCGCCGAACTGCGCCTGCAGGCGCGACAGCCCGACCGCGCGGCGGCCCTGCTGGCGCGACTGCCGGTGGAAGCGCTGTCGGCGGAAGAGCGTTACCGCTGGGAGCTGGCGCAAATACGCATCCTGCACGACAGCGGGCAAAACGAGGTCGCGCTGACCCGCCTGGGCCGGCTGCCGGCGCCGCCGGCGGCGCTGCTGGGGGATTGGCTGCGGCTGCGGGCGCTGGTGCTGGCCACCGACCGACCGTTGCTGGCGGCGCAGGCGCGCGCCGACCTCGAACCGCTCCTCACCGACCCTGCCGAGCTGACCGACAATCGCCACCAGCTGTGGGCGCTGCTGGAACAGGTGCCGCTCGAGGACTTGCGCGAGCTCATGCCGCCGCCACCCGACCTCTTCGGTGGCTGGCTGGAGCTGGCGTTTCTGAGCCGCACCCAACGCCTCAACGGCGCCCTCGCCGACGCCATCCACGCCTGGCAACAGCGCTATCCGGCGCACCCGGCGTCCGCCGAGATCGTGCCCGAGCTGCTGAACCGCAGCGCGCAAGCCGAGCCGCGCCAGTACCAGAAGATCGCTGTGCTGCTGCCGCTCACCGGCCCGCTGGCGGCGCCGGCACAGGCCATCCTGGAAGGCATCCGCGCCGCCCACGACCTCACGGAAGGCGAGAAGCCCGAAGTCTCGATCCTCGATATCGGTCCGGATGACGGCCAGCGCGTGTCGTCCGCTTACCAGCAGGCGGTGCACGAGGGCGCCGAGCTGGTGATCGGACCGCTCACCAAGGAAGCGCTAATCGCCCTGACCGCGGCCACCCCTAGCCTGACGGTGCCGGTGCTGGCGCTGAACACCTTGCCGGAAGGACAGTTCGTGCCACCCGGCCTCTATCAGTTCGGTTTGACGCCGGAGGACGAGGCGGTGGCCGCCGCGGACTACGCGCTGGCGCGCGGCTACCAGCGAATCCTGATTCTCACCCCGGAAGGCGACTGGGGCGCGCGCGTCCGCGCCGCGTTCGCCGCGCGGCTGGAAAGCGGCGGGGGCACCGTGCTGGAAACCGCAAGCTACGACCCGCGCGCCACCGACTTCAGCGAGCCGATCCGCGCCCTGCTCAATCTCGACGCCAGCGATCGGCGCTATCGCCAGCTGCGCGCGGCCCTGCGCAACGACATCCGGTTCGAGCCGTATCGCCGGGGCGACATCGACGCCATCTTCATCGGCGCCTTCCCGCGGGAGGCGCGGCTGATCCAGCCGCAGCTGCGGTTCTTCCGCGCCCTGAACGTCCCGGTGGTGGCGACCTCGCACGTCTACAGCGGCACCCCCAACCCGACCAGTGACCACGATCTCGACGGCATCGAGTTCGTCGACATGCCGTGGTCGCTGACCCAGGCTGTCGAGCCCTCCCCCGAGCCCGGCCCCGACGACACCACTGCCGATACGACCGAGGAGCCGGCGCCGCCGCAGGCGCAGTTCCCGCGCCTGTACGCGTTCGGCATGGACGCCTACCGCTTGGTTGGCTACCTGGAAGCAATGCGCCAACATGTGGGCGAGTCGATAGACGGCGTCAGCGGAGTGCTTAGTCTGGACGCGCAAGGACGGATTCGCCGGCAGCTGCAGGCGGCGCGCTTCGTCGGCGGGCGTCCGCAGCCGGTGGTCAATGTCGGCGGTCCCTTCGGGCCGGGCCCGGCGGATGCGATTGCGCCGCGGTGAACGGGCCGAGCGGCTGGCCGCCGCTCATCTGACGCGGGCCGGGTTGCAGCTGCTGGAGCGCAACTACCGCTGCCGTCTGGGCGAAATCGACCTGATCATGCGCGACGGCGCCACCCTGGTGTTCGTCGAGGTGCGGGAGCGCCGGCACGGCGGTTTCGGCAGCGGCGCCGACAGCGTCGACCGGCGCAAGATTCGACGGCTGGTGGCGGCCGCGCAGCACTACCTGCAGAACCAGCCGCGCCTGCCGCCCTGCCGCTTCGATGTGGTGAGCGTCGACGGCGACGATAACTTGACCTGGATTCCCGGCGCCTTCGACGCCGGCTGAACGAGCGATAGCCGAAAGGAACCCCATGGATCCGCACGAGCGAGTGATACAGCACTTCCACGAAAGCATCCGCACCAAGCAGATGGCGATGGACCAGCTGGTTGGCGTGGTGGTCCGCGCCGCCGAAATCATGGCCCACTGCCTGCATGAGGAAGGCAAGATCCTCAGCTGCGGCAATGGCGGCTCGGCGGCGGACGCGCAGCACTTCTCATCGGAACTGCTCAACCGCTTCGAGATGGAACGGCCGGGTCTACCGGCGGTGGCGCTGACCACCGATAGCTCGACCCTGACCTCGATCGCCAACGACTACAGTTACCGCGACGTATTCGCCAAGCAGGTGCGGGCACTGGGCCGGCCCGGCGACGTGCTGTTGGCGATCAGCACCAGCGGCAACTCCCCGAACGTGGTCTCCGCCATCGACGCCGCGCACGCACGGGACATGCGCGTGGTGGCGCTGACCGGGCGCGAGGGCGGCGCGATGGCGACGCTGCTCACCCCCGACGATGTGGAGATCCGGGTTCCGGCCACCGTCACGGCCCGCATCCAGGAAGTCCATCTCCTGGTCATCCACTGCCTATGCGATTTGATCGATCAATATCTGTTCAACCCGGAGTAATGCGTATGCGTATCGCTACCGCCGCTCTCGCCATGACCGTACTGGCTGGAGCGCTGGCTGGCTGCGTGCCGCTGGTGGTGGGAGGCGCGGCCGCCGGCGTGGCGGTCGCTCACGATCGGCGCACTGCCTCGGCCGTGCTCCAGGATCAGCTCATCGAGGCGACGCTCTACGATCGGCTCGCCCGGGACAAGGATTTCGGCGACGACACCCACATCAGCGTCACCAGCTACAACCAGATCGTGCTGCTGACTGGCGAGGTGCCGACTCGGGAACTGGGGCTGCGCGCCGCGCAGTATGCGCGCGAGCACGAGAAGGTGCGGCAGGTGCACAACGAGTTGGTGATCTCGGCGCCGAGCTCGCTGGCGTCGCGCAGCAACGACGCGCTGATCACCACCGCCGCCAAATCCAGCCTGCTCGGCGTCGACATCGAAGGCTTCGATCCGACCCGGGTGAAGATCGTCACCGAAGCCGGCACGGTCTATCTGATGGGCCTGGTGACCCGCGAAGAGGCCGAGAAGGTGAGCGATCAGGTGCGACGCACGCAGGGCGTGCGCAAGGTGGTGCGGCTGTTCGAGCTGATCGACTGACGCGCCAGGGCGTGCCGGCTAGCGGCCGGCCGCCAGCAGCTCGTCTTCACCGCGCCCGCCGCCGTTCCAAATCGGACCGACCGTATGGATCACGTAGCGGGCGGGAAGCCTGAACCCGGGCGTCAGCTTCGCGTCGCCGGTACGGCAGCCGCCCAGCGTGGCGCAGGCGGCGCGCAGTTCCGGTCCGGCCCGACGATGAATGGCGCCGTCGACGCCACCGCCGCCAAGCAGGGTCGAATTGGCGGCGTTGACGATGGCATCGACCACGAGGGTGGTGATATCGGCCTCTACCACCTCGATCGCCATGGCTTCTCCCGCTACTTGACCACCCGCAGCGTCGGCCGACCGCCGCTCTTGCCCTGCCCCTGGCCCTGCGGCCCCGGTGGCGGGCTGCCGCCGCCGTCCTCGCGCTCGCTGAACAGCATGCCCTGACCGTTCTCGCGGGCGTAGATGGCCATCACCGCCTGAACCGGCACATACACATCGCGGGCGACGCCGCCGAAACGGGCGCTGAAGGTGATCGCGTCGTTACCGACATTGAGTTCGCGCACGGCCCGAGGGGCGATATTGAGCACCAGCTTGCCGTTATCGGCGTACTCCGTGGGCGCGTTGAGCCCTTCCCTCTCCGCGTCGACCAGGATGTAGGGCGTAAGCCCGTTGTCGACGATCCATTCGTAGAGCGCGCGTATCAGATAGGGTCGGCTGGATGTCATGACCTCGCTCTCTTACCTCGGCAGTTCCCGCCCGGTTCCCCGAGCCCATGCGGCCACTCCGATGCGACCGTATCGTTCATCATGGTCAATTCACCGCCGGGAGGAAAGTGCGTGCGGCCGACACTCCCCAAATGCAAAGGCCTTCCGGTGTCTGCTTCGTCCACCGAAAGGCCTTCGCGATTTCCCGTTCCGCCGCTCGGCGGTGCGGTCACATCGACTGGGGGCGAGGCCGCGATGCGCGGCCTCGTTCGTCGATCAATGCACGTCTCTCCAGAACTCCTTCTTGAGCAGATAGGAGACGAAGAAGAACACCAGCAGGAACAGCATGACCTTGACGCCCAGCTGCTGGCGATAGGCCTTGATCGGCTCGCCCACGTAGGCCAGGAAGTTGACCAGGTCACGGGTCGCCCGACGGTACTCCTCGGCGCTCAGCGCGCCGCTGCCCTCGGCGACCTGCGTGCCGCTGACCACCACCACCGGCGTATCGCCCTGCATCACCTCGCTGTAGACCGGCAGCGGCACGCCCTGCAGCTCCCACAGCACGTGCGGCATGCTGACGTCGGGGAACACCAGGTTGTTCCAGCCGACCGTCTTGGCGTCGTCGCGATAGAAGCTGTTCAGGTAGGTGTACAGCCAGTCGGTGCCGCGGCGGCGGGCGATCAGCGACAGATCGGGCGGCGCCACGCCGAACCAGCGGGCGGCATCCTGCTTGTCCATCGCCGTCCACATGGTGTCGCCGATCTTGGCGCCGGTGAAGATCAGGTACTTCTCGACCAGATCCTCCGGCAGGCTCAGGTCGGCGGCCAGCCGCTTGAAGCGCATGTACTCGGCGGAATGGCAGCCCGCGCAGTAGTTGATGTAGAGCTTGGCGCCGTTCTGCAGCGACGCCTTGTCGTACGGGTCGACATCGACCCGCATCAGCTCACCTTGGCCACCGGCGGCCCAGCTCAAAGCGGGCACCGTCGCAAAGAGGATCGCGATTAGGAACTTTCTCATTTGAAGGTCACCCTCTCCGGCACCGGCTTGGTCTTCTCCAGCCCGAAGGCGGTGTAGACCCAGAGGAAAACGAAGAACCCGAAGTAGTAAGCGGTACCTATCTGCGCCAGAGCGGTCTTGACGACGGTCGGCTGCTGCAGGCCCAGGTAGCCGAGCATCACGAAGTCGACGGCGAACAGCATCAGCGCAACCTTGTAGCCGAAACCGCGGTAGCGGATCGAGCGGACCTTGCCGCGGTCGATCCAGGGCAGCAGGAACAGCAGGATGATCGCCAGGCCCATGGCCGCCACGCCCGGGAAAGCCGAGCCAGCCATACTCGGCACGGCGCGCAGGATCGCGTAGAACGGCGTGAAGTACCACACCGGCGCGATGTGATCCGGCGTCTTCAGCGGGTTGGCCGGCTCGAAGTTGGGCGCCTCGAGGAACAGACCGAAGAACTCCGGCGCGAAGAAGATCACCGCGCAGAACACCAGCAGGAAGCCGGCCACGCCGAGGATGTCCTTCACCGTGTAGTACGGATGGAACGGAATGCCGTCGAGCGGAATGCCGTTCTCGTTCTTCTGCTTCTTGATCTCGATGCCGTCCGGGTTGTTGGAGCCGACCTGGTGCAGCGCCATGATGTGGGCGATGACCAGGAACACCAGGATCAGCGGCACGGCGATCACGTGAAGCGCGAAGAAGCGGTTCAGCGTGACCTCGGAGACGTTGTAGTCACCGCGGATCCACAGCGAGAGATCCTCGCCGACGAACGGCACCGCACCGAACAGGTTGATGATCACCTGCGCGCCCCAGTAGGACATCTGGCCCCACGGCAGCAGATAGCCCATGAAGGCTTCGGCCATCAGGCACAGGTAGATCAGCATGCCGAAGATCCAGATCAGCTCGCGCGGCGTCTTGTAGGAGCCGTACAGCAAGCCGCGGAACATGTGCAGGTAGACGACCACGAAGAAGGCCGAGGCACCGGTCGAGTGAATGTAGCGAATCAGCCACCCCCACTCCACGTCGCGCATGATGTACTCGACCGAGCCGAAGGCGAGATCGCCGGCCGGCTTGTAGTTCATGGTCAGGAAGATGCCGGAGACGATCTGGATGACCAGCACCAGCAGCGCCAGCGAGCCGAAGAAGTACCAGAAGTTGAAGTTCTTCGGCGCGTAGTACTTGGAGACGTGCTCCTCCCACAGCTCGGTGAGCGGGAAGCGCTCGTCGATCCACGCCACCAGGCGGTTCTTCTGCGCTGCCTCCGCCACCCGGTTCGGGTAGAGGGTCTTATCGGACTTCTTGCCAGTCATTATGCCGCCCCCTGATCTTCGCCGACGACGATGCGGGTGTCGCTCTCATAGCGATGCGGCGGCACCACCAGGTTCTTCGGCGCAGGCACGCCGGCGTACACACGGCCGGCCAGGTCGAACTTGGAACCGTGACACGGACAGAAATAGCCGCCCTGCCAATCGGCGCCCAGGTCGGCGGGGCCGACTTCAGGCCGATACAGCGGCGAGCAGCCCAGGTGGGTGCAGATGCCGATCACCACCAGGTACTCCGGCTTGATCGAGCGGTACTCGTTGCGCGCGTACTCCGGCTGCTGCGCGGCGTCCTTGGATGCGGGATCGAGCAGCTTCGGCTCGACCGTCTTCAGGCGCTTGAGCATGTCCTCGGTGCGGCGCAGAATCCACACTGGCTTACCCCGCCACTCCACGTTGATCTGCTGACCGGGCTCCAGCATGCCGATGTCCACCGTCACCGGCGCGCCCGCCGCCTGCGCCTTGGCGCTCGGCTTCCAGGACGCCAGGAACGGCACCGCTGTATAGATCGCGCCAATACCGCCAATAACGGCGGTGGTGGCGGTCAGGAATCGGCGCCTGCCCTTATCCACGCCATCTTGATTCATTCAGGAGCCCCCATGGGATGAGGTTTAGACTGGTGTCTACAAACGAAAATCGGCCGAGGGGGCCGATCGTACGTGGCTGAAAAGGTGTGCTCTGCCAAGCGCCCCCCGTACACGGCGCATAAGCATCCAACATCGAACCCTACAGGTCAAGTTGAAAGCCCGGCTCATAAGCCGGGCCAAAAAACGTTTTTCGAATCGTTACGCGGGGTTATCGAGGTCGATGAAACGATGCTCCAAACCGAACTGCGCCGCCAGCCGTTCGCCCAGCGCCTGCACCCCGTAGCGCTCGGTGGCGTGATGGCCGGCCGCGTAATAATGAATGCCGCGCTCGCGCGCCACGTGCGCGGTCGGCTCGGAGATCTCGCCGCTGATGAAGGCGTCGACGCCAGCGTCTGCGGCGGCGTCGATGAAGCGCTGGCCCGCACCAGTGCACCAAGCCACGGTGCGTATCCGCGCCGGACCGCCGGCCACGTGCAGCGGCGCCCGCCCGAGCACGCGACCGATGCGCTCGGCCAGGGCGTCGGGCGCGTAAGGCTGCTCGAAATGACCGCGCGGGATCAGGGGATGACGCTCCCGGTCGTCGACGGCGCCATCCACGGTTATGCCGAGCCGCAGCGCCAGCTGCGCGTTGTTACCGAGTTCCGGGTGCGCATCCAGCGGCAGGTGGTAAGCCAGCAGGCTCACGCCGGCGCGCAGCAGCGCGGCGACGCGCCGCCCCTTCATGCCGACCAGGCGCGGATCCTCGCCTTTCCAGAAATAACCGTGATGCACCAACAGCGCGTCGGCGCCGGCGGCGACGGCGGCATCGATCAACGCCTGGCTGGCGGTGACACCCGATACCAACAGCCGCACCTGCGGCCGGCCTTCGATCTGCAAGCCGTTGGGGCAATAGTCGGCGAACTCGCCCGCCGCCAGTAGCTGATCGGCATACCGCACCAGTTCCGTCAAAGCCGCCATGATCCGCTCACCTCCCGTGCCGTTGCGCCCGCCGGTTGAGTTGGTCGATCCTATCGCAATCGGCATCTATCCCTGAAGGAATACCGAGAATGAGCGCGAAGCGCCTAACCCGCTTTCTGGCGAGTTACGTCATCGTCGGCCTGCTGGTCGCGGTGGCCGTGGTGGCGCTCAGACCCGATCTGCTGGGCGATGCGCCGCCCTCCCCGGCGCAGCCACCGGTGACGCTGGAGCGCCCGGCGCCGACCGCCGCGCTCGGCGTCGGGCCGGTGTCCTACGCCGCGGCGGTGGAGAAAGCGGCGCCGGCGGTGGTGAACATTTTCAGCAAGCGCGTCACCGAACGGCGCAGCCCGTTGCTGGACGATCCCGTGCTGCGCCATTTCTTCGGCGAGCAGGGCCAGCGCCGCGAGCGGGTGGAAACCAGCCTGGGTTCCGGCGTCATCGTCAGCGCCGACGGCTACATCCTCACCAACAACCACGTCATCCAAGGCGCTTCCGAGATTCAGGTGGCGCTGAACGACGGCCGCTCGGCGGCGGCCCGGCTGGTGGGGCGCGACCCGGAAACCGATCTAGCGGTGCTGCGCATAGAGCTCGAGCAGCTGCCGGTGATCACCGTCGGCGACTCCACCCGGCTGCGGGTCGGCGACGTGGTGCTGGCGATCGGCAACCCCTTCGGCGTCGGCCAGACCGTGACCCAGGGCATCGTCAGCGCTACCGGCCGCAATCAGCTCGGGCTGAGCACCTTCGAGGATTTCATCCAGACCGACGCCGCCATCAACCCCGGCAACTCCGGCGGCGCACTGATCAACGCCCACGGCGAGCTGATCGGCATCAACACCGCGATCTTCAGCCGCAGTGGCGGCTCGCAGGGCATCGGCTTCGCCATCCCATCGGATCTGGCGGAAAAGGTGCTGCAGAGCATCGTTAGCCACGGCCGGGTGATACGCGGCTGGCTGGGTGTGGAGATCCAGATGCTCACGCCGCAGCTGGCGGAGTCGTTCGGGCTGGACTCGCCGGTCGGTGCCGTGGTCGCCGGCGTGCTGCGTAACGGTCCGGCCGACCAAGCCGGGCTGCAGCCGGGCGACATCATCCTGCGCATCGACGACCAGCCGGTCCGCGATAGTCAGTCGTTCCTGAAACTGGTGACCGAGCGCAAGCCCGGCGAGAAGCTGCGCATCAGCGGCGTGCAGCGCGGCAATCGCTTCGAGACCACCGCGATCGTCGCCGAACGCCCGGAGCTGCCAACTCGCTGAAGCCCCAAAACATGCGCGGCGCCGTCGCTCCGGGAGCGACGGCGCCGCGCAACGTTCGCTGACCCGCGCTCAGCGCTTGTGCGCTCGCGCCCCTAGCGCCGGCCGGCGCGCTCGAAATCCTCGACCCGGTACTCTGCCGAGCGGGCGTGCGCCACCAGGCCCTCGCCGCGCGCCAGCACGCTGGCGACCCGGCCGAGCTCGGCGGCGGCCGCCGCCGAGCAGTTGATCAGGCTGGTGCGCTTCTGGAAGTCGTACACCCCCAACGGCGAGGCGAAGCGGGCGGTCGACGAGGTCGGCAGCACGTGGTTGGGCCCAGCGCAGTAATCGCCCAGCGCCTCGGCGGTGTAGCGCCCCAGGAAGATCGCGCCGGCATGCCGCAGCCGCGGCAGCAGCCGCTCCGGCTCGGCCACCGACAGCTCCAGGTGCTCGGGGGCGATGACGTTGGCGACCTCCGCCGCCTCGTCGAGATCGCGCACCTGGATCAGTGCGCTGTTACCGCTCAGCGAGGCGGCGATGATGTCCCGGCGCGGCATGGTCGGCAGCAGCCGCGCCATCGCCTCCTCGACGCGGTCGAGGAAGGCGGCGTCCGGCGTCACCAGCCAGGCCTTGGCCTGCTCGTCGTGCTCGGCCTGGGAGAACAGATCGGCGGCGATCCACTCCGGATCGGTGCCGCCGTCGCACAGCACCAGGATCTCGGACGGGCCGGCGATCATGTCGATGCCGACCACGCCGAACACCATGCGCTTGGCCGCCGCCACGTAGGCATTGCCGGGACCGACGATCTTGTCCACCGCCGGAATGGTCTCGGTGCCGTAGGCCAGGGCCGCCACCGCTTGCGCGCCGCCGATAGTGAACACCCGGTCCACCCCGGCCACGCGCGCCGCGGCCAGCACTAGCCGGTTGACTTCGCCGCCGGGGCTGGGCGACACCATGATCACCTCGGGCACCCCGGCGACCTTGGCGGGAATGGCGTTCATCAGCACCGACGAGGGATAGGCGGCCTTGCCGCCCGGCACGTACAGCCCGACCCGATCCAGCGGCGTCACCAGCTGGCCCAGCACGGTGCCGTCCGGCTCGGTATAGCTCCAGGATTCCTGCCGTTGCCGCTGGGCATAGGCCTCGATCCGTGCCGCTGCCCGCTCCAGGGCCTGGCGTTGCTCGGCCGGCAACGCCGCCAGGGCGGCGTCCAGGCGCTCACGCGGGATTTCCAAGGCAGCGACGCTGTCGGCCTCCAGCCGGTCGAAGCGACGGGTGTACTCCAGCAGCGCCTGGTCACCGCGCCGCTTCACGTCGGCCAGAATCCCGGCCACCGCCGGCTCCACCTGCGCCTCGGAACCGTGATCCCAGGCCGTCAGCTCCTTGAGCCGGGACCAGAAATCGGGCTGGGCGGTGGAAAGCCGCTTGATGGCGGGCATGGCATGGATCCTCATTTGCGAAACGATATACGAACAAGCGTGCCCAGAGCCGAAGGGGCGCGCAAGAGGCGGCCTGAGGCCGCCGTTAGGCCGAGGCTCTGGCCTCGACCGCAGCGCCGATCCGCTCGATGAATTCTTTCACCCGCCGGTGCTTGATCTTCATCGACGCCTTGTTGACGATCAGCCGCGAGGAAATGTCGGCGATGTGCTCGAGCGGCACCAGGCCATTGGCCTTGAGCGTATTGCCGGTGTCGACCAGGTCGACGATGACGTCGGCCATGCCCACCAGCGGCGCCAGCTCCATCGAGCCATACAGCTTGATCAGCTCGACTTGCCGCCCCTGCTCGGCGAAGTAGCGGCGGGTGATGTTGACGAACTTGGTCGCCACCCGCAGCCGCCCGGGCCGCAGATTGGCGCCGGCCGGCCCTGCCACCATCAGCCGGCAGCGGGCGATCTTGAGATCGAGCGGCTCGTACAGATCCTGGCCGCCGTACTCCATCAGCACGTCCTTGCCAGACACGCCCAGATCGGCGCCGCCGTACTGCACATAGGTCGGCACGTCGGTGGCGCGCACGATCACCAGCTGCACGCCCGGCTGATTGGTCGGCAGCACCAGCTTGCGGCTCTTGCCCGGATCCTCGGCCGGTTCGATGCCGGCCGCGGCCAGCAGCGGCAGGGTGTCTTCGAGAATGCGGCCCTTGCTGAGAGCGATGGTCAAGGTCTCGGCCATGGATTACCTCAAGCCGGCACGCGCCGGATGTTGGCGCCGAGCTGCGACAGCTTCTCTTCGATGCACTCGTAACCGCGATCGATGTGGTAGATCCGGTGCACGTGCGTCTCGCCCTTGGCGACCAGACCGGCCAGCACCAGGCTGGCCGAGGCGCGCAGATCGGTGGCCATCACCGGCGCGCCGCTCAGCTGCGGCACGCCACGGCTGATCGCCGTGTTGCCCTCGAGCTGGATGTCCGCGCCCATGCGCTGCATCTCCAGCGCGTGCATGAAGCGGTTCTCGAAGATGGTTTCGGTGATCGTGCCCACGCCCTCGGCGATGGAGTTGAGGGCGCAGAACTGAGCCTGCATGTCGGTCGGGAACGCCGGGTACGGCGCGGTCCGGATGTTCACCGCCTTGGGCCGCTCGCGGCGCATGCTCAGCTCGATCCAGTCCGGACCGGTGTCGATGTGAGCGCCCGCCTCTTCCAGCTTGATCAGCACCGCTTCGAGCAGGGTCGGATCGGTGCCCTTGACCTTGACCCGGCCGCCGGTGATCGCGCCCGCCACCAGGTAGGTGCCGGTCTCGATGCGGTCCGGCAGCACATCGTAGTGGGTGCCGGACAGGCTCTCGACGCCCTCGATCACCAGGGTGTCGGTGCCGGCGCCGCTGATGCGCGCGCCCATCTTGTTCAGACACTGAGCCAGATCGACCACCTCGGGCTCGCGCGCGGCGTTCTCGATCGTCGTGACGCCCTCCGCCAGGGTGGCGGCCATCATTAGATTCTCGGTGCCGGTGACGGTGACGGTATCCAGCACCAGCCGCGTACCCTTCAGGCGCTTGCAGCGGGCCTTGATGTAGCCGCCCTCGATGACGATGTCGGCGCCCATGGCGCGCAACCCGTCGACGTGCAGGTTCACCGGTCGCGCGCCGATGGCGCAGCCGCCCGGCAGCGATACCTCGGCCTGGCCGTACCGCGTCAGCAGCGGCCCGAGCACCAGGATGGAGGCGCGCATGGTCTTCACCAGCTCGTACGGGGCGCGGAAGCTGTGGATGGTGGTCGGATCGACCTCGATGTTGAGCTTCTCGTCGACGGTCAGGCGCACGCCCATCTGCCCGAGCAGCTCCATCGTGGTGGTGACGTCCTGCAGGTGCGGGATGTTGCCGACCGTGATCGGACTGTCCGCCAGCAAGGTCGCGGCCAGGATCGGCAGAGCGGCGTTCTTGGCGCCGGAGATGCGGATCTCGCCGTTGAGCGGGATACCGCCGGTCATTATCAGCTTTTCCATCAGGCCTGCGCCGCTTGCTCGGGGGTTAGGGTGGTCAGGGAAATGGCATGCACCGCGCCGCTGTCGAGGTACTCCTGCAACAGCGCGTTCACCATGCGATGGCGCTGGATCAGGGGCTTGCCTTCGAACGCGGCGCAGACGATGCGCGCCTGGAAATGAACGCCGTCGTTGCTGACCACGTGCGCGCTGGCGCCGGGCAGCCCGGCTTCGATCAACGCCTTGATCTGCTGGGGATCCATAATTCGATCAGCTCAAAAACATCTATTCGGCAGGAAATTAAGATACGCCGGTTTCGAACGGCAACACGTGCTCGAGCCCGCACACCCGAACGATGGCGCGCATCTGCTCCGGCAGCCCGATCAGGCGGATGCGGCGGCCGCGCTGACGCGCCAGCCGCACCCACTCGGTGAGCAGCGCCACGCCGGCGCTGTCGGAGCGGCTGACGCGACCCAGGTTGATGCGCAGCTCCGACGTCTCGGCCAGCAGCCGCGCCCCCTGTTCGACCAGCGCCGGCACGGTCTGGAAGCTGAGCTCCCCCACCAGCCAGTATTCGCCGCTCTGGGCGTCGCGCTCGAGCCTGGCGTCCGCCATCAGCTCCGCCCCTGGCGATTGCGCTCCGACAGCTTGCTGATCAAGCCGTCGATGCCGCCCTGCTGGATCTCGGAGTTGAAGGTGCTGCGATAGTTCTGCACCAGGCTCACGCCTTCGATCACCACGTCGAACACCTTCCAACCGTCCTTGCCCTGGCGCAGCTGGTAGACCACCGGAATGGGCGGTCCGCTCGGCTGCACGATCTCGGTGCGCACGGTGGCGCGGTCGGGCTGCGGCGAGGGCGGATTGGGCAGGTAGTTGACCTTCTGCCCGGAGTACTGCGACAGCGAGGTGCCGTAGGTACGGATCAACAGCTCGCGGAACTCCTCGACGAAGCGCTGCTGCTGCTCGGGGCTGGCCTCGCGCCAGTTGCGCGCCAACACCAGCTTGCTCATCTGCACGAAATCGAACTGCGGCAACACGATGTCGCGCACCAGCGGCATCACCGCCTGCGGGTTGGCCTTGATCTCGTCCTGATGATTCTCGAGCGCCGCCAGCACTTTCTCGGTGGTGTCCTTGACCAGGGCTTCGGGCGATTGCGCGGCTTCCTGCGCCGCCGCCAACCCGGCCAGACCGAACGCCATCACCCAGACGGCCAGCCATCGTTTGATCGTTCGCATGCGCGTCATCCTCTAACTACTTGTCGCCCGCCGCGGTGCTGTACAGGAACTGACCGATGATCTGCTCCAGCACCAACGCCGACTGGGTATGAGCGATCAGATCGCCGTCGGTTAGATAGTCGTCCTCGGCGCCGGGTTCCAGGCCGATGTACTGCTCGCCCAGCAGACCGGAGGTCATGATCCGGGCGTTGGTGTCCTTCGGCAGGCGATCGACGTCGGAACGGATGATCAGCTCCACCCTCGCCTTGTAGTACTGCTGATCGAAGCGAATGCTCTCCACCTGACCGACCTTGACCCCGGCCATGGTCACCGGCGAGCCCTTCTTCAGACCGCCGATATTGTCGAAGTAAGCGGTCAGCCGGTAGCCGTCGCCGTTGCGGAATTCGTTGAGGTGGCTCACCCGCAAGGCCAGCCCGAACAAAGCGGCCAGCCCCAGGGCGACGAACAGCCCGACCCAGATCTCCACGGTGCGCGAGTTCTGCATGGTGGTCCCTGTGTTTAATCGAACATCAAGGCGGTGAGGATGAAATCCAGCCCCAGAACCGCCAGCGAAGTATTGACGACGGTGCGTGTGGTGGCGCGGCTCACGCCCTCGCTGGTGGGCGGCGCGTCATAGCCTTCGAACAGCGCGATCCAGGTCGCCACCAAGCCGAACACCACACTCTTGATCGTGCCGTTGATCACGTCGTCGACGAAGCTGACGTTGGCCTGCATCTGCGCCCAGAAGGCGCCGGCGTCGATGCCGACCATTTCCACCGCCACCAGGTAGGCGCCGATCACGCCCAGGAAATTGAAGATCAGCGCCAGCAGCGGCATGGCGATGAAACCGGCCAGCAGGCGCGGCGCGATGATGCGCCGGTACGGGTCCACCGCCATCATTTCCATGCTGGAGAGCTGCTCGGTGGCTTTCATCAGACCGATCTCGGCGGTCAGCGCCGAACCGGCCCGGCCGGCGAACAGCAGCGCGGTGACCACCGGCCCCAGCTCGCGGGTCAGCGACAGCGCGGCCAGCTGCCCGACCCGCTCGGCGGTGCCGAAGTCGACCAGGGTGTAGTAGCCCTGCAACCCCAGCACCATGCCGACGAACAGGCCGGACACCACGATGATCAGCAGCGACAGCACACCGATGGAATACAGCTGGGCCACCACCAGCCCCGGCCGCCGCAGCAGGCTCGGCAAGCCGGCGACGCCGTTGAGCAGGAACAGCGTGCCACGACCGAGCCGTCCCAGACTGCCCAGGGTCGTCGCGCCCAAGCGACGCAGCCACTCGATCATCGCGCACTCCCCAGCAGATCGGTTTCGTAATCCGGACCGGGATAGTGGAACGGCACCGGACCGTCCGGCATGGCGTGCATGAACTGCCGCGCCCAGGCCGACTCGGAGCGGAACAGCGCATCGGGCGGGCCGGACTCGACCACCTTGCCGCCGGAGATGATGTAGATCCAATCGGAGATCGCCGCGGTTTCCTGCACGTCGTGCGACACCACGATGCTGGTCAGCCCCAGCGCGTCGTTCAGCAGGCGGATCAGCTGCACCAGCACGCCCATGGAGATCGGGTCCTGGCCGGAGAACGGCTCGTCGTACATCACCATCATCGGATCGAGGGCGATCGCCCGCGCCAGCGCCACGCGCCGGGCCATACCGCCGGACAGCTCGGCCGGATACAGATGACGGGCGCTGCGCAGGCCCACCGCGTGCAGTTTCATCAGCACCAGATGACGGATCAGCGACTCCGGCAGGCGGGTGTGCTCGCGCAGCGGATAGGCGACGTTGTCGAATACATTGAGATCGGTGAACAGCGCACCGCTCTGGAACAGCATGCCCATGCGCCGGCGCAGCGCGTACAGCTCGCCGCGCGAGAGCTGGTGGACGTCGACGCCGTCGACCTTGATGGTGCCGCGATCCGGCCGCAGCTGCCCGCCGATCAGCCGCAGCAGCGTGGTCTTGCCGGTGCCGCTGGGCCCCATGATGGCAGTGACCTTGCCGCGGCGGATATCCAGATCGACGCCGTCGAAGATCTTGCGAGGACCGCGCGAGAAGTGCAGGTCGCGGATCTCTACCAGCACGTCGGAGACCCGCCGTTCGGGAGCGTTCGTCATAGTTATCCGGTTCTCAGCGGGCAGGGACCGGCCAGGTCTTTTCGGAAGACGCATTCTGACTCGGCGAGAGGCGCAAAACGCCCGGTGGAGTATCCGGTAAGGCAGGCTCGCGAGTCAAATAGCCCTGCCGCGGCGACGCTGGCAAGGTCTTGATCTGGTTAACGGCACCGAAAATCCAGTCGATTTAAGGTGGCCGCGGCTCCGGACCGCTGCGGCTGCGCGCGGCCGGCGCCACCGCAGCCGTTGCGATTGGCACCGGCATTGGCTTCCAATATGCGATACCGGCGGAGCCGGCGCCGAGTGCGCGCCTTCCGCCCGCTCAACGAGGACGTGCATACCGTGGTTAAAACCGAACAAGTGCGCGGCGGCGACCGCGAACGGGTAACCGACCAGCGGCTGGCCGAGCTGGCCGTCGCGGTGCTCGAAACCGAGGCCGAAGCCGTGCGCGTGCTGACCAGCCGGATCGGCGACGAGTTCGTGCGCGCTTGCCGGCTCATGCTGAACTGCCATGGCCGCGTGGTGGTCATCGGCATGGGCAAATCCGGACACATCGGCAGCAAGATCGCCGCGACCCTGGCCAGCACCGGCACGCCGGCGTTCTTCGTGCATCCCGGCGAGGCCAGCCATGGCGATCTGGGCATGATCACCGCCGACGACGTGGTGCTGGCGATCTCCAACTCCGGCGAGACCTCGGAGATCATCACCATCCTGCCGCTGATCAAGCGGCTGCAGGTGCCGCTCATCACGCTCACCGGCAATCCGCGCTCCACGCTGGCCAAGGCCGCCACCGCCAATATCGATGTGAGCGTGGCGCGCGAGGCCTGCCCGCTGGGGCTGGCGCCGACCTCCAGTACCACCGCCGCCCTCGCCATGGGCGATGCGCTGGCGGTGGCGCTGCTGGAAGCGCGCGGCTTCACCGCCGACGACTTCGCCCGCTCCCACCCGGGCGGCCGGCTGGGCCGGCGGCTGCTGCTGCTGATCGACGACATCATGCACACCGGCGAGCGCATCCCGCGGGTCGGGCCGGAGACGCCACTGCGCGAGGCGCTGCTGGAGATGAGCCGCAAGGGCCTGGGAATGACCGCCGTGGTCGACGCCGACGATCATCTACTGGGCGTGTTCACCGACGGCGACTTGCGCCGCAGCCTGGATCGCGGCGTCGACCTGAACACCGCCCGCATCGCCGACGTGATGACAGTCAATCCCCAGACCGTGCGGCCGGGCATGCTGGCCGTGGAGGCAGTAACCCTGATGGAGGAGCGCAAGATCAGCGCCGTGCTGGTGGTGGACGAGCAGCAGCGCGTGATCGGCGCCCTCAACATGCACGACCTGCTGCGGGCCGGCGTGGTCTAGACGGCGCGGGGCATGATGCGCAAACTCCGCCGCTACCTGTTTCCGCTGCTGGTGATCGCCTTGCTGATCGGGCTAGGCTGGTGGCTGTCGGAGGACAACGGGCAACCGCAGCCGGCCCTGGCGCAGGGCGAGGAAGCCGAAACCGATTACTATCTGCGCGGCTTCGTCCTGCACAGCGCCGATGACAGCGGCCGGTGGCGCTACCGGGTCGAGGGCGAGCGCCTGCTGCATTACGTCAAGGACGGCGTGTCGACCATCGCCGCGCCGCGCATGGTGTTCTACACCGCCGAGGGCGCCCCCTGGTACGGCACGGCCGAGCGCGGCCGGCTCTGGGCCGGCGGCGACCAGGGCGAGCTGCTGGGCGCGGTGGAGCTGCGTCGGCCGGCGTCGGCACACAACCGCGCGGTGACGCTGACCACCCGGGACGTGCGGCTGCGCCCCAACGATCAGTACGCCGAAACCGACGCGCCGGTGCGCATCGACCACGAAGCCGGCTGGCTGACCGGGGTCGGCGGGCGGGTCTATCTCGATCAGGATCGCTACCAACTGCTATCCGAGGTAAAGGGACGCTATGAGCCGACTCGCCATTAGCCTGCTGCTGCTCGCGCTCGGCTGCGCGCCGGCCTGGGCCCTGAAAAGCGATCGCACGAAGCAGGCCGAGCTGGAATCGGACCAGGCCGAGCGCGACATGGCCAAAGGCATCAGCGTCTATACCGGCAACGTGGTGCTGACCCAAGGCACCACCCGCCTGACCGCCGACAAGATGACGGTGCACACCAACGCCAAAGGCGAGCTGGTCAAGGCCGTCGCCGAAGGGCGCGAGGTTACCTTCCGCGAGCTGCTCGACGGCCAGCAGGAATACATCGACGCCCGCGCCCCCTATATGGAATACGTGGCCACCGACGGCGGCCACATCACGCTCAAGGGCGGCGCCACCCTCACCCAGGGCCGCAACTCGTTCAGCGGCGAGACCATCCGCTACGACATGAGCCGCGAGCTGATCACCGCCAGCGGCGATCCCCAAGGGCGGGAGCGCATCCGCATGATCTACGTGCCCGAGCAGAAGCCGGACCAGCCCGCAACGACGGAGCGGCCGCGGCAATGAGCCAGCTGGTAGCGCAGGGACTGGCGAAAAGCTATCGCCGTCGGCAGGTGGTGCGCGACGCCTCGCTGGAGGTCGGCGCCGGAGAGATCGTCGGCCTGCTCGGCCCCAACGGCGCGGGCAAGACCACCTGCTTCTACATGATCGTCGGCCTGATCCGTCCCGACGGCGGCCGCATCGAGCTGCGCGGCGAGGACATCACCGACCAGCCGATGCACGTGCGCGCCCGCCGGGGCATCGGCTACCTGCCGCAGGAAGCCTCGGTGTTCCGCAAGCTCACCGTCGCCGAGAACCTGATGGCGGTGCTGGAGCTGCGCAAGGATCTGGACGCCGCCGGCCGGCGGCGGGTTCTCGACGAGCTGCTGCAGGAGTTCCACGTCACCCACCTACGCGACTCGCTCGGCATCAGCCTCTCCGGCGGCGAGCGGCGTCGGGTGGAGATCGCCCGCGCGCTCGCCGCCAACCCGCAGTTCGTGCTGCTCGACGAGCCGTTCGCCGGCGTCGACCCCATATCGGTGGTAGATATCCAGCAAATCATCCATCATCTGGCCAAGCGCGGCATCGGCGTGCTGATCACCGATCACAACGTGCGCGAAACCCTTGGCATCTGCGATCGCGCCTACATCCTGGGCGAAGGCCGTATCATCGCGGTCGGCACCCCCCAGGAGATTCTCGAAAATCAACGGGTCCGGGAGATTTATCTCGGCGAGCAGTTCCGTCTTTGACCGCGCAAGCACCGACGCCTCGGCGGCGTTCTCTAACGCTGACCTTTGGGCTAGGATCTCTATGAGCGCCATGTTGTATTCCGTGAAACCACAACTCGTCGCCAGTTCTCGGCCCTGAGCAGGACTGCCCACCATGTCGAGCCTCAAGCAGTCCCTGCAACTCAAACTCGGCCAGCAGCTGACGATGACCCCGCAGCTGCAGCAGGCCATTCGTTTGCTGCAGCTGTCCACGCTGGACCTGCAGTTGGAGATCCAGCAGATCCTCGATTCCAACCTCATGCTCGAGGTGGCCGAGGACGGCGATGCGAACGACGGCTTCGAGCTGCTCGATGACGACGAGCCGGGCGCGGTCGAGGCCGCGCCGGTCGGCGACAGCCTCGAGGCGGCGGCACCGGCCGAGGCCGAGGTCGCCTTCGACGATTACGCCGACAGCCAGCCGTCGACCGACAGCATCCCCGACGAGCTACCGATCGACACCGACTGGGACGCCATCTACGACGGCTCCACCGCTTACAGCGCCGGCGATCCCGAGGACGACTTCGACCCGCTGGAGAACCAGAGCGACGCCAGCGACGGCCTGCGCGCGCACCTGCTCTGGCAAGCCAACCTGAGCCACTTCACCGAGCGCGACATGGCCATCGCCGAGGCGATCATCGACGCGGTGCAGGACGACGGCTACCTGGGATCGTCGCTGGAAGACATCCAGGCGGCCCTGCCCAGTGAGTGGGAGGTGGAGCTGGACGAGATCGCGGCGGTGCTCGCCCGCATCCAGCGCTTCGATCCGCTGGGCGTGGCCGCGCGCAACCCGCGCGAGGCGCTGCTGATCCAGCTCAGGCACGGCGACATCGATTCCCCCTGGCGGGAAGCGGCCATCCGCCTAGTCGATCAGTACCTGGAGCTGCTGGTCAATCGCCAGTACAGCCAGCTCATGCGCAAGATGAAGCTGTCGCAGGACGAGCTGCAGGCGGTGATCGCGCTGATCCAGACCTTGGACCCGCGTCCGGGCAGCCGGCTGGCGCCGCAGCGCACCGAGTACGTGATCCCCGACGTGCTGGTGCGCAAGGTGCAGGGCGTGTGGCGGGTGGAACTCAACCAGGAGGCCACGCCGCGCATCCGCATCAACAGCTATTACGCCAGCCTGATCCGGCGCGCCGACAACAGCGCCGACAACGCCACCCTGCGCAGCCATCTGCAGGAGGCGCGCTGGTTCATCAAGAGCCTGCGCTCGCGCAACGAGACGCTGCTCAAGGTGGCGCGCTGCATCGTCGCTCACCAGCAGGCGTTCCTCGAGCACGGCGACGAGTACATGAAGCCGCTGGTGCTGCGCGAGGTGGCGGAAGAGGTGGGGATGCATGAATCCACCATTTCCCGCATCACCACCCAGAAATATATGCACACCCCGCGCGGGACTTTCGAGTTCAAATATTTCTTCTCAAGTCACGTCATGACGGTGGACGGCGAGGAGTGCTCCGCCACCGCCATTCGAGCCCGAATCCGCCGCCTGATCGCGGCGGAAGATCCGGCGAATCCCCTCTCCGACAGCAAGCTCACCGAGCTGCTGCAGAGCGAGGGTATCAACGTCGCGCGGCGAACTGTGGCAAAGTACCGAGAAGCCATGGGTATCGCCTCGTCGAACGAACGCAAACGTCTCGGCTAACCCCAAAGGAGGCCGCATGCAGCTCAACATCACCGGACACCATGTGGACATCACGGATGCGCTGCGTGGTTATGTCAGCGATAAGTTCAAGCGTCTGGAGCGGCATTTCGACAACGTGGTCAGCATTCACGTGATCCTCAGCGTCGCCAAGCTTGAACAGAAGGCGGAAGCCACCATCCAAGTGAGCGGCGCTACGGTGCATGCGGACATGATCCACGAGGACATGTATGCGGCCATCGACGGGTTGGTGGACAAGCTCGACCGCCAGCTCGTCAAGCACAAGGAAAAGCTGACCGATCACCGTCGTAGCGAAGCCGCTACGCTCAGGGCCCCCGTAGAGTAGGCAATGGCCGAGTGGGCCGCCGCCGGAAGCGCGGCGGCCTTCTCGCTCTTGGCAACAGGCATGAAGATTGTCGACCTGCTGAGTCCGGAACGGATCAAAACGGATGCCGATGTCGCCAGCAAGAAGCGGGCGCTCGAGCAGCTAAGCGAGATGCTATCGGAGGCCGCCGATGGTCTGCCCGCGCCGTTGATCTTCAACAAACTAATCGGTCGGGAACGCCTGGGGAGCACCGGTCTGGGGCACGGCGTCGGCCTACCGCACGCCCGCATCGAGGGCAGCGATCAAGCGCTGGGGGCGCTGCTGCGGCTGTCGCGCGGCATCGATTTCGACGCTTTCGACAAACAACCGGTGGACCTGCTGTTCGCGCTGGTGGTGCCGGAGCATTTCACCGACGAACATCTGCAGATCCTGGCCGACCTGGCCGAGCTGTTCAGCGACAAGGCTCTGTGCGAGCGCTTGCGCCGCGCCGCGGATCCCGCCGAGGTCTACCGCATCTTGCTCGACTGGCAAGGTCAGGCCCGCACGGCCTGACAGGCTGCGGCCAGCCATGCCCGCCGAGGCTCCCTCGCCCGACGAACCCGTGATCCCCGGCACCCTGCTCGAGGTTGCCGGACTGGGCGTGCTGCTGCGCGGCGAAAGCGGCGTGGGCAAGACCGATCTGGCGCTGAGCCTGCTCGACCGCGGCCACTGCCTGATCGTCGACGACGCGGTGGCATTGACCCCACGCGAGGGCCGGCTGCGGGGCCATGCGCCGGCCGCGCTGCGCGGGTTGGTGGCGGTGCGCGGGCTTGGGGTGCTGCCGGTCCAACGCTTGTTCGACGGCAGCCGTCTCAAGGACGGCTGCGACATCGATCTGGTGATCGATCTCGATCCGGCGCCGCCCGGCCCCGACCCACTCGCGGTCGAGCACGATTCTGTCACAATAGAGGGCGTTGCCATTCCCAGGCTGCGTCTTCCCCTCGGCCGAGACCGCGACCGCGCGCTGTTGATCGAGCTGGCGGTCAAGGCCGAGCGGCTGCGGCGCGATGGCTGGAATGCGGCGCAGGCTTTGGCGGTCATGGGTGGGGAATAGGAATCCAATGAAGCTGGTCATCGTCAGCGGACTGTCCGGTTCGGGCAAGAGCGTCGCTTTGCACACGCTGGAAGATGTCGGCTATTACTGCATCGACAACCTTCCCATCGGCCTGCTCGGCGATCTCGGCCGCCACATCACCGAAACCCGAGGCAAGTCCACGGACCGCTTCGCGGTCGGCGTGGACGTGCGCAGCGGCGTCGACGACCTGGGCAACTTCCCGACCGTCCTCAACGAACTGGAAGCGCGCGGCATCCGCAGCGAGATCATCTTCCTGCAGGCCGATCACGACACTCTGATCAAGCGCTTCAGCGAAACCCGCCGCCGCCACCCGCTGAGTGGCCCTGGCGTGTCGCTGGCCGAGGCGATCGCCCGCGAGGGTGAGCTGCTGGCACCGATCCTGGCCCGCGCCGACCTGACCATCGACACCACCAGCACCACCGTGCACCAACTGCGCGAGCTGATCCGCGTGCGCCTGGACCGCCGCAGCGGCCACCGCCTGTCGCTGCTGTTCCAGTCGTTCGGGTTCAAGCACGGCGTGCCCAAGGACGCCGACTTCGTGTTCGACGTTCGCTGCCTGCCCAACCCGCACTGGGAGCCGCATCTGCGCCCGTTCACCGGCAAGGATCCTCAGGTTCAGCAATACCTGGCGGCGCAGCCGAGCGTCGAGCGGATGTACGAGCAGATTCGCGCCTTCATTGCCGAGTGGCTGCCCGCCTTCGAGCGCGAGAACCGCAGCTACCTCACCGTGGCGATCGGCTGCACCGGCGGCCAGCACCGTTCGGTGTACCTGGCCGAACGGCTGGCGGAGCACTTCCGCCAGAGCTCCGATAGCATCGTGGTGCGGCACCGGGAACTGTCATGACGGTCGGGCTGTTACTGATCACCCACAACCGGGTGGGCGAGGAGCTGCTCGCCACCGCCCACAGCACCCTCGGCGTGCAGCCTCTGCCGGCACGCTGCCTGGCCATCCCGCAGGACGTCGATCTCGACCGGCTGACCGCCGAGGCCAAACGTCTGTTCATCGAGCTCGATCAGGGCGACGGGGTGCTGGTGCTGACCGACGCTTACGGCTCCACGCCCAGCAACATCGCGACGCAGCTCGCGCAGCGGCATAACGCCGCGGTCGTCGCCGGCGTCAACCTGCCGATGCTGCTGCGGGTGCTCAACTATCCCCACTTGAGCCTGCGCGAACTGGAGGACAAGGCCCTCTCGGGCGGTCAGGACGGGGTGCTGCTGGTGCGGGACCAGGACCACCCGGTGGATGAGGAATGAACCGGATGCAACCCTGTCGTAATACCTCAATCACCGCCTCGGGGGAGGTCGCCCCCCATGCCTAGCCGCGAATTGGTCATCATCAACCGCTTGGGCCTGCATGCCCGCGCCGCCAGCAAGTTCGTATCGCTGGCTTCGCAGTTCTCGTCGCAGATCCGGGTGCGGCGCGGCGAACGGGAGGTCAACGGCAAGAGCATCATGGGCATCATGATGCTGGCCGCCGCCCGCGGCAGCCGGGTTACGGTCACCGCCACCGGCGACGACGCCGAGGCCGCGCTGGACGCGATCGAGCGGCTGGTGACCAGCCGCTTCGGCGAGAACGAGTAACCGCAGGGCATTCTCCCCGGCATTGAACCCACCCGCATCGGCCCTTACCGAAAAGGTAAAGCCACTGCCGGCGGTGCTCGCCATGAAAGTAAGAGATCTGCTCGATCACTGGGAACGCAACGCCAGGACTGGACGCACCGATCGACACTATAGCGTGCGGCTGTCGCTGAGCGACGCGGCCAGGCTGGCGGCGTTGCGGGAGCTCTATCCCGGCCGCAGCGAGGAGGAGCTGATCACCGATCTGCTGTCGGCGGCGCTGGACGAGATCCAGGCCGCCTTCCCCTACGTGCAGGGCGATCGGGTGGTGGCCGCCGACGATCATGACGATCCGATCTACGAAGACGTCGGCCTGACCCCGCGCTTCCATCGCTTGTACGAGCGGCACCTGACGCAGCTGCAGCGCCAGCACCGCTCCTGAGCGGGCTACTCGCCCGCCACCGTCATGCCATCGAGCAACAGCGAACCGGTGCGGATGTTGCCGCGCTCGTCGACGTCGCTGCCGACCGCGCGCAGACCGGCGAACATCTGCTTGAGGTTGGACGCCACGGTGATCTCCTGCACCGGATAGGCAAGCTCGCCATTCTCCACCCAGAAGCCGCTGGCGCCGCGCGAATAATCGCCGGTCACGCCGTTCACGCCCTGCCCCATCAGCTCGGTGACCACCAGCCCGGTGCCCATCTCTTTCAGGAGCCCGGCGAAATCCAGCGCGCCCGGGCGGATGATGAGGTTGTGCACACCGCCGGCGTTGCCGGTGGTCTGCATGCCGAGCTTGCGGGCGGAGTAGGATGACAGCACGTAGCCCTGCAACACCCCGTCTTCGACCAGGGTGCGCGGTCGGGTGGCCACGCCCTCGCCGTCGAACGGCGCGCTGCCCAGGCCGCGCTTGATATGCGGCTGCTCCTCGATGTGGACGAAGTCGGGGAAGATTCGCTGGCCCAGGCTATCGACCAGGAAGCTAGCCTTGCGGTAGAGCGCGCCGCCGCTGATGGCGGCGATGAAGTGCCCCAGCAAGCCGCGCGCCACCTCGGGCGCGTACAGCACCGGCACCTTCCGGGTCGACAGACGGCGGGGATTGAGCCGGCGCAGGGTGCGCTCCGCGGCCTTCCTGCCCACGCTCGCCGCCGACTCCAGCAGCTCCGGAGCGCGGCCGACGGTGTACCAGTAATCGCGCTGCATCTCCCCGCCGTCGCGGCCGACCACCATGCAGCTCAAGCTATGGCGGCTGGCGCGGTAGCCGCCGAGGAAACCGTGGCTGTTGCCGTACACGCGCAGGCCGATGTGGGTGGAGACGTCGGCGCCATCGGAATTGACGATGCGGGGATCGGCGCCCAGCGCGGCGGCCTCGCATTCGCGGGCGATGGCGATCGCCTCCTCGGCCGACAGCGCCCAGGGGTGGAACAGATCCAGATCCGGCACGTCTTTGGCCATCAGCTCGGCGTCGGCCAGCCCCTGGGCGGGATCCTCCGAGGTGTGGCGGGCGATGCTGCAGGCGGCGCGCACCGTCTCCAGCACCGACTCGCGGCGGAAATCCGAAGAGCTGGCGCTGCCCTTGCGCTGACCGAAGTACACGGTGACACCGAGACTCCGGTCGCGCTGGTGCTGCAAAGTGTCGACCTCGCCCTTGCGCACATTGACCGACAGGCCCACGTCCACGCTGGCGCCGGCCTCGGCGCTGCTGGCGCCCAGGCGCTTGGCCTCCTCCAGGGCCAGCGCCACCAGCGCCTCCAACTCGGCCTGGGGCGGCAGTCCGGCGCGCTCGTTACCGTTGTGTGCTTGCGCCATGGTTCGCTCCTTATGCCTGGGTACCACCGACGGTCATGGCGTCGATCTTTAGGGTCGGCTGACCGACGCCCACCGGCACGCTCTGGCCGTCCTTGCCGCACGTGCCGACACCGGCGTCGAGCTGCAAATCGTTGCCGACCATGCTCACTCGGGTGAGCACCTCCGGACCGCTGCCGATGAGGGTCGCGCCCTTCACCGGCCGGGTGACCTTGCCGTCCTCGATCAGATAGGCCTCGCTGGCGGAGAACACGAACTTGCCAGAAGTGATATCAACCTGACCTCCGCCGAAGTTGACCGCGTACAGCCCCCTCTTCACCGAGCGGATGATTTCCTGCGGATCGTGCGGCCCGGCCAGCATGTAGGTGTTGGTCATGCGCGGCATCGGCAGGTGGGCGTAGGATTCGCGCCGGCCGTTGCCGGTAGGCGCCATCCCCATCAGCCGGGCGTTGAGCGTGTCCTGCATGTAGCCCTTGAGCACGCCCTTCTCGATCAGCACGGTGCACTGCGTAGGCGTGCCTTCGTCGTCGACGTTGAGCGAGCCGCGGCGCCGGTCCAACGTGCCGTCGTCGACGATCGTGCACAGCGGCGACGCCACCCGCTCGCCGATCCGGCCGGTGAAGGCCGAGGTGCCCTTGCGGTTGAAGTCGCCCTCCAGGCCGTGCCCGACCGCCTCGTGCAGCAGCACGCCCGGCCAGCCGGGGCCGAGCACCACCGGCATGGTGCCGGCCGGCGCCTCCACCGCCTCCAGGTTGAGCAGCGCCTGCCGAACCGCCTCATGGGCGTAGGTACGCCAGCGATCGCCCTCCAAGAAGTACTCGTAGCCGAACCGGCCGCCACCACCGGAGCTGCCGTTCTCGCGCCGGCCGTTGGCGCTGGCGATGACCGATACGTTGAGTCGCACTAGCGGGCGCACGTCGCCGGCGATGCGGCCGTCGCTGTTGGCCACCACCATCACGTCATGGACCGCGGCCAGGCTGACGATCACCTGCTCCACCCGCGGGTCGAGGCGGCGCGCCTCGGCGTCCACCCGCTTGAGCAGGGCGATCTTGTCCTCGTCGCTCAGCGACTCCAAGGGATTGAGCGGCCGGTAGAGCTGCAGCCCCGAACCTTGGCGCCAAGCCTGGACCCGCCGGCTCTGGCCGCTGCGGGCGATGGCCTTGGCCGCGCCGGACGCCTCCAGCAGCGCCGGCAGGATGATCTCGTCGGAATAGGCGAAGCCGGTCTGCTCGCCGCTGATGGCGCGCACGCCCACCCCTTGATCCAGACTACGAGAGCCTTCCTTGACGATGCCGTCCTCCAACACCCAGCCCTCGTGACGGGTGAGCTGGAAGTACAGGTCGGCGGCGTCCACGCCGGGCGCCAGCAATTGGCTGAATACCCGTTCCAGGTCGCTCTCGGTGAGGCCAGCCGGCGCAAGGATATGAGCTCGCGCCAGCGCCAAGCCGTTCTCGACAGTGTTGGTGTCCATTTTCACCTCGGATTCCGCTGGCCAGGCAGCGGAAGACATTGAAGCCGCAAGGAACGCTCATCCCAGGCGGCGATGGTCCAGGGCCGGGAAGCGGCGGCGCAGCTCGGTCAGCCGCTCCAGGTCGACCGCCGCGGTAACCACGCCCGGCTGTTGCGGGCGCCGCGCCAGCACCGCACCCCACGGATCGACGATCATGCTGTCGCCGAACGTCTCGCGGCCGCCGGCATGACGCCCGCCTTGGGCGGCGGCGACCACGTAGCAAAGATTCTCGATCGCCCGCGCCCGCAGCAGCACTTCCCAATGCGCCGCGCCGGTGACCGCGGTGAAAGCGGCCGGCAAGGCCAGGATCTCCATACCTTGACCGGCCAGCCGGCGAAACAGTTCCGGAAACCGCAGGTCGTAGCACACCGCCAAGCCCAGCCGGCCGAATGGCGTTTCCACCAGCACTGGCGCATCGCCTGGTTCCAGGGTCGCCGATTCGCGGTAGGACTCTTCGCCGACCTGCACGTCGAACAGGTGGATCTTGTCGTAGCGCGCCACTCGCCGGCCAGTGTCGTCGAACACCAGGCAGGCGGCCCGTGCCCGCTCCCCGCCGCCGCGCAGCGGAATGGTGCCGCCCACGAGCCACAGTCGGTGGCGACGCGCCTGCTCGCTCAGGAAGGCCTGGATCGGCCCATCGCCGTCGGCCTCGGCCAGCGCCAGCTTGTCGGTGTCGCGCAGCCCCATGAAGGCGAAGTTCTCCGGCAGCACCGCCAGCCGCGCGCCCGTCGACGCCGCCTGGTCCAGCAGCTCGCCGGCCTGCGCCAGATTCGCTTTCAGGTCGGGACCGGACACCATTTGGATCGCCGCCAGCTGCGGCGCGGCGTTGGGCATCATCATGACGGCGCGTCCTCCTCCGCTTGCTCCTTCGGCTGCACATCCACCGGCGCGATATCCGGCTGCTCCCAGCTGCCCTGCACCCGGTAACGCACCCTGATGAGTTTGTTCAACTGTTTCTCCAGCAGCTTCTGGGTCACCAGCAGCGCGGCGGCGCCCACCGGTCCGCCGGCCACCGCGCCCACCGCCGGCAACGCACTGGAGATATGGGGCATGACGGTGACCAACTGATCGTAATCGCGCGCGCTCAGTCCGATCCGTCCCTCCAGCTCGACCCGCGCCGCCGGCCCCTGCATGAAGAACTTGCGGGTGTGAGCGTTGCCGTCGCGCAGGTCGAAGTGAGCCTCGATGCGGTCGAAGGCGAACCCTTCGTCGAACAGGTCGGAAAAATCCAGCGCCAGGCGACGCGGCAGAGCGGTCACGCTCAGCAGCCCGAACAGCCGGCCGGCGCCGGGCTCGACCGACAGCATCTGGCCGTTGGTGATGGTCATGTCCAGCGCCCCGGCGATGCGATTGAGATCGAAGTCGGCGGGCTTGCCCGGCCAGCTCAGCTCCAGGGTCGCATCGGCCACGCCGCCGCGAATGGTTTCCGCGTAGCCGAAGGCGGTCAAGGCTTCGCCGGCGTTGACGCTGGCAACCTGCAACCGCAATCGCGAGGTCGGCGCGCCGCCGCCGCTCCAGCCGCCGCTGGCGTTGGCCTCCATGACCGGCCCCTTGAGCTCGGCGCGTTCGATGCGCATACCCTCGGCGTCCGGCACGATCGACACCCGTAGACTACCGAGCCGGCTCGGGCCGTACAGCAGCTCGGCCACGCGCAGATCCAGCAGCGGAATCTCCATGCCGATGCCGTCCTGCGCGGCCGGCGCCGCCGACTCGCCCGGCAGCAAGCGCAGACGGTCCAGCTCGACTCGCAGCGTGGCGTGCTCGGCATCGGGCAACGTCAGGCGGCCGGCGAGATCGGGCCCGGCCAGGTTGACCAGCCACTCCGCCGTGCCGCGCCGCAGCTGTAGCCGCGTATCGCGAAACCGCAGACCGAGCGCGCGCAGGCTACCCACCTCCAGGTCGATCCACTCTAACGGCAAGGGCGGCGCCGCGTCGGCGTCCGCAGCGGCCGCCGCGCTCCCGAAATCGACCTTGCGCCAGGCGTCCAGATCGAGACGCTCGAGCTGTCCGGTGATGGAAATACCGAGGAAATCCTTCAGCTCCGCCGGGCCGCCGCCGACCTGGACGCTGGCCCGCGTCAGCTGCCGACCGGTATCGTCGAACTCCAGCAAGGCGCGCATGCTGCCGCCCAGGCTCACTGCCACCGGCCCCATGCCCTCGCCGTCGAAGCCGATCCGCAGGCGCAGCGGCCGGCGCTGTCCGGCCGGCTTGGCCAGCGGCTCGGGCAGGTTCACCGCGATGCCCTCCAAATCGCTGCTGACCTGCGCCGTCACCCCGGCATCGCCGGCATCGACGTTGTCGAAGGCCGGAAACAGCAGCTCGATCAGCCAATCGGCGCTGCCGGACACACCCGGCGGCTCGGCGGTCTCCAGCAGCTCCCCCAGGCTGGCGTGCAGCGGCGCACTGACCTTGATCCTGCCCTTGCCGGGCGGGCCTTCGGTGACGGCGCCGACAGTCAGCGGCCGGCCGCGGAAGCGGCCACGCACGCCGTCGGCGCTCACACCGCGCTCGGTGAACTGCACCACGCCTTGCAGAGCGTCGACACCCACGCCGAAGCGCGGCACGGCCAGCGACCCGCCGCGCAAGCTCACCGCGCCTTTGACCTTGGGCGCACGGTCGTCGTACAGCGGCACGGTGACACGCAGGCTCAGATCGTGGACGCCGCTGAGGCTGACCATGGCCAGCTCGCGGCGAATCGAACTGCCCAACGGCGATTCCTTGAGGAAGCGCAGCATGTCGCCGCCGCTGCCGCGGACCTTGCCTTCGATCTGCAGATCGCCGTTCACCAGGTCGTCCATCCATACCCGGGCCTCCTGGACCTGGGCGCCGAAGATCCGACCGGCGCGGGCGCTGATGTCCATGCTGGCGCGGTCGAAGCGCAGCACGCCGGCCACCTGCTCCAGCGCCGGCCAGCCGGGCATATAGTCGAGACGGGCGTCGACCACGTCGGCCCGCACTTCGAACACGCCCTTGCCGCCGGTGTCGTAGGGAAAATCCTGGGCGCGGCCGTACAGCACGAAATCGGCCGACGGCACTCGACCGCCACGGATCGCGCCGTCCAGCCACGCCACCAGCTCCGGCACCATGATGCCGACCGGCAGATAGCGGCTGGTGGACTGACCATTGCCGTTGCTCAGGTGCGCTCGCAGGTCGAGGAACGGCGCGTCGTCACCGTCGAGGAAAACCCGCCCCTGGGCCAGCAACAGGCCGTCCTCGGCATCGATCTCCACCCGCGGCGCCTCCACCCGCAAACCGTCGTCGTCCCTGCGCCAGACGACCTCGCCCCGCAGCGCGCGAAACGGCAGCGCCTCGCGAAACAGGCCGGCGAACTCCAACCGGCCCTGGCCGCCGTTCAGCTCGACGCGGCCGCCGTCCTGATCGGCCAGCAGCCAGCCGCTCAGCCCCTGCCCCCCAGGGACATCGCCGAGCGGCTGCAGGCCCAGCTCGACGAAACGGGTACGCAGCTGATAGCCGCGCACGCCCGCATCGCTCCAGCGGGCGATCAGCTCGGTACCCTGCAGCTCGCCGCGCGGCTGCGCCCGCGCGAGCTGCTCGGTCAGCTCGGCCGGCAGCTGCGGCAGGACGGCGAGCGTAGGCGCCACGTCCTCCAGGCGCAGGAACGGCAGCCGCAGCTGCAGCTCGGCCTGGCCGTCGAGCTCAGCGTAGCGCACCAGCAGATCGGAACGCGGCCATACCCGGTAATCGGAGACGAACACCACCTCGTTGGCCGCCAGGGTCCATCCCGACGGCGACTCACGCTGCCAGCGGAACCGCCCGCTCAGGTGGGCCGCCACCGAGCGCCAGTCGCTCTCGGGCGCGGGCCGCACGCGCAGCCGCTCGGCCTTGACCTGGGCGCTCACCGCCTGCAGCCGCCCCTCAGCCACCTCCAGCCACACTCGGCCGTCGACCGCGCCGGCCAGCGCCGGGGCACCGGCGATCGGCCCGAGCAGATTGCCGGCGTTCGCCAGGTTCAGGCCCTCGACTTCGAGGTAAACCAGGCCGCCGGGGCTGGCGCCGCCGCCAGGCAAACCATCGAGTTCGATCCGGAAACGGGCGTGCCGACCCAGCTCATGCGGCATTCCCACATAACCGGCCAACGCGTAGCGCCCATGCGCGTGGGCCAAGCGCAGATCGAGCGTGGAGAAACGATGCCGGCGGTTATGGAGCGCGTCCTCTATCAGCAGCACGCCGCCGCTTAGATGCAGCTCGGCCGGTAGTTCGGGTAGGGGCGAGTCGCCGGCGTCGATCTCGCCCAGCTCCAGATCGCCGATCTTGCGTACTCGCCAGCCGCCGTCCGGCTCGCGTCGCACGGTGACGGTGAGCCCGGTGACACCGATCTCGGCCGGCTTCAGACGCATCTCGCGCAGCGACCCGAGCAGATCCAGCTCGACGCGCAGTTCGTCGACCACCTGGCTGCGGCCGACGGCCGCGTCCTGCAGACGCACGCCTTCCAGAATCAGGCTGGGGTTGCGCCCTTTCCATTGCGCCCGCAGCCCGCCCAGGGTCAGCGGTTGCCCCAGCATCTCGCCGAGCACCGCTTCCACCGTGCTGCGAAACGCCGGCGCGTACGCCACCAGCACCCGCACCGAGGTGAACGCCACGGCCAACAGCACCAACACCGTCACCACGGTGGCGGTGAGCGTGTACCTCAGCCTGAGGGCGAAGCTCGTGTGCAATCAGCGCTCCCTGCGGCAGCGTTCGTGGGCGGTCGACGCCATGGCTACATCAGCACTACGTCGTACTGGTCCTGGGTGTACAGCGGCTCGGCCTGGAACTTGATCGGCCGGCCAATGAACTCCTCGAGCTGCGCGACGCTGGCGCTCTCCTCGTCCAGCAGCAGGTCGACCACCTCCTGGGAGGCCAGCACCAGCAGCTTCTTGGCTTCGAACTGCCGCGCTTCGCGCATGATCTCGCGGAAGATCTCGTAGCAGACGGTCTCGGCGGTCTTCAGCGAGCCCCGCCCCCGACAGGTCGGACAAGGCTCGCACAGGATATGTTCCAGGCTCTCGCGGGTGCGCTTGCGGGTCATCTCCACCAGCCCCAGCGCCGACACACCGCTGATGTGGATCTTGGCGTGGTCGCGCTCCACCGCCTTCTCCAGCGCCCGCAGCACCTGGCGCTTGTGCTCCTCCTCCACCATGTCGATGAAGTCGATGATGATGATGCCACCGAGGTTGCGCAGCCGGATCTGGCGGGCGATGGCCTGCGCCGCCTCCAGGTTGGTCTTGAAGATCGTCTCTTCCAAGGTACGGTGCCCGACATAGGCGCCGGTGTTGACGTCGATGGTGGTGAGCGCCTCGGTCTGATCGATGATCAGATAGCCGCCCGACTTGAGCATGACCTTGCGGTCCAGCGCCTTCTGCAGCTCGTCCTCGACACCGTACAGATCGAAGATCGGCCGCTCGCCCGGGTAGTACTCGATCAAACCGGCGATGTCCGGCAGGAACTGCTCGGCGAACGCCACCAGCTTGTGGTAGTTCTCGCGCGAGTCGATGCGGATCTTCTCCAGATCCGGCGCCACCAGGTCGCGCAGCGAGCGCAGCGCCAGCGGCAAGTCCTCGTGCACCAGCGTGCCGGGCTGGGCCAGCTCAGCGCGCTTGCGCACCGACTGCCAGAGCTTGCGCAGGAAGTCGCGGTCGGCGCGCAGCGCTTCCTCGCTCACCCCTTCCGCGGCGGTACGGATGATGTAGCCGTTCTCGTCGCCTTCTTCCAGAAACGACTGGCCGATGGCCCGCAACCGGGCGCGCTCGGCTTCGTCCTCGATGCGCGCCGACACGCCCACCGACGGCGAGTGCGGCAGCAGCACGATGTAGCGCGAGGGAATGGTGATATTGGTGGTCAGGCGCGCACCCTTGCTGCCGATCGGATCCTTGATCACCTGCACCAGGATGCGCTGCTGCTCGGTCAGCAGATCGGTGATGCTCTCGCCCCGCCGCGGTGCCACGCCCTCGGCGCCGGGCGGCGGCTGAATGATGTCGTTGACGTGCAGAAACGCGGTGCGCGACAGGCCGACGTCGACAAACGCCGCCTGCATGCCCGGCAGCACCCGCACCACCTTGCCCATGTAGACGTTGCCCACCAAGCCGCGACGGCGCTCGCGCTCGATGCTCACTTCCTGCAGGACGCCGTTCTCCACCACCGCCACTCTCGTCTCGCGCGGCGTTACGTTGATCAGGATCTCATGTGCCACGGGTGTTCTGTCCTGCTCATGACGCCGTCAACCGCTCGACGGCTGACGGCGAATTCTTGAATTTGCCAACGCACGGCCCGCCCGTGCGCTCGAGCGCGCGACGAGCGAACCGATACCAAAGATATTCGCGGTCGGGCCGTCGTTGCAGAGCGGAAGCGGCGCGAAACGTTCCAGGGCCTACCAGTTGCGCTGGTAGTCGACCTCGAACTCGTCCAGCAGTTGCGCGGTCTCGAACAGCGGCAATCCCATGACGCCGGAGTAGCTGCCTTCCAGACGCTCGATGAACGCGGCCGCCCGTCCCTGGATGGCGTAGCCGCCAGCCTTGTCGGCCGGCTCGCCGGTGGCCCAGTAGCGGCGCGCTTCGGCCTCGTCGATCGGCCGGAACGTGACGTGGCTGACGCTGAGCCGGCTGGCTTCGCGTTCGCCGTCAACCAGCGCCACGGCGGTGAGCACGTTGTGGGTACGGCCGCCGAGCCGGGTAAGCATCGCCACGGCGTGTTCGGGATCGCGCGGCTTGCCGAGCACGGCGTCGCCGTCCACCACCACGGTGTCGGCGCCCAGCACCGGCCGCGGCGGGCGATCGCCCAGCGCCAGGAAGCCGGCCTGCGCCTTCTCCCGCGCCAGGCGCAGTACGTACATCTCGGGGCTTTCGCCCTCTCTGCGGCTTTCGTCCACGCCGGCGGCGACCAGCGCGTAGCGCACCCCCAGCTGGGCGAGCAGCTCGCGGCGGCGCGGCGAGGCGGAAGCGAGGTAGATGTCGGGGCGGGCGTCCTCTTGCATGCGTCATCCTTGGCTGCGGCGACCGCTACCGATGATACGGATGGTTCTGGAGGATCGTCCAGGCGCGGTAGAGCTGCTCGGCGAGGATGACCCGCACCAGCATATGCGGGAAGGTCAGCCGCGACAGCGACCAGCGCTGGTCGGCGCGGGCCAGGCACTCCGGCGCCAGGCCGTCGGGACCGCCGATCAGCAGCGCCACGTCGTCGCCGCCCTGCATCCAGCCGCCCAGCTCCTGGGCCAGATCCTCGGTGGACAGCGCCCGCCCGCGCGGGTCCAGCGCGATCACCCGCGCCCGCGGCGGGATGGCCTTGAGCATGCGCGCGCCCTCCTCGGCCATGGCCTTGTGCGCGTCACCGCCCTTGGAGCGCGTGCCCAGCGGCAGCTCGACCAGCTGCAGCAGGTTATTGGGCAGACGCTGGGCGTACTCCTGAAAGGCGTCGGCCACCCAGCCGGGCATCTTCTGCCCGATGCTGATCAGCAGCAGGCGCATGTCCGCTCAGCCGCGCTGCAGGCGGCCCGCCAGCGGCGTGGCCATGTCGCCTTCACGCTCGGCCTCGTCGCCGTCCACGCCCCAGATGCTCTCCAGCCGATACAGCTCGCGCACCTTGGGCAGCATCACGTGCACCACCGCCTCGCCCAGGTCCACCAGGATCCACTCGGCCGCCAGCTCGCCCTCCACGCCCAGCGGCCGCACACCGGCCTCCTTGACCTTCTCGATCACATTGTCGGCGATCGATTTGACGTGCCGGGTGGAAGTGCCCGACGCCACGAACATCAGGTCCGTGATCGAAGTCTTACCGCGCACGTCGATCTCCACCGGATCGACCGCCTTCAGCTCCTCCAGCGCGTCGCGTATGACCGTTGCCAGCTTGTCCAGCGTCATCTCCCGTCTTGCCGTTGCCGTCGAAGTCGTCATCAATGCCTCGTCCGTTGCCGTCGCCCTAGCCCTTGTTCCAGCCGTACCAGCCCTGTTGCGCGATGCGCTGCCAAACCGTCTCCGGCAGCAGGAAGCGCGGCGCCCGTCCGGCGGCGATCAGGGCGCGGATGCGGGTGGCCGAGATATCGAGCGGGGTCACGGCGTGAAAGTACACGGCGCCAGCCGGCGTCCGCCGCAGCGGTTCCGGCTCCGCCACACGCCGCCGTTCCACTTGCTCGGCCAGCGCCGGCGGCGGCGTCGGCGCGTAACCGGGCCGGGACATCACCACCACGTGCGCCAGTTCGAACAGCGCCAACCAGCGGTGCCAGCCCGGCAAGCCCAGGAAGCTGTCCATGCCGACGATCAGCCACAACGGCGCCTCCGGCCGCTCCTCGCGCAGTGAGGCCAACGTGTCGACCATGTAGGAAGGCCCCGGCCGGCGCAGCTCGCGGTCGTCCACGCACAGACCGGGCACGCCTTCGACCGCCAACCGCAGCAACGCCAGGCGGTGATCGCCCGACACGCTCGGGCTCGCCCGGTGGGCGGGCACGCGACAGGGGATCAGACGCACCTCGGCCGGCTGGAGTTCCTCGTAGATCTCCAGCGCGGCCCGCAGGTGACCGAAGTGCACGGGGTCGAAGGTGCCGCCGAAGACACCGATGGGCTCGGGAATGGCAGTTGCCTCGATGCTCAATGGGCAGCGCGCCTATTTACGGATGTGGCCGTCTCCCAGCACGATGAATTTCTCGGTGGTCAGACCTTCCAGCCCCACCGGACCGCGAGCATGCAGCTTGTCGGTGCTGATGCCGATCTCCGCGCCCAGCCCGTACTCGAAGCCGTCGGCGAAGCGGGTGGAGGCGTTCACCATCACCGAGCTGGAATCCACCTCCCGCAGGAAACGGCGCGCCCGCGTGTAGTCCTCAGTAATGATGGCGTCGGTGTGATGCGAACCGTAGGTCTCGATGTGCGAGATGGCCTGCTCGATGTCGTCCACCACCCGCACCGCCAGGATCGGCGCCAGGTACTCGGCGTACCAATCCTCCTCGGTGGCCGCGACGATGTCCGGCAGCACCGCGCGGGTGCGCTCGCAGCCCCGCAGCTCCACGCCGGCGGCGCGGAAGCGCTCGGCCAGCCGCGGCAGGATCTGCCCTGCGATGGCGGCGTGCACCAGCAGCGTTTCCATGGTGTTGCAGGTGCCGTAGCGGTGGGTCTTGGCGTTGACCGCTACCCGCTCGGCCTTGTCGAAATCGGCCTTGTCGTCGATGTAGACGTGGCAGACGCCGTCCAGGTGCTTGATCACCGGCACGGTCGCCTCGCGCGCGATGCGCTCGATCAGCGACTTGCCGCCGCGCGGCACCAGCACGTCGACATACTGGTTCATGCGGATCAGCTCGCCCACGGCGGCGCGGTCGGCGATCTCCACCACCTGCACCGCCTCGGCCGGCAGACCTGCCTCGCGCAGACCGTACTGGATGCAGCGGGCGATGGCCTGGTTGGAATGGAGCGCCTCGGAGCCGCCGCGCAGGATGGTGGCGTTGCCGGCCTTCAGGCACAGGCCGGCGGCGTCGGCGGTCACGTTGGGCCGGGATTCGTAGATGATGCCGACCACGCCGAGCGGCACGCGCATGCGGCCGACCTGGATGCCGGTGGGACGGTAGGCGAGATCGCGGACGGCGCCGACCGGATCGGGCAGCTGCGCGATCTGCCGCAGGCCCTCGGCCATGGCGGCGATGCGCTCCGGCGTCAGCGCTAGGCGGTCGAGCATGGCGGCGTCCAGGCCGTTGGCCTCGCCGGCGGCGAGATCCTTGGCGTTGGCCGCCTGCAGCTCGGCGCTCTGCTGCTCCAAGCGCTCGGCGATGGCCAGCAGCGCGCGGTTCTTGACGCCGGTCTCGGCCGCGGCCATCTGCCGGGCAGCCGCCCGCGCCTTGCGTCCCAGCGCCTGCATGTAGGCCTGGAGGTCGAGGGATTGGGAATCCAGGGTCGCGCTCATCGAATTCACCTTCATCTCGGCCCGGGCGGCGCGGACCGCGCCGTCGCCCGGGCAATGGCGGTAGCCAAGTGTAACAACTCGTCCCACGGCCTGCCCGGCTCCAGGCCCTTGAGCACCCGGTCGGTGCGGGCGGCGCGGGACAGCAGCCCCTGCCAGAACTCGGCCGGCGCGCGCCGCGCTGCCTGGCTGAGCAGGCTCTGCCGGGGCCGGTTCCAGATCTTGTGGCGGCGGAAGGTTTCCTCCGGCGGGCGCCGCGCCGCCAGCTCCGACAGCACCCGCACGTCCCGCGCCAGCGCCCACAGGGTCAGGATCGGATCCTCGCCCTCCTGCTTGAGACCGCGGGCGATGCGCATGCAGCGGGCGACGTTGCCCTCGACCGCGGCGTCGGCCAGATCGAAGGGACCGAAACGGGCGCTGTCGACCACCGCCTCGCGCACCTGCTCCAGGGTCAGCTCGCCGCCGCCGTACAGCAGGTACAGCTTCTCGATCTCCTGCACCGCCGCCAGCAGGTTGCCCTCGCTGCGCTCGGCCAGCAGCGCCACGGCATCGGCCGGCGCGCTCAGGCCGCGCCGCGCCAGACGCTGGCCGACCCAGGCCGGCAGCTGCGCCAGCGGCAGCGGCCAGGCGTACACGAACACCCCGGCGGCGTCGATGGCGTTGACCCAGGCGCTCTTGCGCTGGGCGGTTTCCAGCGGTCCGCAGGAGATCAGCAACACCACGTCCGACGGGGGCGCCTCGCAATAGGCGGCGATGGCTTTGGCGCCGGCCGCGCCCGGCTTGCCGGACGGCAGCCGCAGCTCGATCAGGCGCCGCTCGCCGAACAGCGACAGATTGCCGGCCGACTCGCCCAGCCGGCCCCAGTCGAAACCGGCCTCGGCGTCCAGCACCTCGCGGTCGCTGCAGCCGCCGGCGCGGGCGGCGGCGCGGATGGCGTCGAGCGATTCCCGCAGGAACAGCGGCTCCTCGCCGGCGACCAAGTACACCGGCGCCAGCCGGCTCTTCAGATGCCGCTCCAGCTCGTCGGGATGCAGCTGCATCGGCGCTACGGCCTCTTCAGCGCCGCCTGCACCCGCGGCAGCAGCAGCCGCACCGCGTCCTGGCGCAGCCGCTCGGTGACCCGCTCCTCCTGCGCTTGACCGCTGAGCACGTTGTCGCGGTCGGCGCGGTACACCTGCGAGGTGGTCACGGCGTCGTCGGCCAGCACTTCGCCGTCCGGCCGCTCCAGCGCGTAGCGCAGCCGGTAGCCGATCTCCACCTCCTGGATGCGCGAGCTGGGATCGTTGGCCAGCACCCGCCGCTGCACCGTCTCCTCGGCCAGCACCAGCACCGCGTCGACCTCGCCACGGCTTTCGCTGACGGTGGCGCCAGCGGTGCGCAAGCCGCGGATCAGCGCCGCCCGCGGCTCCAGCGCGTGCAGCCGCGACTCCACCGCCAAGGTGAGGCCGCTCAGCGAAGCCGAACCGGCGCCGCGCAGATGCCAGCCGCAGCCCGCCGCCAGGACGGCGAGCAGCAGCGGAAGAACGGCGCGGCGCAGATGGCTCATGCCGGCTTCACCACCAGGTTGACCAGCCGGTTGGGCACGACGATCACCCGCACCAGCTGCATGCCTTCAAGGAAGCGGGCGACGTTGGGCTCGGCCTTGGCCAGCGCCTCGATGGTGGCCTGATCGGCGTCGGCCGCCACCTGGATGGTGCCGCGCAGCTTGCCGTTGACCTGCACCGCCAGCTCGACGGTGTCGCGCACCATCGCCGCGGGATCGGCCTTGGGCCAGGGCGCGTCCACCACCGCCTCGGCATGGCCCAAGGCATGCCACAGCTCGTGGGTGATGTGCGGCACGATCGGCGCCAGGATCAGCACCGCCGCCTCCAGCCCCTCCTGCATCACCGCCCGGGTCTGGGGCGCCTGGTCGTCGGCGGCCTTGGCCAGCGCGTTGCATAGCTCCATCACCGCGGCGATGGCGGTGTTGAAGGTGTAGCGCTTGCCGATGTCCTCCGAGGCCTTGTGGATGGTCTCGTGCACCTTGCGGCGCAGCGCGCGCTGGGCGTCATCGAGCGACGCCACATCCAGCGCCGGCGCCGGACCGGCCTGCACGTGGTTGTACACCAGGCTCCACAGACGCTTGAGGAAGCGGGAGGCGCCCTCCACGCCCGAGTCCGACCACTCCAGCGACTGCTCGGGCGGCGCGGCGAACATGGTGAACAGCCGCACCGTATCGGCGCCATAGCGGTCGATCAGGGCCTGCGGGTCCTGGCCATTGTTCTTGGATTTGGACATCTTCTCGACGCCGCCGATCTGCACCGGCTGGCCGTCGGCCGCCAGCTTGGCGGAGACGATGCGGCCCTTGGCGTCACGCTCGGTGATCACTTCCGTGGGATTGAACCAACGCTTCTTGCCGTTGGCATCCTCGCGGTAGTAGGTCTCGGCGACCACCATGCCCTGGGTGAGCAGGTTGACGAACGGCTCGTCGCAGTCCACCAACCCCTCGTCGCGCATCACCTTGTGGTAGAAGCGCGCATACAGCAGATGCAGGATGGCGTGCTCGATGCCACCGATGTACTGATCGACCGGGCACCAGTAGCGGGCGCGCTCGTCGAGCATCTTGCCGTCCTGGTCCGGACAGGCGAAGCGGGCCTGATACCAGCTCGACTCCATGAAGGTGTCGAAGGTATCGGTCTCGCGCCGCGCCGCGCCGCCGCACTGCGGGCAAGTGGTCTCGTAAAACGACGGCATCTTCTTGAGCGGCGAACCGGCGCCGTCGAACTCCACGTCCTCGGGCAGCACCACCGGCAGCTGGTCCTCCGGCACCGGCACGTCGCCGCACTGGGGGCAGATGATCATCGGGATCGGCGCGCCCCAGTAGCGCTGACGGGAAATGCCCCAGTCGCGCAGGCGGTAGTTGACCTTCTTCTGGCCCTTGCCGAGCGCGGCCAGCTTGGCGGCGATGGCCTCGAAGGCCAGCTGCGAGGTCATGCCCGTGAACTCGGCGGAGTTCACCAGCACGCCCTTCTCGACGAAAGCGGACTCGGACACATCGGCGCTGCCGCCATCGGCGGGGTTGATCACCACCTTGACCGGCAGGCCGTAAACCTTGGCGAACTCCCAGTCGCGCTGGTCGTGGGCGGGCACCGCCATCACCGCGCCGGCGCCGTACTCCAGCAGTACGAAGTTGGCGGTCCACACCGGCACGGTCTCGCCGGTGAGCGGATGCACGGCCTTGAAGCCGGTATCCATGCCCTTCTTCTCCATGGTGGCGATGTCGGCCTCGGCCACCTTGGTGTGCCGGCACTCCTCAATGAAGGCCGCCAGCTGCGGATTGCTCTGCGCCGCCTCGCGCGCCAGCGGATGCTCCGGCGCCACCGCCACATAGGTGACGCCGAACAGGGTATCGGGCCGGGTGGTGTAGACGGTCAGGGCATCGTCGCGGCCCTCGATGCCGAACTGCAGCTCCACGCCCTCGGAGCGGCCGATCCAGTTGCGCTGCATGGCGCGCACCTGCTCGGGCCAGCCCGGCAGCTCGTCCAGCCCCTTGAGCAGCTCCTCGGCATAGGCGGTGATCTTGAGGAACCACTGCGGGATCTCGCGCCGCTCCACCAGCGCGCCGGAGCGCCAGCCGCGGCCGTCGATCACCTGCTCGTTGGCGAGCACGGTCTGGTCGATCGGATCCCAGTTGACCGTAGCGGTCTTCTTATAAACCAGCCCCTTCTTAAACAACCGGACGAACAGCCACTGCTCCCAGCGGTAGTAGCTCGGGTCGCAGGTGGCCAGCTCGCGCGACCAGTCGTAGCCGAAGCCCAGCGACTGCAACTGCCGGCGCATGTAGGCGATGTTCTCGCGCGTCCACTTCGCCGGCGCCACGTTGTTGGTGAGCGCGGCGTTCTCGGCCGGCAGGCCGAAGGCGTCCCAGCCCATGGGCTGGAGCACGTTCTTGCCGAGCATGCGCTGGTAGCGCGCGATCACGTCGCCGATGGTGTAGTTGCGCACGTGCCCCATGTGCAACCGGCCGGACGGATACGGGAACATCGACAAGCAGTAGAACTTCTCCTTGCCCGGCACTTCCTTGGCTTTGAACGTGCCGTTCTCGTTCCAGTAGGCCTGGGCCTTGGCTTCGACTTGCTGAGGGCTATAGGTGGCGTCCATCAGAGGGATTCCGCGCGTTGAACGTGAGCGCCGCCGAAGCGGCGGATGAAACGAGACGGCAAAGGATACCGTAGCGTCCAGCGGTTGCACCACCGGCGACACGGCCCCCACCTTGCTAGGACAGGGACATACGCAGGTAGGGACATCGTCCGGATCGGGCAACCGCTCCCAGCCAGAGGGCGACGGACATGCGCGAGCAAGATCAGAACCGGCTACTGCGCGGCTACGAGCAGATGCTGCGCCGCTTGCGGGAAATGATGGACAACCCCGATGCACTCACCCGCCCCCGCCTGAGCGACGCCTTGGACACGGCCAAAGCCGAGGCGGTGGAGCAAGGCCACCTCACCGCGGAGGAAGCGGACCGCATCGGCGAGTACCTCCGCCGCGATCTGGAAGGCGCCGCAAGCTATTCCGCCACCCATGGCGACCAGGATCTGGCCGGCTGGCTGCGCATGGACCTGCAGCTCATCGAGGACTGGCTGTGGGACAGGTTCGTATCGGTGGCCGACAAGACCAAGCTGGAACTGATGGAACTGCAGAACGAGCTGGCCGGACCGCGCCTCTACCGCAGCGGCGAGATCGCCGGCCCGGGCACGCTCGTCTGCACCCACTGCGGCAACGAGCTGCAGTTCACGCGCGTGACCCACATTCCCCACTGCCCGAAATGCGACCGGACCGAATTCGTACGCCCCCAGGACGATATTCCGCAACCCAACTTCGGGCCATGAGGGCCGTGGCGAAACGATCGATCCCGACCGCGCCGCACGCTATGGGTCAGCCGCGGCGGCGCGCTTCCCTCGCCCGCCGCCACGCTAGCGCGGCGAGCGTCAGCGCCAACAGGCCGAGCACCGGCCCGTCGAGCCAGCGCACGTAGGGGGTGGCGCCGCGGCGCGGCTGGGCCTGGGTCGCCAGGGTAGCCTCTTCGAACTGCGGCGCGCGGGCGACGATGCGGCCGCGGTGGTCGATCATGGCGGTGATGCCGGTGTTGGTGGCACGCATGACATCGCGACCGGTCTCGAGCGCGCGCATGCGCACCATCTGCAGGTGCTGATGTGGCGCCAGCGAATCGCCGAACCAGGCGTCGTTGCTGATATTGACCAGCAACTCCGCGGCCGGCAGCGCCTCGGCGATTTCCGGGCCGAACACCGCTTCGTAGCAGATCGAGGCGCCGATCAGGTGCCCGGCCGCGCGCAGCGGCCGGACCTCGACGCCGGCGGCGAAATCCGACATCGGCGCGCCAAGGATGTCCAGTGCGCGGCCGAGCAGATCGCGCAGCGGCACGTACTCGCCGAACGGCACCAGGTGCCGCTTGTGATAGACGCCCGGCTCACGGCCTACGCTGATGATGCTGTTATAGGCGCGGTAGCTGGCGGGATCGAAGTACGGGATGCCGATGATCAGCTCGCTGCCCCGCTCGGCGCCGATCGCCGCCAGATCGGCCAGGTAGTTGGCGGCCACCTCGTGGTACCAAGTCGGCACCGCCGCTTCCGGCCAAACGATGATGTCCGCGCCCCAATGGCGGGCGTTCAGCGCCCAGTAACGCTCCAGGGTACGATCGCGCCACTCGGGGCTCCACTTGAGATCCTGAGCGATATTGCCCTGCAGCAGCGCTACCGACAGCGGCCGGCCTGAGGGCTCGGTCCACTCCACCCGCCCGGCCAGCGCGCCGCCACCCAGCGCCAGCGTGGCCGCGGCGGCGAACAGCGCCAGCCGGCGCAGGCTCGGCCGCAGCAGGGTCCACGCCAGCAGGCCGGCCAGTGACACCAGCACCGCGCTGATACCGAGCACGCCCACCAGGGGCGCCAGGCCGGCCAACGGGGTGTCGGTCTGGGAGTAGCCGAGCAGCAGCCAGGGGAAACCGGTGAGGAACCAGGTCCGCACCCATTCCAGCAGCAGCCACAGCGCCGGGAACGCCAGCGCCAGAGTGAGGAAGTCGTCGCCGGAGCGCAGCCGGCGCGCGCCGTACACCGCCAGCCAGAAGAACAGCGCCAGCGCGGCGGCGAGAGCGACGGTGAACAGCACCGCCAGCAGCGGCCCGCTGGCGCCGTAGCGGCCGATGCTGATGTAGACCCAGGACACGCCCACGCCGTAGAAGCCCAGGCCATACAGCCAGCCGGCCCAGAGCGCGGTGCGGTGCGGCGCGACGGCGGCGATGGCGAACAGCAGCGCCGGACACAGCACCGCCAGCCAGGCCCAGCCGACCGGCGCGAAGGCCAGCGGCGTGGCGGCGCCGGCCAGCAGCGCCAGCACGGGCGCGGCGCGCCCGCCCAGCAGCCGCTGGGCGGACGGCAGCGACCGATCAGTGCGAGCTTCCGGCGGCAACGACGCCGTCATCCCCGGACTCGACCGCCTCGGCCACCATCAGCAGGTGGATGCGCCGGTTGTCGGCGCGAATCACCTGAAAGCGCAGATTACCGATCACCACGGACTCGCCGCGACGCGGCACATGCCCGAACTCGTGCGCCACCAGGCCGCCAATGGTGTCGAACTCCTCGTCGCTCAGCTTGGTACCGAAGTACTCGTTGAAGTCCTCGATCGGGGTCAGCGCCTTGACGATGCAATGACCGTTCTCGTGGCGGAGGATGTAAGTGTCCTCGTCGAAGTCGTGCTCGTCGTCGATCTCGCCGACGATCTGCTCGATGACATCCTCCATGGTCACCAGGCCGGCCAGTCCGCCGTACTCGTCGACCACCACCGCCATGTGGGTGCGGGTGTCCTGGAACTGCTTGAGCAAGGCGTTGAGGCGCTTGCTCTCGGGAATGAACAGCGCCGGCCGCAGCAGCTGCTGCATGTCGAACTGGGCCGGCTCGGCGCTGAAATAGCGCAGCAGATCCTTGGCGATGAGGATGCCGACGATGTCGTCGCGGCTCTCGCCGACCACCGGATAGCGGGAGAAGCCGTGTTCGAGGATGGCCGGAAGCCAATTACGGGGATCGTCGGTCTTGGGCAGGACCACGACCTGCGAGCGGGGGATCATGATGTCGCGCGCCTGCAGCTCGGAAACGTGCAGCACGCCTTCGATCATCGCCAGCGCGTCGGCTTCGAGCAGGCCGCGCTGCTGGGTGTCGCGCAATAGTTCGAGCAGGTCTTCCTTGTCCTTGGGCTCGCCGCCCGAGAGGACGTGGGCGATGCGCTCCAACCACCCGCGGTGGTTGCTACTGTGACTAGGGTGATCGTCACTCATTCGGGAAAAAATCGCTCCTGGCTTGCCGGGCAAAACGCCCACGGCGAGTGTAGTACAGATGGTCGCCGACTTGCGACCACCCCGGCCGGCGGCCAGCGCGAATGGAACGACCGCTGACCGCGGCGTCGCGCCGCCCCCGCTACGCGGACTATGACCGGACGGCGTGCCGAGAGTTCGCCGTCAGACCGGCTCCTCGTACGGATTCGGCACTCCCAGGCCAGCAAGGATCTCGACCTCCAATCCTTCCATGATTTCCGCATCCGCGTCGTCAATGTGATCATAGCCCAGCAGGTGGAGCACGCCATGCACCACCATGTGCGCCCAGTGAGCGGTCAGCGGCTTGCCCTGCTCGGCCGCCTCCGCCGCCACCACCGGCGCGCAGATCACCAGATCCCCCAACAGTGTGGTAGGCACGCCGGGCGGCGCCTCGAACGGGAACGACAGCACGTTGGTGGGCTTGTCCTTGCCGCGGTAGTCGCGGTTGAGCGTACGGCTCTCGTCCTCGTCGACGATGCGGACGGTCAGCTCGGCCTCGGCGCGCTCGTCGCGCAGCGCCGCCAACGCCCAGCGCTCGACAGCGTCGGCGCTCGGCAGATTCGGGGCGTCGCTGGCGATCTGCAGATCCAGTTCCAGCTGCGCGCTCATGGCTCGGCCTGCCCCCGGTTGCGCCGGTCGTAGGCCTGGACGATGCGCTGTACCAGGGCATGCCGGACCACGTCGCCGGAATTGAAGAAGGTGAAGCTCACTCCCTCCACGTCCTTGAGCACCTCGATGGCGTCACGCAGGCCCGACGCCTTGCCGTGCGGCAGGTCGACCTGGGTGACGTCGCCGGTGATCACCGCCGTGGAGCCGAACCCGATGCGGGTCAGGAACATCTTCATCTGCTCGACGGTGGTGTTCTGCGCCTCGTCGAGAATGATGAAGGAGCCGTTCAGGGTGCGCCCGCGCATGAACGCCAGCGGCGCGACCTCGATGACGTTGCGCTCGATCAGCTTGCCGACCCGCTCGAAGCCGAGCATCTCGAACAGCGCGTCGTACAGCGGCCGCAGGTAGGGATCGACCTTCTGCGCCAGATCGCCGGGCAGGAAGCCGAGCCGCTCGCCCGCCTCCACCGCTGGCCGCACCAGCACGATGCGCTTGACGCGGTCGCTCTCCAGCGCCTCCACCGCCGCCGCCACCGCGAGGTAGGTCTTGCCGGTGCCGGCCGGGCCGATGCCGAAGCTCAGATCGTGATCGCGGATGGCGCGCAGGTAGGCCTTCTGGTTGGGCCCGCGGCCGCGGATCTCGCCGCGCCGGGTCTGGATGACCACTTCGTCGGAGGCCTCGTCGGCCTGCTGCTGGCGCCGCGCCTGCACATATGACTCCTGCAGGAACAGATGCACCCGCTCCGGCGTCAGCTCCTCACGCTCGGCCGATTTGTACAGGTCGCGGAGCACGTGGATGGCGGCGTCGACCTTGTCGGGCTCGCCGATCACCCGGAAGCGGTGGCCGCGATTGTTGATCTCCACGCCCAGCCGGCGCTCGACTTGACGCAGATTCTCGTCGAACTGCCCGCTCAGGCGCGCCAGGCGCTGATTGTCGGCGGGCTCCAGACTAAAGTCCTTGGACTCAGGGTGCTGCTGCTTCAACTGGCTCCTCAAGCCTCATGCAAGGATGGCGTTGGGCGACTCGGAGAGATCGGCCGTCACCACTTCGCCGCGCAGCGAATTGGGCAGGGCCTCGGTGATCCGCACCTGAACGAACTGGCCGATCAAGCGCGGGTGGCCGTCGAAATTCACCACGCGGTTGTTCTCGGTACGGCCGGACAGCTGGCGCGGATCCTTGCGCGAGGGCTTGTCGACCAGCACGGTCTGCACCGTACCCACCATGGCCTGGCTGATGCGCTGGGCGTTGGCGTTGATGGCGGCCTGCAACTGCTGCAGCCGCTGCGATTTCACCTCGTGGCCGACGTTGTCCACCAGCTGCGCCGCCGGCGTGCCCGGACGCGGGCTGTAGATGAAAGAGAACGATTGATCGAAGCCCACCCGCTCGATCAGCGCCATGGTCGCCTGGAAATCCTCGTCGGTTTCGGTGGGGAAGCCGACGATGAAGTCGGAGGAGATGCTGATGTTGGGCCGGATCTCGCGCAGACGGCGGATCTTGTCCTCGTACTCGGCGGCGGTGTAGCCGCGCTTCATCATCCGCAGGATGCGGTCGGAACCGCTCTGCACCGGCAGGTGCAGGTGATCGACCAGCTTCGGGACTTCGGCGTAGGCCTGGATCAGCGCATCGGAGAACTCGGCCGGATGCGACGTGGTATAGCGGATGCGCTCGATGCCGTCGATGGCGGCGATGTAGTTGATCAGCAGCGCCAGATCGGCATGGCCGCCGTCATGCATCGGCCCGCGGTAGGCGTTGACGTTCTGTCCCAGCAGGTTCACCTCGCGCACGCCCTGCTCGGCCAGCTGCACGATCTCCGCCAGCACGTCGTCCAGCGGCCGGCTGACCTCCTCGCCGCGGGTATAAGGCACCACGCAGAAGGTGCAGTACTTGCTGCAACCTTCCATGATCGACACGAACGCCGTCGGCCCCTCGGCGCGCGGCTCCGGCAGGCGATCGAACTTCTCGATCTCGGGAAAGGCCACGTCTACCTGCGGCCGGCGGCTCGCCAACGCGGCATCGTACATCTCCGGCAGGCGGTGCAGGGTCTGCGGCCCGAACACCAGATCCACGAACGGCGCGCGCTTGACCAGCGCCTCGCCCTCCTGGCTGGCGACGCAGCCGCCAACGCCGATGATCAGATCCGGCTTCCGCTCCTTGAGCAGGCGCCACTGGCCGAGCTGGGAGAACACCTTCTCCTGCGCTTTCTCACGGATGGAGCAAGTGTTGAGGAGGATGACGTCCGCCTGCTCGGGGTCGTCCACCCGCTCGAACCCACGCTCCGCGGCGAGCAGATCCGCCATCTTGGCGGAATCGTACTCGTTCATCTGGCAACCGTGAGTCTTGACGTAAACCTTCTTGGCCATTGACAAAGTTACGATCGGACCGGAAAGGGGGCCAAGCATAGCGCCGCCGGCTCACCGGGTAAATGGCTCGTATCACGGGAAGATAGGTATGGCGCCGAGGCGACGGCAATGGCATCCTCCCGACCGAATATCGAGCATAGCGCAGTCGCCGTCCCTTGAGGCGCGAGTCGGTCACCTCTATTCCATGGGAAGCTGCGCGCCGACCGGTCGAGGCACGACACCGGGCGGCGCCGGACGCGACATCCGCAACAAGCAACGATTGGGCTCGGAGGTTGCATGACGGCGCTCGTTCGCAACTACCTCGAAATCAAGGCCTACCGCCAGGCGTTCGCGCTCCAGCAACGGATCTACCAATGCAGCCGCCGCTGGCCGGCCGAGGAGGTCACGGCGCTCACCAGTCGCATCCTGCGCGCCGCCCGCGACATCGGCGCGCGGCTCAGCCACGCCTGGGCGATACGCGCCGACGATGTCGAGTTCGTCAGCCGACTGACCGAGGTCGACGCCGAGCTGGCGGAAACCCTGCATTGGCTGGAAACCGCCCGCGCCTGCGGCTACCTCGACGAGCACGAATACCGCGAGCTGCGCGACGCCTGCGCCTCGCTGGGGAAGATGCTGGCGGCGATGGCGCGATCGGCCCAGCGGCTGTCCGGGAGCGAGCCGCCGTCGCTCGCGCCCGCCGGCACACCGCTCGATCCGGGGCCAGCCCAATAGCGGGCGGCCCCGGCCCCCGCCCACTAGATGAGCGGGATGTTCTCCGCCAGCCGCGCCGCCGCGGCGGCCTCCGGCTCCACCACCGGCCGGCCGATGGCGAAATACCGCAGCCCGTGCGCCGCCACCAGCACCGGATCGTAGAGGTTGCGGCCATCGAAGATCACCGGCTGCTTGAGGCTCGCGCGAATCAGGTCGAAATCCGGGCTGCGGAACAGCTGCCACTCGGTGCAGATCACCAGCGCATCGGCCTGCTCCAGCGCCGCCGCGGGGCTCGAGCACAAGGTCAGGTCGGGACGGTCACCATAGATCCGACGGCATTCGTTCATCGCCTCGGGGTCGTAGGCCCGCACCCGGGCTCCGGCCTTCCACAGCGCTTCCATCAGGGTACGGCTGGGCGCCTCGCGCATGTCGTCGGTATTGGGCTTGAAGGCCAGCCCCCAGAGGGCGAAGGTGCGGCCTTGCAGATCGCCGAAGTACTCGCTGATCTTGCGGAACAGCACCTGCTTCTGACGCTGGTTGACCCGCTCCACCGCCTGCAGCAGCTGCGGCTCGTAGTCGACGCCCAGCGCGGTCCGGGTGAGGGCCTGCACGTCCTTGGGGAAGCAAGAACCGCCGTAGCCGCACCCCGGGTAGATGAAGTGGTAGCCGATGCGCGGATCGGAGCCGATACCGCGCCGCACCTGCTCGATATCCGCCCCCAGCCGTTCGGCCAGATTGGCCAGCTCGTTCATGAAGCTGATCTTGGTCGCCAGCATGGCGTTGGCGGCGTACTTGGTCAGCTCCGCCGAACGCACATCCATGGTGATCAGCCGGTCGTGGTTGCGGTTGAACGGTGCGTACAAGGCCCGCAGCAGCTCGGCCGGGCGCGGATTGTCGGTGCCGATGATGATGCGGTCGGGCTTCATGAAATCGTCGACCGCCGCCCCCTCCTTCAGGAATTCGGGGTTGGACACCACGTCGAACTTCAGCGCCACACCGCGCTCCCGCAGCACCGTCTCGATCTGCTCCCGCACTTTGTCGGCGGTGCCGACCGGTACGGTGGACTTGTCGACCACCACTTTGTAGTCGTTCATACGCTCGGCGATGGTTCGCGCCACGGCCAACACATAGCGTAGGTCGGCCGAACCGTCCTCGTCCGGCGGCGTACCCACGGCGATGAACTGGAAGACGCCATGCGCCACCGCCTCGTCCGGATCGGTGGTGAAGCGCAGACGGCCGTCGGCGTGGTTCCGCTTCACCAGGTCTTCGAGCCCAGGCTCGAAAATCGGTATCTCACCCTGGTTCAGGCGGGCGATCTTGCCCGCATCCACGTCCATGCAGACGACATCGTTGCCCATTTCGGCGAAACAGGCGCCGGTAACGAGCCCGACGTAGCCGGTACCAAAGATAGTGATTTTCATTCCCAGATCTCGTTCGGAAAGCGAAAAGATTTAATGCTAACGCGCAAGAGGGGAACGGTAATACTAGCGCCGCCCCAAATCCGAGAAGCAGCGCGGGATTTGGCAGGCAGCCGGCGCTCAATGATTTGCAGTGAAAGGGGTTTGCGGCGGTGCGGCCCCGGTTGCCCTTGTGGCAGCAGCACCGCCGCGACCGCTCACTGCCTTACAGCGCGTCCAGCCGCGCCAGCAGCTCCTCGGTTTTGGCGCGCATCAGCGCCTCGTCGCCGCGCGACTCCACGTTCAGCCGCACCACCGGCTCGGTGTTGGACGCGCGCAGATTGAAGCGCCAACCGTCGAATTCCATGCTCAGCCCGTCGGTGTGGTCGACGCTGAGCGCCTGCGGCCGGTAATGCGCCTCCACGGCCGCCAGCACCGCTGGCGGGTTGGCAAGCTTACGATTGATCTCGCCCGAGGCGGGATAGAGGCTCATGCGCTCATCCAGCAGCTCCGCCAGCGACTTACCCGACTGACTCACCAGCTCGGTCACCAGCAGCCACGGGATCATGCCCGAATCGCAATAGGCGAAGTCGCGGAAGTAGTGGTGGGCGCTCATTTCGCCGCCGTAGATGGCGTCTTCCTTGCGCATGCGCTCCTTGATGAAGGCATGCCCGGTCTTGGACTGCACCGGTACGCCACCACCGCGCTTGACGATGTCGATGGTGTTCCAGGTCAGCCGCGGGTCGTGGACGATCTTGGCGCCCGGATGCTTGCGCAAGAATGCTTCGGCCAGCAGGCCGACGATGTAGTAGCCCTCGATGAAGCGTCCCTGGGCATCGAACAGGAAGCAACGGTCGAAATCGCCGTCCCAGGCCACGCCGAGATCGGCGCCGCTCTCACGGATGGCATCGATGGTGGCGCCCCGGTTCTCCTCTAGCAGCGGGTTAGGCACGCCGTTGGGGAAATTGCCGTCCGGCTCGTGGTGCACCTTGACGAACGTGAACGGCAGCCGCGATTCCAGCGCGTCGATCACGCGGCCGGCGCCACCATTGCCGGCGTTGACCACGATCTTCAACGGTTTGAGTGCTTTAGTGTCGATGTAACCGAGCAGGTGTTCGATGTAGCGGTCCAGATGGCTGAGCGTGTGGTAGCTGCCGCGCCGGCCGACCGGCTCGAACTCGCCGCGTTCCGCCAGCCGCTGGATGTCCTTCAGCCCGGTGTCGCCGCTGATCGGCTTGGACTGCTCGCGCACCAGCTTCATACCGTTGTAATCCTTCGGGTTATGGCTGGCGGTGATCATGATGCCGCCGTCCATGCCCTGATCGAAGGTGGCGAAGTAGACCTCTTCGGTACCGCACTCGCCGATGTCGTAGACGTCCGCGCCGCCGTCCATCAAGCCGCGCGCCACCGCCTCGCTGATGGCCGGGCTGCTCAAGCGGATGTCATGGCCGACGATCACCCGGCTCGGCTTCAGGTAAGCCGCATAGGCACGACCGACGCGATAGGCCACGTCCTCGTTCAGTTCGTCCGGAAGACGGCCGCGAATGTCATAGGCCTTGAAGCAAGTAAGCGTTTGAGTCATTTCGAATCTCTCTGCCAACTCATGAAGCAAACACCGGCCTTGGCTTCAGGACTCGCGACCAGGCCGACAACCAGCTCGTGGCTCCCTATACGGCGACGCCGGACCGGCGAAAATCCGATAATGGTATCGGAACTGTCCGACAACCTACTACGTCGGGGGCGATGACGATATGTCCGGTCGAGGCGACAGGTCGAGGGCGTATTCACGCCCCGGCGGCGACCGAGGCTGAAAGCATGAGGCTGTTGCGCCGTAAGCGTCCTTGCCGCTTGCGGCGGCCGTCGATGCTAGAACCGATAAAACACCTCCAGACCACTGTATTTCAGCCGCAGGGTGTAGAACTGGCCATCCGGCGAGTAGCCGTCGTAGTGCGCCAGCATCACGCCCGCCTCGCGCACGCCGCGTTCCACCGCCAAACCGAGGCGGTACGACTGGTTGAGATGCCAGTCCTGATGCTCCAGATGCTGAAAGTAGGTGGCGACGACAAGGGCGGCCGCGCCGAGCGTGTGCGGCCGCCGGTATTCGAGGCCATACTGCAGCTGGCCGCGGTCATGATCGTGCAGCGAATGCAGGATATAGCCGCCGCCGGCGAACAACCGCACGCTGTCCCACTCATAGGCCAGCACCCCGTCCAGCGTTTCGTAGCTGATGTTCAGACGGCGGGTTCCCAACCGATCGCGCAGGATGTACTCATCGCCTAGGTGCCCGCTCTGGTGGTAGAGCCGCAGCCGCAGCGACCAGTTTCCGGATCGGAACCCGACCGGTATGCCGATCCAATAATCGGTGTTCACCAGATCGGTGGAGGCGGCGTCCAGATCGAACAGCGCGAACACCGCGCCTTGCAGGCCTAGCTGCCAGGCGGTGTTGCCCACATTGCCGGAGGCCAGCCCGAGCGTGGCCCCGAGGGCGATGTCGGCGGCGAGGAAGCTGCCGCCCTCGAGCCGGTGCTGCTGGATCCGCATCCCGAACCGGGCCTCGCGCGGATCGGCGTAGAGCGGCTTGAACAGCAGCGCCTCCGGCAGGAACGCCAGTTCCTGGTTGTCCACCGAGACTACCCGGTAGGCGGCGGGCACGATCGCGGCCGCACACGTCAGCTGCCAGTCGATCCGCGCTAGGCGGCCGCTGCGCCGCAAGCGTTCCTCGATCATTCGCCTTTGCGGCTCGTCGAGGCAGGCGCGGCCGGTGACGCGCACCACGCCCGGCTCGGCGGTCGACTCGACGGTCACCGCATGCCCCACCAAACCGAGCTCGTCCAAATAGGCGCTGACATAACCATGCAGAAAACCATCGGCCGCGCGTGCGGCGGTCGGAATCAACCAGATCAGCAGCAGGATGATTCGCATAGCAGGCGTCCATGCCGGTTATTGTTGCTTGTCGGCTCCCGCGCGGCTTCCGACCTGGATGCCGCGCGGGCAACGTCAATGAGGGCTTCGTCGTGCCGGACTATCCATGTCGGCACGACTATCTAGATGGGGATGGGCGCGCGCTTTGGTAGAGGAAAAAGCGCGGGAAAGCGAAGACGCACGTAAGGGCGTTACGGAGAATGCCTAGAGCTTCCCGCCGAAGGATCGGCACCACCGGCATAGGTGGTCATGCCCACGCAAAGCTCGCCCCCACGAAAGTGGGGGCCTGCCCCGGCGCGAGCGGAGGTGGCTTGCGCGATGGCGCAGCGCCATCGAACCGCCCCTTCGCCGCGACGGCGAAGGGGCGCGCCAAGCGACGCTCAGCCGCCGATGGACTGGTAGTAATCCATCAGGATCTTGGCCACCTCGGGGCGCGAGAACTCGGGCGGCGGGGCGATCCCCTGGCCGAGCATCTGCCGAACCTTGGTGCCGGACAGCGTGATGAAGTCATCCGGCGTGTGGTCCGGGGCCTCGCGCATCATCACCACCCGACCGAGCTTCTTCGAGTAGGCGGTGTTGTCGGCGCGGAAGATCTCGATCTGCAACGCGCCGGGCGGCACCTTCTCGTCGAAGATGGTCTGGGCGTCGAACGGGCCGTAGTAGTCGCCGACGCCGGCATGGTCACGACCGACGATGAAATGGGTGGCGCCCATGTTCTGGCGGAACACGGCATGCAGCACCGCCTCGCGCGGACCGGCATAGAGCATGTCGAAGCCGTAGCCGGTGACCATCACCGTATTCGGCGGGAAGTAGTTGGCCACCATGACGCGGATGCAGGCATCGCGCACCGGAGCCGGGATGTCGCCCGGCTTCAGGCGGCCGAGCAGCATGTGGATGATGATGCCGTCCGCCCCCAGACGCTCCTGCGCCATGCGGCAGAGTTCCTCGTGCGCCCGATGCATGGGGTTGCGGGTCTGGAACGCCACTACCTTGTTCCAGCCGCGCTCGGCGATCTCCTGACGGATCTGCACCGCGGTACGGAAGGTATCCGGGAACTCGGTCTCGAAGTAGCTGAAGTTCAGCACCTCGATCCGGCCGGAGACGAGCTTGTCGCCCAGCCCGAGGAAGGTCGTCACGCCCGGGTGATTGGGATCCAGCGTGCCGAAGATCTGCTGGGCCATGTGCTCGATCTGCGCCCGCGACACTTCCTCGATGGCGTCGACCTCCATCACCGCCAGCACCGGATGCCCGGCCACGTTGGGATCGCGCAGAGCGATGCGCCGAGCGCCCTGAATGGCGCTCACGTCGTGCGTGAGGTTGACGATCGGCACCGGCCAGAACAGGCCGTCGGTGGTGTGCAGCGTGTCGGCCACGCTCAGCGCGTCGGCCAGGTTCATATAGCCCCGTAGCGGATTGAAATAGCCGGCCCCGAGCATGACCGCGTTGGCGGCCGCAGCCGAGTTCAACAGCAGCGAGGGCAGCGTCTCGGCCTCCTTCAGGAGAGCGGCGCGCCGCTGGTCGTCGTAGACGAACAGCGGATTCAGTTCGTTCGATCCATGAGGCTTGATCATCACTTGGTCTCCAGTGCTAAGGCAGGCTGGCGGGGCACGCGGTATGGCGAGGCGGACTCAATCAGCCTTTGCCCCTCTTCCGGAACCGGACGCGGACGAAAGGCACCCACCGCGAAGCTATCCGGCAGTGGCCGGCGCCTCGGGATAGCTGAGGATGCCGCGCTTTTCCAAGAGTTCGAGCAGCACCGCCACTTCCTCCTCCAGGCTCATCTCGTGGCTCTTGAGCACCAGCTCGGGATTGAGCGGCGGCTCGTAGGGGTCGTCGATGCCGGTGAAGTTCTTGATCTCGCCGGCGCGCGCCTTCTTGTACAGGCCCTTGGGATCACGCCGTTCGGCCTCGGCCAGCGGCACGTCGACGAACACTTCGATGAAGTCCATCCCCGCCTCTTCGTGCAGCTTGCGGACCTTGTCGCGGTCCACCCGATAAGGGCTGACGAAGCTGGAGAGCACGATCACGCCGGCGTCCACGAACAGCTTGCACACCTCGCCGATACGGCGAATGTTCTCCGCCCGGTCCTCGGCGGAAAAGCCCAGGTTCTTGTTGATGCCCATACGGACATTGTCGCCGTCGAGCCGGTAGGACAGATGGCCGCGGTTGTACAGCGCCTTCTCCAAGGCCACCGCCACCGTACTCTTGCCGCTGCCCGACAGACCGGTAAACCAGACGGTCGCACCCTTCTGACGCAACAGCCGATTACGGTCGGCCCGGGTGATCTCGCCCTCGTGCCAATACACGTTGGTGGCTTTCTGCTCGGTCATCGGATGCTACCTCGGTTTATCGATATCCTTGGAAAACCGGTCCCGGCCGCTCGCCGCCAACGCGAGCGCCGATGGCACGTCCCTGCCCGCCGCGGCAAGCCCGGGCCATGCCCCTAACCGCAAGCGCTCACCTCTCTCAAGTGGGCGCACTGGCGCTACGGAACCCCTTGGTCGGGGCGCCCCTGGGCCGCGTCACACATTGCCGTCCGCACCGATCGCGATAGCGGCGGCCGGCATTCCCGCCGCCACAGCCGATACCGGCGGCGCCGAGCCGGAGATGACGATTGGCGCCCCGACAGTGGCGCGGTAACGGGCCGGGTCGCTGGCGGCGCTGATGCTGCCGAACGGCCACGCCACGCCGGTCGGGCCCTTATTCTTGCACACACGCCGATAGAAATTGCCGTTGCCGAGCACATGGCGCACCAGGTAATGGCGAAACGCCATATAGAGCTCGCGGTTGACCTTGCCCGGCCGCCGCCAGAAGGTATCGAGCGACCGCGTACTGGCCAGCCCGGGAATGTCGTACACCGCATCGCCGAGGATCTTCACCGGCGTGTTGTGGTGAATGGACGACAGCCCCACCGTGCTGTTCACCGTGACCGTGCCGCGCGCATGACGCAGCAGGGCCGGCAGGTAGGCTTCATGTACATAGTGCACCCGCCCTTCCAGCTTGTGCTCGCGAACGAGCTCCTTGATCAGGGGGCCGAAATCGGTGTACGGCCGGTCCAGCGGGTGGTGCTTGAGCACCAGCCAGGTATCGGCCGGCGCATGCTTGGCGAAGGAAGCGATCACCTCCCGAATGAACGGCTCCATCGACTCATACGGCGAATGGTGGGTGATCTGCGCGTCGCAATGCACCTGCAGCGGCACCAGGAAGAACGGCCTGGCCTGCGGGCCGACGAGCTGGCGGGTGATGCGCTTGTCCAGCACGCGATGAACCAGCTTGAGCCAGCCGGAGCGAATCCAGCGCCCTGCTTCGACGAACGGATTGAGCGGGCGGTGATGCTCGTAATGGGGGAAGCGCCAACGACCGAGCCAGGAAATGATGGCGTACCACGTCGCGTACCACGCCACGTAGCGAAATACCCGCCCGACCGGCGTCGGATTGTCGGGCTTGGCCGACTGGTACTCGCGGTAGAACATCGGATCGCGCGGCAAAGTGGAGTACGCGTTGACGCCGCCCGGCTCCAAGGTGATGTAATGCGGCCGCAAATAGCCTTCCTCGAACACGAACACCGCCACGCCCAGCCGCTTGGCCACCTCAACCGCGGCCAGATGGAGCGGACGGCAATCGCCGAACAGGAATATCCGATCGATGCGGTGCTGCTTGAGGAAATCCTCAAGATAAGCCGGCCAGGACGCCAGATCTCCCCGATAGGCGTAAGCCCCCGGCAGGCGATAGAAGGCCTCGTCGCCGGCGTTGAAATTGATCTTGAAAACCTCATGGCCTTCCGCCTTCAGCTCTTGCGCCAGCCAGCGGAAGAATGGCCCCATCGGTCCCTGCAGCAACAACACCCTACCCTGCATGGACCACCCCTTCATACAGAGACTTCAATCGTTTGAGCTGACGCAGCAGCCACGGTTGGCGGATCGCCGGACCGTTGCCGTGCGCGCTCAACTGTTCTTCCAGGTACGCAATGACCGCCTCCGGCGAGCAGAACGCCCCGGAGCGCGGATGAACGTAGCGCGGGTACAAGATCAAGGTACCGGCCACCAGCTCGTCCAACTCGAGCTTGCGGCCTCGCCCCGGCCGGTTCAGTGGCTGCATATCGCGGGTCAGCCCCCAGCCGGCATAGAACGGCATCCCGTAGGTCGTGACCGGTAGACCACGCAGCAACGCCTCGAAGCCGACGAACGAAGTCAGCGTATGCACCTCGTCCGCCACCGCCAGGCAAGCGGGCAACGAGGCGTCCAATTCTTGCCGGTCCCACAGCCGCTCGCCAGCCCGTACGCGCACCCGGCCACGACGATTACCAGCGACCACATCCGGGTGCGGCTTAAACAGAATGAACGCGTCGGGATTGGCGGCACGCACGGCTTCCAGCAGCTCCCGGTTGCCGCGCACCGCTCCGCCGCCCAAGCGCACCGAAGCGTCGTCCTCGACCTGCCCCGGCACCAGGATCACCTTCTGGCCCGGCGCGCGCTCGAGGCGCAGCGAGGTCGGCCGCCCCACGTTGTACTTGCTGATCCCCACCTGCACGATACGCTCGCGCAGGCGCGCCGCCCGAGCCTTGAGCGGCTCGTCGAAGCGATGCTCGGCGAGAATCCGCTCCAGCCGGCTCGGCCGCGACGGGTCATAGTAGATACCGTCGGCATCCAGCACCAGCGAGGCCGGCGCGGTGAAATCCGACCCCAGCCCGATCGAGCGCAGGAAACCGTCCTCCATACGCTCCACCGGCACTCGGAACTCCCGAGACAGCGCAGCGGCTTGCGCCGCGCGCCGCTCGCCCCAAGCCAGGATGCGGCAGCTTCCGTCGAAACCTCGGCGCTTGGCCGCGGCGGCGCTGCGCACGAAGTGGATCTCGTTGCCGGGCGCGCGCAGATAAGCGCGCACATAGCCCTGCTTCCAGCGGCTGAAGCCGAAACAGAACAGCCGCCCCTGGTTCTCGGCGTAGACCCGACGCTGCAGCGACAGATGCTCTATGACCGTATCGATCTCGGTCAGCGCTCCGGTTTCCGGATGGAGATAGCGCGGATACAGCAGATAAGCGGCCGCGAACAGCTGCTCGCGGCTGCGGGCACGGCGCGCGTGCGTCGCCGGCCGCCGATCGTCGGTCAGCCCCCAGCCGGCGTAGAACGGCACGCCGAAACAGGTCACCGGCTTGCCGGCCAGTACCGCTTCCATCCCCAGCTGCGAGGTGACCACGTAGACGTGATCGACCAGCTCGATCAGCGCCCGCGGATTGACGTCGCCGGCCAGCACCGTCAGGCGGCGCCCGTTGGCAATCTGGCCGAGATAGCCGCGCTTGCGGCCGGCGATGACGTCCGGATGGATCTTGACCAGGATCTCGGCGTCGGGGTTTTCCTCCAGCGCCGCGCGCAGCATGCGCTGGAAATCCTCGGCCGTGGCCTGACCGCAGGATACCGACAGGTCACCATAGGTCTGATCCACCACCAGCACGCGCCGGGGCAGATCGGTGCGCCCGGGCCGTCCCTGCGGATCGGGCGCGTGGTTGTATTTGGAGAGCTTGGCCTCGGCGATGCGGCGCAGACAACTGCGAGCCCGAGCCAGTAGCTGCGGGTCATCCAACGGATCGGGCCGCCCGGCGGCCGGGCCGTTCAGTAGCGCGCTGAGACGGGAAGGCGCCGTGGTGTCGTAGTAAATGCCGACATCGTCGATCACCACCGACAACGGCGGCGCACCGGCAACCGCCAACCCGGCCGAACGCAGGAAGCCGTCTTCCAACCGCAGCAAGGGCAGGCCATGGCGCTCGGCGTAGACGGCGGCACGACGCGCGCTGGGCTTGCGGCCCCAGCCGGCCACGGCGCGCAACGACGCCGCATCCCTAGAGGAGGGATTGAGCACCACCTCGTCGGCCCCCAGCAGCGCCTGCAGCCCGGGCACGCGCAGCAGGCCTCGCGAGAACACGCCCACGCGCCCGCCGCCGCTGCCGATCAGAGAATTCCGCCCCAAAGATGACTACCTACAAGTTCTTAGTGGTGGTAGTGAAAGCGCCGCCGCTAACCAAACCCAACCGTGACCGTGCGCCCATGGTGCCCATGACCGGTCTGCCCATCCGCGACAAATGCACAGTCACGATCCCCGAATGTCAGAACTGTGAGCCGCTTGACGCTTCGGCGCACTGAGCGCTCGGCGTGGGAGCGCCGGCAAGGCGCTCCAACCGAATCTTCAGGAACGAGCCTGCCAACGGCACTGGCAAGACCAGGGATTTGCAGGGCAGCGGCAACCGCGGCGCGTTGCGAGCCCCCGTCGCACGGCTTGAAAGGAGACGAATAATAGCTTACTCATCGGTTTCGCGGCGACGGGCCGCGATAGCCTGACCATGCCGGCGTGCGCCTACTGCCGTTCGACGTTCGGCGCAACCTCGTATCGAGAGCCCTTCTCTGCTCCAACCGTCCAGCAGCTCGCGCTCAGCCTGCCAGTGATGGCGCGTCACCGGCGGCTGCCGGGGCACTGCGTGGTGGTAAGGGCGCCCAGCGGGGCTACCGAAACCCACGGCGGTGATACCGTCCCAACCGCCACGCAAGTACCGCAACCACGCCAGGATCAGGATTCCGGCGCTGGGCGGCGCCTGCAAACGCAGCACCAACCCTCGCCAAACTTCGAGCGGCACCGTCAGGA
>ERZ777003.727-NODE-727-length-60712-cov-44.225860_pt1 | contig 60712 bp, 59 predicted proteins | sample MGYA00374956_ERZ777003 | MGnify/ENA primary metagenome ERZ777003 (study PRJEB29302, sample SAMN06268252) | bioreactor metagenome | isolation source: Joint BioEnergy Institute, California, USA | place: USA:Joint BioEnergy Institute, California, USA | collected...
AACCCGTGCTACCGCCTTGAAAGGGCGGCGTCCTAGGCCGCTAGACGATGGGGGCCTGACGGCTGCGTCGTCTCCGTCAGCATAGGGGAGAACTTGTCCTCACGCCTAAACAAAAACTCTAGCGGGACGGGCCGGGGGTCGGTGACGCGGGTGGGGGCGTGGTGGGCGGGGTGGTCGCGGGGCGGGAGAAGGTCGGCCACTCGGTGGGGGCCAGGGAAGGCCACCGGGAGGGGGTGGCGGCGGGAGTGGGGTCGGGGGTGGGCTGGGTGACGGGACGGTCGGGCTGGGGTTCCAGGTGGCGTTCGATCTGGGCCGATGACAGGCCCAGGCCGCCCAGGCGCAGGTCGTCCCAGCCCTGCAGGCGCTTGGTGGTGCGGTTGAAGTACAGCACCGACAGTTCGATGGGGGTGGGTTCCTCCTTCTCCAGGCCGCGCAGGCCGGCGCCGCCGGTGGAGCCCTGGACGAACAGGCGGGTGCCGGTGGGCAGCAGCTCGGTGCGGCGGCTGTGGGTGTGGCCGGACAGCACCAGCGGGGTGACGCCGGAGAATCCGGCCCCCTGGTTGGGGTCGTGGACGACGACCAGGTCGGGGGCGTCGCCGGAGGCGCGCAGGGCCTGGGCCTGCCGGGTGCCGAGGGCGCGCAGCTGAGCGGCGGTGACGTCGTCGTCGCGGGTGGTCTTGTCGGGGGTGAAGCGCGGGTCGCCCACGCCGTGGATGCGCAGGCCCGCGACCTCCTTGGTCTCCCCGTCCAGGACGATGGCGTTCTTGTGTTCGGCGACGGCCTCCTGGGTGTCCTTGGAGTCGTGGTTGCCGCGGACGAAGACGTAGGGGATCTTCAGCTTCTTGATGTCGCCGATGAAGCGGTCCTCGGGGGCGCTGCCGTGGTCGGTCAGGTCGCCGCTGTCGATGATCAGCTCGATGCGGAACTGGTCGCTGACGGAGCGGATGACGTCCCAGGCGGCCGGGTTGAGGTGGATGTCGGAGACGTGCAGCACCCGCAGCGTCGAGGGGTCGGGCTCGTAGGTGGGCAGGGTGGAGGTCGCCGCATACAGCCGGGAGACGTTGCCGACCAGCCGGGCGAGCTGGCCGCGGTATTCGGAAAAGCGCGCGACGATGCTCTGCACGTCCCCGACCACCTGGGGGGCGTTGGCCAGCAGGCCGGTGTAGCGGGGCTCGTTGATGGACTGGGGGGTGAAGGTCGCGTACGCCAGCAGGCAGGTGGCCAGCAGCCCGCCCAGCGCCGAGCCCGTGGACAGCAGGGCGCGCCGCCAGTTGCGGAAGACCAGCAGCCCGGCCAGGAAGCCGAAGACGGTGGCGAAGACGGCGGCGCGGACGACCAGCACCACCACGCCGTGCCTGAGCTGGCCGGCGATCTGGTCGGTGAGGCGGTCCAGCGCCGCGTCGTCTTCGATGAGCTTGCGGGCCGGTTCGGCGTGCAGTTCGGCGACCTGGGCCTCCAGGCGCAGCGGGCCCCAGTGGCTGTCGAACTGCAGCGAGCCCAGCGGCGGGATCTGCACGGTGGTGCCGCCGTTGGAGGAGGGGCGGATGGACAGCGCCACGTCGGCGGGGCCGATGGGGGTCTCCACCCGTCCGCCCAGCAGCGTGCCGATCAGCCCGCCGGCCAGCCCGACCAGGATCACCAGCAGGACGCCGGTGCCGCGGCGGCGGGCCGCGCCGCTCAGCCGGGTGCGCAGAAAGCGGGCGACGGCTGCGGGGCGTCCGGACGGGCGGTCGCGGAACCGGCCGAAGACCACGGCGCTTCCCTTCCTCGTCGTCGACAATGATGGGCGTGATCGAGCTGTCGCGTGAGGAGTTCGAGGGGCTGGTCGCCGACGCTCTCGACACCATCCCGCCCGAGCTGACCCGGCACATGGACAACGTGGTCATCGTGGTGGAGGACGAGGCTCCCGAGCCGGGTCTGCTCGGTCTCTACCACGGCGTCCCGCTCACCGAGCGCGGCGACTGGTACGGCGGCGTGCTGCCCGATCACATCTCGATCTACCGCAAGGAGATCCTGGCGATCTGCGATTCGGTCGAGGACGTGGTGGATGAGGTGCGCCTCACCGTCGTCCACGAGATCGCTCACCACTTCGGCATCAGTGACGAGTGGCTGCACCGCCACGGTTATTAGGTCCCACATCAGCGTACAAACCCTCCCGTCCGCTTGTGCCGAACCCAGCGGGAGGGGTGTGAGAGGTCACCAATATCACCAATCGAGCACGGAAGGTCACATCGAGACGACGGAGCGTGAGTTAATAGGGGGAGGCCGCCCAGTGCCCGGGGCGGAGGGGCGAACTGGAGATGTCTTTTGGTGGACAGGCAGACGGGCAGGCACCGGCGTCCGCCGGAACGGCAGGCGACCTACCGCGAGGTCTTCGCCGTCGGGGAGTTCCGTGCGCTGTGGGCGGCCCAGACGTTCTCGTACATCGGAGACCAACTGGCCCAGGTGGCGTTGGCGGTGCTGGTCTACCACCGCACCGGGTCCCCTTTGCTGACCGCCGTCGCCTATGCGCTGACCTATCTGCCGCCCATCGTGGGCGGGCCGCTGCTGGCGGGGCTGGCGGACATGTTCCCCCGCCGCACGGTGATGGTGGTCTGCGACATCGTGCGGGCGGCGCTGGTGGCGCTGATGGCGCTGCAGGTCATGCCGTTCCCACTGCTGTGCCTGCTGGTGTTCTCGACCGTGCTGCTGGGCGCGCCGTTCACCGCCGCCCGCGCGGCGCTGCTGCCGGACATCCTGGACGGCGACCGGTATGTGGCCGGTTCGGCGATCAACAACATCACCCACCAGACGACCCAGATGCTGGGCTTTCTGGGCGGGGGCGCGCTGGTGGCGCTGGTGGGGCCGCATGGGGCGCTGGCGCTGGACGCGGTGACGTTCGCGGTGTCGGGGCTGATCTTGATGGTGTGGCTGCAGCCCCGGCCGGCGCCCCGCGGCGGCCGCCGTGAGCCGCTGGCGCTGTGGCGCAACACCCGGGACGGGGCCCGCCTGGTGTTCGGCGACCCGGTGCTGCGTTCCCTGGTGCTGTTCGCCTGGCTGTGCGCCTTCTATGTGATCCCCGAGGGGCTGGCCGCCCCGTATGCGGCCACCTATCCGGGCAGCACGGCCGTGACCGTGGGGTTGCTGATGTCGGCCATGCCCACCGGCATGGTCGTCGGGGTGTTCGTCTTCAGCCGTTTCGTGCGGCCCTTCGACCGGCTGCGCGCGATGGGCTGGCTGTCGATGCTGGCCTGCGCCCCGCTGATCGGCTCGGTTCTGCATCCGCCGCTGTGGGCGGTGGTGGTGCTGTGGGCGCTGTCGGGGGTGGGCAGCGCCTACCAGCTGGCCGCCAACGCCGCGTTCGTGGCGGCGGTGCCGCCCGCCGACCGGGGGCAGGCGTTCGGCCTGGCCCAGTCGGGCATCCTGGCCGGGCAGGGGCTGGGCATCCTGGTCGGCGGTCTGGCCGCCGAGCTGGTGGGGCCGCAGACGGTGGTGGCGCTGGCCGGGGTCGCGGGGCTGTCGGCGGCGACCCTGCTCACCATGCTGTGGACGCCGGTGCGCGGCGACCTGCTCGATGAGCCGCCGGGCCTTGCCGGCGTCCCGGACGCGCCGGCGCCGCCCGAGGCGGCCGGGCGCGAAGGCGGCGACGGACGCGACACCGACGCCGTGCCCGTATAGGCGCCTTCGGGGCGGTGGCCGCACCGGGAACGGCCGGCTGTGCGCAGGCCCGGCCTCACCGCTTGGAGGTGACCTTGTGCAGGCCCTCCTTGGCCTTGCCGATCACGTCCTGGACCGCGGGGTTGTCGCGGTTGCGGTCGATGAAGTCCTGGAGGACCGAGGTGCCCTTGCCCTCTTCGGGGATCAGCACCCAGCCCAGGATGTACAGGGCGACGCCGGAGCCGCCGAGGAGGACGAACAGGGCCAGCAGCAGCCGCAGGACGTTGGCGTCCACGCCCAGGTAGTCGCCGAGGCCCGAGCACACGCCGGCGATCATCCGGCCTTCGCGGGTGCGGCACAGGCGGCGGGGCTGCGGGGGACCGGCCTGGCCGGTGTCCGCGTGGGAGCCGCCTGCGGTGGGTTCGGTCTGAGTACGAAGGTCTTTGTCCATGTCTCGATGGTGCCCCGCTTCGGGGCGTGTCCACCTCGGGGATGGGCCTGATCCATCCCTGATTCGTCCCTGGGGTCGCGGGCCCTTCGCCCCTGGCACGGGGCCTGAGGGCGCTTCCTGGGGCGGCGGGTACCCTGGCGAGCGCATCGGCACCCCGGAGATGAAGGACTTCTTATGGACGTGCTGCGTCTGGACGACCGGTTGACCGACGAGGAACGGATGATCCGCGACACGGTGCGGGCCGTGGTCGCCGAGAAGGTCCTCCCCCATGTCGCCGACTGGTTCGAGGCCGGCACGTTCCCCGCCCGGGAGCTGGCGCCCGAGCTGGGCAAGCTGGGGCTGCTGGGGATGCACCTGAAGGGGTACGGGTGCGCGGGAATGAGCGCGGTGGCCTACGGGGTGGCCTGCCGGGAGCTGGAGGCCGGCGATTCGGGGCTGCGCAGCTTCGTGTCGGTGCAGGGGTCGCTGGCCATGGCGGCGATCCACAAGTACGGCTCACAGGAGCAAAAGCAGCAGTGGCTGCCGAAGATGGCGGCCGGGGAGGCGATCGGCTGTTTCGGGCTGACCGAGCCCGACCGCGGCTCCGACCCCGGTGACATGCGCACCCACGCCCGGCGGGACGGCGCGGACTGGGTGCTCAACGGCACCAAGATGTGGATCACCAACGGGTCGGTCGCCGATGTGGCGGTGGTGTGGGCGCGCACGGACGAGGGCATCCGGGGTTTCCTGGTGCCCGCCGGGACGCCCGGTTTCACCGCCCGGGACATTCACCGGAAGCTGTCGCTGCGGGCGTCGGTGACCTCCGAGCTGGTGCTGGAGGACGTGCGGCTGCCCGCCGACGCGGTGCTGCCCGGGGTGACCGGGCTGAAGGGCCCGCTGAGCTGCCTGTCGGAGGCGCGCTACGGGATCGTGTGGGGCGCGGTCGGGGCGGGCCGGGCCTGCTATGAGGCGGCCGTCGCCTACGCCAAGACCCGCGAGCAGTTCGGCCGTCCGATCGGGGCGTTCCAGCTCACCCAGGAGAAGCTGGCCTGGATGGAGATCGCCCTGGGCCAGGCCGGGCTGACCGCCCTGCACCTGGGCCGGCTCAAGGACGAGGGCTCCCTCACCCCTCAGCAGGTCTCCTTCGGCAAGATGGCGAACGTGCGCGCCGCGCTGGACGTGGCCCGCCAGGCGCGCACGATCCTGGGCGCCAACGGGATCACGCTGGAGTACCCGGTGATCCGGCACATGAACAACCTGGAGTCGGTGCTGACCTACGAGGGCACCCAGGAGGTCCACACGCTGGTGCTGGGCCAGGCCATCACGGGGATCTCCGCCTACCGCGGCTGAGCCCCCGCCGCGGCGCCCGGGGGCGTCACGGGGAGCGGTCCGCGCGGGCCAGCAGCGTGACGGTCCCGCGGGTGCCGTCCACCTCGACCTCGTCCCCGTCGCGCAGCGTCGCGGTGGCGGTGCGGACGTCGCACACGCAGGGGATGCCGTACTCGCGGCTGATGACCGCCGCGTGGGTGAGCATGCCGCCGGTGTCGCAGACGCACGCGGCCACCAGCCCGAACAGCGGTGTCCAGGTCGGGGTGGTCGCCTCGCAGACCAGCACCTCCCCCGGCCGCAGGTCGGGCAGTCCGTCAGGGGAGCGCACCAGGCGGACCCGGCCGCGGGCGACGCCCCCCGACACCCCCAGCCCGTGCAGCACCGCGGGCGGGCCCGCGGTGCGGTCGCGCAGCGGGTCGGCGCAGAACACGCCGCTGACCACCGGGTCGTGCAGCCCGGTGGACGTCCCCAGCAGCCGGGGCAGCCCGGCCCGCAGGGCGTGCCAGCGGTGGTAGTAGGCGCGGCGGGCGGCGGTGCGTTCGGCCAGGTCCGCCCAGTCCGCGCTACCGGCGGCCAGTTGATCGACCTCCTCGGGGAACAGGAACAGCACCTCGTCGGGGGCGGGCGCGCCGGTGGCCGCGGCCAGGGCCAGCGCCCCCGCCCGGACGGGCAGGTGCGCCCGCATCTCGATCACCAGGTTGTGGTCCTCGTTCCAGCAGACCACGTTGGCGCGCAGCGCCTCCCGGAGCAGCTCGCGCGCCCGTCCGGTGAGTCCCGGCGGGATCGCGGGTGCGCCGGGCGGGCGGGGCGGGGGGACGCGCCCGAGGATGATCCGGCGCAGCAGCGACAGCACCTGCTCGGGGTCCTCTTCCCAGGAGGGGACGGTCAGGTCGCTCATGGCGTCGGCCCGGTGCCCGTGCTCGGCCAGGAAGCCGGTGAAGGCGCCCAGCCAGTCCCGGGCGGCCGGGCGGGCCGCCAGGCGGGGCAGCAGCGGGCCGTCGTCCCGTTCGAACAGCGGGGCCAGGCCGTCGGCGCGGGCCCGGGCGGCCAGCGCGTGCAGCTTGCGGTCGACCTCCAGCACCCGGTTGTCGGCGCTCTGCAGCACCGCGATCAGGGTGTGCTCATCGACCCCGGCCTCGGCCAGTTCGGCGCGCAGCATCTCATGGCACGACAGCAGGCGGTACATGAACGCAAAATGCACCCGCCAGGCGGCGGCGTGGACGGCGCGGGCCCGCCGCAGGTAGGCGCCGATCTCGGCGGGGGGAAGCCCGGCCGGGTCGCTGCGCCGCAGGGCGTCCAGTTCCCGTTCCAGCGCGGCGCGGGCGGCCCGCCACCGGCCGGGGAAGACCGCCGGGTAGCGGCGGGTCAGGGCGCGGGCCTTGGCACGTTCCCGTTCCGGGACGGCGACGGCCGGGGCCGACCCGACGTAGACGTGCGGCCCGGCGAAGCGGACGGCCAGGCCGCCGCTTTCGGCCAGCCGCAGCCGCCGGGCGGCCCGCTGGGCGCCGGCCACCACGTCGCCGACCAGCGCGGTGCCCAGCGGGACGACTCCGCGCGGATAGTGGAAGTCCAGGTGCCAGGAGCGCTCCAGGTCCGCCGGGCGCAGCACCGCCGGGGGCTCCCCGCCGCGCCGTCCCGCACCGGTGGGCCGTGGCGCGTGCGGATACCACGGCTCACCGGCCGGGAAGACGGAGGCGCGATCGGCGGGGGGTGCTGCGGCCATACGGTCCTCTATCTGCTGCGGGATGACCGCACATTATCCGCCCGGCCCTGCGACCGGTACCCCGGCGAACGCCCTAGTCCCGCTTCACATCGATGATCACGGCCTTGGGCTCGGTGAAGAACTCGCGGCTGAAGGAGCCGCCCTCCCGGCCCACGCCCGAGTCGCCGACGCCGCCGAACGGGGCCCGCAGGTCCCGGATGAAGAAGCAGTTCACCCAGACCGTCCCGGCGCGCAGCCGGGCCGACACCCGGTGCGCCCGGTGCAGGTTCTCGGTGAACACCATGGCGTTGAGCCCGTAGCGGGTGTTGTTGGCCAGTTCGACGGCCTCCTGCTCGGTGTCGAACGGGCTGATCACCACCAGCGGACCGAAGATCTCCTCGGTGCAGTGCGGGGCGGTCTGCGGCATGTCCACCACGACGGTGGGACGCACCGTCCAGCCGTCGCCGAGGCCACCGGTGAGGATCTTGCCGCCGGCGGACTCGACCGTCTCCACATAGCCGCGCACCTTGCGGTAGTGCTGCTCGGAGGCCAGCGGGCCGATCTGGGTGGCCGCATCGCACGGGTCGCCGATCACCATCGCCTCGGCGGCGGCCACGAAGCGGGCCAGGAACTCCTCGTAGATGGGGCGCTGCACGTAGATCCGGCTGCCGGCCAGGCACACCTGGCCGGTGTTGGTGTACACCGCCTTGATCGACCACTCCACCGCGTTGGCCAGGTCGGCGTCGGCGAAGACCACATTGGCGCCCTTGCCGCCCAGTTCCAGGCTGACCGGGACGAGGTTGGCCGCGGCCGCCCGGGCGATCACCCGTCCGGTGCTGGAGGCGCCGGTGAAGGTGATGCGGTCGATGCCGGGGTGCTCGGTGAGGGCCTGGCCGGCCGAGTCGGGGCCGCGGCCGTGCACCACGTTGAGCACGCCGGGCGGCATCCCGGCCTCCAGCGCCAGCCGGGCCAGCTTGGTCGCCGAGACGGGGCTGTCTTCGGCGGGCTTGAGCACCACCGTGTTGCCCCAGGCCAGCGCCGGGGCGACCTTCCAGGTGGCCAGCATCAGCGGGTAGTTCCACGGGGCGATCGCGGCCACCACCCCGGCCGGTTCGAACCGGGTGTAGGCGTGGTGGCCGGAGTCCATCGGCAGCGTCTCGGCGGTGGACAGCCGGGCGTGGTCGGCGAAGAACCGCAGGTTGGCCGCCGAGCGGAACACGTCGTTGTCCCGGGACTGGGTGATGGGCTTGCCCATGTCGCGGGTGTCGCTCAGGCCCATCTCCTCGGCGTTGCGCTCCAGCAGGTCGGCCAGCCGGTGCAGCACGGCGCCCCGTTCGGCCAGGCCCATCCGCGGCCAGGGACCCTCGTCGAAGGCCCGCCGCGCCGCCCGGACCGCCCGGTCCACATCGGTGGCCGAACCCAGCGCCACCCGCGCCCACGGCTCCCGCCGGTAGGGGTCGATGGAGTCGAACTCGGCGCCATCGGCCGAGGGAACCTCCTCGCCGTCGATCACATGTCCGTAGAAGTCCATCGGTCATCCCTCGCTTTCCTGCGGAGCAGGCGGTGCATCGCCTTGTGCGGCGCGGCGCTCGGCGATGGTCACATCGCCCGCCGCCCAGTGCTCGGCCGGCAGTTCCCTCACCAGCACGCGGATGCTGGGCGAGGGGGCGTCCAGGCTGGTGCGGACCGCCTCGTGCACCCGGTGGATCAGCTCCCGGATGCGTTCGGGAGGGCGGCCTTCCACCAGCGTGATCTCCACCAGCGGCATCTCAGCCCCCCTGCACGGAGACCGAGCCGAGGTGGGTGAAGTGCCCGCTGACGCAGGTGCCCGGGCCGAGCGGGACGGCGTCGGTCATCCCGCCGGTGAGCACCAGCCAGCCGGCCTCCAGGGCCAGGCCGCGTTCGGCCAGCGAGTTGGCGGCCAGCGCCAGGGCCTCGGCCGGGTGCCCCTGCACGGCGGCGCCGGTGGCGCTATCGACCACCTGGCCGTCCACCTCCAGCAGGCACGCCTCCAAGGCCAGGTCCAGCTCGCCGGGGGCCAGTGCGCGTCCGCCGACCACCAGCCGGGCCGAGGAGGCGTTGTCGGCGACCACGTCGGGCAGGGTGAAACGGAAGTCGGTGTAGCGGCTGTCGATGATCTCCAGCCCGGCGTGCACCGAACGCACCGCCGCCAGCGCCGAGGCCGCGGTCACCCCGGGGCCGGCCAGCCGCTCGCCCAGCACGAAGACGATCTCCGGTTCGACGCGGGGGTGGATCAGCTCTCCCAGCGGCACCGGCTCCCCGGCGGGCAGCACCATGGCGTCGGTGAGCCAGGCGGTGAGCGGGGAGTGCACGCCCATGCGGCGCTGCTTGGCGCGCGAGGTCAGCCCCAGTTTGACGCCCACGATGCGTTCGCCCGCGGCCACCTTGCGGTGCACCAGTTCGTCCTGCACCCGGTAGGCGGTGGCCAGATCCAGCTCGGGCCACTGCTCGGTGATCGGGCCGCGGTCGCGGCGCTGGCGTTCGGCCGCCAGCAGTTCCTCGGCGGCCCGGTACACGTCCCAGCCGCTCATCGCCGGCCTCCCGCCGGTGCCGGGCGGCCGTGGCGCTCCTCGGCCAACTGCACCGCGATGTCGATGATCATGTCTTCTTGGCCGCCGACATAGCCGGCCTCGCCGACCCGCTGCAGGATTTCGTGGGCGGGCACCCCGTAGCGCTCGGCGGCCCGTTCGGCGTGCAGCAGGAAGCTGGAGTAGACCCCGGCGTACCCCTGCACGATCGCGGCGCGGTCGGCCCACGGCAGCCGCGGCAGGTAGGGGCGGACGACCTCCTCGGCGGCGGCCAGCGCGGCCTGCACGTTCACCCCGGTCTCGATGTTCAGCCGTTCGAAGGTGGCGGCCAGGATCTCGGTGGGGCTGTTGCCCGCCCCGGCGCCCAGCGCGCACAGCGCGCCGTCGATCTGGCGGGCGCCGTTCTGGTAGGCCAGCACGGAGTTGGCGACGCCCAGCGACAGGTTCTGGTGGCCGTGGAAGCCGACCTGCGCCTCATGGCCGATCTCCCGCACCAGGGCCTGCACTCGGGCCTGGACGTCTGAGAGCACCAGCGCCCCGGCGGAGTCCACCACGTAGACGCACTGCGCTCCGGCGTCCACCATGATGCGCGCCTGCCGGGCCAGCTCCTCGGGGCCGATGCGGTGGGCCAGCATCAGGAACCCGACGGTCTCCATGCCCAGCTCCCGGGCGGCGGCGAAGTGCTGGCAGGACACGTCGGCCTCGGTGCAGTGGGTGGCGATCCGGGCCACCGAGGCGCCCGCGTCGTGGGCCCGCTTCAGGTCCCGCACGGTGCCCACGCCCGGCAGCAACAGCACCGCGATCTTGGCGTTGACGGCCTCGTCCACCGCCGCCGCGACCAGGTCGATCTCATCGACGGCGGAGAAGCCGTAGTTGAAGGACGAGCCGCCCAGCCCGTCGCCGTGGGAGACCTCGATCACCTCCACCCCGGCGGCGTCGAGGGCGTGCACGGTGGCGCGCACCTGTTCCTCGGTGAACTGGTGGGCCATCGCGTGCGAGCCGTCCCGCAGGGTGGAGTCGGTGATGCGCACTCGGGGGGCGGCGGTGGCGCCGTCCTGGTCTGTCATGTCGGTTTCCCTCCGGCCGGTCATCGCGCACCCGCCCGGGTCGGCCGCGGAGCCTGCGCGAGCAGTTCGCCCACCCGGGCGGCGGCGGCGGTCATGATGTCGAGGTTGCCTGCCCATGGCGGCAGGTAGTCGCCGTTGCCCCGCACCTCCAGGAACACCGCGACCCGGGCCATGCCCTTCCAGATGTCGCGGGGCTGGTCGTACTGGGGTTCGGTGCGCAGGGTGTAGCCGGGCACGTACCGGGCCACCTCGGCCACCATCTCCTCGATGGAGGCGGTGATCGCGTCGGTGTCGGCGTCGGGCGGGATGGCGCAGTACACCGTGTCCCGCATGATCATCGGTGGTTCCACCGGGTTGAGGATGATGATCGCCTTGCCGCGGGCGGCCCCGCCCACCTGCTCGATGGCGGCGGCGGTGGTCTCGGTGAACTCGTCGATGTTGGCGCGGGTGCCCGGCCCGGCCGACCGGGAGGCGATCGCCGCCACGATCTCGGCGTAGGCCACCGGGACCACCCGGGAGACCGCGTGCACGATCGGGATGGTGGCCTGCCCACCGCAGGTGATCATGTTGACGTTGGGGGCGTCCAGGTGCTCGGTGAGGTTCACCGGCGGGCACACCAGCGGGCCGACCGCCGCGGGGGTCAGGTCGATCGCGGTGATCCCGGCCTCGGCGTAGCGGGGGGCGTTGGCCAGGTGCGCCTTGGCCGAGGTCGCCTCGAACACCAGGTCGGGCAGTTCGTCCTGCTCAAGCAGCCAGTCCACGCCTTCGGCGGAGGCCTCCACGCCCAGTTTCCGGGCGCGGGCCAGGCCTTCTGAGGCCGGGTCCACCCCGACCATGTAGCGCACCTCGATGTGCTCGCTGCGCTGCAGCTTGATCAGCAGGTCGGTGCCGATGTTCCCGGGGCCGACGATCGCCGCCACGGCCTTGCCCATCACCGCTCCCCTTCCGCGTCCGCGAACACCGCCGTGACCTTGCCCAGCCCGCACCCGAAGGAGGCGGTGACGGTCTGCCCGGGACGCACCTCGATCGCCGGGGTCACCGAGCCGGGCAGCACCACATGGCCGGCCTCCAGCACCACTCCCAGCGGGCCGACCGTGTTGGCCAGCCACACCAGGGCGTTCAGCGGCGAGCCCAGCACCGCGCCGCCCGCCCCGGTGGCCGCCACTTCGCCGTTGCGCTGCAGCACGCAGCCCACCAGCCGCAGGTCCAGCTCCTCCAGCCGGACGGGACGCCCGCCGAGCACCACCCCGCCCGAGGAGGCGTTGTCGGCGATGGTGTCGGGCAGGGCGATCCGCCAGTCGCGGACGCGGGAGTCGATGATCTCCAGCGCGGGCAGCACGAAGTCCACCGCGGCGGCGGCCTCCGCGACGGTCACGCCGGGGCCGGCCAGCGGCGCCCGCAGCACGAACGCCACCTCCGGCTCCACCTTGGGCTGCAGGAACCGCCCGGCCGGGATCGGCGTGCCCTCCAGCAGGAACATCGAGTCCATCAGGTGGCCGTAGTCGGGCTGATCGACGCCCAGCTGACGCTGCATCGCCGCCGACGACAGCCCCACCTTGTGCCCCTTGACGCGGGCGCCGTCCGCCCGCCACCGCTCCACCTGAAGCAACTGGACGGCGTAGGCGTCCTGCACGGTCATGTCGGGGAACTTCTCCGTCGGCGGCTCGACCGGGACACCGGTCCGGTAGGCCGTCAGCAGTTCCTCGGCCACCAGCCGCCGCGTCGTCGCGTCCATCCCTCACCTCCCCTGCTCCCGGGGTCCGGACGGGCGTGTTCCCCGCCCTCCGCAGACGCTAGGAAGCGGGAGGGGGCTGCGGCGGATTCGTTCCGTACTCCGGAACGATCACAGGCACAGGATGCGGGAGAGCCGGTGCGCGGCGGCGCCGGCCAGGCGGGCGTGCCGCTCCACCGAGCCGAGCACCTCGGCGGTCGGCCCGACCAGCGAGATCGCCGCGCGGGCCCGCCCGGTGTGGTCGCGCACCGGGGCCGCCACCGAGGTCAGCCCGTGCTTGGCCTCATCGCTGTTGACCGCGTACCCGACCCGGCGCACCTTGGCCAGCTCCCGGTCGAAACGCGCCGCGTCCGGGATGGAGCGGCTGGTCAGGCGGGTGAATCCGGCGGCGGCGCGGGCGCGGGCCACCGCCGGGTCGAAGGCCGCGATCACCTTGCCGGAGCTGGTGCAGTGCGCCGGCAGCCGGCGGCTGACCCCGTGGAACAGCCGCATGCCCCGCAGGCTGTGCAGCCGTTCCAGGTAGATGATCTCCGGCCCGTCGGGCACGGCCAGGTGGATGGTGCAGCCGGTGCGCTCGCGCAGCTCCTCCAGCAGCGGCAGCGCGGCCTGGTGCAGATCGGTGCGGCTGACCGCCAGCTGGCCCAGCTCATAGAGGTGGAAGCCGAGCCGGTAGTGCCCGGTCTGCGGGTTCTGTTCGGCGAAGCCGCGGGCGCACAGGGTGGTCAGCAGCCGGTGCGCGGTGGATTTGGCCACCCCCAGCCGGCGCGCGATGTCGGCCACTCCCAGCTCGTCTTCGGTGAGGAAGCAGTCCAGCAGGTCCAGGGCCCGCAGCACCGATCGCAGCCCGCCGTCCACCCCGTCCCGGCCCGCCGGCCGTACCGACCCGCTGTGTGAAGCATCCGCCCTGATCATGGGCGCCACCTCTCGCTGTGCTGGGCTCTATCACCCATTTCACCCGGCCGTAACGCCATAGACATTCACCCGCAATCCGGCCACCATACAAGCCATGTGTGCCGCTCAGCGGAACGAAAGCGAGCCGACCGTCATCGCCCGGGCGGCCGCGCTGCTGTCGGCCTTCGGCCCGGGCGATGACGTGCTGGGCGTGTCGGAGTTGGCCCGCCGCACCGGGCTGGCCAAGTCCACCGTGTACCGGCTGACCCGGGAGCTGGTGCGCAGCGGCCTGCTGGAACGGTCGGGCACGGGCCTGCGGCTGGGCCTGCGGTTGTTCGAGCTGGGGCAGCGGGTGCCGCGGCAGCGGGATTTGCGCTCGGCGGCGCTGCCGTTCATGGAGGACCTGCGCGAGGCCACCCGCCAGATCGTGCACCTGGCCGTGCTGGACGGCACCGAGATGGTCTACCTGGAGATCCTGCGCAGCCCGGACGCCCCCGCACCGCCGTCCCGGGTGGGCGGGCGGCTGCCCGCCCACGCCACCGGGGTCGGCAAGGCGGCGCTGGCGTTCTCGCCGCCGGAGGTGACGGACGCGGTGATCGCCGCCGGGCTGCGCCGGCTGACCCGCCGCACCATCGTGCAGCCCGGCCTGCTGCGCCAGGAACTGGAGACCATCCGGCAGCAGGGCTGCGCCTTCGACCGCGAGGAGTCCGCCGACGGGGTGGTGTGCGCCGCCTGCCCCGTCTTCGGCCCGGACGGGACGGTGGCGGGCGCGCTGTCGATCTCGGGGTGGAGCGCCCGGATGAACCTGGACCGGGTGGCCCCGGCGGTGCGCACCGCCGCCCTGGCGCTGTCCCGCAAGCTGCGGGAGTCGCGCTGAGCCCCTCCCTACGGCCCTATCTCACCGAGCGAGCCGGTGACGGCCCGCCTCAGTCATCGGTCAAAAACTCCAGCACCAGCCGGTTGAACTCGGCGGCGTGCTCGATCTGCGTCCAGTGGCCGCAGCGTCCGAACACATGCAGCCGGGAGTCCTCGATCAGGTGCAGCAGCCGCAGCGAGGTCTCCAGCGGGATCACCCGGTCGTCGCGGCCGTGCACCAGCAGGGTGCGGTGCGGCAGCGCCTTCAACTCCTCTTCCGGGGTGACCAGAGCGTCCACCCAGCGCTGGCGGGGGGCCGGGAACATCGCGCGGAAGGACTCCTGGAACCCCGGCCGGATGCTGGCCCGGTAGCGGACCTCGGCCAGCTCGTCGGTGACCAGCTCACGCGAGTAGGCGAAGATGTCCAGCAGCCGGCGCATGGCCTCCAGCGAGGGCTCATACCCCCACACCGCGTCCAGTCCCGGCGTGATGGGGAAGGGCACCCCGGCGCTGCCCATCAACACCAGGCGGTGCACCCGGTCGGGGTGGCGGGCGGCCACGCGCAGCGCGATGGCCCCGCCGAAGCTGTTGCCCACCAGCGAGGCCCTCGGCAGGGACAGCGCGTCCATGAACCCGAGGATCTGGTCGGCCCACACCTCCACGCCGTAGCGCTGCCCGGGCGGGCGCTCGGTGTGGCCGAACCCGACCATGTCGGGGGCCAGCGCGCGCAGCCGGGCGCCGAGTGCGGGCAGGGTGAGACGCCAGTTGGCGTAGGCGGTGACGCCGGGACCGGAACCGTGGATCAGGATCACCGGTTCGCCCGAGCCGGCCTCCAGATAATTGGTGCGGATCCCGTTCGCCACGACCGTCCGGCCGATCTCCGGCTCCTCCACCGCCGTCACCTCCTCATCAGCGGGCTGCGCACCCCGCGTCCCGCCTTGTCCGCGGTGTCGTAGAAGTCCTCGCGGTAGATGTCGCGGGGGAACAGGCGCTTGGACATCAGCGTCTTGATCGCCGCCTCCACCATCGGCGGCGGCCCGCACACATAGGCCACATGCCCCCGGTAGGTGTCGGTGTCGGCCGCCATGACGTCGGTGACCAGGCCGTGCTGGTAGCCGGGGGCCGACTCCTCCGACAGGCACGGCACGTAGCGGAACCGGTCGGCGTGCTCATTCTCCAAGGCCCGCAGATATTCCACGTCGTACATGTGGGCCTGGGTGCGGCCGCCGTGAAAGAGCACCATCCTTCGCTCGGCGCCGCTGTCGAGCACGTGGCGGATCATCGACTTGAGCGGGGCGAGCCCGGTGCCGCCGGCGATCAGCACGGCCGGTTCGGTGCGCTCGGGCCGCCAGAAGAAACGCCCGTAGGGGCCCGACAGCGCGACCTGATCTCCGGCGCGCAGGGTTTTGAACACCCATCCGTCGGTGGCGGCGCCGCCGGGGGTGCGGCGGATGTTCAGCTCGATCCGGTCGGGCCGAGAGGGCGGGTTGGCCATCGAGTAGCTGCGGTCGCCCCGCCCGTCCGGCAGGCGCAACGAGATGTACTGGCCGGGATTGAAGGCGATGGGCCGATCCAGGTCGATCAGCACCCGGCGGGTGTCCAGCGCGCAGTCCTCCACGGCCGCGACGGTGCCGGTGAAGTCCTGCACCGGGTAGGTGGTGACGCCGGGTTCGAGGTCCGCATCGCCCTCGATCACCACGTCCGAGCGCGGTCTGGCGCAGCACAGCAGGGTCCGGCCCTCGTCGCGTTCAAAATCCATCAGCGCGAACGCCGACGCCTCGCCGTGATCGACCTCCCCTTCCAGGACCTCGGCCTTGCAGGTGCCGCAGGTGCCGTGGGTGCAGGCGTGCGGCAGCCAGATCCCGGCGCGCAGGCAGGCGTCCAGGATCGTCTGGTCCTCCCGGCACTCCAGCTCCTGGCCGACCGGTTCGACGGTGACGCGGTGCGTCTTCGGCATGGCTCTCCTCTCTGTGACCTGGCGCGGTGCAGGGCGGGACGGCCCCGTCCGGGCGGTCCCCTGGCGACCCGGACGGGGCCCGGCCGGGCGCCTGCGCAGGCGCCCGGCCCTGTTCCCCGCCTGGGAGGGGGGTCAGGTCACGACCGTGGTGAACCGGTCGTTGAGCTCGCGGTCGATGTAGAAGATGCCCTTGCCGAGCTGGTCGGCCGTCCAGGTGATGGTCGGGAAGTCCGGGTAGGTGATGTAGCCGCCGGAGAAGACCTCGTTGCGGTTACCGGCGGGGTCGAAGAAGTAGATGGTGGTGCCCCGGGTGATGCCGTGCCGGGTCGGGCCGATGTCCACCGACACGTCGTTCATCGAGAACAGGTCGCCGGCGTGCAGGATGTCGTTCCAGTCATTGAGGTAGTAGGCGAAGTGGTGCAGCTTGCCGTTGGCCCCCTCGATGAAGGCGATGTCGTGGGGGGTGTTGGTGCAGAACATCCAGGTGCCGATGGTCTTGCCGTTCTCGCCCAGCTCGGTGACGGCCCGCTCGGCGACGCCGAAGTCCAGGCACTCGGTGAAGAACCGCTCCAGCAGCCCCACGTCCTCGCAGGTCAGCAGGGCGTGGTCGATGCGGGGCACGCCGACGCCCACCAGGTGGGCGGGGAACGGGTCGGGGTTGACCGTGCCGGTCTCGGTGCCGGTGACCTCGATGTCGGCGTACAGCTCTAGCACGTGCTCCGACGGCAGGAAGATCCGTACGCCGTCGCCCACCGCCAGGTTGTCCCCTTTGCTCATCCGCTCGGTGGTGCAGCCGAACGCCTGGGCGCGGCGCTCGAAGTCCTCCAGGTCCTCAGAGCGGGCGACCTTGTAGCCGAGCTTGGTGAGGCCGACGCCGCCGGCCTCCAGCACCACCGAGTGGTGGTCGTACTCGTCCCACGCCTTGTAGTACACGCGGCCGTCCTCCTCGTGGACCAGCCGCATGCCCAGCGTCCCTCCGTAGTGGGCCTTGGCCTCCTCCAGGTCGGTGACCTTCGCGTGGACGTAGCCCAGTCGCATGACGCCCATCAGCGCTCTCCTTTGGTGGAAGGGGGGGTGGTGGAAACGCCGGCGATACCGGCGAGCAGGGGGGCGACGCAGCGCAGGCGCGCGTCGTCCGGCAGGTGGATGACCACGTCGCTGACCGGGACGGCCCGGCAGGTCAGGCATTCCGGCTCGGGCGGCAGGGCCTCGTCGGCGACGGCTCCCCGGTGGGTCACCTCGCCGTCGACGACCTCGGCCTTGCAGATTCCGCAGCCGCCGCGCCGGCAGCCGATCCGGTAGGTGTAGCCCGCCCGGTGCAGGCCGGCCAGGATGGTCTCTCCGGGTCGCAGGGCCAGCCGGATGCCGGCCGGCCGTACGGTGACCTCGGCCATCTCAGACCTCGAACTCGAGCAGGCTCTTATGTCCCACGCCGAGTTCGGCCAGCGTCCGGTCGGCCTCGGGGGTGAACTCGCGCCCGTCCAGCACCCACTTGCGCGGGGAGCCGGGGAGGTAGTCCGGGTCGGAGGACGCCCACGGGTCCACCATCTGGGTGAGGAAGTCTCCCCAGGTCATCGCCTTGGGGGCGCGGAAGCAGGCGGCGGAGCAGAACATCATGTTGCCGCGCCACAGCACGTGGACGAGCTGGTCGTCGCCGTACAGCTCGGCCCGGGAACGGGAGGGGAAGTCGTAGTCCTCGGTGATCGCGCGTACCGGCATCTGTCAGCCCTTCGCTCCGGCAGTGGCGTGCCACCGCAGCCAGTTGTCGTGGTCCCGGGAGCCGAGGTACTCGCCGTTGTCACCGTCGGTGATGCCGTACCACTCCAGCACCTCCGGCACGGTGGGGCCCCCGCAGTTGCCCTGGTGGATCTGGTGCACCGGCAGCCAGGCCTGCACGTACTTCTCCGGCTCCCGGTCGAAGATCCACTTGCAGCCGTCGGAGCAGAAGTCGAAGCGCTCCCCGCGGTAGATGCTGTGCCGCTGGCAGATGCGGGTCGGGTCGCCCGGCTCGGTGAAGGTCATCGGGATCTGGCACACCTGGCACAGTTGCGGCAGACCCTGGAAGAAGAACCGGCCGCCCTCCTGCTGGATCTTGCGGGCCCGCTCCCACAGCGGGGCGTAGTAGCGGTCGAAGGTCTTGGGGTACTGCTCCGACAGCCACCGCATCTCTTCCGGCTCGGGCACGGTGGTGGTGAAGGCGGCGGCGAAGGAGAACTGGTAGAGCACCCAGTAGACCTGGTGGGAGATGAGCTCCTTTTCCTCCACGGCCTGCCCGACGTGCCGGGGCGGCTGGATCCCGTAGTAGGCCAGGTCGGGGAAGAGCCCGCCGAGCATCTGCTCCTCGAAGTAGAGCTCGAAGGCCTCCTTCCAGCTCATCACCTTCCGGGGGAGCATGTAGTCCATCATCGCGGCGACCAGCGAGGCCAGCCGGTACCCCCGCCAGAACCACTTGTCGATCCAGTCCTGGATGATCGGCACGTTGCCCTCGTCCTGCTCCAGCAGGAACTTGATGGCCTCCAGGCCCAGCGTCATGTGCCGGCTCTCATCGCTTTGCGCCGAGAAGCCGAAGGTCATCGAGGGCAGGTCGCCGTTGAAGCTGGCGCCGCTCATGAACGGCACGAACAGCAGGTTGGTCAGCAGGTACTCGAAGCTGAAGGAGATCGCGATGAGGAATTCGAACGGGCCGGCCGACAGCGCGTCGTCAAAGAACGACTTGGGCACCGACAGGTACCAGACCCGGTCGTGCATCTTGGCGAAGCTGTGGAAACCGGAGTAGTACCGGTTGTAGCCCGACAGCGTGTGGATCTGGGTCTGCGCGTGCCGCAGCTCGTCGATGCTCTGGCACAGGGCGGCGAACCGGGGACCTGCCCCGTCCAGGTAGCGGGCCAGGAAGGCGAAGTGCCGGTGCGCCTGGTACTCCAGCGGGGTCACGCCCTGCAGGAAGAGCTTCATCGAGTTCAGGTAGCGGGCGTCCGACAGGCTCAGGTGGCCCTGGCTCTGGGCGAAGCCGTCCAGCACCGCATACAGCCGCCGGTCCTTTTCCGCCTGGTACTTGTGGTAGGCGTCCACGGTGAGGCGGAACGGGTCCTCCCACTGCGACCAGTCGTGGATCTTGATGCCCTCGAACCGGGTGTAGGGGAAGACCTCCTCGGCGGGGACGTAGGTGGGCTCCCAGTGCACGTCGCGGGTCAGCGCCGCATAGCGCTGCTTGAGCGGAAGTCGTTTCGCCATGGTCCTCAGTGGCTCCACTTGATGACGATCTGGTCGTCGTCCCACTCGTCCACATGGCCGTAGTAGGAGACGATCGACAGCTGGAACTCGTGGGTCTCCCAGGGCCGGCCGAGCAGCTCCTCGACCGTCTCTCTGCGGATCACCAGCGTCCCGGGGGTCTGGATCTTGATCAGGCCCGGCAGGTGCCGGATGGTGGCGTCGGGGTTGTCCTTTGCGATCGCCTCGACGACGTAGCGGGTCTCCTCGTTGTTTTGCTGCAGGTCGACCCCCACGGTGCGGGGCCGTCCGGTGGCGGGGGCGGTGCCGGTCATGCCTGCTCCTTGTGCTGGGTGGGGATGCCGGCGGCGGCCAGGTCCGCGCGCAGCCGCTCGGCCTGCTCCTCGGCCGCGGCCCGGGCGCCGGTGTCGACGGCCGCGTCGGCGGCGGCGGCCAGGTTCGCCACGGCCGACACCGCCTGCGGCAGGCGGCGGCGGACGATGGCGGCCAGCGCCTCGGTGTTGGCGGCGCCGTGTTCGCTGTCGCCGGTCCAGGCGGCCACCAGGGCGTCCACCCACTTGCGGTGATCGGTGAACCAGGCGTGCAGGTGCTGGGCCACCAGGCTCAGCGCGCTCTGCCCGGCGGCCAGTGCGGCGTTGTCCAGGTGCCGGTACAGCAGCGGGTACAGCAGCCGGTCGGCCAGGTCCAGGGCGAACGCGCTGACCGCCCAGTCCCGCTCCACCAGCAGCTCTTCCACGTAGCGGCGCAGCGGCTGCAGCTCGGCCCGCTCCAGCCAGCTTTGGCGGGCCTCGGTCAGCGGGCCGGTGTCCCCCTCGCCGAGCGCCAGCCCGACGCGGCTGAGCATCTGGGCGTTGCCGATCCGGTCGAAGGCGGCGTACGACAGGCACTGCTCCACGCTGGTGCCGTAGGCGAAGCGGGCGCCCTCGGCGGAGATCAGCTGGGCCCCGCCCTCGTAGTGCCGTATCGGCAGCAGCGCCGCGATCATCAGGTCCCGCCACTCCTGCGCCATCCGGCCGAACAGCCCGTGGTCGTCGATGTAGTCGAGGGTGCGGCTGAAGGCGTCGAACATCTGGGCCCGGGCGGTGACGTAGGGCGCGTAGTAGTACTGCCGGGGGTCGGCGAAGGAGTAGGGGTCGGTGAGCTTGAGCACCGAGTAGCCCGGGTCGTACAGCTCGTGGGCGGGGTCCCACAGCGGCCGGTAGTGGAAGTGCTCGGTCGCCTGCAGATCGACCGTGCCCTCCTCGTAGCGGGAGGCGGGCCGGTCGCCGCGTCGCTCCACCAGAGGGGTGTAGGTCGCTCGGACCGGTTCGATCACCTGGGTCCGCAGTTCATACTGCACTCGATACCTCCTTAGGGGTGGCGCGCGTCCGGTCCGGCCACGCCCGCCAGCAGGCGCAGGATGAGGTCTGCGACGTCATCGGGCCCGGCCAGCTCGATGGCCGGGCCGGCCTGCTCGGCCTCTCCGGGGACGGACCAGTGCAGCCGGGCCCGTGCGACCCCGTCGGCATAAGTGGTGCGCACCTGCGCCCGGCGATCCCGGATGCTCAGCACGAACCCCAGGACTCCGGCGCCGGTGTCGTCCTCCAGGACGATGTGCTCGCCGAAGTCGGCCAGCACGGCGTTGGCCTCGCAGACCAGTTGCTCGGCCAGGGAGCGCACGGCGACCTGACGTTCGGTTCCCACGCTGACGGAGCGGGGCTCACTGGGTACGGTGCGGGGACGGCCGGCCTCGTCGGGGGCCTGGCACGTCTGCGCGACCGCGACCATGAACGGCGTCATGTGAACACGATCACGTCCAGGTTCGGCCGTGTCCGCAACCGTTCCTCACTGCGGAACACCGGCGGCGCGAAGGTATCGGAACGCCGCCGGGAGCATGGCCCCGCGGGCCGCCGGGCGGCCCGCGGGGAGAACCCCGCTACCGGGGCCTGCGCTGACCTGGGTTCTGCCGTTCGCGGCGGACGATGGTCTTGCGGCCCTTGATGGTGGTGCGGCGCAGCGCGTCGATGACCTCGTCGGCGGCGTGCTCGGGGACCTCCACCAGGGAGAAGCGGTCGGCGATCTCGATGGCGCCGATGTCGCGGCCGCGCAGGCTGGACTCGCCGGCGATCGCGCCGACCAGGTCCTGCGGGCGGACCCCGGCGCGCCGGCCGACGCCCAGAAACAGCCGGGTCATGCCCTCCGGCGGCGGGCCCGCCGCGCGCCGCTCGCGGCGCGGGCCGCCGTCGCGGCCCTCCCGGGGCGGGCGGTGGGCGACCTCGGGGATCTCCTCCTCGTCGCCGGCCGCGCCGCCGGCTTCCTGGGCCAGCTTGACGGCGGCCATGGCGACCTCCATGACGTCGAACTCGTCGCTGAGGGTCTCCACCACGACCCGGTAGGGCTCCAGGTCGTCGGTCAGCAGGCTCTCGCGCAGCGCGGCGCGGGTCAGTTCCAGGCGGCGGGCGCGCAGGTCGGCGACGGTGGGGATCTTCTCGATGGTGATCTTGTGGCCGGTGGCGCGTTCGATCGACTTGAGCATGCGGTGCTCGCGGGGCTCGGCCAGCGTGAAGGCCACGCCCTCGCGTCCGGCCCGGCCGACCCGGCCGATGCGGTGCACGTAGGAGTCCGGGTCGGAGGGGACGTGGTAGTTGACCACGTGGGTCAGGTGTTCGACGTCGATGCCGCGGGCGGCCACGTCGGTGGCGATGAGCAGTTCGGCGGTCCCGGCGCGCAGCCGGCCCATGACCCGGTCGCGCTGGTCCTGGCTCATCCCGCCGTGCAGGGCCTCGGCGCGGTAGCCGCGGCCGTTGAGCATCTCGGTCAGCTCATCGACCTGGTCGCGGGTGCGGCAGAAGACGATGGCGGCGGTGGGGGCCTCCACGTCCAGCAGCCGGCCGAGGGCGGCGGGCTTGTGGGCGCGGTCCACCACGTAGGCGCGCTGGCGCACCAGCGGGGGCCGGCCGACCTCGCGTTCGGGGCGCGCTATCTCGATGCGGACGGGCTCGCGCAGGTGGCGGCGGGCGATGCCGTCGATGCGGGGCGGGACGGTGGCCGAGAACAGCACCGTCTGCCGCTGGGGCGGGGTCTGGGCGAGGATGGCCTCGATGTCCTCGGCGAAGCCCATGTCGAGCATCTCGTCGGCCTCGTCCAGCACCACGGTGCGCAGCCGCGCCAGGCGCAGCACGTCGCGGTCGATGAGGTCCAGGGCCCGTCCGGGGGTGGCGACCACCACGTCCACGCCGCGCTTGAGCACCTGGATCTGCCGTCCGATGGGGGCGCCGCCGTAGACCGGCAGCACCCGCACGCCCATTTCGCGTCCGTAGCGGTGGAAGGCGTCGGCGACCTGCACGGCCAGCTCGCGGGTGGGGACGAGGACCAGCGCGCCGGGGTCGGGTTCGTCAGCGGGCCGGGGGGTGCGGTGCAGGATCGGCAGTGCGAAGGCGGCCGTCTTGCCGGTGCCGGTGGCGGCCTGGCCGAGCAGGTCGCGCCCGGCCAGCAGGTGCGGGATCGCCTCGCGCTGGATGGGGGTGGGCTCTTCGTATCCCAGGCCCGCCAGCGCCGTCAGCAGCTCGGGCCGCAACTGCAGATCGGCGAAACCGGTGGTCTCGCCGGTCGTCGTGATGGTCATTGAACTCCTCGTCCAGCCTCGCATCCGCCAAGGCGCCGCTTCCCACCTGCTCGGGGGAAAAGCCGCGAGGCAGGCCCGGCGTGCGGACCTGCCTCGCAGGCATGTCACATTTTCTCCGGCCTGCGCCGCTTCGGTGACCGCGAGCGCCGCAAAGGTGCCGGACTCGTCTCAGAGCGCGCGGACCACGTCGGCCTGCAGCCCCTTGGGGCCCTGCACGGCGGTGTACTCGACGCGCTGTTCCTCCACCAGGGTGCGGAAGCCGCGCATCTGGATGGCCGAGTGGTGGACGAAGATGTCGGCGGAGCCGTCATCGGGGGAGATGAAGCCGAACCCCTTGTCGGGGTTGAACCACTTCACGGTTCCCTGAGCCATTCGGGTGTCTCCTTCGTGGATGATCTTGTGGACCGGCACGGACGTGCCGGTTTGGCCTACGGCCGCACACCATCGAAGGACTTGATCGGCCCCCGAACGGCGAAGCGCCCGCTCGTCAAACCCTGCGGCGCTTACACGTTCGCAAACTTCGACTGCAACCACAGGCTACAGCGTCCGGGGAGCCGTGGATATTCCCACGGCCTCGATCGGGCGCGGTGAGCGTGTTGCGATCAACTCGTTGCACGCGCCCTCTCCCGGAGCTCCACCCGACGAAGTACCTTCTTACTTACCACGTGGAGAGCCCGGCCTTCCCCGCTTCGCTCTCTTCATCCCGTTCGTGCGCACCCTGGGCACCCGTAACCCTTTTGGCGATCTGTCGATAAGTATTGGCAGATCGCCAATAAGTCTCTAGGGTGATCCAGGACACGTGGGACGGGGGTGCCCGCACAGCGCCGTGGCCGTGATCACCCCCGCTGAACTCCGCGCCGGACGCCGCGGCGTCCCGAGGGCATGGAGGGGGTGAACGCGATGGTCATGGCACAGGTCCCGGTACGGATCCACGGGCTGCTCAACCAGGTCGGCGAGCTGTTCGTGGTCGCCCTGGAAGGGCTGCGGCGCACCTGGGACGTGCGGACCTGGTTCTGGGAATTCGTCGAGCAGTGCTGGTTCCTGGCCCGGGTCACCAGCATCCCGGTGATCTTGGTGGCGCTGCCGCTGGGCGCCACCGTGGCGCTGCAGGTCGGCCAGGTCGCCGCGCAGCTGGGCGCCCAGTCGGCCACCGGCGGCGCGGTGATCGTGGGCCTGGTCCGGGAGGTCGCCCCGATCGCGGCGGCGATGATCATCGCGGGGGCCGGCGGCTCGGCGATGACCGCCGACATGGGCACCCGCCGCATCCGCGACGAGCTGGACGCCATGGAGGTCATGGCGATCAACCCGATCCACCGGCTGGTCACCCCGCGGCTGTGGGCCGCCAGCCTGATCTCCACCCTGCTGGTGTCGCTGGTGGTGCTGTCGGGCGCGGCCGGCGGGTTCGTGTTCAACGTGCTGCTGCAGGACGTCACCCCCGGCGCCTACTTCGACGGCGCCACCTCGCTGCTGCAGACCTCCGACCTGGTGGTCACCCTGCTCAAGGCCTGGCTGTTCGGCATGATCGCCGGGATCGTGGCCTGCTACATGGGCATGAACTGCGCCTCCACCCCCGTGGGAGTGGGCCGGGCGGTCAACCAGGCCATCGTGGTGGCCTTCCTGCTGGTGTTCGCCCTCAACTACGTGATCACCACGGTCTACTTCATCGCCTACCCCCCGAAGATCGGATGAGCGGAATCATCACCCCCACCCGCGCCGTGCGCGGCGGTGCGCGGATGGCGAGCACCGCGGTGCACCGGACGGCGGACCTGGCCGGCTGGCCGGTGTTCATCCTCCGGGTGATCGTCCACATCGCCGTCGACCTGATCTGGCGCCGCAAATACGGCAAGGTCGTCGCCCGTCAGGTCAGCGACGTGGTGGTGGGCGCCGGGGCCACCGTGGTCGGCGGCGGCATGGTCTTCGTGATCTTCACCATGTCGTTCTTCGTCGGCACCGAGATCGGGCTGCAGGGCTACACCGGGCTGCGCTCCATCGGCGCCGAGTCGTTCATGGGGCTGGTCGGCTCGTTCGCCAACGTCCGCGAGATCACCCCGGTGATCGCCGCGGTGGCGCTGGCCGCCCAGTGCGGCTCGGCCTTCACCGCCGAGCTGGGCGCCATGCGCATCTCCGAGGAGATCGACGCCCTGGAGGTGATGGGCATCAGCTCCTTCACCTACCTGGTGTGCACCCGGGTGCTGGCGGCGCTGATCGCGCTGGTGCCGCTGTACCTGATCGCGCTGTTCGCCAGCTTCTTTTCCACCCGGCTGATCACCACCCAGTTCTTCGGCCTGGCGCCGGGCGTCTACGACTACTACTTCCAGCTGTACCTGCCGATGATCGACCTGGTCTACAGCTCCATCAAGGTGGCGGTGTTCGCCTTCGCGGTGATCGCCATCCACTGCTACTACGGCTACTACGCCACCGGCGGGCCGGCGGGCGTGGGCCGGGCCACGGGGCGGGCCATCCGGCTGTCGATCATCGTCATCGTCACCTTGAACCTGCTGCTGTCCTACCTGTTCTGGGGCAACGGCGAGACGGTGAGGTTGACCGGATGAACGGCGAGATGTCGCTGCGCCGCAAACTGGTGATCACCGCGATCACCCTCGCCACCGCCGCGGCGCTGCTGCACGTACTACTGGCCCGGCCCTTCGCCGACCCGGGGACGCGCCTGGTGGCCGAGTTCGGACGGGCCGGGCAGGGGCTCGGCGACAACGCCCCGGTGAAGATCCGCGGCATGGACGTCGGGAAGGTCACCAAGGTCGAGCTGACCGCCGCCGGCCGGGTCCGGGTCACCATGCACATCGACCGCAAGGTGCGGGTGCCCGACACGGTCACCGCCGCCATCGAGCCCACCTCGGTGTTCGGGCCCAAATTCGTCAACCTCAAGCCCGGACCGCACGAACACAGCGGGCCGTTCCTGGCCTCCGGCGCCACCATCACCCGCACCGCCGACCCGCGCGACCTGTCGGACCTGCTGGGGGACGCAGGCGCCACGCTGGCCGCGGTGGACCCCGACGAGGTCGCCACCATCATCAACACCCTCGCCCAGGGCCTGGACGGGCAGGGCCGCAAACTGCGCCAGACCATCGACTCCACCGGCGTGCTGCTGAACGTGGCCCACCGCAACCGCGGCAACGCCCGCCGCTTCCTGGCCGACGGCGCCGACCTGGCCGAGACCGCGGCCGCCTCCGGCGGCGACCTGCTGACCATCGTCTCCGACGCCAACACCCTGATCAGCGAGACCGCCGCCGGCGGGGAGGACCGGGTGGGCCGCTTCGCCGACGGGCTGTCGCAGGTGTCGGCGCTGGCCGCGGGCGGGTTCGACCGGCGCAGCGGGCAGCTCGGCGAGGGGTTCCGCTCCGGCGAGCGGGCGGTGGCGATCCTGTACTCCCAGCTCGGCCTGCTCGGCGACGGGGTGCGCGCCGCCAACCAGATCCTGCCCGCCTACGGCGAGCTGACCAGCGTGCCCGGGGTGGGCGGCAAGAACTACCTGAACGCGCACGGCTGGCTGCCCGGCAGCCCGTGTGAGCTGATCATCGGGCTGTGCGGCCGGGGAGGACGGTGAGATGGCCGACGTTCCCTCCCAGATCCGCGGACGTTCCACGCTGCTGATCAAACTGATCGTCTATGTGGCGGTGACCGGGCTGCTCACCGCGTTCATCGGCGCCCAGATCGCCAAGGTGAGCCTGTCGGGCGGCTGGTCGCTGAGCGCCACCTTCGACGACGCCAGCGGGCTGGCCCGGGGCGACCAGGTGAAGATCGCCGGCGCCCCGGTGGGCCGGGTCGACGAAGTGAAGGTCGTCGACGGCAAGGCCCGGGTGAAGATGACCGTGCGGGACTCGGTCAAGATCCCCGCCGACAGCACCGCGGCGATCCGCTGGCGGGACGCCATGGGCCAGCGGGTGGTGTACCTGATCCCCGGCAGCAGCACGACCATGATGCGGCCCGGGGCGCACATCAGCCGCACCAAGTCGGTGGTGGACGGCGGGGAGCTGGTCAACCAGCTCGTCCCGCTCACCGAAAGCCTGAGCGGCGAGCAGGTCAACCGACTGCTGGTCTCGCTGGCCCAGGCGGTGGACGGCAACGCCGCCGACATCGACCGGCTGATCGGCGACATCGAGCTGCTGTCGGCCACGCTGAGCCGGCGGCGCGAGTCGCTCAAGCAGATGATCGACGACTACGCCACCGTCAGCGAGATCATCGCCCGCCGCGACAAGCAGATCGCCTCCGTCGTGGACGACCTGGTCACCCTCAGCGAGGCGTTCACCGACAACCGCAAGCTGATCGACGACACGCTGGTGGAGCTGGCCGCCATGGCGCGCACCTCCGATGCGGTGCTGGCCCGCAACACCGCGCAGCTGGAGCAGGTCATCGCCAAGCTGGCGGTCTTCTCCTCGGGCGTGCGCCGCAACTACCGCAGCGTCCAGCAGGTCATGGAGCTGACCAAGCCGAAGCTGGAGCGCATCTTCGCGGCCGCCGACAACGGCGAGTACCTGGAGGTCGCCATTCCCTGCCTGACGCTGGTGGCGCCTCCCTGCCCCTACCCCACCCGGCTGCCCGGCCCGCGCGAGGGCGTGGGCAAGGTCGACACCTTGCCGAAGCTGCAGCGGCTGATGGTCGGAGGAGGCGACTGATGGCGCTGAAATCCTTCCGCGACCGCAACCGGATCGCCGTCGGGCTGGTGTCCGCCGGCACCCTCATCGCCCTGGTGGTGTCGGTGTACCTGATCGGCACCGAGGGCCTGCTGCTGCGCCGGTACACCATGTCGGGGGTGTTCGCCGACAGCGGCGGGCTGCGCGCCGGCGACCAGGTGCGGGTCGCCGGGGTGGACGTCGGCGAGGTCACCGAGGTCAAACCCGACTATGACAACGGCCGGGTGATCGTGACCTGGAAGGTCGACTCCGACGTGGACCTGGGGGTGGGCACCCGCGCCGAGATCAAGGTCTCCAACGTGCTGGGCGGCCGGTACCTGCGCCTGTCGGGCCCGGTGGGTCCCAGGCGCATGGCCGACCTGCCCGAGGAGCGGCGGCGCATCCCCATCGAGCGGACCTCGGTGCCCCACACCGTCAACGACATGCTCAAAAGCTCCACCGAGGCGATCAACAAGCTGGACACCAAGAGCATCCGCACCATCGTCGAGGAGCTGGGCGGCATCGGCGAACGCGACCGCGACCGGCTGTCACGGGCGCTGACCAACCTGACCGAGCTGGCCGAGACCGTCAACGAAAGCAGTCCCCGCATCCGCGAGCTGCTGGACAACGGCGAACGCCTGGTGCACCTGGCCCGCACCAAGGAGCAGCAGCTCATCGCGCTGATGAACAACGTGCGGGCGCTGCTGGAGGAGCTGCGGCTGCGCCGCGCCGAGCTGTCGGCCTTCCTGGGCGGCGGCAACGCCACCGTCAACGCCATGACCACGCTGATCGACCGGCAGCAGGCCAAGCTCACCCAGATCATGGAGGACCTGCAGGTCACGCTGGCGGGCCTGCGGCCCGCCAACGACGAGCTCAACGAGCTGCTGGCCTGGGCCGGGCCCACCCTCGGCGGGCTGGCCGCCGCCGGCGGCAAGGGCCCGTGGATCGAGCTGCTGGCCACCGGGCTCGGCCCGATCTCCCCCAAGGACCTGGGCGACCTGGCCCGCCGGCTGCCCCGGCAGCAGGGAGGCACCCGATGAGACGAGTGATCGCGGCGCTGGCCGCGCTGACCATGGCCGCCGCCACCGGCGGGTGCTCGGTGATCGACGGCGGCGGCACCTACCGGGTGACCGTCTACTTCAGCAAGGCCCCCTCGCTGTATGAGCGGTCGCAGGTCAAGGTGATGGGCATCCCCGCCGGCACCATCACCGACATCCGGCACGAAGGCGGCCGGGTGCGGGTCGAGCTGGACATCGACGAGGAGGTGCCGCTGCCCGCCGGCGTCCACGCCACCATCATGTCGGCCAACGCCCTGGGCGAACGCTTCATCCAGCTCCACCCGGCCTGGAAGAAGGGCGAGCCCAAGGCCCGGCCGGGCACGGTCATCCCCATCGAGCGCACCGAGCTGCCGGTGGAGATCGACGACGCGCTGGACGCCTTCGGCAAGCTGGGCGACTCCATCGACCCCAAGAGCCTGGGAGATTCCATCGCCAGTGGCGCCGACGGCCTGCGCGGCAAGGGCGGGGACATCAACCGGGCGCTGCAGGCGACCGCCACGCTCACCTCCGACCTGGCCGCCCAGGACGAGCGGCTGGTCAAGCTGGCCCGGGAGCTGCGGTCGCTGGCCACCACGTTGAACGAGCGGGAAAAGCGGCTCACCGAGCTGATCGACTCGTTCTCGGCCACCAGCCGCCAGCTCGCCGAGGAGCGGGCCGAACTGCAGCGTTTCATCGTGGGGCTGGCCCAGGCCATCCGCAAGAGCGACGTGCTGATCACGTCCTTGCGGGAGACGCTGCCCGGCACGGTCGCCGACATGTCCAACATCATCATGACCCTCAAGGCCAACGCCGGGACGCTCAACCAGACCATCGAGGCGCTCGCCGAGTTCACCGACGTGGCGGTCCAGGCCTGGGACAGGGAACGCCACGTGGCCACCGTCCGCGTCGTGGTGCACGGCACCGTCCGGGTCTGGCTGCAGCCCCTGTTCGACGCGCTGGGCTGGGGCACCGTCCCCTGCCTGCCGAACAAGCAGCTGGGCAACTGCACCGAGGGGGAAGGGCCATGAGACGTTCCGCCGCCGTCGCCACCGCCCTGGCCGTGACGCTGGCCGCAGGAGGCACCGGCTGCTCGGTGCAGACCGCCGGCGCCCCCAAGGGCGGCATGACGCTGAGTGCGACGTTCGAGGACGTGCAGACCCTGACCACCGGGCACAGCGTGCAGATCTCCGACGTGAAGGTCGGCACCGTCACCAAGATCGAGCTGAGCGGTTACCGGGCCCTGGTCACCATGTCGCTGGAGAAGGGCCGGCGCATCCCCACCGGCACCACCGCCACCATCTCCCGCACCTCCCTGCTGGGCGAGAACTACGTGCGGCTGGACCCGCCGCCCGGACGGGACCTGAGCACCGGCCCGTTCCTGCCGGACGGCGCCCACCTGTCGGCCACCTCGGTGCAGCCGGACCTGGAGCAGATCACCGAACGGGTGGGACCGCTGCTGGCCGCCATCAGCGGGCAGAACCTGCAGACCATCACCTCCGAGGGCGCCACCGCCGTCTCCGGCAAGGGCAAGCAGCTCAACACGCTGATCAAGAAGGCCGCCCAGGTCACCGACAGCTACGCCGCCGCCAACGCCGACCTGGCGCGGGCGCTGGACGCGCTGGCCGAGCTGGGCGGCACCCTGGAGGGCGGGCGCGACCGGCTCGACAAGCTGCCCGGCAACCTGCAGCTGGCCACCCAGCGGCTGAAGAACGAACGCGCCCAGCTCAAACGGTCGGTGCAGGAACTGCTCAAACTGGCCCGGTCGATCAATGACAACGTCCACCTGCGGCACGGCAAGCGCCTGGAAGCGGTGCTGCGGCGCGCCGAGGAACTGATCGACGCCGCCGTCCGCGGCCGCGAGCAGCTCAAGGCGCTGACCCTGTCGATATTGAAGCTGCTGAAGGGCCCCTCGGTCTCCTACAGCGGGCAGGCGCTGGTCATGGTCTGGCTGAAGGGCTTCCTGCCGCCGGCCGGCGGCGCCTCCGCCGCCCAGGGCCGCGCCGACTCCGGCGGCCCGCTGCGCGACCTGCTGGAGCCGCGGTCATGAACCACCAGCGCCGTATCGTCATCAACCTGGTCTTCTTCGCCGCGCTGGGCGTGGTGCTGGCGATCTGGGCGGTCACCAGCATCATCGATATCGACGCGCTGCGCCGTCCGGTGCCCGTCACCGCCGAGTTCGACTCCTCCCCCGGGCTGAGCCCCGACCTGGAGGTCACCCACCTGGGCGTGCGGGTCGGCAAGATCGGCGAGGTGCGTCTCAAGCCCGGCAGCGTGCACGTCCGCATCGATCTGGACCGGGACGCGCGGGTGCCGTCCACGGTGGGCGCGCGGGTGATGCGCAAGTCGGCCATCGGTGAGCCCCACATCGAGCTGACCGCGCCGCCGCCCTCGTCGGCCGAGCCCCGCCCGCTGCGGGCCGGGGACCACATCCCGCTGAGCCGCACCACGGGCACCGCCGATTACCAGAAGCTGTTCGGCACGCTCGGCGACACCCTCAAGGCGGTGGACCCGCGCGATGCGCAGACCCTGGTCCACGAGCTGGCCACCGGGCTGGAGGGCCGCCAGGACTCGCTGCGCGACGCCATCGCCGACACCCACCGCCTCACCGGCGCGCTGGCCGGTGAGGCCGGCACGCTGGACGCGCTGTCGGCGCAGGTCACCCGGCTCACCGGCACACTGGCCGGCCGCCGCTCCCAGATCGCCTCGGGAGTGCACGACCTGGCGCTGGTGTCCACCCAGATCCGCCGCTCCCGCCGGGACCTGGAGACGGTGCTGGATGAGGGACCCGACTTCCTGACGCAGGTCCACCGGCTGCTGGAAGAGGCCCGGCCGGGACTGGGCTGCCTGCTGACCGCGGCGGGCGCCCCCAGCGAGCCCTTGTTCACCCCGGCCAACGAGGCCAAGATCCACCACGTGCTGACGATGGTCCCGACCCTGCGGGCGCTGGTGTCGGACATCACCGTCGTCGAAAGCGGCGCCCGGTGGGCCAGGATCATGCCGGTGCTCACCATCGCCGGTCCCGACCAGGCCGCCGAGTTCGCCAAGCCCCGCCCCAAGCCCAAGGCCGAGCCGCTGAACGTCTGCCCGGCCACCCCCGGCGCCTCCTCCCGGCAGGCCGGGGCCTTCGCCGCCGGCGGCAAGGCGGGCACCGCCGGCGGCTCCTTGAGCGAGCAGGGCGCCACCGCGCTGCGCAAGACCGCCGGGGAGCAGGGCGCCGAGCCCTCCCCGCCGGCGCGCACCGCGCACCTGTTGCCTCCGCTGGTGGCGGCGCTCATCCTCATCATGGTCGCCGCCCGTTTCCTGCGTACCGTGATCCGCCGCCGGCCGGGTCGCTGAACCCTCGGGAGAGCTCATGACCACCAAGACCGACACGCCGCAGCAGGAGCCGAACCCGTCGATCTCCTGGCTCGGCGACGACACGGCGCCCGCCTCCGCGCGGCCCGCCGGGGACGCCGCGGAGCAGACCCCCGCCGAACCCGCCGCCGAGGAGAGCGCCGGGCAGAGCAAGCCGCCGTCCACCGGCAAGGACGGCTCCGCCGCCGCGGACGCCGCCTCGCCCGAGGCCACCGGGCCCGACGACGCCGAACCCGCCGTCAAGACCGTCCAGGCCAAGCGGGCCGCAGACGGCGGCGGGAAGCGGCGCAGGCCCACCGCCGGGATGCTGCTCAAGGCGGCGGTGGCGGTGGCGCTGGTGGCCTCCACCGTCACGGCGGGGCTGCAGTGGCACCGGGCGGAGACGCTGGCCGCCGAGCAGGAGGCCCGCCGGCAGGTCCGGGAGCGGGCCGGGCAGTTCGGGGTGGCGCTGCTCAGCTACCGCCACAACGACCTGAAGGCGGCCCGGGAGAAGGTGATGTCCATGGCCTCGGCGGACTTCGCCAAGACCTACGACGTGGCCTTCACCGGCGGCCTGGAGGGCGTCATCACCCAGCTGAAGGCCGACGCCACCGCCACGGTCAGCGACGTCTACGTCAGCGAGCTGTCCGACACCACCGCCAAGGCCATCGTGGTCCTGGACTCGGAGGTGCGCAGCTCGGCCGGCACCCGCCGGGTGGTGGGCTCGTACCTGGAGATGGACCTGGTGCTGCAGAAGGGCGAGTGGATGATCACCGACGTGTCGTCCATCGGGGCGCTGGACGAGCAGATGACCGACACCGGCGGCGGAAAGGACTCCGGCAAGGGCGACCGGTCCCGGGCAGCGGAACCGTCCGCCTCCCCCCGCCAGTGACCGGGGTATGGTCGGCGAGTCGACAGGTCACCGGGCGAAGCGCCGACAATGACGGGGACGCTTTGACTTCTTCCCACGACCGAAGCCGAGGGGTTCCGGTCCGCGCGGGCCGGAACCTCCCGTTTGACGGGACGAACCCAAGGACGGGTCTTGCACGGCCTCCACAGACCACGCCTCCCGGCGGCCCGGTCCCGGTCACCGAAGGTCATCGCCGACACGGCCTTCCATGCGGCCTCATGCCGCGTCCTTTCCCTCACATGCCAGTGGAGGCCTCCACGTTCGGGGAGTTGTGATGAGCAAAGCCACCGCCGACGGCGGCCGGGCGCGCAGGGTGCGCAAGGAGCCGGACGAGCGGCGCGACCAGATTCTGCGGTGTGCCCGGGAACTGTTCAGCAAGCACCCCTATGAGGCGGTCTCCAGCGCCCAGATAGCCGACGCCGCCGGGGTCAGCCGCGGCCTGCTCAACCACTACTTCGGCACCAAGCGGGGGCTGTACCTGGCGGCCGTGCGGCAGATGCTGAGCGTGCCCCCGCCGCCGGTGCCGGCGTTCGTGGCGGGCGCCACCGTGCGCGACCGCGTCGCCCAGGCCCTGGACGCCTGGCTGGAGCTGCTGGAACGCAACCGGGGGACGTGGATCACCGCGCTGGACATGATGGCCTCCGGCGGTGACCGCGAGCTGGGCCGGATCCTGGACGAGGCCCGCGACCGGGCGGTCGCCCGCGTCACCGAGATCGTCGGGCTGACCCCGCTGGCCGCCGAGCACCCGGAGGTGCTGTCGGCGCTGCGGGGGTTCGCCGGGATGGCCATGGACACCAGCCGCGAGTGGCTCAAGTACGGCCGGCTGACCCGCGCCCAGGTGCACATGCTGCTGGAGCAGACCATCCTGCACCTCACCGAGCACCTCATCCCCCGCCTGGTGGCCGAGGCGGACCGGCCGGCCGCCGCCGAGGCCTCCCCGTCCTCGGTGTGACGGCGGGCCGGAAAAACCCGACGTCCTCCCCCGCCTGCGTACGAGGGAGGACGTCGAGGCCCCCGATTCGGTCAGCTCAACCGGTGACCGGCAGGTCCCGCGGCACCGGGGTGGGCTTGGGCGCCTCGGGCTTGGCCGGCTTGGGCTGCGGCTTGGCGGGCTTGGGCTCGCACGTCACCGAGGCGACGTTGAGCTGCTGCCCCTTGCCGTGCACGCCGGGCAGGTTGAGCTGCATGGCCGTGACGGTCACCCCGCCGTTGGCGGTGCGCTCTTGGCGGTTGAGGATGAGCGAGGCGTCCCCGACCCCCTTGATCGGCACTCGCAGGGTGCTGTTGGGCGGCGGGCTGACCGCCAGCGGCCGGCCGGCGATGCGGGCGTTGCCCAGGTAGGACGAGCCCTTGCCGGCGTGGCACCTGGCGCTGACCGTCTCGGCCCGCAGCAGGGCCTTGGCGACCTCCAGGTCGGAGACCCGGGCGTGCCCGTGCCGGCCCCGCGCCGAGGTCTCCAGCGCCGAGGCGTCCACCAAGGGGTTGTCGGGCAGCCGGGTGACGCTCTGGCGGGTGGGCCCGTTGCCGGACGAGGACACCGACGGGGTGGCCGGCAGGTTCACCAGACCGTCGGCGGTCAGGCCGTAAGCCGAGCCGTGGCCGCCCGGGTCGGCATACGAGATCGGTGCCGCCGCGACGATCAGCGGTGCCGCGAGTACCCCGGTGATGACGGCCGACCTGGCCGCAGATGACATACGCACTTTGCCTCCTTGAAAGATGGGCGGTCGTACCCGGAATCAGGTTGAGAGCGGGGTCTGTGGACGGGTCCTTCAGGTGACGAGGACGGGAGTGCCCAGCGGGACCTTCGACAGCCGGTCCAGCGCCTCGTCGGGCACCCGGATGCAGCCGTGGGTGACGGCCTTGCCGAAGACCGACGCATCGCGCCAGCCGTGGAAGGCGACCGTGCCGGGCCCTCCCCCGAAGGTCTCCAGGGTCTGCGAGTGCGCCCCGACCGGAATGACCAGCGGGCCGTAGGTGGCGTGGGACGGTTTGAGCAGGGCCAGCAGGAACGTGCGGCCGGCCGGGGTGGGCGTCTCGTCGGCGCCCACCGCCACCGTCCAGCTGCCGACCTGCCGGCCGGAGCGCAGCAGGGTCAGCCGGCGTTCCTGCCGGTCCACTGTGACCAGGTAGGGGGTGTGCGCGACGGTCAGCGCGCTCTCGTCCCGCCGGATCCATCCGGTCACCCCGTTGGGGCGGCTGGGCAGCAGCACCCGCAGCCACTCGCCCCTGGTCTCCACCACGGGAACCCAGGTGGGACCGTCCAGCTGCCGGTCGGGCAGCGCCGCCACCGGCGGCCCGCCCGGCTGTGCCGACACCGGAAGCGCGGCGTTCGGCCGCACCACCGTGCCGTCGGTCGCCGCGGACGGGGCCGGATCCTGCGGCAGCCCGCGCAACGTGGTGAACGTCGTGGCCCGCGGCAGCTTCGCAAGGTCCACGGCGACGCTCGGCTCGGCCTGCGGCCGCTGCTCGCCGCCGCTTCCACCGCCGCTTCCGCCGCCGCTCCCGCAGCCGCCGGTCGCGAGCACGGTGACGGCCGCCAGGGCGGCGGCCCCCGCCCGCACGGCACGCCATCGGCGGACGTGCCGCTTCGGCCGCACCGCAGCCGGGCGCGGCCGTCTGGAACGTTCGGTCACGAGAAACTCCAAGCCGGGACTTCCCGACGGCAGATTTGATCACCCAGTGCGATCGGTTAATCACACTGGAGTCAGATGTCTACCATGAGTGACCGCCGCATTGCACAGGGAAGCCGAATTACGAAAGGGAAAACTTTCCGCCGCCGCTCCCCGAGCACGCCGGCGACCTGCGCAATCGCCGTTTGCCGCAGATGACCGGCAGGAAACGGAAGCGAGGATTTGCCCGAAGTGGCAGCGGGCCTTGCAACCTGCTGCAACATCAGGTGCTTTCACCCCACCGCCGCCGAAGCCGGGACGGATTCTCCCCAGCCGGGATCGGCACCGTGACCTGGGACGATATGGCACTCGGCGGCTTTTGAGGCCACCGGTCAAAAAAGGCTTCAATTCTGGGCGAAAAATCAGTTGGCCCGCAGGCGGAGCAGGCTCTAGGGTCGGCAGACATGCACACCTGCGCTGCCCCTCCCGGCGGTGCGGCCGCACCGGCCGCCTGCGCGCCGGCGTTTCGCCGGCTGCGCACGAGGCCGGCCTCAGGCCCGCACGGCCGCTGAATCGCCGACCGCGACGGTTCTTCTCGCCACCTGAGTGAGGGACGGCTTTCCCGGGCACCCGTGAAATATCCGGGAAAGTCGCCGTTTTCGCTGCGTTCTTTCGCGTGCCGTCGCTTCTGCGCGGGCCTGAGGGCTTCAGCCGCCCTTGACCGCCGTGGACGGACGGTTCGGACGTCTCCACCCCTGTGCGCCGTCCGTCCCCGTCGCCGGCCCGTGCCGGCAGCGAAGGACAGCGATCGTGCAACGCAGGAGAGGCAGCAGAACAAGCGCGCGCACCGGGCGGGACTGGACCCGCCGCAGCCTTTCGCAGAACTTCCTGGCCGACCCGGCCGCCATCGGCCGCTACGTCCGGGTCGTCACCCGTGATCTGCCCGGCGGGGCGCTGGTCGTGGAGGTGGGAGCGGGCGATGGACGCATCACCCGGGCGCTCGCCGCACACGCCGGGGCCGTCATCGCCTATGAGATCGATCCCGTCCTGGCCGGACGGCTGCACGCGGCCTGCCGTCCCCTCGGCAACGTGCGGTGCGTGCCGGGTGATTTCCTGAGCGCCCGGCCGCCCGCCCGGCCGTTCCACCTGACGGGCAGCATCCCCTATGCGGCGACCTCCCGCATCGTGGACTGGGCGCTGGCCGCGCCGTCCCTGGCCTCGGCCACCTTGATCACCCAGCTGGAGTACGCGCTCAAACGCACCGGCGGGTACCGGCGCTGGAGCCGGCTGACCGTGCTGACCTGGCCGGTGTTCACCTGGCGGCTGGCCGGGCGCATCGACCGGCGCGCCTTCCGTCCCGTCCCGCGGGTGGACTCGGCGATCTTGCGCATCGAGCGGCGGGAGCGTCCGCTGCTGCCGCCCGGCCTGCCGGCGGGCTACCGGCGGTGCGTGGAGATCGGCTTCGGCGGCCGCGGCGGAACCCTGCACGCCTCGCTGCGCGGCGCCTACTCGCGTTCCCGGGTGGACGCCGCGTTCGAGGCGGCCGGGCTCGGCCGGGACACCGTGGTGGCCTACGTGCACCCCGACCAGTGGGTGCGGCTGTTCAAGGCGCTGCGCGGGCCGGGCCGCAGGCCGTCCCCGGCGGCTCCCGGGGACGGCCTGCGGCAAGGGCTTACAGCAGGGAGGTCAGCAGCGCCCTGGTGCGCTCGCTGTCCTTGCCCTTGGAGAAGTCGCCGGCGACGAAGTCGGTGACGCCGTAGTCGGCCAGGGCCCGGATGCGGGCGCCGACGGTGTCCTCGTCGCCGATGATGGCCACGTCCTCGGGGGCGGCGACGCCCTCGCGGTCGAGCATGGCCCGATAGGACGGCAGGGTGCCGTACACCTGGTAGACCTTGGCGGCGCGCTGCCGGGCGGCGTCGACGTCGTCGGTGACGCACACCGGCAGGATGGCGACCACCCGGGGCGCGGGACGCCCGGCCTCCTGCGCGGCGGCGGTGATGGTCGGCACGATGTGGTCCCGCAGGGTCACCGGGCCGGTCATCCAGGTCACGGTGCCGTCGGTGCGGCTGCCCGCCAGCTTGAGCATGCGGGGGCCGAGCGCGGCCACCACCACCGGGACCCGGCCGGCGCGGGGGGTGGACAGCGTGATGTTCCCCGCCAGGGTCTCCCCGGTGAACTGGGCCGGTTCGCCGTCCAGCAGCGGCAGCAGGACCGACAGGTACTCGCTCATGTGCTTGAGCGGGCGGGAGTAGTCCAGGCCGTACATGGCCTCGATCACGACCTGGTGGGACAGGCCGATGCCGAGGGTGAGCCGCCCGTCCAGGGCCAGCGCCGCGGTCAGCGCCTGCTGGGCGAGCACCGCCGGGTGACGCGGGTAGGTGGGCACCACCGAGGTGCCCACCTCGATCCCGGGGACCTGGCTGCCGGCCACCGCCAGCGCGGTCAGCGCGTCCACGCCGAAGATCTGCGTCACCCATGCCGAGGCGAAGCCGTCGTCGGCCGCCCGCCGCAGCTCGTCGCGGAGCCTGTGCAGGGCGTCCGGGCCGCTGGGTTCGTTCAACACGATTCCGATACGCAAAGCCGCCTCCCTGTGATCGCGGTCATGCTACGCCGCGCCCGGCGGCCGGGACGATCGCGGGGTTTTGCGGACGAGGCGTCTTCGGGCCGCCCGCCGGCCCTCCCTTCGGGGTGCCTCGCCGGAGGGAGGGCCGGGGCGCTCAGCGGGCGGGGACGGCCACGCGCATGGTCAAGACGCCGTCGCGTTCTTCGACCGGGGTGCCGAACTCGGCGGAGGCGGCCCGCAGCCGGTCGCGGATCCAGGCCCGTTCGTGCTCGACGGCCAGGCGGGTGCGGCAGTAGTCCAGCGCCAGCGGGACGGCGGTGATCTCCCGCGGCCCCGCGGCGTCCAGCGTGACCAGCCACAGCAGGCCCAGGTCGTTGTGCAGCTGGGCGTCCACGGCGTAGTCGTCGATGAAGTCGCCCAAGTCGTACAGGATCGGGCCGTCCACGCCGTGGAAGACGTGCGCCGAGTGCCCGGCGACCAGCGTCGCCCCCGCCTCCAGCAGCTGCCGGGCCGCCCGGCGCACATACGGCAGGGGCTCGGCGGTCATGTTGGGCCCCCAGTGCGGGGTGACCAGCACGGCGTCGCAGCGGGCGCGCAGGTCGGCGATCCGCTCGCGCACCCAGTCCGGGACGCCGCAGGAGAGGTCGGCGTAGGCCACCCCGGGGCGGTCCGGCCCGGCGGCCATGTCCGCGGGGTGGTCGGTGAGCCCGAGCACCCCCAGCCGCATCCCGCGGGCCTGCAGGATCACGCCGGCCCTGGCGTGCTCGGCGTCCGGGCCCGCGCCGACCGTCTCGATCCCGGCGTTCTGCAGGTGCTCGCAGGTGTCCAGCAGGGCGTCGGGGCCGAAGTCCAGGGCGTGGTTGTTGGCCAGCGTGACGCAGTCGATCCCGAGCCAGGCCAGGGCCTGGGCCGCCTTGGCCGGGGCGCGGAAGTGGAACAGCTTGCCCGGCGACCGCCAGGGGGCGCCGCGTTCGGAGATGCAGCACTCCAAGTTGAGGACGGCCAGGTCCGCGGTGGCGAACCAGTCCCGCACCGCCGTGGAGAACAGGTCGTGGGAGGCGGCCACGCCGAGCCGCTTGGCCACGTCCCGGCCCAGCATCGCATCGCCCGCCAGCGCCAGCGTGATCGACATACCGTTCACCCCATTTCCGGGCACAACTCCCCATAAAGGGGTTTTCATGTCACTTACCCGGAATTTCACAATTCAGCCGGGGCGGTGTCAGCGCAGGCGGCGCAGGAAGGGATCCCAGGGGCGGTTCGGCACCAGCCGGATGCGGGCGTCCACCGCGACGACCCCGTCCGGACGGGCGATCAGCGGGTTGAGATCCAGCTCGGCGATCTCGGGGCGGTCGGCGGCCAGCCGGGACAGCCGCAGCAGCGCCTCGCGCAGCGCGGGCAGGTCGGCGGGCGGACGGCCGCGGTGCCCCCGCAGCAGCGGGGCGGCGCGCAGCCCGTCGATCAGCTCCTCGGCGTCCACGTCGGTCAGCGGCGCCATCCGGGCGCAGCGGTCGCCCAGCACCTCGGTGGCCACCCCGCCGAGCCCGAGCACCACCACCGGGCCGAAGATCTGCTCCTGGATCACCCCGGCCAGCACCTCGACGCCGTCATCGGCCCGTTCGCCCACCATGGCCTGCACCAGCACCCCTTCGAGGGCGTCGCCGAAACGCTCGGCCAGCTCCCGGTGGGCGCGGCGCACCTCCGCTTCCCCGGACAGGCCGAGGCGCAGCGCCCCGGCCTCGGTCTTGTGGACGACACCGGCGGCGTGCGCCTTCAGCGCCACCGAACCGCCCAGCTTGCGGGCGGCGGCGACGGCCTCCTCCTCGGTGCGCGCCCACCGCCACGGCGCCATCGGCAGCCGGTAGGCCTCCAGCAGCTCCATGGCCTGGTCGGGGGGCAGCCAGCCGCCGTCCGGGCACCGCTTGAGGAAGCCGCCGACGATCCGGTCCGCCCGCTCGCGGTCCAGGTCGGTGAACACCGGCTCCGTCCCCTGGGGGCGGCTGCGCCGGCGTCCATAGGAGGCGGCGTGGGCCAGCGCCGCCGCGGCGTTCTCCGGATAGGCGTAAGAGGGCACGCCGTCCCGGTTCACCGTCACCGTCTCGGCCTGCCCCAGCGTGACCGCCACCAGCGGCTTGCCGCCGCACCCGGCGACGGCGGCCGGCCTGCCGACCGCCGTGGGGACGGCCACCGCCATGACCGCGTCCACGCCCTCGTCGGCGGCGACCGCCGCCAGGGCGGCGCGGAAGGCGCGCGGCGGGACGGCGGCGGTGGCGTCCACCGGATTGTCCAGCGACGCCCCCTCCGGCAGCAGCTGCCGCAGCCGCCGCCGGGTGGACGCCGACAGCTCCGCGACGATCAGCCCCCGTTCGGTGCAGGCGTCGGCGGCCAGCACCCCGGCGCCGCCGGCGTTGGTGACGATGGCGACTTTGGAGCCGCGCGGGTAAGGCTGGTGCGCCAGCAGCGCCGCGGCGTCCACCAGCTCCCCCAGGTCGTCGGTGGCGACGATCCCGGCCTGGGCGAACAGCGCCCGGCGGGTCACCTCGGGGGTGGCGACGGCGGCGGTGTGGGAGGCGGCGGCCCGCCGTCCCGCCTGGGAGCGCCCGGCGATCACCGTCAGCAGCGGCATCTTGCGGCCCACCCGGCGGGCGGTGCGGGCGAACTTGCGCGGGTTGCCGAACGACTCCAGGTGCAGCACGCCCAGCCGGGTGACCCCGTCGGACTCCCACCACATGAGCATGTCGTTGGCGCTGACGTCGAGCTTGTCGCCGACCGAGGCGAAGGAGGAGATCCCGATGCCCAGCCGCGACAGGTGGTCCTGCAGCGCGATGCCCACCCCGCCGGACTGCACCACCACCCCGGCCGTCCCGGGCCGGGGGTCGCGCGGCGTGAACGTGGCGTCCAGCCCCGCCCCCGGGTCGGCGACGCCGATGCAGTTGGGGCCGACCAGCCGCATGCCGTAGCGGTGGCAGGCCTCCAGCAGGCGCCGCGCCTGCGGCTCGGTCAGGCCGGAGGAGATCACCACCAGTGCCCGCGCCCCGCGCCTGCCGCACTCCTCGGCGGCCTGCGGGACGATGTGGGCCGGGACGGTGAGGACGGCCAGGTCGGGCGGCTCGGGCAGCTCGGCGACCGACGGCACGCACCGCACCCCCTCCAGCTCCCGCCCGGCGCGGGGGTTGACCGCGTAGACGGGGAACGCGGCCGCCGCGTGCAGCCGCCGCAGCAGCGCGTTGCCGACCGAACGCCGCCGCCGGCTGGCGCCCACCACCACCGCGCTGGCCGGACGCAGCAGCGGCCACAGGCTCTCCACGGTGGCCAGCCGCTCCCGGCGTCCCACCGCCTCCAGGTACTCCTCGCTCTGCTCCAGCGGGATCTCCACCTCCACCAGGTCGGCGCGGTCGGTGCGGCGCACCGACATCCCGGTGTCGGCGAGCACCCGCAGCATCGCCTCGTTGCGGGCCAGGGTGTCGGCGCGGAAGCACCGCACGCCGCGGGAGCGGGCCAGTGAGCCGAGGTGTTCCAGCAGCAGCGTGCCCACGCCCCGGTGCCGCATCCAGTCGGCCACGACGACCGCCAGGTCGGCCACGCCGTCCTCTTCCGTGGGCTCATAGCCGGCCACCCCGATCAGCTCGCCGTGCAGCCACGCCCCCAGCGCCGCGTGGTCGGGTCCCGGCGGGCGGCACAGCTGCCACGCCGCCCGGTCGGCCATGCCCGGGTCGATGGTGAAGAACCGCAGATACCGACTCTCCGGTGACAGGCCCGCGTGCAGGGCGCGCACCTGCTCGCGGTCCGCACCGGTCAACGGGCGGATCTGGATCTGCACGCCGTCTTTCAGCAGTGCGCTGACCGGCTCGGCCGAAGTGACATCGAGGTGCACCTGGGTGGTCATACCGCCAGCGTGCGCCGCCTACCGCCCGGTCGAGCAGCGGCTAAAGCCCGCGGCCTGCCGGGACTTTCGCCCCCTCCCCGCCGGACGCCGCGCAAGGAGGCTGGAAATGGGAATGACGGGAAGGTGGGTGCGATGGAGCGGATGAACACGCTGGATGCGGGGTTCTACTTCGCCGACAGCGAGCAGGCGCCCTTGCACATCGCCTCGATCACGGTGCTGGAGGGGCCGCCGCCCTCCCGCGAGGAGATGCTCGGCGTCCTCACCGCCAAGCTGCCCAAGGTGCCGCGCTACCGGCAGCGGGTGCGCACCGTGCCGCTGAACCTGGACCTGCCGGTATGGGTGGACGATCCCCGCTTCCGGCTCTCCTACCACCTGCGGCACACCGCCCTGCCGTCCCCCGGGGGACGGCAGGAGCTGCAGAACCTGGTCGGGCGGATCATGAGCCAGCGGCTGGACCCCACCCGGCCGCTGTGGGAGATGTGGGTGGTCGAAGGGCTGGCCGGCGGGCAGTGGGCGCTGATCGCCAAGGTGCACCACTGCGTGGTGGACGGCGTCGGCGGCAGCGACCTGCTCACCGCTTTGTTCGACCTGGAGCCGCTCCCCGTCCCCGCCGCCGCCCGTCCCCCGGGTCCCGGAGAAGAGTCGGCCCCTTCCCGGCTGGCCCTGGCGATCAACGGGCTGGGGCAGAGCGTGGCGGTGCCGGCGGGCGCACTGGCCCGCAGGCTGACCCGGCTGCCGGCGCTGGGGCGGCCCGACCGGCTGCGCGAGGCCCGCGAGTTCACCGAGGGACTGCCGCAGACCGTCCAGCACATCACCCGACCCCCGGTGCCGTCGCTGCGCGGCCCCACCGGCCCGCACCGCCGCTGGATCGCCCTGCAGACCGAGCTGGACCGGGTCAAGGCCGTCCGCCGCGAGCTGGGCTGCACCGTCAACGACATCATCCTCGCGGCGGTCACCTGCGGTTTCCGGGAGCTGCTGGGCGCCCGGGGCGAACTGGAGGACGACACCACCGTCCGCTCCCTGGTGCCGGTCTCGGTGCGCACCGACGGGCAGGCCGGCGAACTCGGCAACCGGGTCTCGGCCCTGGTGGTCGAACTGCCCTGCGGCGAACGCGACCCGATCGTGCGGGTGGCCCAGCTGCACGGCCAGATGGCCCAGCTCAAGCAGACCCATCAGGCCGCCGGCGCCGACGCCCTGGTACGCCTGGCCGGCACCGCCCCCACCATGCTGTCCCTGGCCTCCCGGGCGGTGATCACGGTGATGCGCACCATGTTCCAGACGGTCACCACCAACGTTCCCGGCCCCCAGTTCCCGCTGTACATCGCCGGCCGCCGGGTGACCGCCCTCTACCCTTACGTCCCGATCGCCGCCGGCGCCGGCATCTCCACCGGCATCTTCTCCTACATGGGCCACCTGTGCTTCGGCGTGACCGGCGACTTCGACACCACCCCCGACCTGCAGACCTTCGTCAACGGCATCGCCACCGGCCTGGACGAACTCGCCGCCGCCATCCCCAACGGCCGCTGACCCCCACCGTTGGCCTGTGAGCGGTCAGTTCCGGTTCCGCCGCTCCGACCGCTTTGGATGACCGGCTGCAACGAGGGTGACCCAGATGGTCTTCCCGGCGCCGTCGATCAAGTACCAGACACGGCCCCGGCCTTGGCGTTCGCTGCGCGAACGGTCCATCCCGTGGAGCGTCGGATCTCCTCGCCCCGTCCGCTCATGCGCCGTTATCGAGGGGCCGGCCGCCGGTGCCGTCGAACGGGTCGGACAGGACGCGGGCGGTCTCCGGGTCGCTCCAGGCCAAGGCGGTGGACATCCAGGAGCGGCGGGCACGCGCATAGGGCAGCAGCTCTCCGGTGTCGGCGCCGGCGAGCAGGTGAGCGAGCAGTTCCCGCACGCACTGCCGACGCTCGCCCTCCGGCAGCCAGACGAGCCAGGGGAGGTCCTCGGCGAGGGCCTTCTCGGCGAGGACCCGGTTGGCGCGGGCGACGATCGTCATGGAACGGGCGAGGGTGACGAGCGCGTCACGTGCGGCCCGGTAACGCTCGTCACGGACCAGCCAGACGTTCTCGGCGTCCCGGCGTTCCAGCAGCACATCGGCGTCGTCCAGCTCAGCGAACACCTCGTTGCGGTCGCGGGCGAGGGTGCTGAACGGGAAGGCCTTCATGCACTCATGCTGACCGAGTGATGCATTAATGCAACACTAACGCATCACTCACTGCCCGGGGCGTTCGTCCAATCGACCTGCACAAAAGCCCTCTCCCTGCGGGGCAGGGAGGGGGTGGGGGGTGGAGGGTCGAAGAGGTCACCCTGGGCGGCTCACTTCAGGATCGGGAAGCGGCGGACCAGGGCGGTGCGCTCCCACATCGCGCCCAGGCCGAGGGTGTCTCCGGCCTTGACCAGGGCCAGGCCGATCAGGACGAGGGCGTAGATGATGTGGTCGTCCAGGATCGGGTTGTTTTCGGGGGGCAGCACGGCGGTCCACATCATCACCATCAGCAGCGTGCCGCCGGCGGCGGCGATCCGCATGCCGATGCCGAGGGCCAGCGCGGTGCCGATGCCGAGCAGGCCCAGCATGAACAGCCAGTCCACCCAGGCCATGCCGGCCAGGCCGTGGTAGAAGTCGGCGAACGGGCCGCTCGCGGCGTTCTTGAGGAATCCCTCGGTCGGGCTGCCGCCCTCCAACCACGCCTTGGCCGCCGGGGTGCCGTGGCCCAGGCCGAAGGTCTTGTCCAGGAACGCCCACAGGAAGATCCAGGCCAGTCCCAGCCGGGCCGCCGCCCACACGTACCGGGCGGCAGGGGGTTCGGTCAGCGGGGCGGCCAGGTGCGGACGGGGGAATCCGCGATGCTCACCGCGAGTTTTGTCGCCGGCTTTTCCTTCCAGGACGGCCATTGCAGTCACCTTCTCGGGGTCGGTGTCCGTCTGCTTTCGACGCCCTCAGTCAATCCCTCCGCACTAAAAGACAGGAGGGCACAACGGACCCCGCCGGAGGGTCTTTAGCCCTGATTTCTGCGGGCACATCGGCCCGTTTCACCGGCGACCCGATTCGGCCGGAAAACAGTATCCGCAGGTCAGGAATCGGCGGCCAGCGGCACGGTCCACACCAGCCGGGCGCCGCCTTCGGGACGGTTCTGGACGGTGAAGGTGCCGCCCAGGCGCTGGGCGCGTTCGGCCATGTTGCGCAGGCCGCTGCGGCGGCCGCCCTCGGGGATGCCGACGCCGTTGTCCTCCACCCGCAAGGTCAGGTCGCTGTCGCCGACGTCCACGCTCACCGACGCCTCGCTGGCGTGGGCGTGGCGGGCGACGTTGGACAGCGCCTCGTGGGTCACCGCCAGCAGGTGCTCGCCGATGCTCTCGTCCACCGCGGTGTCCAGCAGGCCGTCCAGGCGGACCGAGGGGGCGAAGCCCAGGTTCTCGGCGGCGGCGTCCACCACGTGGTGCAGCCGGCTGCGCAGGCTTTCCTCATCGGGCGGGGTCTGCAGGGCGAAGATGGTGGAGCGGATCTGCCGGATGGTGTCGTCCAGGTCGTCCACGGCGCGGCGCACCCGCGCCTGGGCGTCGGGGCGGTCGATCAGCTTGGCGGCGCTCATCAGCGTCATCGCGGTGGCGAACAGCCGCTGGATGACGGTGTCGTGCAGGTCCTTGGCGATCCGGTCGCGGTCTTCCAGCAGGGTGAGCCGTTCGGCGTCGCGGCGCCGCTCGGCCAGCTCCAGCGCCACGGTGACCGGGCCGGCGAACGCCTCCAGCAGCCGCCGGGCGTCCTCGCGGAACGGCAGCGACTGCGGCTTGTCGGCCACCCAGATCACGCCGCGGGCGGTGCTGCCGGTGCCCAGCGGGACGATCAGCACCGGGCCGACCCGCAGCTGCGGGTCCTCCACCAGCGGCTGCCCCTCCACCAGCGAGGACGGCTCCCCGGAGCGGTAGACCTGCAGCGCCTCCGCCGGCTGCTCCATGGGCACGCGCCGGCCGGTGAAGCGCTCGGCGTCCTCCCCGGCGGCGGCCTCGATCACGAACTCCCCGGCGTCCTCGTCGGCCAGCGCCACCATCGCCAGCTCCGCGTCGCAGATCTGCCGGGCCCGCTCGGCCACCAAAGCGATCACATCGGAACGTTCCCGGCCCGACAGCAGCGCGGTGGTGACCTCGCCGGAGGCCGCCAGCCACCGCTCGCGCTGCCGGCCGGCCTCATACAGCCGGGCGTTCTCGATCGCCACGCCGGCCGCGGTGGCCAGCGCGGTCAGCACGATCTCGTCTTCTTCCTCGAAGTCGCCGCCGCCGACCTTCTCGGTCAGGTACAGGTTGCCGAACACCTCGTCGCGGACCCGGATCGGCACGCCCAGGAACCGCTTCATCACCGGGTGCCCGGGCGGGAAGCCGTAGGCCTCGGGGTGCTTGGTCAGGTCGTGCAGCCGCAGCGGCCGGGGGTCTTTGATCAGCAGGCCCAGGATGCCGTGGCCGTGCGGCCAGTGGCCGATGGCGTCGATCTCCTCCTGGGTGACCCCGACGCTGACGAACTGCACCAGCCGTTCGCCTTCTTCGCCGATCACCCCCAGCGCGCCGTAGCGGGCGTCCACCAGCGTGGTGGCCGCCTCGGTGATCCGGCGCAGCACCGTCTCCAGGTCCAGGTCCCCGCCGATCGAGACCACGGCTTCCAGCAGCGCGTGCACGCGGTCACGGGTGGAGCGGACGGTCTCCAGACGCGCTTGCAGCTCCGTCAGAAGATCGTCCAGTTTCAGTTGTGGAAGTAGCAGTCTCGCCCGGTCCTCGCCTGCACCCTGTTCCGGAGCCACGGCTTCATTGTAGGTAGCACCCCCTCTACTGCCGGATTCGGGACCTTGGTCCCCCTATATTCGGGACGTTCGAGTTCTCCCCGCATCGGGTACGGCGATTAACGTCAGCATCGCGCCCCACAAGGGCCGGTCCGGATCGACGAGTGAGGAAGCATCATGAGCGCCGAGCAGTCGCAGGATCAACGGACCATCCGGGTGTTCCTGCTGGACGACCACGAGGTCGTGCGGCGGGGTGTGGCCGCGTTGCTGTCCGCCGAGGACGACATCGAGATCGTCGGCGAGGCCGGGACCGCCGAACAGGCGCTGGCCCGCATTCCGGCGGCCCGTCCCGACGTGGCCGTGCTGGATGTGCGGCTGCCCGACGGCGACGGGGTGAGCGTGTGCCGGGAGATCCGCTCCCGGATGCCCGAGGTCGCCTGCCTGATGCTGACCTCGTTCGAGGATGAGGAGGCTCTTTTCGACGCGGTCATGGCGGGCGCGGCCGGCTATGTGCTCAAGCAGATCCACGGCTCGGACCTGGTCGGCGCCATCCGCACGGTGGCCTCCGGCCAGTCGCTGCTGGACCCGCAGAGCACCGCCAAGATGCTGCAGCGGGTGCGCGAGCGCGCCGCCCGCAAGGACCCGCTGGCCTCGTTGACGGATCAGGAGCGGCAGATTCTGGAACTGATCGGCGAAGGGCTGACCAACCGGCAGATCGGCGAGCGCATGTTCTTGGCCGAAAAAACCGTCAAGAACTACGTTTCGAATCTCTTCACCAAGCTCGACATGCGCCGCCGCACCCAGGCCGCCGCGCTGGCCGCCCAGCTCAAGGCCGACCGGGGCAGCCTGTCCCGCTGAGCGCGCTCCGCGGCGTTGTCCCAGGCAGGCCCCAGGAAGGGACCTTCGTCCCTAACGGGCTGCGTATGCCCGGGGCGAGACTGGAGGCATGCCGTATGACTCCGGGGGCCTGGAAATTCTGGACGAGGACGAGTGCCGGGCCCTCCTCGCCAAGGCGCCGCTGGGCCGCATCGTGTTCACCCAACGCGCATTGCCGGCCATCCAGCCGGTCAACTTCACCGTCGACAACGGTGATGTGATCATCCGCGCCGCGCAGGGCACCAAGCTGGCCGCCGCCGCCCGCAACGCCATCGTGGCCTTCGAGGTGGACGATTTCGATGAGGCCTCGCGCACCGGCTGGTCGGTGGTCATCGTCGGGCCGGCCCGGGTGGTGTCGGACCCCAAGGAGGTGGCCAGGCTTCAGGAGCTGCCGTTGCGGCCCTGGGCGCCGGGCAGGCGGGAGCATTTCATCCGCATCCGGCCGACGTTGATCTCCGGACGGCGCATCCCGGAGCACTCCGCTCCTCCCCCCTCCTGAGGTCACGGCCCGTGTCCGTCGTCCGGCGGGCCGGGACCTTGAGCCGGGGACGTTCGCCCCTGATCGATCGGCCGCCGCGCACCGAACCTGGACACATGAACATCGACCAGCACTGGTTCCGGGACCGGCAGGAGGTCCTGGAGCATCCCGGGCCGCAGGACCCGCCGGCTCCGCTCCCGGCTCCGGGCACCCGGCATCCACCGGGGGACGGGGGGCAGGTCGCGTCGTTGTCTCCTCAAGAGTGCCTGGCCCTGCTGCGCACCGCGTCGATCGGCCGGATCGTCTTCACCGACCGTGCCCTGCCGGCGATCCAGCCGGTCAACTTCGCCCTGGACGGCGAGGACATCATCATCCGCACCCGCCCGGGGACCAAGCTGGCCGCCGCCACCCGCCGGGCCGTCGTCGCCTTCGAGGCCGACGACCTCGACCCTGAGACCGGGGCCGGGTGGACCGTCACGCTCGTCGGGCAGGCCGAGGCCGTCCGCGATCCCGGTCAGGTCGTCCGGCTGCTGCGGCTGCCGCTTTACCCGTGGTCGCCGGAGCCGCTGCACCACTTCATCCGCATCCGCACCCACCGCATCACCGGCCGCCGGGTGCGCAAAAACGCCACCCCTTGATCACGAGACGTCCGGGAAGACCTTCCGCAGGACGGGCGGGGTGCCGCGGTGGCGCCATTCGCGCGGGTAGCCCAGCGAGACCTCCTCAAAGCGCACGCCGTCCCGCCAGATCGTCCGCGGGATGTGCAGGTGCCCGTACACCACGACGGACGCCTCATAGCGCACATGCCAATCGTCGGTGCGTTCGGTGCCGCACCATTGGGCGAACTGGGGATAGCGCAGCACCCGGGTCGGTTCCCGGATCAGCGGGAAGTGGTTGACCAGCACCGTGGGCAGCCCTTGCGGGCGCTGGGCCAGCCGCCGCTCGGTCTCGGCGATCCTGGCGGCGCACCAGCTCTCCCGGTCGGGGTAGGGGTCGGGGTGCAGCAGCATCTCGTCGGTGCACACCACCCCGGTCTCATAGGCGATGGCCAGTCCTTCTTCCTTGGTGGACGCGCCGTCGGGGCGGAAGGTGTAGTCGTAGAGCAGGAACAGCGGGGCGATCGTGACCGGCCCGCCCGGCCCCTCCCAGACCGCATAAGGGTCCTCGGGGGTGAGGACGCCCAGGGTGCGGCACATCTCCACCAGGTACCGGTAGCGTTTCTCGCCGCGCAGCTCCTGGTCCTCGCCGGGCGCCGTCCACAGCTCGTGGTTGCCCGGCGTCCAGATCACTTTGGCGAACCGGCCGGCCAGGGTGCGCAGCGCCCACTCGATGTCGGCGATCTTCTCCCCCACGTCCCCGGCGACGATCAGCCAGTCGTCCGGCGAGGACGGCCGGACCGCCTCCACCAGCGCCCGGTTCTCCCGGTGCCCGACGTGCAGGTCGCTGGCGGCAAAGAGCACGGGCGCGGCGGAACTCATCTGATCACCTCGGCCGGACGCTGCGCGGATCCCTCGGGCGAAGCGTAACCCGCGGGCTTTCGCCGACGCGGAAGCGGTTTCGATGAGATTTTTTCAACACGCCGTTTCCGCAGGCCGGAACGGGAGCCTCGCGGTCAGGGGCAATGCTGTGACCTGCAACGTCGCGGCACCGGAGACCACCCGGGCTCCCGTCCCCGGTGCCCTGGAGCACGTGGTGGAAAAGGTTCAGTCTTCGGCGATGACGATGACGCGGTCGTCGGCCGAGAGGGTCAGCGGGGCGGTCTTGTCGGGGTTGAGGACGATGCCGTAGGTCGGCGGCTCGTGGAAGTCCTCCCACCGCCGGTAGCCGATGGCGGTCTGGCCGCGGCGCCGGGCCGCCTCGATCACCGTGGCGAAGTTCGCCTCCACGCCCGGCGTCAGGTAGTCCGCGGCGGGTTTGAGGTAGATCTCCGAGCCGGCCGGGTCCAAAAGGTCGAAGAAGACCTCGTGCAGGTGCCGGTTCTCGCTGAGCTGGGTGAGCATCAAGCTGATCAGCTTGTCGCTGACCACGAAGTCGTCGGCCTTGGTGACCTGGGCGACCTCCCGGTCGGCGTCGTCGTTGATCTCGCTGACGATGGAGTAGGGGTCGCCCAGCTCCTCTTCCATGTCGCGCAGGTGCAGCAAGGTGACCAGGGTGCGGGCATCGGCCAGGGGCGGTTCGAACGCCTCGTCCGACAGCACCACCACGTGCTGGTAGGAGCCGACGTCGAGGGAGTCCAGGAACGTGCGGGAGGTGTCGTCGCCGTAGACGAAGCCGATCCGCAGGTTGCGCAGGTCGGCCAAGTGCGCGCGGGGGTCGGCGCACAGCCCGGCGACGGTCAGTTCCGAACCGGCCTCCACGAACTCGTCCAGCAGCCGGATGATCTTGGGGGCGCGGTGGTTCCAGCCCAGCATCAGCGTGCGGCTGGGCGCGGCCGGGTGGGCGCGGGCGGTCTCGATCGCCTCCTCCACCACCGGCGGACGGGCGGCGGCCAGTTTGATCAGCAGGTCGTCCTCGGCCAGCACGATCACCTCGTCGCCGGGGGCGATCACGGTGTCCATCGGCGGGTTGAGCTGGGATCTGCCGTCGCGCCGCAGCCCCACGGGGATGCCCAGCTCATAGGCCAGCAGCGCCTCCCCGTAGGTGGTGCCCACCAGGCTCGGCTCGGCCCGCATGTAGAACTCGTGGCCCTTGAAGTCCAGCAGGTCGGTGCACACCTGCGACAGGCCGGACTGGCGGTGCGACTGCACGATGAGCCGGATGGCGATGTCGTCGGCGTCGATCACCTGGGCGGCCGGGCCGCCGGCCAGGCGGGCGGCGGGCAGGTTGGCCGAGTCCTGCACGGCGGCCACCACGTGCGGCCGCGGCTCGTCCCAGGACCGGGTGTTCAGCGACAGCAGCACCTTGATCACATAGGTGTCGGGGTCGCCGCCCGGCGGCGCCAGCACCATGATGGAACGGGCCGTGGACGGGCTGACCAGCTCCAGGTCGCCCACCTTCAGCGGGTTGCCGTGCCGGCACACCACGCGGATGCGGCCGGTGTCGCCGACGCGGGCGCGGATGGCGTCCTCCATCTCGACCTTGTCGCAGTCGGCCAGGATCGCCACGGTGGTGCGGCGGCGGCCCTGGTTGGCCTCGGCCAGCTCCGACAGCACCGTGAACACCTGGTCCGACCAGCCCAGGATCACCGTGTGGCCGCTTTCGACGATCCGGGAGCGGCCCTTGCGCAGCTCGGTGAGCTTGGCCTCCAGCCCGGTGGTGAGCACGCCGATGAAGGCGCTGACGATCAGCAGCCCGCCGAAGGTGGCCGTCAGCATCAGCGCCAGGTAGGGGGCGCTGCCGGTGTCGTCGCCCATCGTCCCGGCGTCCAGCGTCCGCAGCAGGCTGCGCCACAGCACCCCGGCCCAGTGGCCGTTGTCGTCGGCGTCGCGGGGGGTGATCCACACCGCCAGCGTCGCCACCGTGACGATCAGCACGGCGGAGGCCATGCCGAGCCACCCGATCAGCGCCGGGGTGCCTTTGGACATGGTGTTGTCGAACCAGTAGCGCACCCGGTCCCGCCACCTGATCCGCGCCACCCGCACCTCCGTTTTCCCCGGCCGCACGTTATCAGTGCACTTCAGAGCCCAACAGCGATTACCGCAAAGATCACCCCCAAACGGCCAGGTCCGGCAAATCGGATGCCGGGCGCCCGTGCGGTGCGGCAGGGTTTCCCTGTCCTTTCACCAGTTGTGCCGACGGAGGTGCCGGCCGGTGCGCCATTCCTTCAGCGTCGATGTGCGAGGCGTGGTCGATTTGCTCAGCCGCCACCTGTACCGCAGCCCACGCGCCTATCTGCGGGAATTGCTGCAGAACGCGGTGGACGCGCTGAGCGCGCACACCCCCGCCGACCCGCTGGTGCGCATCGAACCGCCCTCGGTGACCGGGGACGGCACGCTGCGGGTGCACGACAACGGCGTGGGCCTGACCGAAGAGCAGGTGCACGAACTGCTGGCCACCATCGGCCGTTCCGCCAAGCGGGACGAGCTGGGTTTCGCCCGGCAGGAGTTTTTGGGGCAGTTCGGCATCGGGCTGCTGTCGTGCTTCCTGGTCGCCGACGAGGTGGAGGTGGTCACCCGCAGCGCCGCCGTGCCGGACGCCGCCACGGTGCGCTGGCTGGGCCACTGCGACGGCCACTACACGGTCGAGCCCGCCGGGCCGCGCCCCGAGCCGGGCACCACGGTGACGCTGCGGGCCCGTCCCGGCGCGGCGCAGTGGCTGTCGGAGGAGACCGTCACCGAGCTGGCCTGCGAGTTCGGCCGGTTCCTGCCCTATCCGGTCCAGGTCGCCGGCCGGACGGTGACCGAGGGCGAGCCGCCCTGGCTGGTCTCCCATCCCGACCCGCGGGCGCGGCGGGAGGCGCTGCTGCGGTACGCCGACCGCGCGCTGGGCATGCAGCCGCTGGACGTGGTGGAGCTGTCGGTGCCGGCGGCCGGGCTGAGCGGGGTCGCCTTCGTGCTGCCGGAGGCCGTCAGCCCCAGCGCCCGCCCCGCCCACCGGGTCTACCTGAAGCGGATGCTGCTGGGCGACCGGGTGGAGCGGCTGCTGCCGGACTGGGCGTTCTTCGTGCGCTGCGTGGTGAACGCCACCGAGCTGCGCCCCACCGCCGACCGCGAGCAGCTGTATGAGGACGACCTGCTGGAGGAGACCCGGCAGGCGCTGGGCGAGCAGATCCGGGCCTGGCTGGTGCGGCTGGCGGCGACCTCCCCGGCCCGGCTGCGGCGGTTCCTGCAGGTGCACCACCTGGGCGTCAAGGCGATGGCCGTGCACGACATCGAGATGCTGCGCCTGGTGGACCGGTGGCTGGAGCTGGAGACCAGCGACGGGGACATGACGGCCGCGGAGTTCCGCCGCCGCCACGGCCGGATCCGCTACACCACCGACGCCGAGGAGTTCGCCCAGCTGGCGGCGGTGGCCGCGGCGCAGGGCGTGGGCCTGATCAACGGCGGTTACACCTACGAGGCCGAGATCTTGAACCGGCTGCCGCTGCTGGACCCCGACATCGACGTGGCCCCGCTGGACCCGGCCGAGCTGACCACTCGCATGGACGTCCTGGACCCGCAGACCGAACTGGTGGTGCGGGACTTCCTGGAGGTGGCCCGCACCGCTTTGGAGCGGCTGGGCTGCGAGCCGGTGATCCGGGCCTACCAGCCGGTGGGGCTGCCGGTGCTGCTGCTGGAGAGCCGGCAGGCCGAACGCCGGGCCGAGCACCGCTCGGCCCTCGAGTCGGCCGTGGGGGCGTGGGCGGACCTGCTGGACGACATCGCCGGCGAGGAGGACCGCCCGGCCCGGCAGGCCCGTCCCCAACTGGTGTTCAACTACAACAACCCGCTGGTGCGGCGGATGACCGGGGTCGGCGACCCGCTGCTGGTGCGGTTGACGGTGGAGGCGCTGTACGGGCACGCGCTGCTGCAAAGCCGCCGCCCGATGCGCCCGGCCGACACCGCGGTGCTCAACCGGTCGTTCCTCGGCCTCGTCGAATGGGCCATGCACAACACCTCGGAGGGCTGACAGTGCGAATGTCCCGCAGGCGGCTGACGGCGTTGCTGGCGGAGGCCGAGGAGCTGCCGCCCAGCCAGGCTCAGGTCACCGCCTTCCGCAAGGCGGTCGGGCACGCCGCGGCCGCCGGGATGACCGACCTGCTGATCGACGCCCGGCTCGGCCTGGTGGACGCGATGATCGCCGCCGACGCCCGGGACGTCTCCGAGGTCAACGACGCCCTGACCGCCTTCGCTCAGACGGTGGCGCTGCACGTGGCCGATCCCGGCGCCTTCGACGAGGATCAACAGGACCGGCTGTGGTGGCAGTTCGGGGTGCTGGGCCTGGTGATGACCGGGCTGCCGGACTACTCCCCCGCCACGGTGCGCAGGCTGCTGGACGACATGGAACGGCACTGCCGGCCGGACCGCGACGACCGGTACATGATCTGCTCCCTGCGGGTGATGCTGGCCGAGGCGACCGGCGACACCGAGCTGGGCGACCGGAGCCTGGCGGAACTGCGGCACCTGCAGGCCCCCGACTACACCTGCCCGGCCTGCATGCACATGATGCAGGTCCGCTACCTGGAGCGGACCGGCCGGGACGAGGAGGCCATCGCCGCCGCCGAGCCGCTGCTGGCCGGGCTGCTGCCCTGCCTGACCGACGACCAGCCGCACCGCACCCTCGCCCTGCTGACGCTGCCGTACCTGCGGACCGGCCGCCTGGAGGAGGCCCGGGACGCCTACCGGATGGCGGTGCGGCACAAGCTCCCGCAGGCCGACCTGGCGCGGCTGCTGCACTTCTGCGTGGTGACCGGCAACCTCGAACAGGCCCTCACCCTGTTCAAACGCAACCTGGAGATGCTGGAGAACGCGCCGCTCACCGAGCACGACATGGACCTGGCGGCGTCGGCGGCGCTGATGTGCCGGGCCATGGTCGAGGCCGGGCGCGGCGAGGAGGTCCTGGTCTGGCCGGCCAACCCCGAGCTGGGGGAGACCGAGGACGAGGAGTGGACCTACCGGGAGCTGCTGGAGGAGTTCCGCAAGGACGCCCTGGAGTTCGCCGAGCGTCTCGACCGGAGCACCGGCAGCACCCTCGCCGGTGACCGGGTCCGGGCCGTCATCGCCGCCGGGCCGTCGGTGGCGCATCTGCCGCTGTCCCCGCTGGCCGCCCACCGCCCGTCCGTCCCGCCGGCCGGGGCGCAGGGGCGGGCCGCGGCGCCCGCCGGCGGTGCCGGGCCGAGCGCACCGGATGAGCAGGCGCTGCGCCGGGCTTATGAGGAGGCCGTGGCGCACGCCCGGCGCGGCGCGGCCCTGTCGGAGGAGGGCCGGTTCGACGCGGCGATCCCGGAGTTCATCGAGGCCGTCGCCCGGTTCACCGCGCTGGGCAACCGGCGGCTGGCGACCTACGCCCGGGTGGACCTGGCCACCGCCTACCTGTCGGCGGGTCGCATGCTGGATGCCGCCGAGGTCGCCGAGGAGGCCCTGCCGGACATCCCCGAGGACCGGCAGCGGGAGTACACCGGGCTGCAGTGCCGCTGGGTGCTGGTGCGCGCCTACCCGGCGCTGGGCCAGCACGAGGACGCCCTGAAGATGGTGGCGGAGATGCGCCGCCTGCAAAGCGAGGGCGCTCCCGAGCCGGTGCGGCTGCCGCGGCTGGACCGGGAGGAGGCCCAGATCCTCAGCGACCTGGACCGCGACGAGGAGGCCTCGGCGCTGCTTGAGTCCGCCGCCGACGGTTACGCCGCCCTGGGCGATGTGCCGGCGCAGCTGTCCTGCCTGCGCCGGGCGGCCCTCACCGCGGTCTGGTCGGACCGGCCCGAACGGGCCGCCGACCTCATCGGCCGGGCCCGCGCCGTGGCCGGCGGCCTGCCCGCCGGCGATCCGCACGCCGCCGAGCAGCGGGCGTTCACGGATTTCGACACCGCCCGGGTGCTGTCCGCCGTCGGCCGCCTGGAGGAGGGCCTGCAAAGCGCCGAGCGGGCCTCGGCGGCGCTCCGCGAGCTGGGTCTTCCCGCCATGGCCACCCGCGCCGCGACGCTGACCGGGGAGCTGCTGGGCGCGCTGGGACGGCTGGAGGAGGCGGCGGGGGTGCTGCGCCGCGCGCTCGCCGAACCCGCCGCCGACGAAGAGCACCGGAACGAGCAGGAGAGCGCCGCCCGGTTGCTGGCCGAGGTGCTGCGCGACCTGGGCCGCCCGGAGGAGGCCGCCCGGGTCGAGAACGCCTTCGCGATGTCCGAGTGACCTTCTCTATAGGTGGTCGTTCAGGTAGTCGCGCAGCACGACGGCCTGGTTGTGCTCGGTGTCCCTGGCCGAGTACAGCAGGGTGAGCGGGCCGCGGCGGGCCGCCTCCAGCAGGGGCCGCACCGCGTCGGGGCGGGCGTCCAGTTCGCGCCGGTAGCGGTCGGCGAACTGTGCGAAGCGTTCGGGCCGGTGCCCGAACCAGCGGCGCAGCTCGGTGGAGGGGGCGGCCTCGCGCGCCCAGCCGTCCAGACGCAGTTCTTCTTTGCGCACCCCGCGCGGCCACACCCGGTCGACCAGGAACACCGCGCCATGGTCGGGCGGCCCGTCGTAGACCCGGCGGATCTCGATCACACCGGCAGGCATACCCGCACACCGCCCGGGCATCCACGGAACTCTCCGGTGCCCCGCCTGCGCATCGTCCTCGGTCTCTTCGGCCTCCCCAGGCCGGGACGGGGATGCCGCGACCTGGGGCTTGGCACCATCGAGGCCCCCGTTCGCGGTGCCTTGGGCCGGGCGTTGAGAAAGTTCGGCGCACCGGCCCCGGCCGCGTCCCGCACCGCCGTGAAGAACGCACCGTAAATCACATCGAGGGTTCGATTCTGCGTCTGATGGCATATTCCCGGCCTTGTCCATGGCGTGAAATATCGAATGAACGGTTGAATCGGCGTCCAATGAAGCTGAGGGGAACCTAAGGGTCATGGGAAGCTTCGGCGGCCGGGACGGCTGGCGGCCGGCGGGCAACTGCAGCCTGTTCGCCTGCGACATCGTGGGTTTTTCCGACCCGCTCCGGTCCGACCGCGCCCGCGAGCACCTGCACCAGAAGCTGTATTCCATTCTGGAGAGCGCCTTCGCGGAGTCCGGGCTGCCCCCGGAGTCCTGCTACCAGGAGGACCGGGGGGACGGCGCCTTGGTGCTGCTGCCGCCGGAGCTGGATCCGTCCCTGCTGGTGCATCCGCTGATCGGCCTGCTGCGCGGCAAGGTGCTGGACCACAACGAGCTGTCGGCGGACGTCGCGCAGATCCGGCTGCGGGTGGCCCTGCACATCGGACGGGCCAAGGCCAACGCCAAGGGCATCGTCGGCAGCGACGTCAACCACCTGCGCCGCCTGCTGGACGCCCCGCCCTTCAAGGAGGAGATGGCCGAGTCCGGCGCGGTGCTGGGGGTGCTGGTCTCGCAGGAGATGTACGACGCGGTGATCCGGGACGCCCGCGGGCTGATCGACCCGGAGGAGTTCCGCCCGGTGGAGGTCCACGTCAAGACCACCCACGCCACGGGCTGGCTGCGCATCCCCGGCGACCGGCGCGGCCTGGGCGGCGTCCGCGCCGGCGGCGGGCCCTCGCCCCCGAGCCCCAACGGGTCCTCCCAGGAGCTGGTGCAGGCCGGGCGGCGTCCCTCCCAGGAGCCGCGGGCCGAGGTGCACATCCCCGGCCCGAACGGGGAACCGGCCCTGCGGCCGGAGGTGGCGGGGCAGTTCGAGCTGGTCAACCGGATCCTGGCGATCCCCCACATGCGCACCAGCGAGGGCCGGGACGACGTGGTGGACTCGCTGCGCCAGGACATCCGCATCCGGATCGCCCGGCGCTCCAGGCCGCAGACCGACTGGCTGTCGATCGTGCGCACCTGCGCCGAGTACCCCGACGGCCTGGAGGAGCTGATCGGCCTGATCCACGAGTACACCGGCGACACCGCGCAGATGATGGCGCTGCGGGAGCTGGTGGCCCGGATGGGCTGGACGAACTGAAGCGGCAGGGCGTTTTGCCCCGTGGAATTTACTTCTGGGGGTTGTTGACCGAAGAAGGGTTCTTTCCTACTGCTTGACGATTATCGGCGAGCCGCCGGGTAGGTAACGGCCTGCCGGTGCCCGCCGCCGGGCTCCGGCTCCTCTCTCAGGACCGCGCGTCCCCCGCCCGGAAGGGAAGCCGAGCATGCCGCTCCGCGATTTCCCCTGCCGCGACACCGCCATCGATCCCGGCAGCCGGACCTCCCGGGTGCATGTGCGGGGACGCGGAGTGGTGGCGGTCGTCCCGTCACTGCTGGCCCTGTGCGAGCGGACCGGGCAATGCCTGGCGGCGGGCGGCCACGCGCTGGCCCTGCACGCCGAGGCCCCGCGCGGGGTGCGGTTCGTCCGCCCCTTCGAAGGCGGGGTGCCGGGCGACCTGGAGGCCACCCGGCTGATGCTGCGGCACCTGCTGCGCGTGGCCCACGGCCGCCGTTTTCTGACCACCCCGCGCCTGGCGATAGCCGTGCCCAGCCAGATCACCGACGTGCAGCAGCGCGCGCTGGCCGTGGCCGCCGCCGGCGCCGGGGCCCGCAAGCTGACCTTGGTGCCGACCCCGCTGGCCGCCGCCCTGGGCGCCGGGCTGCCGGTGGACGAGCCGCCCGCCGTGATGATCGTCGACCTGGGCGCGGTGATCACCGACATCGCCGTGATCTCGATGGGCACGCTGGTGACCGCCCGCACGGTACGGGTGGGCGGGGAGTCCTTGGACCAGGCGATCGTCTCCTATGTGCGCCGGAACCGCAGCGCCCTGGTGAGCATCGAGCACGCCGCCACGGCCAAAAGCCGCATGGGCGCCGACGGCCAGTGGGGCTATGGCCGCCCCCCTCTCATGCTGACCGGCCGCGACCCCGACAACGGCCTGCCCCGCCCGGTCATGCTGGCCCCCGCCGACATCGCCGCGGCCATCTCCGGCCCGATGGAGTCGGTGATCCGCGCGATCAGGGAGACGCTGGCCGGCTGCCCCCCGGAGATCGTCCGCGACCTGACCACCAACGGCATCACGTTGACCGGCAGCGGCGCCCGCCTGTCGGGCCTGACCACGCTGCTGTGGACCCGCACCGGCCTGCCCGCCCGCGTCGCCGACGCCCCGTCCGAGGCCACCGTCCTGGGCGCGGCCCGCCAACTGGAACGCGCCCGCCCCGCCGGCCACCGCTGGCTCTCCCGCCGCGACCGCCGCCACGGCTTCCTGACCGCTCCCCGCTACCTGTGAGCCGGGTTGTCGCCGCCCACGTCACCGATCCGGCGACGCGACGTCCCGGCGCACGGACGAGGATTGCCCGGCACCGTTCTGAACTGCGGATTTTTCGACGAGCCTGATGCGGCGTTCCAGTTCATCGGGATCATCGGCGATGATCATGCCGCTGTCGCGGTACCGGTAGAACGCCCCGGGAATGGCGGTGAAGTGACCGCTGTAGTAGCCGGGAATGACGACCCACCCCGGATGGGCGCGCTCCAGAGCCTGGGCGATCTGCTGGATGTTCACTTGCCGCTCCTGGCGAGCGCCGCCCACACCACTTTTCCGGGATGTTCGGCATCCAGGCTCAAGGGATGGTGCCCCCAGGCGACGGCCAGGGCCTCGACCATGAGCAGCCCCCGGCCGCGTTCGGAGCACGGGTCCGGTTCCTGCTTGCACGGCACGCCGGGCGCGTCGTCCCACACGCACACCTCGACCAGATCCGGCGCGGCGTCCGCCTCGACCAGGACGACCATGCGGGTGGCACCCGCCTGGCGGGCGTTGGTGACCAGCTCGGTCAGCACGGTGGCGGCGTCCCGGGCCACCTCCGCCATGCCCCAGCCGTCCAGCACGGCGACCGCCCGTCGGCGCACCAGGGCGGGGGCCTGATCGGTGACGGGCACTTCCCATTTGACGAATTGGAAAGCGTCAGAAGGTGACGGAGTTTCGGATTCCGTGTCGCCGGAAACACAGAATCCGCCGGTCACCTGGGGTTTTTCGTCTGCCGGGCTGCGAAGTTTCGGAAGTTGCGCAAGAGCCGCCGGCCGGGGAGTCGTCTCGGGCATATTGATCTTCCTTGGAGATGGACGTCTTCTGTGCACTCCGGAGCCGGCGGAGAAATCCCGCCCCTGCGCCCCGATTGCCATTGTGATTACCCTTCCTTTTCTACCCCGATCGCAGTACGCTCGGTACATGTTCGACGTCCACGAGTAATCGTGAGCGCCCTGACCTGGGCATGTGAGGAAGGTGTAAGGACGGTGAGCCCTACCCCCCGAACGTGGATGGCGTACTTCGCCAAGGAACTCGTCGCCTGGCGGGAATTCCGCGGGATGACTCAGGAGCAACTGGCCAAGGCCATCACATTCTCGTCATCTCTGGTGGCCATGGTCGAAACCTGCCAGCGGAAGGCCAAACCGGACTTCATCCAGCGCTGCGACGACGCGCTGGAAACCGGCGGGGCGCTCATGCGCCTGTACAAGGAACTGGTCAGTCGCGAGGTGATACCCGACTACCTCGACCGCTGGCGCAGCGTCGAGGAACAGGCCACCGTGATCAACACATTCCAGCTCGAAGTCGTCCCAGGCCTGCTGCAAACCCCCGACTACGCCCGGGCCGTGCTCCAGATCGGGCTGCCGACCGCTCCCCCCGAGGAGATCGAGGCCAAGGTGACGGCGCGCATCGAACGCCAGGCCCCGCTGATGAGCGACCACCCGCCAATGTTCGTAGCCATCCTGGACGAGGGCGTCATCCGGAGGGCGATAGGCGGCGCCAAGGTCATGCGCGAGCAGCTCCTGCACCTCATCAAGCTGTGCGAACGCCCCCACATCGTGGTGCAGGTGGTCCCGTTCGCGGTAGGGGCGTACGCTGGCATCGGCGGACCTTTCAACCTGGCGACTCTCGACGGGGATGAAGTCGCCTACCTCGACACCACGCTCCGTGGCCATATCGCAGAAGATCCGGAGGAGGTAGCGATCATCAAACACCGATGGGAGTCGCTACGGGCCGAGGCGCTATCGCGCCCAGAATCACTCCGGTTGATGAAGGAAGTGGCAGACCAATGGACATCCTGAAGTGGCGCAAGAGCTCCAAGAGCAACATCAACGGCGGTGACTGCGTCGAGGTGGCTCGCCTCTCCCACGCCATCGGCATCCG
>ERZ777003.728-NODE-728-length-60695-cov-7.042035_pt1 | contig 60695 bp, 55 predicted proteins | sample MGYA00374956_ERZ777003 | MGnify/ENA primary metagenome ERZ777003 (study PRJEB29302, sample SAMN06268252) | bioreactor metagenome | isolation source: Joint BioEnergy Institute, California, USA | place: USA:Joint BioEnergy Institute, California, USA | collected...
CGGCATCGCGACGGCGCGCGCCCCGCACCTTTTGTCCATGAGCGCGGCGCCCATTACGCCCAAGCCCGACTGGCGCGGGCGGGTGCACTGGGCGGGCCTCGCGGCGGCCGTGGCGTTGCTTTTGGCCGCCTGCTGGTGGGAGGCGTACCGCATCGTGCGGGATGTGACCGGCGCGATCGCCCTTGACGCGGTATAGGCAGTGCACAACGACTCTTGAGAATGGATGATGAAGCATGTCGACACGCTCGGGCGACGGCCAGGAGACAGGACCGGCGCTTCACGGCCGAGAAGACTGGGGTATGCTTGACGTGGACCTCTCGATTGTCGTCCCGGCCTACAACGAAGCGCAGCGCATCGGCCGCCTCCTGACCGACATCGCCGGCTTTCGCCGCAATTTCCCCGGCCGTCTGGAAGTCATCGTCGTCGACGACGGCAGCCAGGACGACACGGCCGCCGTCGCCCGGTCCCACGCGGAAAGGTTGGCCCTCGCGGACGCCTTCACGGTGCTTAGCCTGCCGGCCAACAGGGGCAAGGGCCACGCCGTGCGGCAAGGGATGCTCAAAAGCCGCGGGCGGCTCGTGCTGTTTTGCGACGCGGACGGCGCGACGCCCATGAAGGAGTTTTACCGCCTCAAGGAGCGCATCGACGCGGGGTGCGACGTGGCCGTGGGCTCCCGGGATTTGCCGGGGGCAAACCTGGTCGTGCCGCAGCCGCTGCACCGGCGCCTCATGGGGGCGGCCATGCGGTGGATCGTCAGCCGCCTGGTGCTGGACGGCGTGCGGGACACCCAGTGCGGCTTCAAGCTGTTCACGGCCGCCGCAAGCCGCTCGATCTTCTCGCGCCAGACCATCGACGGTTTTAGTTTTGACGTAGAGGTCTTGTACCTGGCCCAGCGGCTCGGGCTCGAGGTCGCCGAGGTGCCCTTGGAGTGGCACGACCAGCCGGGGAGCAAGGTCGACCCGTGGCGGACCCCGCCTGCTATGCTGCGCGATCTTCTTGCGATACGCCTGCGCCACCGGGAGTTGGCCCGTGCCCACCGGACGCGCTCGGCGACGGTGCGGTGGTGAGAGTGAAGAAGATGACGCTGTCGACGCTTCTCCTGGTGGTCTTTTCGGTCGCCATGGGCGTGGCCGGGCAGCTCCTCTTGAAGCGGGGCATGATGGCCCATCCGGACTTGCAGCTTGAGCTCGGGGCGCTGATCAAGGCAATCCTGCAGCCGGCGGTCCTGATCGGATTTGTCTGCTACGGGCTTGCGGCCGTCACGTGGCTTGTGGTCCTGTCGCGGGCGCCCTTGTCGGTCGCGTACCCCATGCTCAGCCTCGGCTACGCGGCGGTTGCCGTGCTTTCCTGGTACTTCTTCGGCGAAACCTTGAGCGCCGCCAAACTGGCGGGCATCGTGGCCATCCTGGGCGGCATCGTGCTTCTGTCCCGCGCCTAGTACTGCCGGCGGGCAATCGACGAAGGGACGGGTGAGCCGTGCGCGGGAAGCCTGTTCATCGACCAAGCCAGGCCCGGAGGCCAAGCCGGACGCAGGGAGGGCCGGCGCGGCGAGCCGCCCGGGTCCTCTTGCGCATCGGGAAGTATTTCCTCGCGCTCCTCCTGGCCCTCGGGCTGCTCGCCGGTTTCAAGGCGGTGCAAAACCGGCGGGACGTGGCCGAGGTGCCGCCGCTGGAGCAGGCGCTGGCGGCGCTGGCGGTCAGCGTGTCCCCCGGGGAGGAGCCCGTGATCCGCGATCCGTACGCCGTTCCCGGCCAGTGGTACAAAGTCCAGCTGCACGTCCACACGGACCAGTCCATCGACGGCAAGTGGACCGTGGCGGAGGCGCTGGCCGCCTACGCCGCGGGCGGATACGACTTCGTCGCCCTCACAGACCATGACGCCGTCACGATTCCCGGCGACGTCCCGGAGGGGCTCTTGGTCATCCCCGCCGAGGAAAACACCGTGGCGTTTCCTTTCTGGCCCTTGGGCCATCACGCGGTCCTGTTGTTCGTGCGCGAGCACGTTAGCCGCGGCTCGGCCCGGGAGCGCTTTGACGCGGCCCTCGCCCAAGGGGCGATTGTGTCCGCGGCCCACCCCAACTGGCCGGGAAACCTGGGCTCCGGCGTCTGGGAGCTGCGCCACCTGCTGGCTGCGCCCCAGATTACCTTGATGGAGGTGCGCAACCCCCATTCAGACCCGGACCTGGACACGCGCATCTGGCACGAAGTCGCCGTCCGGCGGGGACCCGACGCGCCCGTGTGGGCCGTGGCCGTGGACGATTCCCATCACATCGGCCAGTTTGATCACGGCTGGACCATGGTGAAAGCCGAGGCCAAGACGCTTCCGGCTCTTCGGGAAGCGCTGCTGCGGGGAAGCCTCTACGCATCCACCGGGCCGCAGGTGGAGTTTGGCGCGCTCGGCGGCGACATCGTGGTCGCGCCGGCCACAACGCCAGCGGCGGCGCAGGCGGCGGAGTTTGACGTCGTGTTTGTCGAGGCGTCGGGCGACGTCGCCGCCCGCATCACGGGGCCGTTGCCCGTTCGCTACCGGCCCCGGGGCGACGAGGGATTTGTGCGGGTCGAGGTCGTCGAGCGGGCGACGGGAGGCCGGGCTTGGTCGCAGCCGTTCTGGATCGTGAGCGGGACGGGGGTGCAGCCGTGAGGGACCTGGTCCTTCTCATCGTCATCGTCGCGGCTGTATACGGCCTTGGGCTGGGCGGAGCGAGCCTGTGGGACATCGACGAGGCGATCTATGCCGACATCAGCCGCAATATGGCCGAGTCGGGCGACTGGGTGTTTCCGGTCTTCAACGGCGGTCCCCGCTTTGACAAGCCGCCCCTGCTCCTCTGGATCGGCGCGGCCGCGATGAAGGTGCTCGGCCCGGTGGAGCTTGCCGCCCGGGTCGGTACATACGCGTTTGCGCTGGCAGGGATGGCGCTCGTCTACGCCTTCGGGCGCCGGCTGCACTCCCACGGGGCCGGCGTACTGGCCGCGCTGGTGCTGCCGGCGACGCTGGGGTGGTTCGTGGCCGGGCGGATGGGCTTGATGGACGCCGGCCTAAGCTTTTTCATCGGCCTTGCCGTCTACCAGTTGGCCCGGCTGGCGCCGGCGGCGGTGGGCGGCGCGGCCGGCTACGGGGCCGGCCCGGCAGGTACTGGCGGAGCCGCGCCGGCAGCAGCCTACGCGTGGCTCGGTGTGGCCTTGGCTTTGGGAGTACTGACCAAGGGCCCGGTGGCCGTCATTCTGGTTGGCGGCACGGCTTTGCTTTATTTTGGCCCGCGGAAGCTGTGGCAGCTTGTGTGGCGGCGCGAGTCGCTGATCGCGCTGGGGCTGTTTCTCGCGGTGGCGTTGCCGTGGCACGCGGCGATCTACGCGCGGGCCGGTGAAGCGTGGTGGAACGACTACTTCGGCTACCACATGTTCGCCCGCTTTACCCAGCCGCTGGAAGAGCACGGCTACCCCTGGTACTTCTACCTGGTCGTGCTCACCGTCGGCTTCTTGCCGTGGACAGGCTTCGCCGCCGGCGGCCTGCGGGGCCCGGGGACGGGCCGCTCCCACGCGCAACGGCGGGCCCATTGGTTGCTGGTCGCCTGGTTCCTGGTGGTCCTTGTGTTCTTCTCCGCCTCGCGCACGAAATTGCCCGGGTACATCCTGCCCGCGTTTCTCCCCTTGGCCGTCATGACCGGCGTCTGGTGCGAGGAGCGGCTGCAGCGGCCCGGGGCTGCGCGCGCGTTTCTCGTGACCTTATGGCTGTCGGTCGGGGCGGGCGCGGTTTTCGCCGCCGCCCTGGCCGCCTTGCGTCCCATGGTGCCTGCGGGGTATGAGGACGTGCACCGTCTCCTCTACGCCCTGCCCGCGGCGCTCGTGGCCGGCATGCTGCTCACGCGTGCCGCCTTTGCCTGGCGGGGCGACGCCCGGGTGTTGGTGTACGGGTTCGGCGCGACGGCGCTCGTGGGGATGGTCGTGTTTACGATGCTGCTCGCGCCCCGCCTGGAGCAGTACAAGCCCGTCAAGGCGCTGGTGGCGGCGGCGGGGACGGAGCTTGCGGCCGGAGCGCAGCTGGTGAGCGCCTACGGCGACGCGAGTTCGGCCTTTTACGCAAGCCGCTACTCCCCTCGGCCGGTGTTGTTCGTGCACTCCGCGCAAGAGGTGCGCGGGCTGCTCGCGGATCCGTCGGTGCTCGCCATCGTCCCCGAGGCGATGCTCGCGGAACTGCCGGAAGCCGCGGTCGTCGCCGGCGAGGGACCCGGGGTGCTGGTGAGAGGAACGCAGGCGGGGCAGGACAAAGCGCCCGCCCCGCCTGGGGAGCTGTGAGAGATTACTGCAGCTGGCCGCTCTCCGCTTCCCTGCCCCGCACGGCGTTCCAGAGCTCGCGCCACTGCCCCGACTCGATGAGCCTGCGGACTTCCTCGGGAGTCCGGCCCGTGCGCTGGGCGATGTAGTCCACCAGGGCCGGCGGGACCCACTCGGCGATCTCTTCGCCGTACTCGCCCATGCGCTCTTCATACTCCTCGAGCCGCTCGAGAATGCGGCCGCGGGTCCGCTCCCACTCAAGCGGCCAAAGCTCCCGGGCGATGGCAAGCATCTCCCGTTCCACCTGCCGCATCTCCGCGGCAAGGCGCCGGCGCTCCAGCATCAGCTCGTCCCACCGGGCCAGCAGGGCGGCCCGGTCCGCCTCATCCGCCGCGGAGTCGTCCACCAGGTTCGCAGCGGCACCGTCGCCGGCCGGATCCATAACAGCGCCGTCGCCTGCCTGGCCCGCGTCCCCGGCCGGAATGTCGTCAGCATCTTGAGGCGCGCCGGCAGCTGCCGCGGCGTCCTCGCCGGGGGCGAGTTCGGCCTGCGCCTGGGAGACACCGCCCGGGCTGTTAGCCAGGGCCACGGCGAAAGCGGTCCCCGCGACGGCCAAGGCCAGGGCCAGCACCGCGATGGGCTTGACGTATGAACGCATGTTCCCACTCCTTTCCGCTTGCAGTATATCGGCCGGCGCCGGCGGTCACCAGGGCCAAGTTGTGGTACAAAAGGGCGCGACGCCCGGCAAAGCAAGGCGCCGCGCCCCGGAAAGGGAGCACGGCGCCTTTCGTTCGGATCGTCTTTCCCTTGCGCGCCGGGCCCAAGCCGCGAGCGGAGGGGCAGACGCGCCTTCAGGCGTCTAAGGCGTCTAAGGGTCTAAGGAGTCTAAGGCAGCGTGAGCTCGTAGGTGACCGTCACCGACACCTGCACCGAGACCGGCGACGGCTCCATCTGGGCGCTGGCCATGCCCACCCCGTCGTATATGCCCGGCCAGCCGTCGCTGACCGAGATGGTCATGATGCGGCCGAGGGCGAGGCCGCTATGAAGGGCGACGAACTCCGCCTGCTGCCGGGCATCCTCAAGCGCCAGGCGGATGGCCTCCGCCCGCGCTTCCGCCGGATCGCCCGCGAGGTAGCTCACGTTGTAGACGGCGGTGAGACCGGCGTTGAGCAGCTCCTGCAGCGCTTCGCCGATGCGGCTCGCGTCCGGGACGATGATCTGGATGTAGCGACGGGCTTCGTAACCGTGCTGGTACGCCCCGCCCTCGGGCGGATACTCCCAGTGCGGGTTGAGGGAAAACTGCCCGGGCACAAGTTCATAGCCGAGGGCCGCCACCGCCTCGCGGATGGCTGCGAAGCTCGAGCGCACCGCCTCTTCGGCGTCCGCGGGCGTCTCTCCGATCCCCTCCACCACCGTGTCCACGACGGCCCGGGCCGCTTCCCGGGAAACCCGCCCGGTGCCGGTCACCGTGACGGTGGCCCAATGGGCGTCGCCGCCCGGCCCCTCCTGGGCGAGCACGAGCCCGTTCCCCATGACGACAAGTCCCAGGCAGGCCGCGAGGACGACGGCCAGCCTCCCTGCGGCGGACACCTGATTCAGCTTCATGAGGGTGCCTCCATTCTTTGGGTTTCGTGGAACAACATTTCGCCCCCGGTGCCGAGGACTTCCTGCCCGGAAGGGCGGCCCCGCCTCCCGGGCGCCGCCGCTGGGCGTCGGGAAAGCGCCCGCAATCCTTGGCAACGGGGCCAGGAGCCCCCGGCAGGCGGTGTTCCCCCGGGGTGCGTAATCGGCCCTGGGGGGATGAGCCGTGAAACGACTTTCGACATTGCTTGCCGCGCTGATCCTTGTCCTCGCCGCCGCGTCGTGGGCGGGGGCGGCCGGCGCAGAAGCGGCCCGCGCAGAAGCAGCCGGCGCACAACAGGCCGGCGTCACACCTGGAGCCGCCGAATCAGCGACCGCGGAGGCGGCCGCCGGAGAAGCGGCGCAGGACGGGCCGACCCGGGAGGTCCGGACGCTCAGGGCGGGTACACCCGACGAAACCGAGGTCTACGTCATCCGCGCCGCCGAGCCCGGGCCCACCGTGATGATCACCGGCGGCGTGCACGGCGACGAGACGTCGGGCCGCCTGGCCGCGGAAGCCATCAAGGACTGGCCCATCGACCGGGGCACCCTTGTCGTCCTGCCCAAGGCCCACGCATCCGCCGTCGCCCGGGGGCGGCGCACCGGCACGGGCGGCGTCGACCTCAACCGCCAGTTTCCCGCCGGCAAGGAGCCGCTGACCGCCCTGGCCCGCGAGATCTGGGCGGTGGTCGAGGAGTTCCAGCCGGAGGCGCTATTGGACCTGCACGAGGGTTGGGGCATCTACGGCCGCCACGACTCGGTCGGCCAAACCCTCATCACCTATGCGGCCGGCGACGCCCGGCGCTTTGCCGCTTCCGCCGCCGCGTACGTCACCACCCACCACGTCCGCGACCGGCGCACCTACCGGTTTAGAGTCGTCGGCCCGCCCGTGGCCGGGTCCCTTGCCCGCAAGGCCGGCGCGGACCTGGGAATCCCGGCGTTTATCGCCGAAGCCACCGCCTACAAGACCCGCCTTGACACCCGCGTCCGCTGGCACAAGGCGTTCGCGGAGGAGTTCCTGCGCTGGTACGGCCTCATCGAGCGGGGCGAGCGCATCGTGCCCGAGCAGTACCGCACGGCAGCCGCCGGATGAACCCGGGACCGTCCCACGGCCTTGCGAGGCCGCCGCAAATAGAACGGGGCACGGCCGCTCGTGGCCGTGCCCCGCAACAATCCGTGTCAGACCCGCCGGACCGCCGGATTTAGAAGTTGGTGCCGATGCCGACGCGGCCGGTGAACGAGTGCTTGCCGTCCACGAACACGCCGTCCACGCCGATCAGGCCGAACAGGGAGCGGCCAAAGGGCACGTAGGCCTCGGCGCGGGCGGTGAACTCGACCTTCTCGCCGTCCTTGAGGTGGGACGTGGCGCCGATCCAGGCCGCGGCCTCGATGGTGCTAGACAGCATGGTGGAGCCCCAGACGCCCGCCTCCCAGCGGGGGCTATAGTCCGAGAAGGCCACCTGGCCGTAGAAGCCCCGGTTCAGGCCGTACCAGACGCTGACGGCGATCTCCTGGGCCTGGTACTCAATGCCCAGGGACGCCTTGTCGGAAATGTACAGTTCGCCCGTCAGGTAGGCGTAGTTCGTGCCGGCGTTGCCCACCCAAACGCCCGCGGCGATCCAGCCGCTTTGAGCGGCCGCCGGAGCGGGGTAGGCAGCGACAGCCACCGCGAAAACAGCCAAGACAGCAAGGACCAACATCGAGCGGCGCATATCGCAGACCTCCTCCTCCTTGTGAACAGTCCGGGTGCACTTTGTTCCCGGCTGTAATTAACAGTGACTCGTATTCGAGGGAAAGAATGCCATATCCTGCCGTCAAGGGGGCGCCGCGGCCCGGGCGAGACATCTGTGAGACGGCGATGACACGGGAATCACCCCCCTTGGAAACCCGCGCACAGGCAAAGCCGCGCCCGGGCAAGGCCGGGACCGGCATCCCGCCCCGGGCGGCCACATACGCGTGAGCGGGAGCCATTTTGCGCCTCTCGGAGCGTCGTCAAGGGGGGATCCTGGTGCCGGCGGACCGTTCGCGGCGAACCCGGACCATCCTTATCCCGCTGCCCGCGAGCCTGCTGCGGGCGGTGCGCAAGCCGCTGCGCTGGGCAGGGGCGATCCTTGCGGCCGTTGCGATCGCCGTGTGGGTCACCTGGGGCCGCGGCGCGGCGGAAGCGCTGTGCGGGGTGCCGGGGACGGCCCAGGCGGACCGCTACGGCCGCGTCCACGAGCAGGACCTGCCCTGGTACGTCAATCCCCCGCAGCGCCTCCTTGAGGCAAGGGACGCCGCCGGCGCCGACCGCCTGCTGGCCGCCTTCCGAGTAAGTTTTCCGGATCCATTGTTTGAGGAAACCGCCAACGTCGCCGCGGCCGCCGGCTACTTGGCGGGCACGGTGCTGCGCCCGGGCGAGCCGGTTTCCGTAAACGGAATCCTAGGCCCCTATACCGAGGCCCGGGGATACCGCCCCGGCCCGTCCTACATCGGGGGCCGCCTCGTGCCGAGCTCCGGAGGGGGCGTGTGCAAAGTCTCCACGGCCCTGTACAACGCCGCCATGTTGGCGGGCGTGACCGTCCTCGAGCGCCATCCCCACAGCATGCCCGTGCCCTACGTGCCGCCCGGGCGGGACGCGGCCGTCGCCTGGGGCGTCAAGGACCTGCGCCTGCGGGTGGACGGCGACGCGCCCGTCGTCGCCTGGGCCGCCGTCCAAGGGCACACCCTCTACGTCGCCTTGTACGGGAGCTACGAGCCGCCGCGGGTGGAATGGCACCAGGAGGAGCTGGCCCGCGCGCCCCATTCCACCGTGCGCCGGGCCAACCCCGCCTTGCCCCCGGGGGAGGAGCGGGTGGTCGTCCCCGGTGCGGACGGGGTCACCGTCCGCACCGCGGTGACCATCACGTATCCCGGCGGGCCGCCCGTCCGGCGCGAGCTCGGCGTCGACACTTACCGGCCGCTGCCGAGGCTTGTGGAGTTCGGCCCGGCGCCGGAGGGATCTTCGCCGGGCGGCTCCGGCTGACGGCGGGCAGCCTTGCGGACGGCGGGCGCCACCACCGTGCCGAACAGCTCGATGGAGCGCAGCACCTTCGCGTGCTCGATGGAACCGACCGTCATCTGCATCAGGAACCGGTCGTGCCCGAAGATCTCGTGCTGGTACAGGATCTTGTCGATGATCTGCTGCGGGCTGCCGATGAAGTCGGCTCCCCGCAAGCTGGCCGACGCCTCGAGCTGGGCCCGGCTCATGGGTCCCCAGCCCCGCTCCCGGCCGATGCGGTCCATCTGCAGCTTCCACGCCGGGTATGCCAGGTCCATCGCCTCCTGCGACGTGTCGGCGATGAAACCGTGGGAGTTGATGCTGAGCCGCGGCGGCGCGTGGCCCGCCCGCCGGGCCGCCTCCGCGTGGATATCGGCAAACACCCGGAACCGTTCGGCGACACCGCCGATGATGGCGATGGCCATCGGCAGGCCGAGCCGGCCGGCCCTGGCGGCCGAGCCCGGCGTGCCGCCTACGGCCACCCACACGGGCAGCGGGTTTTGCACGGGTCGCGGGTAGACGCCGAGCCCCTCGATGGCCGGCCGGTGGCGGCCGCTCCAGGTGACCCGCTCGCTCTCCCGAAGCCTAAGCAGCAGCTCCAGCTTTTCCTCAAACAGCGCCTCGTAGTCCCGCAAGTCGTAGCCGAAAAGCGGGAACGACTCGATGAACGATCCCCGCCCGACCATGATCTCGGCCCGGCCGCCGGAGATCAGGTCGACGGTGGCGAACGACTGGAACACCCGCACCGGATCGTCGGAACTGATGACCGACACCGCGCTGGTCAGCCGGATGCGCCGGGTGCGGGCCGCCGCGGCGGCCAGCACCACCGCCGGCGCCGACGCCACGTATTCGGGCCGGTGGTGCTCGCCGACGCCGAAGACGTCGAGGCCGACCTCGTCGGCGAGCTGGATCTCCTCCAGCAGGTTCTTGATGCGCTCCGCGGGGCTGATGCGCTCCCCGGCGGGCGAAACGGGCGTGTTCTCAACAAAGGAATAAATTCCCAGCTCCATGGCTTTCATGCCCCGCCGCCGCGGGGCGCCCCCTTCTTCTCGTGTCCGGCCCGGCGGCTGCACGCGACCGTTTTAGGCCGGTGCGGCTGGTCTTCGTCTCCGCCGACGGCCTGCCCTGCACAGGCGTCCCGGCACATGGTATCATAACCCAAGCCCGGCTTACCGGACCGCAGGCGTTGGCCGGCCGCGCCCGGCCCGTGTCGTGCCTGCGCCCGGCCCGAGCCGGTATGAGCTTTCTCCCGGGAGGGAAGATCCCGTGCGGTTGCCCGAGTTCAAACTCGAACGCTACTTCGCCCGCTACGAGTTCAACGTCGACCATGTGCTGTGCGCGTCCGACTGCCAGTCCCTCACCGCCGGCGAACTGCTGGACCTCCGCGCAGGAGGCGATTTTCACCTTCATGCACGCGGCGCTTGCGCCCGGCGATCACGTCGTCGTGCACAGCCCCTGCTACCAGTCGCTGCGGGACGTGGCCGCCGCCCTCGGATGCCGGGTGAGCCTCTGGCGGGCCCGGGAGGAGGCCGGCTGGGCGCTGGATCTCAACGAGCTTGAGGACTTGCTGCAGCCCGGCACCCGGGCCGTCGTCATCAATACGCCCCACAACCCGACGGGCTGGCTGATGCCGGAGGAAGACTTCCGCGCGGTCGTCCGGCTCACCGGCGAGCGGGGCATCCTCTTGTTTTCCGATGAGGTGTACCGGGGCCTCGAGGAGGACGCGGCCCGCCGGCTGCCGGCCGCGTGCGAGCTCGGGTCCCATGCGGTTTCCCTGGGCGTTATGTCCAAGAGCTACGGCCTGCCCGGCCTGCGCATCGGATGGGTGGCCACCCGCAACCGGGAGCTGCTCGCCCGCATGGCGGCGGTCAAAGACTACACGACCATCTGCAGCAGCGCCCCGAGCGAATTTCTCGCCGCCCTGGCCCTGCGCCACGGCGAGGCGCTGCTTGAGCGAAACCGGGCCATCCTGGCCGAAAACCGCGCCCGGGCGGACGCCTTCTTTGCGCGCCACGGGGAGCGGCTAGGGTGGGTGCGGCCCGCGGCCGGGCCCATCGGGTTCCCGCGCCTTTTGGCGGGCGACGTGGAGGCCTTTTGCCGGCGGCTGGCGGAGGAGGCCAGCGTCCTGCTGCTCCCGGGGACGGTGTACGACGTGGAGACGCCGCATTTCCGGATCGGGCTCGGCCGCCGCGACTTCCCGCAGGCGCTCGAGCGCCTCGATGAGTTTCTCGGCCGCATGTAGCCGCTGGCCGGACACGCCCGCGCCTCAGCGGGATCCGGTCAGGTAGCCCAGGCCCGTCCAGAGGATCCACGCGCCAAAGCCCAGGAGGAACAGCCCCAGTACGACCAGGACGCCCCGGTAGACGCCGCCGGTGGCGTAGCGGCGGCCCGAGGCGACAAGGCCCGACACAAGGCCCAGCCACGCGACGTCGGCCAGGATGTGGCCGGCGAAAAACACGGCCACTCCCAGGCTGCCCAGTCCACGGGAGATGGCTACGTAACCCGAGCCGATGGTGGCCCACCATACGATCCAGTGCGGGTTGGATACGGTCGCCCCGGCTCCGGCCAGGACCGCACCGCCGGCCGGCCCGCCCTCCGCCGCGCCGGCCGCCGGAAGGCGGGCGCCCCGGGCCTCCCGGACGGTCCCCAGGCCCATCCAGATCAGCACCGCGCCGCCGGCGACGGACAAAACGCCCACCACGGCGCTGCGGCTCAAAAAGCCCCCGAGGCCGTAAGCGAGCCCCGCCACCAGCATCGCCTCCGGGACCGCGTGCCCCAGGGCCACCGACCAGCCCCGCCAAAACCCGCCGCGGCTCGCCTCGCGCACGGCCACGGTCGTCACCGGGCCCGGGGTGGCGGCCCCCGAGAGGCCGACGAGAAATGCCGTTGCAAACAGCGTCCACAAGCTCAACGTGACATCGTCCGCACGCTCAAATTCGCCCGCCCCCCGCGAACCTTTGCCGTCCCCATTTCGAGGCCGCCCCGGGGGACGCCTTCCGCTCCGGGCCGGATGGGCTCCGCGAGGACATCGGACCCGCCGGGGAGAAGGGATCTCCCAAGCCTGCTCCCCGCAGGGCGCGGGGCGGAGGAGGGGTCGCCGTGACCGAGGCCGGCTGGGTCGTGGGCGTGCGGGGCCCGGTGGTGGACGTCGCGTTCGCCAAAGGGCTTCCGGCTTTGCTCAACCTGCTCACCGTCGAGCTCGACGACGGCCGGGAGCTTGCCGCCGAAACGGTGCTGCACCTCGACCGGCGGACCGTGCGGGCGGTCGCCCTGGGCGCGACGACGGGCGTGCGGCGGGGACAGAGGGTATATGACACGGGCGGCCCGTTGACCGTGCCGGTTTCCCGGGGGCTGCTGGGCCGCATGGTCAACGTGTTCGGCGAGCCCATCGACGGGCTGGGCCCCATCCCGGCCGAGGAGCGCTGGTCCATCCACCGCTACCGTGAGGAGCGCCACCGCGCGCTGGGGCGTCCTGACGCGCCGGCCGGGCGCGTCTTTGAAACCGGCATCAAGGTCATTGACCTCATCGCCCCCTTGGAGCGCGGCGGCAAGGCCGGGCTGTTCGGCGGCGCCGGCGTCGGCAAGACGGTGCTGCTCACGGAACTCATTAAGAACGTGGCCGGCGCGCACCTGGGCGTCAGCCTCTTTTGCGGCATCGGCGAGCGTTCCCGGGAGGGCGAGGAGCTGTACCGGGACATGCAGGACGCCGGCGTCCTGCCCCAGACGGTGCTCGTCTTCGGCCAGATGAACGAGGCGCCGGGCGCCCGGTTTCGGGTGGGCCACACGGCCTTGACCATGGCCGAGTACTTCCGGGACGTAGAAGGCCGCGACGTCCTGCTGCTGGTGGACAACATCTTCCGCTTCATCCAGGCGGGGCAGGAGGTGTCGGGCCTGCTCGGCCGGTTTCCGTCCCGCGTCGGCTACCAGCCTACCTTGAGCTTTGAGCTGTCGGCGCTGCAGGAGCGCATCCGCAACACGCCCCACGGAGCCATCACGTCGGTGCAGGCGGTGTACGTGCCCGCGGACGACTTGACCGATCCGGCCGCGGCCAACACCTTTAGCCACTTGAGCGCCTCCATCGTCCTGTCCCGCAAGCGAGCCGCGGAGGGCCTGTACCCGGCGGTGTCGCCCCTGGCGTCCAACTCGCAGATGCTCGCTCCCCACATCGTGGGCGAGGAGCACTACCGGGTCGCGAGCAAGGTGCGGGAGACGCTGGCCGAGTACGAGGAGCTCAAGGACGTTATCGCCATGCTGGGCCTGGAGGAGCTGTCCCAGCGGGACCAGATGCTGGTCAACCGGGCCCGCCGGCTCGAGCGGTTTCTGACGCAGCCCTTCTTCAGCACCGAGCATTTTACCGGCCAGCCCGGCCGCTACGTGACCCGGGAGCAGACGGTGGAGGGGTGCCGGCGCATCTTAAGCGACGAGTTCGCCGAGTACCCGGAGCAGGCGCTCTTTATGATTGGCCCCATCGAGGAGGCCGAAGAGCGGCGGGAAGCGCTGGCCGCATCCGCCCGAGCGGCGAGGTCGGGGTGACGGGGTGGCTGCATGACGTTGACGGTCCTGTTGCCCCAGGGGCGCTTGTTCCGGGGGCGCGTGGAAAAGGTTGTGGCCAAGGGAGCCGGCGGGTCCAGGGGCTACTTGCCCGGACACGTGGACTTCGTGACGGTGCTCGTGCCGTCCATCCTGTCGGCGGTGCTGGAGGACGGGACGGAGCGGCACTTTGCCGTGGACGGCGGCGTGCTGGTGAAAAAGGGCGAGCAGGTGACCGTGACGGCGCACCACGCCATTATGGCCGAAACCGCCGAGGAGCTGCCCGAGCGCATCGAGCTCGCCTTTGCCGAGCAGGAGGAGCAGGAGCGGCACACGCGGCGGGTGCTGTTTCAGCTCGAATCGCACCTCATCAAGGAGCTGCTGCAATGGGTGCGGTAGACGGCGGCGCGCCGGGCCAGCCGAAGGAAACCCAGGAGGGAGCGCCGGCCGGGAAGGCGGGTGCCGGCGGCCAGGCCGAACCCGGTGCAACTGCAGCTCCCGGCGTGCAGGGCGGCCAACTTGCGCCGGAGGGCGAAACCGGCCGCGGCGCCCTCGCCCGGGAGCGGGAGCGGTTTCAGCACGCGGTGGCGAGGCAGGCGGCCCGGGCGGAGCGGTTTCGCCGGGAAGGGTACCGCGGCTTTTGGCACGGCCTGTCGAGCTTTGGCATGGTGGGTTGGTCCATCGCCGTCCCCACGCTGCTCGGCGTCGCCCTGGGGTTGTGGCTTGACCGCCGGGCGGGCGGCGGCGTCCGATTCACCATCTCGTTGATGGTGGCCGGGCTCGTCATCGGCATGACCAACGTGTGGCGGTGGATCCGGCTGCAGCAGGAGGCCGAGGAGGAAGCCGCCCGCGGCGAAGAACGGGGCGGCGAGGCGGGCCGGAGCGGGAACGCAGGCAGAGGGGCGTAACGATGGACGGGCAGGTGGTGGTGCAAGAAGGCGTTTTGCCCCTCGTCGCGGGGCTCGGGCTGGGCCTCGCGTACTTTCTTGGCCTTTGGTGGACGACGCAGCGGGTCGGCCGGGCCGGGCCGCCGGGCCTGCTCCTTATGGGGTCGTTTGCCGTGCGCATGAGCGCGCTGCTGGGCGGATTGTGGCTCGTCACCGGCGGGCGCATGGTCGCAACCGCGGTGTTCATGGCCGGCGTCATGGCGGCGCGGCAGGCCGTCCTCGCCTGGGCCCAGCGGGCGGCTAGGCGGGGACGAAAGTAGGTTTCCGGAAAGAGGGCGGAAAGGAGGCGGCGGGCGTGGGCATCCGCATGGAGCTGACCTTTTGGGAGCTCATGGTCAACACGTGGTTCGTCATGGCGGTGCTCGTCACCGCGTCGTGGCTCATCACGCGCCGGCTCCGCCGGGAGCCGCCCCTGTCCAGCTGGCAGCACGCCCTGGAAACCGTCGTGGAGGTCATCGACGCCCAGATCGCCGACGCCGCCGGGGAGCGGCGCCACCCCTACCTGGCCTTCGTCGGCACGCTGTTTCTCTTCATCGCCGGCGGCGTCATCCTCGGCCTGCTGCCATCGATAAGCTGGGGTCGGGAAGGCTTCGTCTTCTTTTACCCGCCCCCCGCGCAGCCCGAAACCGCGGTCGCCCTGGCCATCTGCGTCTTTTTCGCCGTGCCGTATTACGCCATCCGGCGCCGGGGCTTGCGCCACTGGCTTTCCACCTACATCCAGCCGTCGCCCCTCATGCTGCCCTTTAATCTCGTCGGCGACGTCTCCCGCACCATTTCCCTGGCGGCGCGCCTTTTCGGCAACATGATGAGCGGCGCCGTGATCGGCGCGCTGCTGCTGGCCATCGCGCCCTTGTTTGTCCCCGTCATCATGCAGCTCTTCGGCCTTTTGACGGGCGTGATCCAGGCCTACATCTTCGCCATCCTGGCCGTCGTGTACATCGCCTCCGCGGTGCAGATCGAGCGCGAGCGCAGCCGCACGGGCGCCAAAGCACCCGCGGAGCAGGGGGAGGAATGAAGCATGACGATTGACGCGGTCCAGCTGATCGCAGGGATCTCCATCTTCAGCGCGGCGTTTGCCGTGGCCATCGCGTCCATCGGAAACGCGCTCGGCCAGGGCCGGGCCGTAGCCGAGGCGCTGCAGGCCATCGCCCAGCAGCCCGACGCCTCCAATAGCATCAGCCGCACGCTGTTCGTCGGCATCGCGATGGTGGAGTCCTCGGCCATCTATTGCTTCGTCATCGCCCTGATCCTGATCTTCGCCAACCCGTTTTGGAACTACGTGACGTCGCTGGCGACGCCGTGAAGCGCACGGGGCAGGCCGGGGAGGGTGACCCTTGGACCTGGATCTGACAGCCATCGTCGCACAAGTCATCAACTTCGCGGTCCTCGTCTGGCTCTTGAACCGCTTCCTGTACAAGCCCGTCACGGGCATCATGGAAGCCCGGGCCCAAAGGCTGCGCCAGGACATGGAGCGGGCCGAGGAGCTGGCCGCCAGGGCGAGGGAGGCGGAAGCGGCGTACCGGGAGCGGCTGGAGGCGCTTGAGCGGGAGCGGGAGCTGATCTTGCAGGAAGCCCGCGAAATCGCCCGAGAGGAGCGGGACCGGCTGCTGGCCGAAGCCGCCGAGGAGGCCCGGGCTGCCCGGCGCCGCTTTGCCGAAAGCTGGGAGACCGAGCGGCGGGAACTCCTGCGGGCCGTAGAGGCGCGCCTGATCGAGAACGCCTGCGAGACGAGCGGCCGCATCCTGGCGCAGCTGACGGGAGTTTCGCTGGCCGACGCGCTCATCGCGACCCTTGAGTCCCGCTTGGGCAGCCGGGAAGCCGCGGCGGGGGAGGACGTCGCGGCGGGGGAGGACGTCGCGGCGGGGGAGGACGTCGCGGTGGACGGCAAGGTCGTGGTTCGCACCAGCTTTGAGCCGGCGCCGGCACAGCGGGAGCGGCTGGCGGCTCTGGCCCTGCGCCTGGCCGCGCCGGCCGCGGCCGGCGGCCCGGCGGGCGTAGACGTTGGTCACGCCCCGGGCGGGAATGCGGGCGGCCAAGGGCTGGAGTTCGTCGTCGCCCCTGACCTGGTGCTCGGGGTCGAGATCGAAACCGGCGGCATGGTTATCGCCTGGACGGCCCGGGAAATGCTGGACGAGCTGCGCCGCGACGCGCTGGCGGCCTTGGACATGGCCGTACACGGCGAGGCGGCTGCCGCCGGCGGGGCATTCGGTGAGCCGGGAGGCGCGGGCGGGAATGCTTGAGCGTGCCGTAAACCGGGCGCTGGGCGCCCTGGACCAAGCCCGCCGGCGGCAAGACCCGCTGCCCCGGCGCAGGCCCGTCGGCGTCGTGCTGCAGGTGGGCGACGGCGTGGCCCGCATCGCCGGGCTTCCCGGGGCGCGGCTTGGGGAAATCCTGGCCCTGCAAGGCGACTGCCGCGCGCTCGTGTACGACCTAGAGCCCGACGCGGTCGGGGCCGTCCTGCTGGACGCCGGCGCGGCGCTGGAGGCCGGTTCCCGCGCCGTGCCCACGGGACGCGTCGCGGACACCCCGGTCGGCCCGGGTCTCGCAGGCCGCGTCATCGATCCCCTCGGCCGCCCGCTGGACGGCCTTGGGCCGGTCCATGCGGCGGGCAGCCTGCCCGTGGAGCGGGAGGCGCCGCCCATTCTGGCCAGGAGCCCGGTCAGCGTCCCTTTGGCCACGGGCCTTAAGGCCGTCGACGCCCTCGTGCCCATCGGCCGCGGCCAGCGGGAGCTCATCTTGGGCGACCGGCAGACGGGCAAGACGACGCTGGCCGTGGACACCATCATCAACCAAAAGGGCACGGGCGTCTACTGCATCTACGTCGCCGTCGGCCAGCGGCAGTCCCAGACGGAGGCGGTCATCCAGACGCTGCGGGCCGCGGGAGCGATGGAATACACCCACGTGGTCGTGGCCGCCGGCGACGACGCCCCGGGGCTGCGCTACCTCGCCCCCTACGCCGCCACGAGCCAAGCCGAGTACTGGGTCGAGCGGGGCCGCGACGTCCTCATCGTCTATGACGATCTCTCCAAGCACGCCGACGCCTACCGGGAGCTTTCGCTCCTGCTGCGCCGGCCGCCGGGCCGGGAGGCGTTTCCGGGCGACATCTTTTACGCCCACGCGCGGCTCTTGGAGCGGGCGGGCCGCTTCCGGCCCGAGCACGGCGGCGGGTCGCTGACGGCCCTTCCAATCGCGGAAACGCAGGCCGAAGACATCTCGAGCTACATTCCCACCAATCTCATCTCCATCACCGACGGCCAGATTTACCTGAGCGCGAGCCTGTTTCACAAGGGCATCCGCCCGGCGGTGCACATCGGCCTCTCGGTTTCCCGGGTCGGCGGCAAGACGCAGCTGCCCGCGTACCGCACGGTCGCGGCCCGGCTCAAGCTCGACTACAGCCAGTTTGAAGAGCTGGAGTTTTTCTCGCGCCTTGGCACCCGGCTGGACGCGGTGTCCGAGCGCGTCATCCAGCGGGGGCTGCGCATCCGGGAAGTGCTCAAGCAGCCGGTTGCATCGCCCATCCCGCTCGCGGAGCAGATCGCGCTCTTGCTGGCCCTCAACGAAGGGCTTTTTGACGGCTTCGCCCCCGAGGACGTGCCGGCCGTGGAGGCGCGCGTGCGGGCGGCGGCGCGGCGGGAAACGCGGGTCATCCTCGAGCATCTTGCGGCCGGCGGGAAACTCGAGCCGCACCAGCGGGAGGCGCTGCTGGGCGTCATGGGGCGGGCGGCCGGCGAGTTGACGGCCGCTTTGGGCCGCAAGGCGTGACGGGGAGGCCGGGGCCTTGTCCGGGCAAGTTCAGCGGCTGCGCGAGCAGATCAAGACCGTCACGCAGCTTCAATCCGTGGTGGAAACCATCCGGGCGCTGGCGGAAGTCAACGCCCGCCGGGCGCAGGCCGCGTCGCGGGACGTGGCGCACTACGCCCGGGCGGTGCACCTCGCGCTGCACGTGGTGCTGCATTCCATGCGCCGGGAGGAGCGGCGGCTTCCCGGATTCGCCGGCGGCGGGGCCGCGCCCGCCGGCAGCCGGGCCGGATCCGCCGCCCGGTCACCGTCCCTTATCGCGGTCGTCGTCACGTCGGATCAGGGCCTGTGCGGCGCGTTTCACCAGCGCATCGTCGATCACGCCATCGCCCTCCTGGCCCGGGAAGAGCCCGACAAGAGCCGGCGCGGCGTCATCAGCGTCGGCTACCGGGGGCACGAAAAGCTGCGGGCCGCGGGCGAAACGATCTTGGCGCACTGCGACGGTGCCGGCTCCATCGAGGCGATGCCGGCCGTGATCGGCCAGGCGCTCGCGGCCGTCGAAGCCCAGCTGCGGCGGAACCCGGGCGTGCGGGTGCTGGTCGCGTCCAACCGGCCCGAGGGCGGCCGGGGGTTCCGCGAGGGCCATTTCCAGCTGTACCCGTTTGACGTGCGGCGGTTTCTCAAGCTGCCGGCCGGGGAGGAGCCGTTCCGCACCATTCCCGCCCACGACCTCGGGCCGCGGGAGCTGCTGAAGCTCCTTGTCCGGGAGCAGCTGTTCGCGGACCTCTGGCAGGCCCTGGTCGATTCTTTTGCCGCCGAAAACGAGGCCCGCCTGAGCGCCATGCGCAGCGCGTCCGACAACATCGAGGAGCGTCTAGCCGAACTGCAGGCCGAGTACCGCCGCCAGCGTCAGGAGTGGGTCACCCAGGAACTGATGGACGTCATGGGCGGGGTCGAGGCGGCCCACGCATCCCGTCCCCGGCGGCAACGGGATTGGGCCGGCGACCTGGTCGAGCTTTTGGCGGGCCAGGCTTAGAGGGCCGAGCGCGCCGGGCGCCCGAATCCCCGGCAGGCACACGGCTTGCGGGCGGCCGCGCCTAGCTTTCGCCGGCGGTGACGCTGCGCCGGTTAAAGAGCGCGTCCAGCACGCCCAGCACGATGTGGGCGAGGCCAAATCCCAAAAGGCCCGCCCCGAACATCGTCCCCATCCACATGGTCCAAGCCGCCAGCGACACGATCACGCCCAGCAGGGCCACGATCCAGCCAGTGCTCACGCCGTTCACCTCACGAGCCGTTGCGGTGGGAGCCGGCGCCCGGGGACGGGCGGGCCGAACTCCGTGGTCTCAGGGATGACGGCGCTAGTGTGCGCGGCCAAGAGGAGCGGCTATTCGGGCTCTCCCCCGCCTGGCGCCCTTCGACCACGAAGCCGAAGCGCTCGTACAACAGCAAGCTGCGGTCCGAGGCAGCGATGGACCGGATAAATGCCCGCTCGTCGTCGACCGTGGGCGCCCGGTCCCGGCGAAAGAGGAAGGGGAGCTGCTCGGCAAACAGCTCCCCCACGCACTGCGCGAGCCGCGGCGCGTCTTCCTCCACCGCGTTACTCGCGCACGGGCAGTAGCGGCGCCGAGACTCCCTGCACGCCGACGAGGCCGACCGCGGTCAGCAGCGTGTTTTGCACCGCACGCCAGGCGTAGCTCGGATCCCAGCTTTCGGCCGGGGTGTGGATGTTGTAGTTGACGCCGCCCCGGCCAACCGTGGCCGCGGGCACGCCCAGGGAAAGCGCGACGTTGGAGTCGGTGCTCACGGGCTCGTCGATGAGGACCGGCTCGCTATGGCCGAGAGCCCGCGCCGCGGCCGCCGCCGCCTGCACCAGCGGCGAATCGGGCGACTGGCGCCCGCTGGGACGGTCGCCGATCACAACAGCCTCCACGGACACTTCCCACCGGCCCCAGCGGGCGTTTTCCTCGGCCACGCCCAGCTGCACCCGGGCCAAAAGCTCGGCCACGGTGCGCTCAAGCTGCGCCGGATCCACCGAGCGGGTATCGGTCTGCAGCACCGCCTCCGCGGCGATGGCGTTGACCGACGAGCCGCCGCTCGCCACCGACGCGCTGAAGCTGGTGCGGGGCTCCCCGGGAACCTGCATGTCGGCGATGTGGGCGATGGCCCGGCCCATGGCGTGGACGGCGCTGGGCGTGCCAAAGGCGAGCCAGCTGTGGCCGCCCGGGCCCCGGAAGCGGAACTCGTAGCGCTTGCTGCCCAGGGCGTTGTACGCGATGGGCCACGGTTCGGGGTCGCCCAGCGCCTCCGCGCTGTCGTCGATGGAGATGAACCCGTCGATGCCCGCGAAGCTGCGGAACAAGTGCTTCGCGCCCCGCAGGTCGCCCGCGCCCTCTTCGCCCACGGTGGCGACGAACAAGATCTCGCCTTCGATTTGCACGCCCGCCGCGGCCAAAGCCCGGGCGATGGCCAGGAGCGCCGTCAAGCCCGCCGTGTCGTCGCCGATGCCGGGGGCATGGATGACGCCGTTTTCGTCGATCCGAGGCGTCGGGTCGTACCCGGGCGGAAACACGGTGTCCAGGTGGGCCGAGAGGACGAGCCGGGGCCTGCCGGCGGCGCCCCGGTACGTGCCCAGGACGTTGCCCTCCTCGTCGATGTGCACGTCTTCAAGCCCGGCGGCACGAAACCGGCGGGCGATCTCCTCGGCCCGCACCTGCTCCTCAAAGGGAGAGGAGGGCACTTGCACCAGCTCGAGCGTCTCGGCGACCCGTTCGTCGTGATGGTCCTCCACCCACGCAAGGGCCGCCTGCACACTGGGATCGTCCAGCAGCCGCTTAATCGCTTCCATGTTCCCCTCCGCCCCTGTCGCGCCGGATGCAGGAGCCCCAAGCCCAAGGGCCGCGTCCAGGCCCAGGGCCAGGAGCAGCACGAGCGCCGTCCAGCCTGCCCGAATTGCCACTGCCGATGCCTCCTGCTGCGTGCGGCTTTGCCACCGGCAAAATCCAGGCCGGTCGAAGGCGCACGGATGATGAATCGCCCGCGGATGCCGGGCACCCGCGGACGCCGCTGGAAGGTGCCTTCCATAAGAACCGTCCGAATCCTTCCGGGCGGCGTCGCGGCGGTTCGCCGTCCTGCCGTCCTGCCGGCGGCCTCCGGGAGGGCGCGGTCCAGCCTATTCGGCCCGGCCGGGCCGGTTTCACCCGCCTTTGAAACCGGACGCGAAACTTGCCGGGAGGAAAAGTCGCCGGGGAGGAAGGAATCCGGTCCGCGATGCGGAATAGTAACGATTACTATTAAGAAATGGGAGGCGGCGGGCGCGCAGCCGCCGTTCCCCGGGGTGATCCATGACAAGGTCCAGGAACACGAAGCAGAAGCGGGCGGTGCTGGCCGCGGTGCAGCGGGCTCCCCACCACCCCGACGCCCGGTGGGTGTACGCGGAGGTGAGCCGGGAGATCCCCGGCATCAGCCTCGGGACGGTCTACCGGGTGCTGGCGTCTTTGGCCGCCGAGGGGCTGATACGGGAGTACCGCCAGGCCGACGGGCCCGCCCTCTATGACGCAAACACCGACGACCACAGCCATATCCGGTGCCGCCGCTGCGGGCGCATCGTCGACGTGCCGGCCGTCGACGTGCCCGCCGAGGCGCTGGAGGCCGTGCGCCGCGCGAGCGGGTTCGCGCGCGTGGATCAGGTGTTTCTGGAGTTTGGCGGCGTCTGCGACAGTTGCATGGCGGAGGCCGAAGGCGGGAGCGCGCCGGCGGGGAGCGCCGGCGAACCGGCGTTTCCGGGCGCCACGGGCCGAGCCGGCCCCATGTGACAAGACGAGCCGATACCGCAAGGCGCGCGGCTCGATGCTCCGGTGCTGCGGGCGAGCCGGCGCCGCGTGATGAAAGGAGAGGAGAGTTGACATGCAGGACAACGGACATGTTCCGGCCGTGGGCAGCATCCACACCAAGGGCCGGGGCACGACCAACAAGGACTGGTGGCCCGAGCTTCTCAACCTTGACGTTCTTCACCAGCATCCGCCGCAGTCCAACCCCATGGGCGAGGACTACAACTACGCCGAGGAGTTCCAGAAGCTCGACTACTGGCAGCTCAAGAAAGACCTGGAGGAGTTGATGACCAACTCCCAGGACTGGTGGCCGGCGGACTTTGGCCACTACGGCCCCCTCATGATCCGCATGGCGTGGCACAGCGCGGGCACCTACCGGGCCGCGGACGGCCGCGGCGGCGCGGAGGGCGGCACGCAGCGGTTCGCCCCCTTGGCCAGCTGGCCCGACAACGCCAACCTGGACAAGGCGCGCCGGCTGCTGTGGCCGATCAAGAAGAAGTACGGCAAGAAGATCTCCTGGGCCGACCTGATGATTCTGGCCGGCAACGTCGCCCTTGAGTCCATGGGCTTTAAGACCCTCGGTTTCGCCGCCGGGCGCGAGGACTACTGGCAGCCCGAGGAAGACATCTACTGGGGCACCGAGAAGCAGTGGGACGGAAGCGCCCGCATGAAGGAAGGGGAGCTGGAGAACCCCCTCGCGGCCACGGAGATGGGTCTCATCTACGTGAACCCCGAGGGTCCCGCCCGCAATCCCGACCCCATCGCGGCCGCGAAGGAAGTGCGGGAAACGTTCCGCCGCATGGGCATGACCGACGAGGAAACCGTGGCGCTCATCGCGGGCGGCCACACCTTCGGCAAGACCCACGGCGCCGGTGACGCGTCCCACGTGGGCCCGGCGCCGGATGCGGCTCCGATTCACCAGATGGGCCTGGGGTGGAAGAGCAGCTACGGTTCGGGCAAGGCCGGCGACACCATCACCAGCGGCATCGAGATCACCTGGACGACGACGCCGACCAAGTGGACCAACAACTTCCTGTGGAACCTGTTTGGGTATGAGTGGGAGCTGACCAAGAGCCCCGCCGGCGCCTCCCAGTGGAAACCGAAGCACGGCATGGGCAAGGGCACGGTGCCGGATGCTCACGATCCCGACAAGAAGTGGGCGCCGGGCATGCTCACGACGGACCTCTCGCTCAGGATGGATCCCGAGTTCGAAAAGATCGCCCGGCGGTTCCTGGAGGACCCCGATGAGTTCGCGAAGGCGTTTGCCCGGGCCTGGTTCAAGCTGACCCACCGCGACATGGGCCCGCGCAGCCGCTATCTCGGCCCCGAGGCGCCCCAGGAGGAATTCCCGTGGCAGGACCCGGTGCCGCCGGTCGACCACGAGCTCATCACGCCGGCCGACGCGGAGCTCCTCAAGAAGCAGGTCCTCGCGTCGGGGCTGTCCGTGTCGGACCTGGTCTGGGTCGCCTGGTCGGCCGCGTCCACTTATCGCGGCTCCGACAAGCGGGGCGGCGTCAACGGCGCCCGGATTCGCCTGGCGCCCCAAAAGGACTGGGAGGTCAACGAGCCCGAGCGGCTGGCCCGGATCCTGGAGGTGCTCGAAGGCGTCCGCGAGGACTTCAACAAGTCCCAGAAGGGGAACAAGCGGGTGTCCCTCGCGGACCTGATCGTGCTCGCGGGCAACGCGGGCGTGGAGGAGGCGGCCCGCCGGGCCGGCTACGACGTCGTGGTGCCTTTTGCTCCGGGGCGCACCGACGCGACGCAGGAGCAGACCGACATCGAGGGCCAAAAGGTGCTCGAGCCGTTTGCGGACGGCTTCCGCAACTACCAAAAGGGCAAGTCCGAGTTCCGGGCCGAGCAGCTGCTGGTGGACAAGGCGCAGCTCCTGACGCTCTCGGCGCCCGAGATGACGGTGCTCGTCGGCGGCCTGCGGGTGCTGGGCGCGAACTACAAGGGGCTGCCCCACGGCGTCTTCACCGACCGGGTGGGCACCTTGAGCACCGACTTCTTCGTCAACGTGCTGGATATGGGCATCGAGTGGCAGCCCGTGGACGCGGACGAGGAGCTGTTTGAAGGCCGCGACCGCAAGACCGGCGAGGTGCGCTGGACGGCGACCCGGGCGGACCTCATCTTTGGCGCCCACTCGCAGCTGCGGGCGCTGGCGGAGGTCTACGCGGCCGACGACGCCGAGGAGAAGTTCGTGCACGACTTCGTCAAGGCGTGGGCCAAGGTCATGCACGCCGACCGGTTTGACATCCGCATCGGGCGCAAGTGGAAGGTCGACCCGGCCCAGTGGATTGCGCCGCAAGCCCTCGAGGCCGCGTCGTAACCGGCCCATCCTCACGCAGGGCCGGATCACATAGAGGCAGGCGGGCAGCGCCCTTGCTCAAGGGCGCTGCCCGCCTGCGCGTCCGGCACACGTCACAGCAGGCGGGACGCGCCCTCGGTGGGGGCGACGACGTGCACCGCCGGCGTCTTGCCGGTCCGCTCGGGGTACTGCGCCTCGATGGCGGCCGCCAGCGCCTGCACGGCATCGGAGCGGACGAGGCTGACGACGCAGCCGCCGAAACCCGCGCCTGTCATGCGGGCACCGTACACGCCGGGCACGGTGCTCGCGATTTCCACCATGACGTCCAGCTCGGGGCAACTGACTTCATACTCGTCCCGCAGGCTGGCGTGGGAGGCGTTCATGAGCCGGCCGCATGCGGTGAAGTTGTCCTCCGACAGGGCGTCGGCGGCCGCGAGCACGCGGGTGTCTTCGTAGATGACGTGCCCGCACCGGCGGGCGATGACCGCCGGCAGATCATCCCGCAGCCGCACGAACTCGTGGGGCGCGACGTCCCGCAGCGCCCGGATTCCCGGCAAGTGCCGCCCGAGGAGGGCCACCCCCTCCTCGCACTGGCGGCGGCGCAGGTTGTACTCCGACGACGCCAGGGCCCGCCGGACGCCGGTGTCGGCCACGACCAGCCGCACGTGCTGGGTGGGCAGCGGCACCGGCCGGTATTCCAGCGTGCGGCAGTCAAGCAGCAGCGCGTGGCCCTGCTGGCCCAAGGCCACCGCGAACTGGTCCATGATCCCGCACTGGACGCCCACGTACTCGTTTTCCGCCCGCCGGCACAGCACGGCGATGCGGGTGGGATCGAGGGCGAGGCCAAACAGCTCCTTGAGCAGCACGGCGACGCCCACCTCCAGGGCGGCCGAGGAACTCAAGCCCGCACCCGCGGGGATGCTGCTTACCAGCGCCGCGTCGAAGCCGCCGGCGTCAAAGCCTTCCTCCCGCAAAGCCCAGGCGACGCCCGCCGCGTAGCGCCCCCAGCCCTCAACCTGAGAGGGGCCTATCCCGGCAGCGCGTCCATTCTGACCGGCTTGCGACGACCGCCGCTCCGGCCGGTCCGCGGGCGACGCGACGTCCGCCAGGCGAAACGCGGCCTCCCCGTCCATGTCGAGCGAGTAGAGGCGAACCCCGTCGTCCCGGCGGCGGCGCCCGACGATGAGGATCTCCCTGTCGATGGCCAGCGGCATGACGAAGCCGTCGTTATAGTCGGTGTGCTCGCCGATGAGGTTGACCCGCCCCGGCGAGCGGACCAGCACGGTTTCGTCCGACGGGTGCACCGCCGGATCAAACGGGAAGCGGGCAGAAAAAGCGTCCAGCAGCGTGCGCAGTCGTCCCGGTCCGGTGTTCATCGGGCCTCCACCTCGCTCATCCCCCCGGCTCCTGCACCCGATCCTGCAGCAGCCGGCCCGGCCGGCCGCCGTGCCGCCTCGCCCGCGCTCTCCGCAGGGACCGCCCGCAGCCGCTCGGCCATGTCCTCCGCGGTGATGTCGACGATGAACGTGCCGGCGCCCGTCTCGCTGCCGGCCAAATACTTGAGCTTGTCCCTCGTCCGGTGGAGCGGGTAAAACTCGACGTGAAAGTGGCAGTAGTCGTGCGGGCCGCCGTCCGTCGGCCGCTGGTGCTGCACCATCATGTACGGCAGCGGAAATCCCCAGAGCCCGTCGTAGCGGACCAGCGTCGCCTTGAGCGCCCGGGCAAGCGCCCACCGCTCGCCGTCGCCGAGCTCCGTGATGGCCGTCCGGTGCTCCTTGGGATAGACGTGCACTTCGTAGGGAAACCGGGCGAAAAAGGGGACGAACGCGATGAAATGCCCGTCTTCGTACAGCACCCGCCGCCCGTCCCGGAGCTCCTCGGCCACGACGTCGCAGCCGAGGCAGCGGCCGGTCCTTTCAAAGTGCGCCCGGCTCGCGCCGAGCTCCTGGGCCGGTATGGGCGGGATAAAGGGAAACGCGTAAATCTGCCCGTGCGGGTGGTGCAGCGTCACCCCCACCTCGGCGCCCCGGTTTTCAAAGATGAACACGTATTGGATGTCTGGACGGCTCCCGAGCTCTTCGTAGCGGTCCGCCCACACCTCAACGAGGCGCCTGATGTGGGAGACGGGCTGCTGCGTCAGCGTGCCGTCGTGATCCGGCGAGTACAAGACCACCTCGCACTCTCCTTGGGCCGGCGCCACCGGGTAAAGCTCCGTGCCGTCCACCGCGGGCGGCGGCGGGTCCGGCCGGAGCGAAGGGAACTTGTTCTGAAACACCACGATCTCGTAGTCGCCCGCGGGCACTTCCGTCGGGTGGGCCCCCGGCAGCGTCGGGCATAGGGGACAGTGATCCGGCGGGGGCAGGAGCGGCCGGTCCTGGCGGTGGGTGGCGCTGATGACCCATGTTTGCAGAAAGGGATGCCAGCGCAGTTCGGACATGGCTAGAACTCCTTCCCGGGCGCGGCGAAGGGGTGAGGCCGGTTTGCCCTCGCGGTTTCCGCCGCCGGCCGATCTGTCCCCGCGGCCTCTGCCGGCGCCTCGCCCATCCCGGTCGTCGTCGCCGCACCGGCGGGACCGCCGTCTTGGCCGCCCGGCCGCGCCCCGAACGAGTAAAAGATCAGATACCGGCCGTCTTCCTTGACGATGCGGCGCTTGGCCATCATGACGCGGCCCTCGTCCACGTGCCCCACCTCGCCCGGCGCGTCTTAGGTGAATTGTTCGACCTGGTTTTCGTTCTTCCTCGCTTCGTTTCGGATTGCGCCGATACCGAAAGGAAATAAAAACAGTAGGGAAGGAAACCGCAAGAGGGCAGAGAAATCACACAACGCACCGGGACTGCGCGGAGCGATGACGGGCGGCCGGAAGCGGCACCGCACGGATGGGGGCGGTACGGTGGCGGGCGAATCGCGTGACTATTTGCTGCCGATGGAGCGGCTCGAATACATCCGCGCCGCCGTGGAAAAGGACGGCTCGGTGCGCGTCGCCGAGCTCAGCCGCCGGCTCGGCGTTTCCGAGGCAACGGTGCGGCACGACTTGGCGCAGCTGGAGCAGATGGGGCTCGTCAAGCGCACCTACGGCGGCGCGACGGTCAGGCGGGGCGCGCTGTACGAGCGGTCGTTCCGGGAGCAGGAGGCGCAGTACCGGGACGAAAAGGCCCGCATCGCCGAGGAGGCGGTCAAGCTTCTCCGGCCCGGGCAGCTTGTATTTTTGGACGTGGGCACGACGACGACGGCCATCGCCCGGCGGCTGCCCGACCTGGAAAATCTGGTCGTCTGCACCAGCGCCCTCAACATCGCCGTGGAGCTTGAGCGCTGCAGCAACGTGACCGTGATCGTCACCGGCGGCACCGTCCGCTACAAGCAGCATTCGCTGGTCAATCCCCTCGGCACGCTCATCATCGCCCAAATCAACGCAGACCTGCTTTTCCTCGGTTGCAACGGCGTCTCGGTCGAGCACGGCGTCACCAACGCCAACCTGCCCGAGGCGGAGATCAAGCAAGCCATGATCCGGGCCGCGAAAGAAGTCGTGGTCGTGGCCGACGGCAGCAAGATCGGCAACGTGGCCGCCGCGCACGTCGCGCCCATATCGTCCGTGGACGTGCTCATCACCGACGCGGGTGCCGACCCGGAGGAGCTGGAGCGCATCCGCAAGTCGGGCGTCAAGGTTGTTGTGGCCTGACAAGGAGGTGGTGCGGGCGGCCGCCCGCGAGGGCGCCGCGTTCAGCGGCGAAGGGGGGAGCTCAAGGCGCGCCCGGCCGTCGCCAGCGCTGGCTGGAAACGCCGCGGGCGCAGGCGCGTGAGGGTAGACGCAGCCTGAAACAACCATGGAGGTGAACCGGATGAAGGCTCGATGGTCCTTGTTCCTGGTCGTGGGTCTGCTTTCGATCGTGTGCGCGCTGCCGGCCGTGGCGCTCGCCCAAGCCATCGGCGAAGTGGAGATCTTCTCCTGGTGGGCGGGCGACGAGGGGCCGGCCTTGGAAGCCATCATCGCCGAGTTCGAGAAGCGGAACCCGGGCGTGCGCATCAACAACGCCACGGTGACGGGCGGCGCCGGCGTCAACGCGAAGGCGGTGCTCAAGACCCGCATGCTGGGCGGCGACCCGCCGGGCACGTTCCAGGTGCACGCGGGGCAGGAGCTTATCGGCACGTGGGTCATCGCCCGCCGGATGGAGGACTTGAGCTTCCTGTTCCGGGAGCAGGGCTGGTACGACGTATTCCCGAGCGGGCTCATCGAGCTTTTGAGCACGGCGGACGGCGTCTGGTCGGTGCCGGTCAACATCCACCGCTCCAACGTCCTCTGGTACATCCCGGCCAACCTGGAGCGCTGGGGAGTGAGCGTGCCCACCACGTGGGACGAGTTCCTGGCCATCGCGCCGGCGCTGCAGGCTCAGGGCGTCATCCCGCTGTCCCTGGGCGAAAACTGGACCGCCACCCACCTGTGGGAGAGCGTGGCCCTGGCCGTGCTCGGGCCGGAGAAGTGGCAGGCGCTCTGGACGGGCGAGCTGCCGTTCACGGCGCCCGAAGCCGTCGCGGTGTGGGACCTGTTTGGCCAGATCCTGCAGTACACCAACGCGGACGCGGCTTCGCTGTCCTGGCAGCAGGCCACCGACATGGTCGTGAACGGCGAGGCGGCCTTTAACGTCATGGGCGACTGGGCCGCCGGCTACATGTCCACCACGCTGGGGCTGACGCCGGGGACGGATTTTGCCTGGGCGCCGTCGCCGGGCACGAGCGGCATCTTCATGATGCTGTCCGACTCCTTTGGCCTGCCCGTCGGGTCGCCCAACCGGGAGGGCGTCCTCGAGTGGCTGCGGTGGATTGGCAGCCGCGACGCGCAGGACATCTTTAACCCGCTCAAGGGCTCCATCAGCCCGCGCCTGGACAGCGACCTGGCCAAGTACGACGTGTACGGCCGGAGCGCGGCGGCGGACTGGCAGACCAACGTCATCGCCGGCAGCCTCGCGCACGGCGTCGTGGCCAACGAGCTGTTCATGAACGACTTCGCGACGGCCATGGAGATCTTCCTGGCGACCCGCAACAGCCAGGCCGCGGCCAACGCCGCCCAGGCCATCGCCATCCAGTCGGGCATCGGCCGGTAGCCGGCCAAAAAGGCGGCGCGGGCCGGACGGCACCTGCCCGTGCTACCTGGCACATGCCGCCCGCCGGGCGCCTCCGGCGCCGCGCCGCCTTTCATTAAGCGGGCCCGGGCCTTGCGGCCGGCGCGTCCCGGCGAAAAAGCCGGACGCCCCGCGGGGCCCGGGCCGCCCGCCGCCCATCCGGAGGAAACCGGCATGAAGTCGCGTCAGGACCGCGCCATCGCCGTCGCCGTGATCGCGCCCTCGCTGGTGCTGCTGGCCGTGTTCGTCTACGGCTTCATCGGCCAGACGCTCTATGTGTCCATGTCCGACTGGGGGCGGGGAGCGGCTTTGGCCGTCAATCCGGACTTGTCGTTCGTCGGCCTGGACAACTTCCGGGAGCTTTTCACCGGGTTTCTCGACGTGCGCTTCCGGCAGGACCTCGTAAACATGCTGGCCTTCTCGGTGCTGTTTGTGGTCGGCTGCCTCGCGGTGGGGCTCCTGCTGGCGACCTTGCTTGAGCAGGGCGTGCGGGGCGAGGGCTTTTTCCGCACGGTGTTCCTGTTTCCCATGTCGCTCTCGTTCATCGTCACCGGCACCATCTGGCGGTGGATGCTGCAGCCGCGAGGAGGCGTCAACATCTTGCCGGAGCTCGTGGGGTTGCCGCGCCTTGACTTCGCGTGGCTGACGAGCCGCGACCAGGTGGGGCAGTGGAACTGGCAGGACGTGCCGGCCATCCTCGGGCTCCTGGCCGCCGCGGCCTGCGCCGGGCTCGGGATCCGGTGGTGGCTGGCGGGCGGGCGGCGCAAGGCGACGGCCGCGGGCGTGGCGGGGGCGGCGGCCCTCTCGTGGGCGTTTTCGGGCGCGGCGGAGGTGCAGGTGCTGCCCTACGCCGAGTACCACGGCTTCAACCTGGCCCTCATCGGCATCGTCGTCGCGGCCGTCTGGCAGATGTCGGGCTACACCATGGCGCTGTTTCTGGCGGGCTTGAGGGGGATTCCCGACGAACTGCGGGAGGCGGCCCGGGTGGACGGCTGCTCGTGGTGGCAGCAGTACCGCTACGTGGAGCTGCCCTTGCTTAAGCCCATCATCTGGAGCGCGGTCATCATCCTGGGGCACATCGCCCTCAAAAGTTTCGACCTCGTCTTTGTCATGGCCGGCCCGGACAACGCGGCCAGCAGCGTTCCGGCGGTTTCCATGTACCTGACGACGTTTCGCGGAAACCAGTTTGCCAAGGGCGCGGCCGTCGCGGTGGTGCTCCTGGCCCTGGTGTCGCTTCTCATCGTCCCTTATCTTGTGTCCACGTTTCGCTCCCGGGGGGAGCAGGCATGAGCGGGGGCGGCGTGCGCCGGACGCGGGTCGTCTTGTATGGGGCGCTCTTGCTCCTGGCGGCCGCGTATTTGCTCCCGCTGTACATGACCATCGCCACCAGCCTCAAGGCGCCGGCCGACATCCGGCTTGACACCGCGTGGGAGTTCCCGCGGGCCTTGTACTGGGAGAGCTACGCGGTGGCGTGGGAGCGCTTTTCGCCGCAGCTTAAGAACAGCTTCGTCCTGGCCTTGGCCGCGACGCTACTTTCCACCGTCATGGGCTCCATGAACGGGTACGTGCTGTCCAAGTGGCGCTTCCGCGGCTCGGAGGTCATTTTCCCCCTCATCCTGTTTGGCATGTTCATCCCGTACCAGAGCATCCTGATCCCGCTGTTCCAGTTTCTGCGCATCACGGGGCTGTACGGCGGGCTGCCCGGGCTCATCCTCGTGCACACCGTCTACGGGCTGCCCATCACGACGCTCATTTTCCGCAACTTTTACGCCCAGATCCCCAACGACTTGCTCGAGTCGGCCCAGCTGGACGGGGCGGGCTTCTTTGGCATCTACGGGCGCGTCATCCTTCCCTTGTCGGTGCCGGGCTTCGTGGTGACGGTCATCTGGCAGTTTACGCAGATTTGGAACGAGTTTTTGTGGGCGGTGACGCTGACGCGGCCCGCCTCGCAGCCCATCACGGTCGCGCTGGCCAATCTCGCGGGCGGCCAGGCGGTGCAGTGGAACCTGCCCATGGCCGGGTCGGTGCTGGCGGCGGTTCCGACGGTCCTCATCTACATTTTCCTCGGCCGCTGGTTCATCCGGGGCCTCTTGGCCGGCTCGCTCAAAGGCTGACGGTCCGGCCCCGCAGGGCAAGGCGCTTTGGACGCCGGTTTCTTGGTGGAGCAGGCGGTGGCGGCGAAACCGGAAAAAGCTACTTGGCGCAGCGTCACCGGGGGCTTACAAGAGTTTGTGTTGCCTCTCCTCGCGGAGAGGCTCTTTTGATCCGCTTCGTGTCAATACGGACAGAAAGGGGACTGGCCGTGCCGACGAAGCCTTTGCATGAATGGGCGTATGAACCCCTGGAAAAGCACGAGGACATCGTGCTTTCGTTTGACGGGCCGGTGGCGGTGATTACCCTCAACCGGGCGGAGACGGGCAATACCTTGACCGCCCGCATGATCGAGGAGCTGCACGACGCGTTCATGCGCGTCGGCCGCGAGCGGGAGCGCCCGGCCCGCGCCGTCATCCTGCGGGCGGAGGGGCAGGATTTTTGCGCGGGCGATAATCTCGCCTGGGTCGTGGAAGCGGAGGAAGGCACCTGGCCCGACGGGTGGGACCGGATCGGCCCCCTGGCCAGCCTGATCCGGCTCGTGCCGCAGCCCGTCATCGGGGAGGTGCGCGGCACCGTAGCCGGCGCCGCTTGCCGGCTTGTGGCCGCCTGCGATATCGTCCTGGCCGGGACGGGCGCCCGGTTTGCGGCGCCGGGAATCGCCAAGGGGCTCTTTGCCACCGCGCCGGCACTGGAGTTAGTCCGCCACCTGCCCTCGAGGAGGGCGGTGGACTGGCTGCTCACGGGCGAGCCCATGCCGGCCCACGAGGCGCTCTTGAGCGGCCTGGTGAGCCGGGTGGTGCCCGGCGAGCAGCTGGAGGCGGAGGCGCGCCGTGTGGCCCACAAGATCGCGGGCGCCAGCTTCCAGGCCCTCTCCGTCGCGAAGCGGGCCTGGGACCAGTTCCTGTGGGATCGGGGCGGCACGACCGCGTTCGGGTATATCGGCATTCCGTTGTCGGACTGCGCCAAGTCCGCTGACGGGCGGGAGGAGCGGCAGGCGCTGCTGGAAGGCCGCCCGCCCGTTTGGCGGCACGGTTGACGGGGATTTTCGACGAAGAGCGCGCTCAAGCGCCCGTGATACCCACGGTCTCAAGCTGCGGCAGCAGAAGCTGGGCGTCTTGCGGGTCGACGAGCCCGGTGGCAAATCGCCGGGCTTTGGCCGTGGCCATGGCGACGCCGAGCCGCACGGCTTCCACGAGCCCTTGGCCCCGGGTCCAGCCCACGGCGATGCCTGCCACCAGCGCGTCGCCGCAGCTAATGGTGTTGACGGCTTGGACGGGCGGCGGCACGATGGCCCGGGCGCCGTCGCCCTCCACCACGACCGCTCCCAAGGGGCCGAGGGACGCCACGACCTTGGCCCTGAAACGCGCGTGAATTTCCCGGCCGGCCGCCGCGGCCCAAGCCCGCACCGCTCCGGCGCCGGCGTCCCCCGCGGGACAGCGGCCTGCGGCGAGCCCGAGGCGGCCGGCCAAGTCCTCAAGCTCTTGCAGGTTGGGCTTGATCAAGTCCGGCCGTTCCTCCAGGCCAAGGGCCAGCGGCTGGCCCGATGCGTCCAGAATTACCGGCACGCCCTGCTCCCGGGCGATGGCCACGAGCGCACGGTACGCGTCCTGTTCCATGCCCGGCGGCAGGCTGCCCGAAAAGACGACGATCCGGGCCCGGGCCGCCAGCGCCCGCACCTTCGTCGCTACGGCGGCCCGGGTTTCCGGCGGCACCACCGGTCCGGGCTCCTTGACCTGGGTCAGCGTGTTGGCCTCGGGATCGTGGATGATGTGGCAGCTGCGGGATTCGCCCGGCGCCCAGACAAAGTCGTGGGCGATGCCCCGGGCGGCCAGCAGTTCTTCCACAATCCGCCCCGTGTTTCCCGCGAGGATACCGGTGGCGAGGACGCTCGCGCCCATCGCATGCGCGAAGGAGGCCACATTGAGGCCCTTGCCGCCCGGCGTGCACTCGACCCGCTGGGCCGAAAGATCCCGCCCGACGGCAAAGCCGGGCACCGAGTACGTCTTGTCCAGCGATGCGTTGAGGGTGACGGTGAGTATCACAGTGGGAAGGACCTTCGCCTTGTGCCGGCGCGGTCCTCCCGAACAGGCGAGGTCGAGCCAGCAACTTCATAGGTTGCCCAAACCTTGGAGCGGCTGCGTTCCGAACGGTCTGGCGACGCTCGTCTGGGGCTGCAAGGTCGTTTCGGCTTTGATCTATCCTGTTCCTAGCAGAATAGATATGGGGGACGCAAACCGACGGTGAAGTAACGCCGTCCCCTGGGTGCTTCCGTGGGCGGTATTCGAGGTGGTGGGTGATAGTACCATGCGCGACGTCGGATCGTGGGAACGCATTGAATCGAAGAGAGGAAGTCGTGAAGGTTGGTGGGTGCGGGATCCAGAGACGTTACGCACCGGATTGGTGAAAATGTCTCGCAAGCTAAGCGTTAGGGGTGTCCCCTTCGAGTGTGCAGAAGCGGGAGCCGAGTTCCTGGCCGCCAAAGTGGGTCAGCGGTTGAGGCTGGATGTTCCCGAAATAGAGCTCGTGTCCTTCGAAGACCGGGTCTGTTGTCTGTCTTGGAACTTTGTCGATCTCTCTTACCAACTCCGCGAAGGTACGGACCTCACCAACGTGAATCCCGATGACAAGAAACGTTTCTCCCTCAACGAAATCCGTGATGTTCTTTCTCGCCATCTCGATTGGCGCGATGCGTCCGAGAAGCTGACTCACCTCGTCTGTTTTGATATCCTTATTGGTAACCGAGACCGCCACCAGGGAAATTGGGGCGTGTTGGTTTCTGCTGAACGAGGGGAACCTGTTCGGATGGCTCCCTTCTATGACAATGGATCCGCATTCGGAAGCAACTTTGATCCGAGCAAAGTCCGCGCATATCTAACCGATGAGAACGCGCGCAGGAAGTTTGACAGCGGATTTGAATACGAAATGACTGTTCGACCCGGAATAAAGGGGCGTATTGACGAGTTGCTCGGGACGTTGCTCGACTGGCATCCCCAGCTTTACTCCTTCATCGAGCGCCTCGAGGCATTAACCGAGGATGCCGTTGAGGCGGCATTGCATAGCATACCCGAGAGCGCATTATCCCAGGATAGGAAGGAGTTCGCCTACACGCTGTTGCTACGGCGCCGCACGATCATTCGGGAGAGGGTGGCCATCTATGGTGCTTAAGCAAGCACGAAGCGAACTGCTCGTCGTGTGGAAGCAGCCCCGATCCCGACAGCGATACTTAATCGGCCGGCTTTCACGGGAAGCGGGTACATACTGCTTCAGGTACATTACGGACCACTCACGTTCCCTCCATGAGGCGCGTGAGGCTGGGTTTCAACTACTTGATGCCTTTCCGGAACTGGATGGGGAATGGAGATCCGAAACCCTGTTCCCCGCGTTTTTACGGAGGTTGCCGCGGGCGAGGCATCACGAGGTCCTGCGGAAGCTCGGGATCGATGTGGAAGACCCTTTGGAGGTACTGCGTGTCACAGGTGGTCGCCTTCCTACAGATACGTTGGAGTTTCTCGAGCCTATCGAGCGACGCGCCGAAGCTGCGGAAGGGCCTACATACACAGTGCGCTTTCCGATTGCTGGCTGGCGTTATTACTCGGGTGAAGAAGCGATGGCCGAACTGTCTCCAGGACAGCGCCTGAGGTTAGAACTCGATCGGCAGAATCGTTTCGACCCGAACGCTATACGCGTCTTTTCGCCGTCAGGAGTGTTACTAGGCTACGTTCCTGCGATTTATTCAACCTTCCTCGACGCAGCGGTAGAAAAAGGGCAGTACGAGGCGTTGGTGGCGGAGGTCGGGCCGAGGGAGGATCCGCAGAGGCGAGTGGTGGTGCACTTCAAAGGCGCCGAGTCCCCGCTGGACCGAGTGAGGTTGGTCCCGGAGGACATCGATAAGTACGCTGCAGCCGTGTTCTGACGACTCGGTTCGCAGCAGTGACCACTGACTGTGATGACAACGCGCCGAGAGGCCAGGCCCCTTGGGAGCTTGTGCTGCTCAAGGGGCTCTTTGGTGATAGTAGTGAGGCGTGTCGAGTGTTCATCTCCAGAAGTCCTGCTCTGTAAGTTGGTGCTATTCCCCGCCCCTGAGGCTCCCGTGATTATCATTGCAGCTATTACGACTAGCTGAGCTCATGTTATCGCCGGGATAAAATAGGCTCTCCCGCAATTTCGGTGCAGGAGGAACGCGGGTAGGAGGAGTTCTGTGAAGAGCCGCGAACCACTTTCTGACCGTATTTGTCGAGGTTTCGCGGCATGTGGGAACTTCTCCGGCGCGCCGGTCTGCGCATCTTGGACCATCAGATTGCCCCGGCCGACATAACTGGCGCGGCGAAAGAGGCCCATTGCCCGGTCTGCGGCTCCGTCTCCCGACGTCGTCATAGCAGCTATACGCGCCTTCTCATGGATGTGCCCGCCGACGGCCGGACGGTGAGCATCCTGCTTTCCGTTCGGCGGTTCCGCTGCGTCAATCGCCAGTGTCGTCGGCGCGTCTTCGTCGCCGAGCGCTTTCCCCAGCTTGTTCGTTCCCGCGCCCGGCGCACAGAGCGTCTAGACACTCTCCTGACCCGCATCGGCGTCTTCCTGGGCGGCCAAGGCGGTGGACGGCTCCTCCGCTCCCGCCTCGGGAGACCCGCAAGGACGCGAAACAACGCGAGCGTCATCAGCGGCGGGTGGCACTCATTGAACACATTGTGCGCCGCTGGAACGAGGGCTGCCATAACGCTGCCGAGCTGTACCGGTAAATTCGCGGTCTTGGATACCAAGGCGCGAGAACGACGGTGAAGGACTTCGTCGCGACGTTGCGGACGCGTGACCCTGGAAAGCCGGCTGCTGGGCAAGTGCGGGTCAGGCTTGGGATAAGACGGCTGCGCATGTGGTTTACCCGGCCGCCGGAGGAACGTCGGCAGCTTTGGTCTCACACAAGAGTTGCGAAAGGCCAGCTGTCACGACTCGGCCGGTCGCGTCAGCACTCTGCCTGATGCCGCATCCCGCCCCGGCCGAGCGGCGGACGGCGCACCCGGGCCGGAAGCGCGTACCCCGGCCGCGTGCCCCACGGAGAAGTTGACGACACCCCACCCGCCGAGTCGTTAACGCCCCGGCCGTAAGAGGTGCTCGAGCCCATCGCCGTCGTCCTGAAGAACCGGGAAATCACCCGCCGCCTTCTCCTGTCCGAGGGCTCCGTCAAAACCACCGTGAGCGAAACCTATACCCGGCTCAACGTGCGCGATCGAGTGGCCATGCTGAAGAGGCTGGGGCAACGGCCAGCCATGCCTGGTTAGCCGCCTGGGCACCCCAGCCGGATAGTGTAGACCCCGGCGCACACGGAAACCTGCTCGTCCTCGACCACCCAACCCAGGCTCGCGAGCGCCCGAGCCGCCTCGTCCGCGGCCGAGTAGTGATCGTCGCCATCCCACGCGTCCGCCCAGCGGGCCCGGGCGGCTTCCCTTTCCGCGGCCGTGGCAAACGACGCCTCGCCGATGACAGACGAGGAAGCCGCCCAGCGCGAGCCGTCCCGCCAGCGTCTGGAGCACGGCTGTCTTGCCGGCAGATCGAACTCGTGGAGGACATAGGCGGACACGATGCGGTCAAAGCCTGAGCCCAGTTCCTCGAGCAAAGGCTGCGCCAGATCCGCCTGGACGAGTTTGGCCCAGGGCAGCCGGGCACGGCAGCGCACCAGCAAGGCGGCGAAGAAGTCCACTCCCCACAGCTCGACGCCGTCCCTTGGCAGCTTGGCGGTCAGGTGTCCGGTGCCGATGCCGGCATCCGCCACCACATGCTCGGCTGCACGTCGCCTTGCGCACGACGGCCTCGAGGACGTCGTCGTAGCCGTCGAACGGGAACCCGGTGCTTTTTCGCACGGCTTCGTCGTACCGCTCCGCCCAGCGGTCAAAGAACTCCCGGCGCTCTTGCCCGCCGCTCACACCTCACCTCCTGCTACGCCGCCTTCACGACGCTGTCGATAATCCCGTACGCGACCGCTTCTTCGGCGGTCATGTAAAAATCCCGCTCGATATCCCGTTCGATTTTCTCGGGCGGCTGGCCCGTGCGTTCGGCCATGATCTGCACGATGCGCTCGCGGCTTTTGAGGATTTGCCGGGCGGCGATGGCGATGTCGCTGGCCTGCCCTTTCGCCCCGCCGTGGGGCTGGTGGATGACGATCTCGCTGTTGGGCAGGGCCTGGCGCTTGCCCGGCGTGCCGCCGAGCAGCAGGATGGCGCCGAAGGAAGCGGCAAGCCCTACGCAGATGGTGCGGATGTCGGGCTTCACGTGCTGCATCGTGTCGTAGATGGCGAAACCGGCCGTGATGGACCCGCCCGGCGAGTTGATGTACATGCTGATCTCTTTCTCCGGGTCCTGGGCCTCCAGGAAAAGCAGCTGCGCGACGACGCTGTTGGCCAGCTGATCGTCGATGGGCGCCCCCACAAACACGATGCGCTCCTGCAGCAGCCGGCTGTAGATGTCGTAGGCCCGCTCGCCGCCGTGCGGGGTGCGCTCGACCACGTAGGGGATGTAGTTCATGCGGTTGACCTCCTCTCGTGTCTTGGGCGCGATCGGCCCGTCTGCCCAAGTAACCGCACGGCAGGAGGCAAAGGTTACGGGAAACCGGGGGCGAAGCCCGCGAAAAAAGTAGGGCGGCGAAGCGTAACCTTTCGCGCCGCCCGTTCGTCTACATACTTGGGAACCCTTTCCTGCGGGCTGGAAGCGGCCGCATGCCGCACCGCCCTGCATTTGCCCGGCGTCCGGCAGCCGCTTCGGGGCCGCAAGCCCCGCCGCTTAAGCTCCGACGCGCGGAAGGAGGTCACCGTGTGACCGCCGACCATCCTGTGACCGCCGATCATCCTGACGAGAGCTCTTGGATATCACAACCGTCTTCGCAGTCGAAATCCGTCCCCGCGCGCGATCGCGGCGCTCCGAAACCGTCCATCGCGCAGCTGGACACCCGGCTGCGGCGGTATTGCCGTTCGCTCACCCGTTCCCGCTGGGACGCCGAGGACCTGGCCCAGGACGCCTGGGCCAAGGCGCTCAAGACGGAGGGCTTTGAGCGCCACCCGAACCAGGAGGCGCTCCTTGTCCGCATCGCCAAGACGACGTGGATCGACCGCCTCCGGCGGCAGGCGGCGGCCGAGCGGCTGCTGCCTCCCGGCGACGTACCAGATCCGGAGCAGGTGGCCGCAGGCGCGGCCGACCCCGCCGGCCGGCTGGAGATGGAGGAGCTCTTCCGACTGCTGGTGGAACGCCTCTCCCCGCTGCAGCGATCCGTCTTCATCCTCCGCGACGTGCTGGGCTTTTCCGGCAGCGAGACGGCCCGCCTGCTCAACATCTCCGAAGGCGCCGTCAAGGCCGCCCTGCACCGGGCCCGCCGGGCACTGGAGACGGGCGCACCCGACCGAAACAGCGAGGATAGGCGAGCGTCAAGAAAGAACGCCGCCGAGCACCGTGGAGAATCCCCTCAGGTACCAGCCCCGGCGCACGCCAACGCCGACGCCGCCGGATTGGCTCGCGCCTACATCGACGGCGACGTGGCCGGACTCGTAAGGCGTCTCGTTCCGGCACCCGCGGCGCCGGGCGCGGCCGGCGCGTCGACCGGCGAGCGGTCCGCCCGGTCGACGGTTCCTGCCCCGGCCAGCAAGCGGCCGCTGGCACTCCTGTGTGGCCGGGCAGCGTACGAACGCCGGCGCGGCCGGCGGCGGCTGCGTGCAGTGGTCACGCGGCCTGCCATGCCGCGTGTTTCATAGAGAGCGCCCGCTCTTGGGCGTACGAACGGACCCTCGGCGCAGCAGCCAGGTGGGCAGCAGGAACGGAGCCTTAACGATCCAGAGGAGCAATCTAAAGGGCAGGAGGACGAGAGCTCCCAATGAGGGGAGCGGGCGACCCGTCACCTGTTCCGCGAGTACGGGAATGTAGGGTTCAAAGGCGCGCACCCTGCGGTCGCGGGTCACGACCTGCTCCGGCGTTGCGGCCGGCTTCCTGGGCGACTTCGTCGGGCGACGCCGCGATGATTTTTGAACCAGGCTGTAAAAGTAAGTGCCTCCGTTGCCGTCTGAGCGGGAGAGGAGCGTGACAAGAGCCTTAACGTCATCGAGCCCGCGATGCGACTGCTCAAGCGCAATTCCGTGGGCGCGGAGCAGGTAGTGCAGGCTCCTAGATGAATAACCGAGTTCCTTCCACGGGATGGAGCGCATGGAACAGAGCCAGCGCTTGCGACGTGCCTCCGGATACAGCTTTGTCACGAATGCCCGGTCAAAGGAAGCGTTGTGGGCCACGAGAAACTCGGCGCGCTCGAGCATGGCGCGCACGCGGTCATCATCGAGGCGTTTGCCGCGGACGTCCCGATCCCGAATACCGTGCACGCGGGCGGCGTCGGGCGGGATCGGTCTTCCCGGATCCCGCAGCCCAACATATTCCTCCAGCACCCCGGCGATGGCACCCGTATTGGCGTCAAAACCAACGAGAGCGATAGCAAGCTCGATGACTTCGTCCGACGCAGGATCAAGCCCGGTTGTTTCCACATCGATAAACCCCGCAACGCGCACGGCGCTGGTCTGCGGGCACGACCGGCCAGGAGTAGCGAAAGCCATGTGACACCACCCGCGACTTTGCTTGAGGAGTCTTGCCCCGGGGATTCCAAAAGGCTCCTATCTGGATATCCCGCGACCGCGGTACTCGGGCGGCGGCTCGATGCCAAACCGCCCGCACAACTCGGCGACATCGTGGAAGTCCTTTTCGCGCGGCGGGTAGCCTGCGCGGAACCTCACGAGCCACTCGGGAGAAATGCATCGCACTCGTTGCCCGGCGATGACGCCCTCGCCGGTCAGCGCCTCGGCGCGGTAGTAGTCGCCGTTCTCGGGCGGGCCGTACACGCCGTCGCCGTTCTCGTCAAAAACGAAGGCGTGCACGTCGACCTCAAGGCCGGCGTCGTTTCCGAGCACGAAGTTCCACGGCCGGGAGTCCTCTTTCGGAACCTCTTGGAACCCCTCGCGGGCCAACACGGCGCGCAGCCGGTCCAGAAAGCGCGCCTCTACAGCAATATCCAGGTCGCCGTGCTCCCGCGTTTGCTGGCCGAGCACCGCGTCCACCGCCCAGCCGCCGTCGATCCAGACCGTGATGCCGCCCGCGTCCTCGAGCAGCTTGTACAGCCTGGCCGCTTCACCGGCCGGCATGCAAGAACCAATGGGCATGTCGCGTCACCTACTTGACCGCGGTCTCTCGCAGGAGGTTGCCGTTGTTACCGACTCGTGAGTTCGGCTCGCGCTAGTCCGTTGTACTATGTGGCTAGTACGCCGTGTTGGGTGATCAACTCTACCAAACGGGCCCACGTTGCTGCGACCGGTGCGCCGTAGGCGCTGTCTGGCGCGATCTCCCGCACAACGCCGGCGACGAACTCGTGAGTAAGTGCACGGAGAAGTTCGGTGTCCTGGGTTACGGGCTCCAGCGGCAGGCAATAGTACGCGGAACTACGGGGGTTTGGGTACCCCAGCTCGACCATACGCTTCTTCGTCAATAGCAGCGGGTCACCGGCGACTCGCCACAAAGAGGACTGGGGCAGCGCCGGCCCGTACAGCACGACGATCTCTGCGGCTAGCTGCTGTGAGCCGAGGCCGACGCTGCCGGTACGGTCGTCCGCACGCATGTTGTAGAGTCCTGTCCGCCGTATCCAGCCGAAGTGCTGCTCGTCGCGAACGAACCCGAGCAGAACTCGGGTATCCGCTGGCGGTCGCGTCAGGAATCGGACCGCAGGAGCCGTGGTCTTGCCTTCGCTGGGAGGAGGACGCCTGAAGATCTCGGCTTTCCAATACCGGTACCGCTCGTGTTGCGATACTTGCGTCGACGCGTGCTCGAGGACGTCGGCGATGAAGCGCCGGATGGCCTCCTGCCCGTCGGGTTCACCGGTGCTCGTGGGCCGCAGCGCGAACGCCCCCAGCCCGGGCAAGATCTCATGGTAGCGGCGTAGCACTTGTTCATCGTTTCCGGGGTAAATCACGTACGCGCCCGGCGAACGCCGGATTGCATCACGGTAAGCGTGCATCTTGAGCAGGTCGTCCGGGACGGGCTTCATGCCCGGATCGGTGGCCCGTTCCGTCTCAGCTTCACCGTTTTCTCCGTCACCCCCGAAGAGCTCGAGCAGCGTGTCGGCCCGGTATTTGGCGTCAAAGTGAAGCCATATTGCGTCTTCCGCCTCACCGTATCCAGCCACCTGGATCTTGAGCGAGCAGTCGGGGCGCAACCGGAGCGTCCAGGATTCTCCCAGGGCTCCGGGAGAAAATGTCTTGTTGTACCAGAGTTCGAGCTCGAGGGTGCGGCCGAAACGGTTCACACGTCCCTGAAGAACCCGCTGCGCTCCCCGTTTGAGCTGAAGGTCCAGACCGTCGCCGCCTGGTTCCAAGAGCCGCTCCATGTCCAGCGGTTCGTCGCAGAGCTCAGACACGATCCGGCCGAGTTGCACGAAGACCCAGTACTCATACAGCGTGGCGACGTCCTTTTGGCCGGCGCGGTAAACATCCTCTCCCCCGGGCCACGCTAGCAGCGCCGCCAGCTCGGATTGGACAAAAAGCCCGTACACGTCCCGGTAGCCGGCGCGCTTTTGGAGAACCTGGTTTCCCGCCGGGATCTGCGTAAGCGGGGAGACCTCCCGGAAAAACGGCTGCGCTAAAGTCTCATCGAGCCGGGCGAGCAAACTATTGGCTTCCGCAATCCCACGCTGGACCGGTGCGCCGCCTGCGGCCCCGGAGAGGGCGCTGGCCACATCCGCTGCGGTGTTGCGCCAATGGGCCAGCACGTGTTTGACGAACCGGTTGGGTATCGTATCGTAGGTTTCAAAGTACCGGTCGACCGGCATTTGTACGGGCAAGGATTCCACGGCGGTCCCGCCGCCTGCCCGCCAGGGCACCCTTTGACCGCCGCGCGCAATAGCCCGCGCAACGGTCGGGCCGCTCGGGATGGAATGGCCGGTCCTACGCAGTTCATGCTCCTCTCGCCACTCGCGATGCGGGCTGGACAAAATCTGCGATATGGCGCCGTCCAACGTGTCGTCTTCGATGATGCTCTTTAGGAAGGCAAACCGCTGGTAGAGCGTGGGCGCATCGAGGTCCCAGCGCGGAGAAAAGTAAGCCTCGGTTGGCGCGAAACGGCGCATGACGACTTCCGCGAAGACGTCCGCCAGGTCCCGCAGCATCCAACGGTAATGGGAGAGGTAGTCCAGCTTACGGGCCCGCACCTCGAGCTCGAAGGAGCCCAGTAGATGATCCCCGGCGCGGAGGGTAACCGGTAGGGTACCGGTGTACAGGCCCGTACGGATGCGGCCGGTACGCCCATGCACTTTATCCCGGCGGAAGATCTCCGGGCGGTCGGTAGTTATGTTACCAGGGGGCACGTCCGGCTCGAGCTGGATCTCATACCGGTACTCACACCCCTCGAGCAGCTGCACACCGGCCATGCCCGGCTCCAGCTCGGGATCGCCACGCCGGTCGAGAAGTGGTGGCGCTCCCGTGGAGGGCGTGTCGGGTAGTAGCTCGATGAGGACGGTACCCCACGTCCGGCCGGAACGATCCTTGATGGGCAGCTCAGCAGCGTCGACGTCCCACATCGCCTTACTCCGCGAAGCTGGTAAACTAGTTCGCCTGCAGGTTGCTCATCATGCGTTGCAGCTTGGCGAAGGAGCGCGCGAGCCGGGGAGCACCCTCGATGTTGGGCGGGTTCAACAGGTTAAGTCGCCGCAAGGCATCATCCGGGGCCGGTGCGGTTTCCGGGTAAAATGCAAACGCCCCGACCGCCTCCAAGACCGGCTCCAGCCGGCGGCGGTTGCCGTGGAGCCGGGGCAATACCTTTTGCATGAGGATGGCGTCGAGTGCCGCATCCACGCTCGACTCACCGGCCGCGGCCAGCATGGCCGCAAAGCGCAAGCTCTCCGTAAACACGCGGTGGCCAAACTCGAACCCGTACCGGTGCAAGATGGCGTGCAGCCGGCGCAGCTCTTCGCTGACGCGTTGTCTTTCCGGGTGCGGGTTGTCGACGTGCCAGTCGGGGTCAACGGCGATGGCGAGGAACCCCCGAACGAGCTCTCCTGGACCCGGGGGGCACGGGACAGGTCTGCGCAGCTGATCGCTTAAGTCCACGGTAGCGACGCGGAACTCCAGGGTATTGGCGCGGTCGAGTACTTTGGGTGAAAACATGTAGGTGGTCTCATCCACGTTGACGGTGCCGACGACGAACAGGTTGCGGGGGAAGGGGATGCGCGCCGGCTCACCGGCCATCCGCCATAGCCCGTCTTCTTCTCGAACGAGGTTGGGTAAGCACTCCTCTCCGGACTCCATGCCGGATAGCACGTCGGCGAAGTACCTCTCAACGTGGGCAAGGTTCATCTCGTCGAGGATGAGCAAGTAGGGCCAGTGCGGATCCCGGGCCGCCCGGAGCATGAATTCCAGAGCGAGCGGCACATGCCACGCACGGCGGCCGTTGCGCGGCTCAAGCAGCGCATCCTGATATCCGAAAAGGGCGTCCGATCCCGTCCAATCCGGTCGCACCGGCACGATAAGCACCCGCTCCTCACCGAGCCAACGGCCAAACTGCAGCGCTAGCTGGGTCTTGCCGGAGCCCGACAAACCCGTAAGGATCGCGAACGGCTTGGTGGCCAGGCTCGTCACAAACGCACGGACGAAGCTAGGATCGAAGAGCACGTTGCTTTGCTCCAGGTCTTGGTGGAAAGAGGCGGTGATAGCCTCAAGGTCTTGCAACGGTTCGGGTGGTAGCATCGTCGGACGCTCGCCCCTTTCGTTTCCGACGGCTCGAGCGGTGTTGAGCTCAGGCCAAATCGCGGCCAACTGCGTCCACTCGGGGTCTTCGAAGTACGTCTTGAGGGCGCCCAAGACATAGGGGCGGAGTCTAGCGTCCCTGATGCATTCGGCCCGATCGGTCGGGATTTCAATGTGTGTCTCCCGCAGTGCGCCCTGGTTGGGTGTTCCGTGCGATGTAAACGGCGACCCCTCTTGGGTGACGATGCTCCAGAAACCGTCATTGGTGAGATGGTAGTACGGGTACTCTGGGTGGGAAGAATCTGCGTGCACTGCTTGGGCAAACTGGCGGTAGTACCGGATCAGATTCCCCTCGGAAAAGGCAACCGGTGTTTCTTCAGCCATGCACCGAACAGCTGCCAACAACATCAGCGGCTTGTAGCGGCGTCTGACGCCTTGGTACACGCCGAGGTTCATGCCTCGAATCTCGGCTATAAACCGGCGGAGAGCTGCATGGTCGGGAGTGGGTGGTGCTGCTCCCGGCGCCACGACATCGGTAACCCAGGAGGGCCAGTTCGTCGCAAAGCTCGTGACCAGCTCCCGCAGGGCGTCGACTCCGAATCTGTAAAGGTACCCCTGCTGCACAGCCCCGGACGGTAGAAACGGATGCTCGGACGCGGGTAGATGAGTCAAAGTGGCCGCGACAGCCCTGGGTACGGGTGGAACGAGTGAACTATAGCTGGTTCGGATCAGATTCCCAACACGTTGACCGTATTCGCGGTTCGCATTGTCAGGGTACAACGCTTGTTCCGGCGCAGACTGCACGCGGCTGACGGCCCGGATGAAACCCTCGCTATAGTGGAGCACGATGTCACCCGGGCGGACCTGTTCCATACGACGCCAATGTACCGGCGTGGCACCACGCCGGTCTTGAAGCGGTGCCCAGAAATAGCCGCCACGCGACTCGCTGCGAAACGTTTGTCCTTGATTGACCCACCAGACTTCCAACACTCGGTGGACAGGCTGGTCGGAATCGGAGCCACGGGCACCCGTGGACTCTTGCGATCGCGTCGCGGACTTTGTCGTCGCGTACCAGAGAAGCGCGTCCAGAGTCCAAAGATCCGTCTGGAGCTCCCGGGCAAGCTGTAACAATAGGCGATTTACCTGCGCATACTGCTGCCCCGTACTCTGACCCCTCGGGAAGGACGGCCAAAGACCGAGGGAGCGGAGCGCCTCCTCCGACGTGTTGTTCCAGACGCCGTACTTTTCCGGATAAGCCACGTGCAGAACTGCTGTCGCTACGGCTTTGCCCATACCGGCAACCAACTCGATTGCGTAGTCCAACCGTTCCGAGAGCGGGCGCGCCTCATCCATCAGTGCGCTCAATGCCCGGCGTAGCCGTTCCATGTCACGGCATAGATCGTCTGCGTGGCGATGGAGGCCCGTCCAGTGCCTGTTGTTCTTGAAGAGAAGGAACTCCCGGAATTCTTGCTCTTGGAGGTGTGGAAGGTGCTCTGGTGAGAAAACCTTGCCGTATGTTTGCAGCACGGCGTCATGGGCAGTGACCATATCGCGGAACGCACGGTTGGTTGATGCCTTGACCAGCAGCGCCTTGAGATAGGTCAGGGCGCTCGTATCGGGGGCAGGTTTCGCCATCGTTTACCCGTCCTTCTTCGCGGCTTTCCCCGGGGAACCGCGACCCGGTCAACACGGCGCCATTCGGGGCGCTTCCGCGCTGAAGTGACGTCCATGACTCGGCGTGGCAGACGCCACGAAGCCGCGGGCTTGGGGAAGCTTGGTCTCGGACCGGGCATTGGCACAACCGATGTGCCAAGTCTTGTACCCATTCGGTAGTCCCGGCCGAACCGACTGACTCCGTTCGTTTCAGTTTCGGGTGCCCGGGACGTCGCAAATGTCGGCCCCCAGAAGCTCTTTGATGACCAACTTCCATAGGTCTGGGACTCCTTGTTGTGTCCCTTTGCCGCCGATGGTAACCCAGATGGCTCAGGTCTTACACACCATCTAGACCATCACCCGGGTTGACCGACTGACACGCGTCCCGTTAGATACGACAGATAAGAACTTCAAATTACCAAAGGACTTCCCCTTCATGCAACTAATTGCTCGGCAAGGACAAACAATGCAACTATGGGGTAAGTGGGACCTTCGCAGGCTGGTGACTGGTTCGGGATGACGCAGGCGGCAGCGGGCGCGGAGGATGGCGACGACGATGTAGTCGTTGTGGTCGCGCGGGGCGAGCGAGCCATGTTTAAGAAGGGTGAGGCAGCTGAAGAGGTGGTGGTGGCGGGCTTTCGCTATACGCCCAGGGGAATTGTGTATGATCTCGTTCATCCGGATGACACGCTCCAACGGTACGTGCCCTATGACCGGATTCGGCCGATCAATGGAGTGACGCACATGGTCAAGGGGAATCCTCTCAGCGGTGGGGAGACCCCGCTTGAGCCGAACGGTGAACGCGCCAAGGCCTTCGAAAACGGTATGGCCAATTCGTTGGGCGACTCGGAAGTCCAAGAAGCGTAGCAGGTCGGACCGGTGGCCGGCTGCATACGGCCTCTTCGGAGGTCTTCTTTTTACCACTTCGGCGTCGGCGTCTTGTGACCAGGCAGGTGGACCGGGTACGAGATCGAACCTGCTGAACCATGGAAAGTTAACACTGTCCAGGGCCAAGACGTAGTCGCCCGGGTAGGTGGTCAGAAAATGCAGGTGACGGTTCCGGTTGCTCCTGAGGTGCTGCGATGGGCATGTCGGCGGGCGCGCATCACTCCCGAAACGCTCCGTCGGCAGTTGCCAAAGGTCGAAAAGTGGTTTAGCGGAGAGGAGCAGCCCACGCTCCGCCAGCTTGAACGGATCGCTGAGTTGACAAGAACGCCTGTGGGTTTCTTCTTCCTCGCCGCTCCCCCGAGGGAAGAGGTTCCTATCCCGGACTTTCGCACGATTGGCAGTACCGGGATCGCCGAACCCTCGGCCGACCTGTTGGACACGATTTACCTTTGCCTCCAGCGCCAAGAGTGGTATCGGGAATTCGCTGTGGCCTCGGGCCAGCCTGAGCTCGAGTTTGTGGGATCCGCGCGGCCGAGCGACGATGTAGTGGCGACCGCGGAACAGATTCGCCAGGTACTTGGCTTCGACGTTGAGGCGCGACGCCAGCTGATCTCGTGGACGGAGGCCTTTCGTCAGTTTGTGCGCCAGGCCGAACAGCTGGGCGTATTGGTCATGACGAGTGCGGTGGTGGGAAACAACAACCACCGCAAGCTGGACCCAAATGAGTTTCGAGGGTTCGCGCTTTCCGACCGGTATGCACCGCTGGTCTTCGTCAACGGTGCAGATACGAGAGCCGCCCAGATGTTCACGATAGCTCACGAGCTCGCCCATCTATGGCTGGGGACGACCGCTCTAAGCGACGTGTCTCTCGTCGCTGCCAGCACCAATCACATTGAACAGTGGTGCAACGCTGTGGCCGCAGAAGTGCTCGTGCCCCTGTCCGCGTTGCGGCAGCGGCTGTCGCGTCACGAGACTCTCGACGCAACCGTTCAGCGGCTGGCGAGAGAGTTCAAGGTGAGCACGCTTGTGATTCTTAGGAGGCTGTACGACGCAGGCGAGATTACGCGGCGTGAGCTGCAGGTCAAATATACGGCCGAGCTTTCTCGGCTGCGTGTGACTCCTCGTTCGGAGGGAGGCGACTATTACCGAACTGCGCTCGCTAGGGTCGGCGAGCGCTTCGCTCGAGCGATTGTTGCCGCCGCTTGGGAAGGTCATACTTCCTTCACGGAGGCAATGCGACTGTTGGGATTAAGGAGGGTGAGCACCTTAGAAAGGTTGAGCCATCAGCTGGGGGTTATCACCTGATGGCATACCCATTGGACGCGAATGTCTTCATCACTGCGAAGAATCTGTAATACAGCTTTGATATCTGCCCCGCGTTCTGGGAATGGATTCTTAGGGAGCATGCGACAGGTAAGGTATTCAGTATCGACAAGGTACGCGACGAACTCTTAGCGGGAAATGATGAACTGGCCCAGTGGGCTGCCGGTCTACCAGATTCGTTCTTTCAGGTACCCGTGCCATCCGCACTTCCCGCATTTTCTCGGGTCGCTGAATGGGTGAACCAGAACCAGACGTACAGTCTGGCGGCCAAACATGCGTTTCTTCAGAGCCCCGACTATTACCTCGTGGCGCAAGCCTTAGCCGGGGGCCACACGGTTGTCACTCTGGAGGTGATTCGCAACACGGTTCACCAGGTTAAGATTCCTAATGTCTGCCTGGGTCTAGGTATCGCTTGCGTTACCCCCTTCGAAATGCTACGTCGCGAACGAGCGCGATTTGTTCTGGCCCAGAGTTAAAGCCATGAAGACTTTCGCTCTTGTTGACGGTCGGGTGCCCCAGTGGCGACTTGTACCCGCACCGAGAGAAGGCGGTTCGGACCTTTGGAGGCGCTATCGACGAATGCTTTGTGCGGGAGCAGACATGCCCCGGTGCTAGTCGCCATCACGTTGCCGGCTTCATGCTACGGAGACTTCCTGTGTGCGGCTACCTTCGGGTGCACGGCCGACGTACCCGGCCAGGGTTGGTACTGAGAAGGCTCAGACAGTCACGCACGGGCGGGCGGACTCGGCAGCGCCGCTAGCCGTAGCTCCAACCATCCCCAACGGATCCGTTCCTGTTCCAGGCGCACCTGGGGGCCAAGGAGGTCCCGGCGCAAGTCGTCAAACAGGGTGTATTCCTCCGTCGTGAGACGGGTGGGTTCGCCGTCGTAACGTTTGCCGTCCGGCTCTCGGACCCACAGGCTGCGATGGGCCATCAGCGTTTCCCGGTCCATGAGGAAGGATCGCACATGGGGCAGTACCGCCCGCAGGCGATTGTGCTCGTGCTCCTCATCGTCCTCCCGCCACCGCTCCGAAGCCGAGAACACAAACCAGCGGCGCACGTCCGTGACCTTGCGGGTCCAGCGCCGGTCAATCTCCGTCCAGCCCTCCCGCCCGCGGAAGCGCTCGATGAGCGCCTTCACCTGGAGGAACTTTTCCTCCGAATACCGGTCGTCCTCGCCCGTGGCCAGCGCGCCTTCGGTGCACGCGCGCAGCGCCTGCCGGAAGTCGCGGATTTCCGGGTCGGGCGTCGGCTCGGCCACGAGCAGGATGTATCGGCCGGGGTTGTAGTCGATCGACTTGAGCGAACGGTTAATGGCCTCGACCCGTTCCCGGATGGACTCCTGCTCCCTCTCGAGCTGGGCGTGAAACGCGGCCACCTCCCGGATCGTGTTTTCCCGCAGCAGTTCCCGGAAGCGGGCTTCGAAGCGGGGCAGGTCGTCGTCGAGCAATCGCCGGAGCATCTCCCGGTAGGCGTTGCCCGCGTCGATGCCCACGTCCGCCTCTTGGGTTTCGACGGGCCAGCGCATCTTGTACGTGCGCATGGCGTCGATGATCTGCTCTCGGAGGCGGCCGAGGCGCTTGTCAAGGGCGTCGATCTGGGCCTGGAGCCACTCCCGTACCTCCGTCTGGCGGCTGTCGCACGTCTCCACCGTCAGCTTGATGTCGCCCAATGCGCGCGGGACGAGCTCAGCCACCGCGGGAAACCGCCGCTCCCGCACGTCCACCGGCGTCCTCTCCACGACGGCATGCGCTTCCTGGAGCATCGATTGCGCCTGTCGCAAGCGCTCTTGCAGGACGGCCCGCTCGTCCCGGGCCTCTTGCAGGGCCAGCTCGGTTTCGGCCATGGTGGCTTCCACGCGGGCCAGTTGCTCCTGGAGCACCCGCAGGCGATCTGACGTCTCTAGCAACGCTTCCCGCTCACGCGCCAGCTGTTCGGCCTCGACCACGGGCGTCCGCCAGTCCAGCAGCGAGTAGGTTTCGTAGGCCAGCAGGTGCACGGCGGTGTCCCGCCGCGCCAGGAGCCGGTGGTGCTCCTCCTGGGCCGCGCGGATCCTGCGCAGGACCTCGTCGCTTTGGGTCTTGAGGGACCGGGCCTGCTGCTCGAGAGCCGCGATCTTCGCGTCGTTGCTCCAGCCCAAGACGTAGCGAGACCGGTCGTCGATGGCGTGGCGGTCGTCCTTTTCGTGGCGCTCGCCTCCGCCTTTGATCTGGCCGGCCCGGGTGATGGCGCGCTCTTCCCGACGAAACTGGTCGAGGTCGTCGCAGCACGCGTAGTTGAAGCGGCGGGCCAGCTCCCGTTCGAGCCATGCGTAGAAGGGCGAATCGGAGCGGATGGCCAACTTGTAAAAGAGAGAGCGGGGATGAAGCCGGTCGCTGGACAGGGGCTCCAGGGGCTGCCCTGCCCGCACTCGGAAGTACACCAGGCGCCGGCCGAGATGCGTCCGGTCCACCCACTGGGCCACATGCCGGTAGAGCCGATCGGGCACGAGCAGGGAGAGGCCGAAGTTGTGCAGCAGCCGCTCGATGGCGCCTTCCCAGTCGGCTTCCTCCTCCCGCACCTGAATGAGCTCGCCGGCAAACGGCAACTCTTCCTCGGTAGCGCCCACCCCTGCCGCCAGCTCGGCGCGCAAGGCGAGCATATGGGAAGGAATTTTGGAACGGCGGCCCTTGAGCGACTCGATCTCGGCCGCGACATTGTCTAACTTTTCCTTTAGGCCGTGCAGCTGGACCTTGGCCTCCACCAGCCGGTTCTGTGCGTCGTCAGACCGGTCGCCCAGCGTAGCGAGCTCTTGCTGCGCGGCTTCCCGGTTGGCCGCGAAGGCTTCCTCGTCCACAGCTTCGTCGAGGCCGAGCCGCTGGGCCAGAATGTTGTACTCGGCCTCCCGCTGGCGCCGCTCCTCAGCTTCGATTTCCAGTCGGTTAATGCGCTGCTCGAGCTGGGCCAGGCGGTCGCCGCCGCTTTCGGCGACGGCTTGCCGGAGCTCGTCGCGTTGGGCCGTCTGCCGCGCCCGCTCCTCCTCCCGCTGGCCGATGCGCCGTCCCACGCGCTCGAGATCTCGTGCCAATCGCTCGATCCGCTCCCGCAGCAGGTCGGCCTTGCGCTGGGAAAACCACGGCCTCAGCGCTTCGCGGGTGGCCCGCAGGTCGTCGGCTTGGCTGGACAGTGCCGCGTGGCGGTCGAGGTCAGCCACGAGGGGCGTAAGGTGCTGGATCTGCTCCTTGGCCTTGAGCACCGCCTGGTGGGCCCGGTCGAGGTCCTCAAAGTGCTGGATGAGGGCGTCGACGCGTTCCTCGACGGGGAAGGCCTCCAGCATGTGCTCCCGCACGAAGTCGGTCAGGTTGCCCACCGACTTCATGGAAACCGTCTGATGAAACAGCTCCAGGGCCTGGTCGCTCCCGATGCCTAAGCGGCGGCGAAAGTCCGCGGCGTAGGGCGGGAAATGGTCGTAGACGCGGACGCCGGGACGATGGTGCAGCCGCCGGCGCAGCTCGCCGATGTCCGCGCCAAAGCCGGTGAAGTCGTCGGCAATGGCCAGCGGCCTGTCTGCCACCACGTACAGGCGATGGGGCGGCTCCTGCGGGTCCCTGAACCAAAACACCTGCGCCAGGCTGACGTCCAGATGGTAGCCGGCATTGTGAAAATGGGCGAGCAGCACCGAGTAGGAGCGGTGGTCCCGCAGGCCCACCGGCTTGGCGCCGTAATCCGTCCGCTCCGATTTGTAGTACCCGAGGACATAGGAGCGGAGGCTGCGCTCCCGCGCGTCGGCGCCTGCGGCTTTGTTGTACTGGACGCGCTGCGGCGGCACGAGCAGAGTAGTGATGGCGTCCACCAGCGTGGATTTTCCGGAGCCGATCTCTCCGGTCAGCAGGGCGTGCCTGCCTTCCGTCCGCAGCGTCCACACCTTCTTGTGAAAGGTGCCCCAGTTGAGCACCTCCACGCGGTGCAGCCGGAAGCCGGTTTGGCGATCATCGGTCGCGAAATCGAGCCGCCCGTTGTCCATCATCGGTGCATCCGCCCCGTCCCGGAAGTCGTCATTCGCCGCCGCTCCGCTCCTCGCCTTTGTCCTGGAGGCCCCGCTCGGCGTATTCCCTGTACGCCGCCAGCCGCTGCTCAAAAACGGCCAGCCATTGCGCGTCGACGAAGGCGGCAAAGGCGGCCAGGATGCGCCGGACTTCGTAGGTCTCGGCCTGCCCTTTGAGCGGGCGGACGAAGCCGAGCTGGACCGTCCGGTTGAGGGCCGTTTCCACCCGCCGCTGCAGGCGCACCTCGTCGGTAGTGGGCGGCAGGAAGAGCCGCATGGTCTCCACGATCTGCTCCTTGGTCAGGATGAGGCGTGGGTCGCCGCCCGAGGCGTCGTGTTCGGCCAGCCGCTTGCGCAGAAGGGCCAGCAGCAGGCTGACGTTGTACGGCAGCTGCCGCTCGGGGATGAGGCGGGGCAGCTCCGGCTCCTCCGGAGAGGGTGGCTGCTGGCGCAGAAAGGCGAATCCTTCGCCCTCGTCCAGGTGCAACTGAAGGCCGAGCACGGCCACGTATTCCCGCACCCGGGTTTCCAGGCGCAGCAACGCTCGCCATGCTCGGGGTTGCTCGTCCCGGTAGAGCACCCCCTTGAAGAGGGCGACGAGCGGCTCCGACAGGGAGAGCGGTTCCGCCGCGGGCGAATCGGCGCCGCCGTTCGTGCTCCGGCCGGTGCGGCCGTTCATGCTTGCGCCCCCTTACGGTCCGCTACGAAGATCGCCGTGGGAACCCGAGCCAGGCGCCGCCGGCCGTGAGCGTCGGTCCATTCTGCCGTGAAGCTGCGGGATTCGTCGATGACACCACGTCCCTCGGCGATCGAAAGCCACGCGACCAGTTCCGCTGCTCCCTGGCGCAAGGGATGCGCGGCCAAGAGCTCCTCGAGGGTGATCTGCCTCCGCGTTTGCAGGGCTTGGCGCAGGATGGCCCGCAGCCGGTCCTTGTCCACGTAGACCTGTTGAAACAGAGGGTCGGTCGTGACGTCCTCGTCCCCCTCGACAACCGGCTCGTGGACGATGGCCGCACGGAACGGCGGGCGAAAGAGCGGGCGATCCATAGGCAACCGGACATCCGGCGCCGGCGCGCTGATGGTCATCACCGGGTCCGGGAGCGGGTCAGCCCGCAGCGCGAGCGCATGTTGCTCAATCTGGCGGAGAAGCCCCATGATGCGGCGGTTTTCGAGCCAGGCTTGGTCGTCCAGGAAACGCCGCAGCTGCTCGGAAAGCCGCGCCACGGTGCGTTGGGTGGCTTCACCGGCGGTCAGCCAGTCGTAGTGGATGCGGCGCAGGCGCGGATCCGGATCCAGCGCTGCGATGGGCTCGAGTGCGAGGACGCGTTCCAACAGCCGGGAGAGCTCCTCCTGCCGGGCCGGCGACATGAGGAAATCCCAAAAGGCCTGGAAGCTCTTGCCTTGATCCGACGCCGTGATGGCGTCCCGCTCGCCCATGACCTCTTCCAGAACGGCGCCTTTGCCGCCTTCCCACGTCGCGATGCGCTCCCGCACCTGGCGGTCCAGGTCGCGGAAGTTCTGCTCCACCTGGCGAAAGTCCGCTAGCAGGGCCCGAGCGGTTTCCACGGCTTGGATGAACCGCTCCCGTAGCTGCGTCGGGTCCATGAGCGTGAACTGGCCGGCTCGGATGCGCTGGATCTCGGCATCGATGGCAGCGCGCCGGCGCTCCAGCTCGGCGATGCGGGCAACGGGGTCGGTTTCGGTACCTTGCGCAATGTCGCTCAGGAGGTCAAAAACCAGCTTGAGCCGGGACTCGGCCCCGACGAAACGGCGGTTTTCCAGCTGGGAAAGCCAGTGCATGGCCTGCTCCGCGGCGGGTGTGAGGTCATAATGGGGTTCGTCGGACCCCGGCGGGTAGCAGCGGCGCAGCCACCCGTAGCCATCGCTGGCCCATTCGGTGAGGTAATCGAGCGCCGCCCGGGCGGGGGCGTCCTGGCCCTGAGTTTCCCGCAGGTAGAAGAGGAAGTCGTCCAGCCGGGCCGCCAGCTCCTGCTCGGCTACGGCGCGGGCGTTGGGCTAGATGAAGCTCCGGTGCAGGAAAGCGATGATGAAAGGTGCGTGGTCGGAGGCCAAAAGCCGCCAGGCCGCATGGCGCTGCCGTAAGCGGCGAAGCTGTTCGTACTCCATAAAGCAAGTTTCAGCAACTTCAAGAGACGATCCTGCAATCTGGTGAGCCGGTCTCCGACGAACGTTCTGACCCCGCGCCGGGGCGGCGGAACGCGAGACGTTGTTTGTAGGCGCTTGAAGCAAAGTAGCCGGGCCAATTGCGGTGCTCGCACCCATGTGGCCCAAAGCCCGGCGTTGTACAATCGGCCCCGACAATACGATGGGCTACGCCCGGGCGTGCACGAGGGAACGGATGGCCGGCGGTTCCCGCGGCGGGAAGTTGAGCCGCCGCGTCTACCACGCGCGCCGGGCGGCAACCAAGGAGGAAGGTGACGGACATGCGCAGGAGTCGAGTCGTTGCGGCTTTGTTGCTCGCTTTCCTCGCGATAAGCGCCTCGCCCCCCGGCGCCCAGGGCGGGGCGGTGCGGATCGGCGTGCTCCTCCCGCTCTCCGGCGACCAGGGGCCAACACCATCGAGAATGGCAACGGCGAGGCCGCCGCGGAACCCCGCGGCGGCCTTGCCTTGAGCGGCCCGTAAGGCTTTCACCCTCCGAACTCCGGCACTGAACGGGGCGGACCTAAACTTTCTTCTCGCCACGGAGCAACACTAGAGCATGCATGCAAGTCAATACGCCAAGCGGAGCTGCGGGAACTTCAGCAATGACTTCTCGTCCACTTCCGCCAACTCGAGGGTCGCGTTCCACAGCCGCTGAAATACCGCCTCCGCCACGGGCTGAAAGCCGTGGGCCAGAATGGACGCGTTGCGTGCCCCCAAAGCGCCGTCATTGTCGGGGTCGTCCAAAAAGATCGCCTGAAACCGCACACCCAGATCATCGCCGAGGGCAGCCAGTAGCTGGTACGCTTGCCGCAGGCCGATTTTGAGGGGCTCCGCATCGTCCGCCGTCCACCATTCCGCCGCGAGTTCATCCGGCACGTGGTGCCTTTCGACGTTGTTGGTCTTGATGCCATACCGGCTCTGCAATCGGTACTGCGCCAGCGCCTCGATGGCCCGGTACAGCCGCGCGACGGCGTCGTCATACCGACCTTCCGAGCTGCGCCGCTGGGCATTGCTGAGCAAGTCGAGGAACAGCTCCCTCGTCGCCTCGTTGGCTTGCAGCGACTGCAGGAGCTTCATATGTTCCCGCAGCGTGCGCTCGAGTTCGTCCCCCTCGGCCTGCCCGAAGAGTTGACGCAGGTCATTCACGTGCTCCAGAACCTCGCGAAGGAGCTTCGCTGCTCGGCTATGCTGAAACCTGTCCCAGGCGGAATACGCCTCGGCCAAGCGGGCCAGTGTCAGCGTTTCGCGCCTCGTCGAGCTTCCGATCCTGCCGTGGGTCAAGCTGCGCATCAGCAACTCGTTGGCCGCAGCGTAGTTGTGGCCGTTGAACAAGAGCACGGCGTCGTCATGCACTTGATAGCCCAGCTCATCCCACGGATTGGCGAAAAAGAAGGGTCTTCCCTCGCCCGGCAGCACGTTGCCGAGCCCGTCTTTATCCCGCTTTTCCCCTCCTACGTATACGAAGCGGCAAGGCCAGCGGTGGGCCACCAGGCCCAAAGCGGCCGAAGCGCTTTTCGTTCCGCCCGTAATGTCAACGTAGACCTCGTAATCGGACCCACGCTGGGCCCACTGCATCACCGTCGGGGTCAAGCGGCGAATGGTGCGGACGCACAATCCGAAATCCTGGGGGTCCGGAAGCACGTGATGGTCCTCGTAATTCGCCGGTCCGAAAGCGGGCCACTCCGCCTTCAGGGTTTTCACGATGGTGTCCACGACCGGCCTCGAGGTCTGGGACGAAATGAAGATAACTTTGTCGGGCTTCAGTGCTCGGCAGGTGATGAGGATAGGATCGGGCGTTCCTCCGACGGTGGCGACGAGCAGCTTGGCCAAGGGTCGGTCTCCTTTCGCCCATGCGGCAATGAGTTGGTCAAGCTGAATAAGTCGTTGCATAATTCAGCACACATCGAAGCGAAACCTGCCGCCCAAGGACTTCGGCGCTGCCTGCGGCCGCGGCCGTTCCGGGTTAGGTCAGCCCTACTGGCCGAGAAGGAAACGCGAGGGATACTACGAAATGGGTGGCAAAGATTGCTGAACTGACAACATTCGACAGGAGTAGCAGTATCGGCGGTGCGCGGACGAGGTTTGGCGTGGCTCAGCGCCCGGTTGCAGTACTGGGGAATTCGGGCCGTCGGCTGGATCTTCGCGATTCTTGTTACCTTCGTCGTCATAAGCGCCTTGATGCCGGTGGTCGGCACGGTTGTGGCCATGTCCGAGAGTTGGCCCGAAGAGATCGCCGACCGGCTGCAGCCCCTCGTCTCAGTCTTAGCGGCCATTCACGACGGGTGGGTAGGCGGCGTGCAATCTTCCTTCGCCGGCTTCGCATCCCCGGTGAACCCCGTCTCAAGCGGAAATCCATCTCTCGCTGCGCACGCCGCGGCGGCTTCTCAGGCCGTAAGCTACGGATTGACGCCCTACAGATTGTTGGTTTCCGCCGGGGCCTATGTGACCTTTGCGTTCCTCCGCAGATCGTACTACAGCCTTCGCTACGGCTTCGCCGACGAGTTGCTTCGTATGCGCATGCTGATCGTGGTGGACCCGCAAATGGCGCTGGTCCGCCAGCGGCTCATGCTGGAGAAGGCCGTTTCGGAACTGACCGAGCCGATGCACGCGACTCAGGGAGTGAACTTGTTCAGCGGGATTCAGGCGTTGTCGATGCTTGGGAAGCTGCCCGAGCGCGAGAAAGAGCTGGCCCACGCGGTGCGCAAAGTAGGCAACGCCGCCGTCCACCCGCGCCATGAAGACCAGCGGGTGCTCATGCAGCCCGGGAACGCCGTGGCCGTCGCCTTGGCCAGCGAGCGCAACCTCAAGCGATTCCTGGCCTGGTACCGTCGCCACCGCCGGCGAGGAGCGATGACTTCGGCGGAGTGGGAGCGGATAAGGCACCACTTCGAGCAGTACGGGCCGCCTATGGATGAGCCCGGCGCGGACGAATGGGATTACGACCCGCCGCAACAGCGCCCCGCCCAAGGACTCACTCAGAACTGATCCGCTCCGGACCGCCCCGGGCTGAGATTATCCCCCGTTTCGGCTACCCGGCGAACCGCTTGGGAAACTGCGCGATGATGCCTGCAGATAGTAGGTCCGCCAACCCCATCATGTGGTCAAAGGCCCTGTCGTAATCCCTGACCGCCGCATTGTAGTCACGGTTCAAGACGTCGAGCGAGTAGGTAGTAGTCTGGTCGATGTGCACTCGCCAGATCTCTTGCATCTCGGACCTGGGCCAGGCGTCCGGGTTGAGCGAAGACAGGAAGTTGGCGATATCGTTGGCGTTTGCGTACCAGTCGGCGAGGGCCCGGTTGAGCGCCGGCTGGTCCCCGGCCTGCGCCGCCGCGAGGACGGGGACAGCTTGTTGGATGTGGATAGTGAGAAGCTCAGCCAGTCGCTGGCCGGTCTCCTGGCCGTAAAACGGAACGAACGCAGCGCCGATTTCCCGCTGGTTTTGCAAGAGCCGGTCGAGGTATGCCTGCACGGCATCAGGGTTGTGAAAAAACGCGTTGACCGTCAAGAACGTCCACTGCATGTGATCCGTCCACAGCTCACGCATCGTCTTTTGAAAAGCCACGGGATCTATGGCGCCGCTCTCATTGCCCCGGAGGAGCGGCCAACCAAACGCCGTGAGAAGCCCCAGGCCAGCCGCTGCGGCCAGCAATGCAAGAAGCCGCTTGTCAACCGCTACAATCCTCACCTGGCAGCCCCCTTTAGCGCGTCGCTGCGGCGACACGCCACGTGCACCCGGATCGAGGCTACCGCGCACCTGCTTGGGCGCCTGATCCTACGGACCGGCCCGGGCCGGCGCGGCCGTACCTAGCCGCTGTATCCTATTCCACCGCCGCCCGGGTCATGATGGTCCCCGTGACCTCCGGCGCCGTCCAATGGGTTTTGACAGCCTCATGACGGTTGCGGGGAGGTGGCGGGCTGCTTGAACCGCCCGGCACCGCCCGGCGGCGCCCGGCGGTGCCCGAAGGCGCCCGGCGAAGGCGCCCGGCGGCGCCCGGAGGTGCCCGGAGGTTTTCCCCGGGCCTTAGGTATCGGAAGTATATTGCGTTGACAGGCGGGTCATCTCATTTTGGTTCTGCACATATCTTTTCATAGACAAACGCGAAACTTTGAACCTTTGGTGCGCGACCGGCAGGAGTTGTCTGCGGCGCGGCGAACGACTTGAGTAAATTAGTTGCTACAACAAACTAATCAACCGGGATGTTTCTGCTCGGCGCCGCCGTTGATCCGCGGCTCCCGGCGATTTCCTTGCGGGACTAGTGGGCGGGAGCCGGCCAAGGCTTGGGGCGCCTCCGGCGGCCCCGTCGGCACGGGCCGCGGGCCCTCCGGCTGGGCTCGGGCCGGACCGGGAGACGGAGCGTGGCCAGGCCCCGGCACTGACCGGGTAACGAACCAGGATACGAACCCGGGCACGAGCCGGGACACGGACTAGACACCGACCCAGACACGGACCTAGATACCGACCCAGACACGGATCTAGACACCGACCGGGACACCGAGCAGCCGGACCGTTAGTTGCCGGAACAAAGAAACTGGTGCGGAGAGAAGCGGACTTGAACGAACCCAAAGACGCAGCCCCCCTGAACGCAGACGACGCCATCGCAGCGGACGGACGCCAAGCCGCAAACACCGTCCGGCCTCGCGCTCCCGGCCGTCGCCCGTACCAAACCGGGACGCCGGAGTACGTCAAGGCGCTCAACCGGCGCTTGATCCTGGATTTGACCCGCCGGTGGCAGCCGGTGAGCCGGGCGCGGCTTTCGGACTTGTCGGGCCTCAACAAGAGCACGGTCACCTCCATCGTGCGGGATCTGCTGGACGAAGGGCTCGTGCAGGAAGCGGGCACCGATCCGTCCACGGGCGGCCGGCCGGGCATCCAGCTCGTGCTCAATCCCCGCCGGTTTCAGGTGGTGGCCGTGGAGATCGGCGTCACCACTTCGCACTTGCTGTTGACGGACATCAACGGCGCCGCGTGGTTACGGGAGTCCATGCCGACGCCCGCCGCGCCGGCGGACATGATCGCGGCGGTGCGGGCCTTTGTCAGGCGGGCGGCCGCCGCCGCGGGGGGTCTGCAGGCCATCGTCCTCAGCGTACCCGGGCTGGTGGACGGCGAAGCCGGCACGCTCCTCATGGCTCCCAACCTGGGCTGGCGGGAGGTGCCCCTGGCCAAGGCCCTAGAGGACCTGGGCCCGCGGGTGCTGGTGGAAAACGAAGCCAAGCTGGCGGCGCTGGCGGAGATGTGGTACGGGCGGCTGCGGGACGAGGACAGCCCGGACTTTGGCTACGTGTCCGTCACCGAAGGTCTCGGCGTCGGGCTTGTGTTTCACGGCACGCTGTACCGCGGCGCAGGGGGCCATGCCGGGGAATACGGCCACACGACCCTAAACGACAACGGGCATTTGTGCGCGTGCGGAAACCGGGGCTGCTGGGAGACGTACGCCTCCGAGCGGGCGGCCGTCCAGGCGTACCAGGCGCTGGTGGGCGGCCCGGCGGTGCAGCCGGTTTCCTTTGAAACGCTGGTGTCCCGGGGGCTGGAGGGCGACCCGCTGGCCTGCCGGGTGCTGGAGGAAGTCGGCCGTTATCTCGGCATCGGCATCGCCAACCTGGTCAACGGGTTGAGCCTGCCCCACGTCATCGTCGGCGGGCGGGTGCGGCGGGCATGGCCCGTCCTTGCGCCCCGCCTCGAAAAGGAGCTTCAGCGCCGCACGCTGAGCCCCAACCGGGTGACGGTGATGCCGTCCGAGCTGGAGCAGGCGTCTCTGGCCGGCTGCATCGTGCTCGCGGTGCAGCCCGAGTTTGCCACGCAGGTGGTGGCGTGACCGCGCCGACGCAGCGTGAGCGGGCAGGTCGTGCCCCGACGGCGCGGGCGGCGCGAGGACGCTGGCGGCAAAGCCCGGAGCGTGCAGGCGGCAGCGGGCGGATGCCGGCGATAACGTGGCGGGGCAAGCGGCGGCGGGAGGACGCGGCCGCCGGGCGGACGACCCGCCCAGGGCCGGGAGACCTTGTCGAAAGGAGTGGAGCCTGTGGAGCTGGGAGTGGCGCTGGTCGGGTACAAGTTTATGGGCAAGGCCCACAGCCACGCGTACAAGGACGTCGGCATGTTCTTTGACCTGCCGGCCAAGCCCGTCATGCGGGTGCTGTGCGGGCGCAACGGGGCCGCGGTGGCCGAGGCCGCCCGGGCGTGGGGGTGGCAGGAGGCCGAAACCGACTTCCGGCGGGCCGTGAGCCGGGACGACGTGCACATCGTGGACATCTCTTCGCCGGGCGACACCCATAAGGAGGTGGCCCTGGCCGCGGCCGCGGCGGGCAAGCACATCATCTGCGAAAAGCCGCTGGCCAACACGCTGGCCGAGGCCGAGGAAATGGTCGAGGCCGTGGAGCGGGCCGGCGTCAAGAACATGGTGGCCTTCAACTACCGGCGGGGGCCCGCGGTGCAGC
>ERZ777003.729-NODE-729-length-60688-cov-44.684479_pt1 | contig 60688 bp, 60 predicted proteins | sample MGYA00374956_ERZ777003 | MGnify/ENA primary metagenome ERZ777003 (study PRJEB29302, sample SAMN06268252) | bioreactor metagenome | isolation source: Joint BioEnergy Institute, California, USA | place: USA:Joint BioEnergy Institute, California, USA | collected...
CTTGCGTGTGGGGGTCAGCGGAAGAATGCGTCGAATTTGACGGTGTTCTCCTCGATTGAGGTGACCTGGATCGTCAGGGGGCCCAGGGGGGTGCGGGAGCCGGTCTTCAGGGTGACGGTGGGGGTGCCTTCGACCTGGAGGCGGACGGTGTCGGGGCCGATTTCCCTGATGCGGACGTCGTAGTCGTTGACCTCGATGGTCTGGCCTGCGCCCTTGACGGTGACGTGGCAGGTGCCGTTGAAGCAGCTCTGGGTGTGGCTTTGGCAGGCGGTGAGGGGGAGGGCGGCGGCCAGGCAGAGGGCGGTGAGGGTGGGAGCGTTGCGTTTCATGAGGGGGAGGTTAGGGAGCGGGGTGTCCTGGGCGGTACGGGCAGGTGTCCTGTTTCGGGTGGGTGTTTGCGGTGGGGGTTTGCGTTAAGACCCTCTCGTCGAGGGGGCATGGTCGGTCGAATCGGCCCTTGCCGCTGTCTCGGCAGATGGCCGGTCCGGTGGGGCTGTGCATTCCCGCGTTGGGGCCGTCCGCTCGGGGCGTCGGCCGGAACTCGACCGTGATCGCCGGTTGATCGCTCCGGAGCGGTGCGACCTGGTTGGCTGCCGGGCTTGAGCCGGGTGTCGCTGTGATCGCCGGGTATGAGTGCTTCCGTTCCGGCGCCGTCTTCTGCCGGTTGCGTGAGCTTGGGTGCGGCGACCGGATTCACGTCGATGGTGGGGACGGCCGCCACGTTCGTTGTGCGGTGGCCGGCTCGCTGTCCCGAGATCGCCGTGTCCGGTGAGGTGGCCTGCCGCGCTGCGGGTGACCGGCTGGAGCTGCGCCTGATCACCTGCGGTGGCGCCTTCGGCCGGGTCCGCCGCGGCTGCCGTGACGGTGTGGTGGTCTTGGCGGTACCGGCGGGTGGCTGAGCCGGTCGGTCGCTTCGGTTTGCACAAACAGTGGAGGCCCCATAGAGTTAGGGCACGTCACCGCGGGGTGGAGCAGTTCGGTAGCTCGCTGGGCTCATAACCCAGAGGTCGCAGGTTCAAATCCTGCCCCCGCTACGAAGGTCGAAGGCCCGGTCGGTCGCAGATTCGTCTGTGAGCGGCCGGGTCTTTGCGTGTGTGCCTCCGCGGCCTCGGGCGGCCGTCTGCGGGGACGGGGCGTGGCCGGGGGGTCGGGGAAGGGCCGATAGCCTCGGGATATGCGTGCTTGGACGGCCGGTGGGCTGGACGTCGTCGGCGTGGTCGCGTTCGTGGCCATCGGGCGGGCCAGCCATGGTGAGTCGGGCGGAGTGGCCGAGCTTGCGGGAACGGCCTGGCCGTTCCTGGCGGCGCTGGCGATCGGCTGGGCGGTGCTGCGCGCCTGGCGGCGGCCGGCGGAGCCGGCGCCGATCGGGCTGGGCGTCTGGGGGATCACCTTGGCGGGGGGCATGGTGCTGCGGGCCCTGTCAGGGGGCGGTGTCGCGGTCAGTTTCGTGATCGTCGCCGGGATCTTCCTGGCTCTGGCGCTGATCGGCTGGCGGGCGGTGGTGCAACTGGCCGAACGGCACGGAGCCGCCGGGCGGCGGGAACACGGACGCGCCTGAGGGCTGAACTTTTTCGCCGTGCGGTCTTAAGAACCGGCGGTGGGGGCCTCGGCGGCGTTCTTCGTTCTTCCGGCTCGCCGCGTCGCCCTTGGAGCGTGAGGAGCCCGCCCCGGCCGACGGAGACGTGTGCCGGAGGAGGTCCGCTGAGCGTGTGCCGGCGTGCCGTTGATACCCCTGAGGCGGTGCGTGCGGTGGATCCGCGGGTCTTGGCGGGAGCGGGTGTCGCTCAGCAGGGCACATCGGCATGCGAACGCACGGGCGGGACGTGCCTCGTCCAGGGAGCGGGACAGGGGTGATGTGATGCACGCCACTCTTCCCGCGGAAGATCCGGGTGAGCGGGCCCGGGGAACTTGATCAATGGCGACAATGCGGGAAATTTTTTTGTCATTCCGCTCACAAAAAAGAAAGCGCTGGTGAGGCGGGAAGCGGCCGGCCGAACGCAAGGCGCGGCGGACACGGTGGAGAGTGCCTGCGCCGGGGCCTGTTGACGTGAATACTCACTCGCTGATGAAGTTACCCCCTAGTCACATGGGGGCGGGGAACGCCTGTGGCGGGCTTTTGCGAAAGGGATGGCCATGAGCTCAGCGCTGCGTGATTGGCTGGACAAGCCGCAGGTCGATCGCGGTATCCGACTGGCGGCCGACGACGGCGGGTGGGAGTACCGGGGCTATGGGGAGCTGGCTTCGGCGGCGCGGCGTACCGCGGCGGCGCTCATCGAGGCGGGCGTGCGGCCCGGGGACGTGGTGTGCGTGGTGCTGCCCACCGACTTCACGTGCGTGGAGACCTATTTCGGGGTGTGGGCGGCCGGGGCCACGGTCTGCCTGATCACGCCGCCGCTGTTCCAGGACGGCGACGACTATGTGGCCCATGTGGCGGCCATCCTGCGCCAGGCCCGGCCCAAGCTGACCATCTCCTCGGCCGGGCTGGCGGAGCTGGTGGGGCGGGCGATGCAGGCGGCCGGCCTGGAGGGCGAGCCGTGGCTGCCCCGTCAGGCCGCTGCGGAGGCGGACGTGCAGGAGGCGGGGGAGCTGGCGCTGCTGCAGTTCACCTCCGGCTCCAGCGGCGAGCCCCGCGGCGTCATGGTCACCTGGGACAACCTGGAGGCCAACTGCGAGCTGATCGCCCGCACCGCCGGTTTCCAGGACGGCCACGAGGTCGCCTCCTGGCTGCCGCTCTACCACGACATGGGGCTGATCGGCTGCTTCATCACCCCGATCTCCCGGCAGGGCGACCTGTGGCTGATGCGGCCGGACCAGTTCATCCGCGACCCGGCCCGCTGGATCCGCTGCTTCGCCACCGCCAAGCACACCGCCGCCCCGCCGTTCGCCTACGCCTACGTGGCCCGCCGCGTCAAGCCCGAGCAGCTGGAGGGGCTGGACCTGTCGGGCTGGGAGACGGCGCTGGTGGGGGCCGAGCCGATCGACCCGCACGGGCTGGAGGTCTTCGCCCAGTTGCTGGAGCCCTTCGGGTTCTCCCGCAAGGCCTTCAAGCCCGCCTACGGCATGGCCGAGACCACCTTGCTGGTGACCATGGACAACGCGCTGCGCGAGCCGCTGGCGGTGCACCCCGATCCGGAGTCGCTGGCCTTCGGGCAGCCGGTGCGGATCCTGGACCGCCACACCCTGGGCCCGGCCTCGGTGGGCGCCAAGTCCGGCTGGGTGGTCGGCACCGGGACGCCCGAGGAGGACGTGCCGGTCACCATCGTCGACGACGACGGCCGGGAGCTGCCCGAGGGGCACCTGGGGGAGATCGTGGTCGGCGGGGCCTCGGCCTGCCGGGGCTACTACGCCGGAGCCCAGGGCAAGTCGACCCGGTTCATCGACGGCAAGGTCTACACCGGCGACGCCGGGTTCTTCTACGACGGGCAGCTGTTCGTGCTGGGCCGGATGGGCGACAGCATCAAGGTCCGCGGGCGCAGCGTCTACGTGGAGGACCTGGAGGCCAAGATCGCCGAGCTCACCGGGCTGGGCAAGGGCCGGATCGTGCTGACCAGCGTGCCGGGCGCCGGCAGCAAGGGCGTGGCGCTGTTCGCCGAGACGAACGCGGCGGACTGGGAGGGCCGGGTCCGCGAGTTCCTGCGGCGCCGGCTCGGCGGGGACGTGACGGTGACGATCGTGATCGGCTCCGGGCTGATCCAGCGCACCTCCAGCGGCAAGCCGCGCCGCCGCTACATGTGGGAGCGCCTGCAGGCCGGACGGATGGAGGGCGCGCGGATCATCGGCTGATCCAGACGCCCGTCAGCGCCGCCCCCGGGACGGACCGTCCCGGGGGCGGTGTGCTTGGGGGAGAGGCCGAACTTTATCCAACTGTCATAAGTAAGGGCTTGCATACCCCTAGACGTCCGGATTGTGGCGCGATACAACGAAGTTACAGAAATTGCTCTTCTGTTCCTCACCAGGGGGAGCCATGCCCAAAGTCCTCGCGCCACCGCCTCCCGGCAGCGACCTCAAGCCGGTCCTCGGCGACCCGGGCCTCCCGCTCATCGGCAACACCCTCCAGACCATGCGCGACCCGTTCGGGATGGCGCGCAACCGGTACCTGCGGTTCGGCCCGGTCACCTGGGGATGGACGCTGGGACTGCGCACGGTGATGGTGCAGGGCCCCGAAGGCGCCGAGGCGATCCTGGTCAACAAGGACAAGGCGTTCGCCAACGGCCCCGCGTGGACCTACTACATCGGTCCCTTCTTCCGGCGCGGCATCATGCTGCTGGACTTCGAGGAGCACCTGCACCACCGGCGCATCATGCAGCAGGCCTTCACCAGGCCCAAGATGCGCAGCTACCTGGAGATCATGACTCCGGGCATCACGCGGGGCATCAAGGCCTGGCCCACCGGGGACGGCTTCCAGTTCTACAAGCGCATCAAGCAGCTCATGCTCGACCTGGCCATCGACGTCTTCGTGGGCGTCGACCTGGAGCAGGCCGAGATCGACCGGCTCAACGGCGCCTTCATCGACGCCGTCCGCGCCGGGACCGCCATCATCCGCACCTCCGTGCCCGGCCTGCGCTGGCACAAGGGGCTGCAGGCCCGCAAAGAGCTGGAGGCGTTCTTCTACCGGCACCTGCCCGCCAAGCGGCGCGACGGCGGGGACGACCTGTTCGCCGCGCTGTGCCAGGCCGAGACCGAGGACGGGCACCGCTTCACCGACGAGGACGTGGTCAACCACATGATCTTCGCGTTGATGGCGGCCCACGACACCTCCACCATCACCATGACCACCATGGCCTACTACCTGGCCAAGCACCCCGAGTGGCAGGAGCGGGTGCGCGAGGAGTCCCAGGCCCTGGGCAAGCCCACGCTGGACTTCGACGACATCGACAAGCTGGTCTCCCTGGACCTGGTGATGAAGGAGGCGCTGCGGCTGGTGCCGCCGGTGCCCGCGCTGCCCCGCCGGGCCGTCAAGGACACCTCCATCCTCGGCTACCACATCCCCAAGGGCACCACCGTGGTGGTGGCGGCGCTGACCAACCACCGCATGCCGGAGATCTGGAAGGACCCCGAGCGCTTCGACCCCGAGCGGTTCGCCGAGCACCGCCGCGAGGACAAGGTGCACCGCTACGCCTGGGCCCCCTTCGGCGGCGGCGCCCACAAGTGCATCGGCATGCACTTCGCCGGCGTCCAGATCAAGTCCGTGCTGCACCAGGTGCTGCTGAACTACCGCTGGAGCGTCCCCCGCGGCTATGAGTGGCCGCTGGACACCACCTCCCTGCCGTCCCCCAAGGACGGCCTCCCGGTCAGGCTGGAGCGCCTATGAGCAAGGTCATCGCCATCACCGGCGGCGCCCGCGGCATCGGCTACGCCACCGCCCGGACGCTGGTCGCCAAGGGCGCCAAGGTCGCCATCGGCGACATCGACGAGACCGCGGTCAAGGAGGCCGGGGAGCGGCTGGACATCCCGGCGCTGAAACTGGACGTCACCGACCGGGACTCCTTCACCGCCTTCCTGGAGGCGGTGGAGGACCGGCTCGGCAGGCTGGACGTGCTGGTCAACAACGCCGGCATCATGCCGATCGGCCCGGTCACCGGCGAAAGCGACGCCGACGCCCGCCGCTGCCTGGACGTCAACGTGCACGGCGTGATGCTCGGCACCAAGCTGGCGCTGGAGCGGATGCTGCCGCGCGCCGACGGCCACATCATCAACATCGCCTCGGTGGCCGGGGTGCTGCCCACCCCCGGGCTGGCCCTCTACAACGCCAGCAAGGCCGCGGTGGTGGCGTTCACCGAGGCCACCCGGCTGGAGGTGCGCGACCGCGGGATCAAGGTCGGCGCGGTGCTGCCCTCCTTCACCGACACCGAGCTGATCGCCGGCACCCGCAGCCCCCGCGGGCAGCGCAACTGCCGGCCGGAGGAGATCGCCGCCGCGGTGGCCCGCATGATCGCCAAGCCGGTGCCGCAGCTGGTGGTGCCGCGCAGGCTCACCGCCCAGCTGCGGCTGATGGGGCTCATCCCCGACCCGGTCAAGCGGGCCGTGGCCCGCTACTACGGGCTGGACACCCTCTTTTTGGATTTCGACCGCAACGCCCGCAAGGGCTACGACTCCCGGATCCGCGCCTGATGGAGGGGTTGCTGAGCCGCCGGGCCGAGGCCGAGCCGGACGCGCTGGATGTGCGGATCCTGGACGCGGCGCTGGCGGAGTTCGAAACCTATGGACTGCGCCGGGTCAGCGTGGAGGACGTCGCCCGGCGGGCCGGGGTGGCGCGCACCACCATCTACCGGCGGTTCAGCAACAAAGACCAGCTGTTGCAGGCGGTGATCCTGCGCGAGTGCCGGCGGTTCCTGTCGGAGATCTCCGCCGCCACCGAAGGGCTGTCGGCCCGGGACGCGCTGGTGGAGGGGTTCGTGGCCGGGCTGCGGGAGGCCCGGTCCAACCCCCTGCTGACCCGCGTCCTGCAAAGCGAGCCGGAGGTGTTCCTGCCTCAGCTCAGCATGAACGGCGGCGCGATCATGCTGGCCGCCCGCGACATCCTGGCCGAGCGGCTGGGCCGCGACCACCCCCAAGACGGTGAGGACCTGAACGCGGTCTGCGAGATCCTGCTGCGCGTGGCGATGTCGCTGCTGCTGGTCCCCGGCGGCGGCCTGGCGGTCTACGACGACGACAGCGCCCGCGCGCTGGCCCGCCGTCACCTGCTCCGCCTGCTGCCGCCGGCCATCGGCTGATGCGCATCGCGCCGGTCCGGGCGAATCCGGGGAATCTCCTCACCATTGGTGATCATTTCACTACCATTCGCCTCATTGATCTGCCTGTCGGGGGTTCGAAGCGGATGGGGGCGCTATGCGGCAGGTGGCGGCGGGGGCCGCGGCACTGGGGGCGGCGACGGCCCTGGCGGTACTGCACTGGGGGAACGCCCCGGCGCTGGCCGCGGCGGCCCCGGCAGTGGCCGTCCCCGCCTGGCTGTGGTCCCGCTCGGTGACCCGCCGCGACCGGGAACTGGCCGAGCTGCGCCGCGTCGCCGAGGCGGTGCAGCAGGCGCTGCTGCGGCCGGTGCCCAAGCGGCTGGGCGACCTGCGCACCGAGGTGCGCTACCTGGCCGCCGACGCCGCCGCCGAGGTCGGCGGCGACCTGTACGACGTGCTGTCCACCCCGTTCGGCACCCGGCTGATCATCGGTGATGTCAGCGGCAAGGGCCTGGAGGCGGTGAGCGGGGCGGCCGACGTGCTGGGCGCCTTCCGGGAGCTGGCGCGGCGCGAACCGTCGCTGGCCGCGGTGGCGATGCGGCTGGATGCGCTGGTGCGCGACCGTCTGGGCGGTGCGGAGGGCTTCGTGACCGCCCTGCTGGTCGGGCTGCCCAAGGGCGACCGGCCGGCCGAGATCGTGCACTGCGGGCATCCGCCCCCGCTGCTGCTGCGGGACGGCCGGGCCGCCTGCGTCGAGCCGGTGCTGCAGTTCCCGCCGCTGGGCCTGCTGGAGCTGGCCGGCGGCTGGTGCGCCGGCGAGCCGCTGCCGCTGCGGCCCGGCGACCGGCTGCTGCTGTACACCGACGGGGTGAGCGAGGCCCGCGACGGCGAGGGGATGTGCTACCCGCTGGCGCGGCGAGTGGAGGAACTGGCGCGCGGGCAAGAGGGCCACTGCCCCGGGCGGCTGTTGACCGCGCTGGAGCGGGACCTGCGGCGCCACACCGGGGGACGGCCGGCCGACGACGCGGCGCTGCTGCTGGTGCAGCTGGAGGCCGTCCCGCCCGTCCGCCCGCACGCGGACCTGGCCGTCCGGCGCGCCGGCTGAGGCGCGCCGGCGTCCCTCAGCTCCCCAGGCGCTTGCGGGCCTGGCCGCGCAGCCGGCGGCGCTGCGAGGGGTCGAGCATCAGGTAGGCCGCCACCGGCAGCGCGATGACGCCCAGCACGATGAGCGTCGCGATGAGCGGCCCCAGCAGCTTCAGCGCGATGAACGCCACGGCGACCCCGCCGATGACGATGACAGCCTTGTTGGCCAATGCCGACACCTCCCACAAGCCGGTACCGGGAGAACGACCGCGGCCCGCCGGTGGTTCCGGGCGCCGTCTTTTGCGGGTCCGTCCGGCTCAGGCGGGCGACGATGCGTCCCGGCCGCCCAGCATGTCCAGCACCCGGGCGTGCAGCAGGCCGTTGGTGCACACCACGCTGCCGCCGCCGGGGCCGGGCACCCCCGCCAGGTTGGTGAACACGCCGCCGGCCTCCTCCACGATGACCTGCAGCGCGGCCAGGTCCCACAGCGACACCTCCGGCTCGGCGGAGATGTCCACCACGCCCTCGGCGACCATCATGTGCGACCAGAAGTCCCCAAAGGCCCGGGTCCGCCACACCGCACGGGTCAGGTCCAGGAAGTTCTCCAGCCGGCCCTGCTCCTCCCAGCCGCTCAGACTGGAGAACGACAGCGAGGCGTCCGACAGCTCGGCCACCGACGACACCCGCATCCGGGTGGCCTGCGACAGGCTGCGGCCCGTCCAGGCGCCGCCGCCGCGGGCCGCCCACCAGCGGCGGTTCAGCGCCGGGGCCGACACCAGGCCGACCACGACCTCCTCGTTCTCCATCAGCGCGATCAGCGTGGCCCACACCGGCACGCCGCGCACGAAGTTCTTGGTGCCGTCGATGGGGTCGATCACCCAGCAGCGCTCTCCCTGCCCGGAGCGCCCGTACTCCTCGCCGAGCACCGCATCGCGCGGCCGGGCCCGTTTGAGCGTGCCGCGCACCTGTTCTTCGACCGAACGGTCGGCGTCGCTGACCGGCGTCAGGTCGGGCTTGGTGTCGATGCGCAGGTCCAGCGCCCGGAACCGCTTGGTGGTGATGTCATCGGCCGCGTCCGCCAGCACGTGCGCCAGCCGCAGGTCATCGGAGTAGTCCGCCACGAGGTGCCACGCTACCGCGATCACCCCCCGCCCCGACACACCCGCCGCGCCGCACGGGGGAACCGCTTTCCGCCGGGCCCGCCGTCCGGCCCGGATCTGAACCGCCCGCTGCGAGAGCAACCGGACGCTCTTGCCATCCCCTTCCAGAGCTGGTCTTCTCGGAAGCATGGCATCGCTTCAATGAGGAGGCGGCAGATGATGGAGGAAGCGCAGTACTTCGCGCCCGTGATCCAGGACGAGCACGGTGAGGTCACCGTGGAATTGGCCAAAAGCCACCCTGGTTTCGCGGACCCCGTCTATCGCAGCAGGCGCAACGCGATCGCGCGGCTGGCACTGGAGCACCGGAGCGGCGACCCCGTCCCGGTGGTCGAGTACACCGCCGAAGAGCACGAGGTCTGGCGCCTGGTCAGCCGGGAACTGCAGGCCAAGCACCGCCGCTATGCGGTGCGGGAGTTCCTGGAGGCCAAGGAGAGGCTGGCGTTGCCGCAGGACCGGATCCCGCAGCTGCAGGAGGTCTCCGACCGGCTCGGGGAGCTGACCGGGTTCGGCTATCTGCCGGCCGCCGGACTGGTGCCGCTGCGGGAGTTCTACGGCTCGCTGGCCGACTCCCTCTTCCACTCCACCCAGTACATCCGGCACCACTCCGCCCCGTTCTACACCCCGGAGCCGGATGTGATCCACGAGGTCATCGGGCACGGCAACACCCTGGCCTCCGACCGGTTCGCCGAGCTGTACCGGCTGGCCGGACGGGCGGCCCGCCGGGTGGAAAGTCAGGAGGCGCTGGAATTCGTCTCCAAGGTCTTCTGGTTCACCTTGGAGTTCGGGGTGATGACCGAAGGCGGCGAAGTGAAAGCCTACGGCGCCGGGATCCTGTCCTCCTACGGGGAGATCGAGGAGTTTCAGAAGATGAACATCCGGCCGCTGGACATCGCCGCCATGGGCACCACCGGCTACGACATCACCAAGTACCAGGACGTGCTGTTTTGCGCCGAGTCGCTGGACCACCTGGAAGATGTGGTCGGGACGTTCTGGGCGGACTGCGACGACGATTCGATCGCCGCGCTCGCGGCATCGGCGGGCTCTTAGCGGTACGGCCGGCCCGCCCCCAGCGGGGAGGTTCTGCAGGCACATCGATGCGGCACCGCCGTGCCCCTTTGCGCGGGCGCGGCGGGTCCCGCACGGGCCTTCGGGGGTGTCCCCTTTCGGGTATGGCCTGTGAACGCCGTGACCTCTACGATTACCGTCATTTGACGGGGTAATAGGGGAATAAGGGGAGTCACGGGACAGGCCGATGGCCGAAGTGCAGCATTTTTCTTTCGGGATTCTCACGCCGGTTCTGGCCTATCTGATGTCCTGCATCGGGTCGTTCCTGGGCCTGCTCTGCGCGGCCCGCGGCCGGGAGGGAACGGCCGGCAAGAGGGCGGCCTGGCTGGCGCTGGGCGCCGTCTCCATCGGCGGCACCGGCATCTGGGTGGTGCACTTCGTGGCCATGCTCGGCTTCCACGTGCCGGGCATGGAGATCCGCTATGACGTCCCCCTGACCCTGGCCGGCGCCCTGCTGGCGGTGGCCGTGGTGGGCGCCGGCCTGTTCATCGTGAGTTTCGGCCGCATGCGCCCGCCCGCGCTGGTGACCGGCGGGGTGACGGCCGGGCTCGGCGTGGCGGGCATGCACTACCTGGGCGTGCGGGCCATGCGCCTGCCCGGGCGCATCTCCTACGACGCCGCGTTCGTCGCGCTGTCGGTGGTGATCGCCATCGTGGCGGCGACCGCCGCCCTGTGGTTCGCCTCCCGGGTGGCGGGGACCTGGGCGACCATGGGCGCCGCGGCGGGCATGGGAGTGGCCGTCAGCGGCATGCACTACACCGGCATGGCCGCGGTCCGCGTCCACCCCGACCCCGCGCTGGGCCGGCCGAGCGGCGCCGCGGCGTTCGACTTCCTGCTGCCGCTGATCGTCGGCATCAGCGTCCTGGCCATGCTGCTGCTGTTGATCATTGGGCTGGCCGCCGGGGACGAGCCGGACCGGCCGATGCCCGCCCTGCCGGCGGGAGATCCCGCGCACGGGCCGGACCGGGCGGCCCGGGAACGCCCCGCGGACGGGCCCGAGACCGGCGGGAGGACGGAACGGAACGCAGGCCCGCCGCCGATCATCAAGCCGTCGCGGATCTCCGGCGAGCACCGGACGGCGGGCCGCTGGTTCGGCGGCACCGACTGACCCGGCTCTCCGGCCCGGGACGGGCGCAGGCCGTCCCTCGGGGAGGTTCAGTCCTCCGCGGAGCGCTCCCGGCTGGCCAGCAGCCGGCGCAGCGAGTCCAGCCGGGCCCGCTCGGCGTGCCCCTCGGCGACCCACTCGTCCAGGGCGCAGTGCTCCTGCAGGTGGTTGCAGTGCGGCGGGCAGTGCTCGACGCCCTCGGCCAGGTCGGGGAAGGCGGCCACCACGTCCTCGGGCTTGACGTGGGCCAGCCCGAAGCTGCGCACCCCCGGGGTGTCGATGATCCAGCCGCCCTCCGGCAGCTCGAAGGCGATCGCCGAGGAGGAGACGTGCCGGCCCCGGCCGGTCACCGCGTTGACCTCCCCGACCGCCCGCCCGGCGCCCGGCACCAGCGCGTTCACCAGCGTGGACTTGCCCACCCCGGAGTGCCCCACCAGCACGCTGAGCCGCCCGCGCAGCCGCTTTCGCAGCTCTCCCAGGTCGGCGCCCCGCTGCGTCACCACATACGGCACGCCCAGCGGCGCGTAGATCGCCAGCAGCTCCTCGGGACCGGCCAGGTCCGACTTGGTCAGGCACAGCAGCGGGTCCAGCCCGGCCTCATAGGCCGCCACCAGGCAGCGGTCGATCATCCGGGGCCGCGGCGGCGGGTCGGCCAGCGCGGTCACGATCACCATCTGGTCGGCGTTGGCCACGATGACCCGCTCGAACGGGTCGGCGTCGTCGGCGGTGCGGCGCAGCGCCGAACGGCGCGGCTGCACCCGCACGATCCGCGCCAGCGTGTCGGGGTCCCCGGAGACGTCCCCCACCAGCGCCACGTGGTCGCCCACCACCACGCTCTTGCGGCCCAGCTCCCGGGCGCGCATCGCGGTCACCGTCCGGTCCTCCACCAGGCACCGGTAGCGGCCCCGGTCGACCGCGGTCACGAAACCGGTGACCGCGTCCTCGTGGGCGGGACGGCGGCGGGTGCGCGGCCGGGAGCCACGGCGGCCCGGACGCACCCGGACATCGTCTTCGTCGAAATCTCTCAGACGGCGTGCCAGCGTCAACCCTCCAGCATGCCGGTCCACAGCTCGGTGAAGCCGGGCAGGGTCTTGCCCACCGTGGCGACGTTCTCCACCACGATGCCCTCGACCGCCAGGCCCAGCACGGCGGCGGCCATCACCATGCGGTGGTCGTCGTAGGTGCGCACCAGCCCGCCGTGCAGCGGACGCGGCCGGATCTCCAGCCCGTCCGGCAGCCGGCGGACGTCCCCGCCCAGCGCGTTGATCTCATCGGCCAGCGCCGCCAGCCGGTCGGTCTCATGGCCGCGCAGGTGCGCGATGCCGGTCAGCCGGGAGGGGGAGTCGGCCAGCGCGGCCAGCGCCGCGATCACCGGGGTCAGCTCGCCCACATCGCGCAGATCGGCCCGCAGCCCGCGCAGCGTCCCGTCCCCGTGCACGGTCAGCCCCTGCGGCCCCAGCGAGACCCGCCCGCCCATCTCGGCCAGCAGGTGCCGCAGCGCGTCGCCGGGCTGGGTGGTCTCGGCCGGCCAGCCCGGGACGGTCACCCGCCCGCCGGCGACCAGCGCCGCCCCCAGGAACTGCGCCGCGTTGGACAGGTCCGGCTCGATCACCTGCTCGCCGCCGCGCAGCGGCCCCGGGGCCACCCGCCACAGGTTCCGCCCGGTCTCCACCACCGCCCCGGCGTCCTGCAGCATCCGCACCGTCATCGCCAGGTGCGGGGCCGACGGCACCGGCGGTCCCTCGTGCCGCACCTCCACGCCCTTGGTGAAGCGGGGCGCGGCCAGCAGCAGCCCGGACACCAGCTGGGAGGAGGCGGAGGCGTCGATGGTGACCGACCCGCCGGCCAGCGAGCCACGGCCGTGCACCGTGAACGGCAGGCAGCCGCGGCCGCCGTCGTCGATCTCGGCGCCCAGGGCGCGCAGCGCGTCGATGATCGGCCGCATCGGCCGCTGCCGGGCCCGCGGGTCGCCGTCGATGGTGACTTGGCCGCGGGTCAGCGCCGCCACCGGCGGCAGGAAGCGCATCACCGTGCCCGCCAGGCCCACGTCCACGTGCACCGGCCCGGCCGGCCCGGCGTGGTCGCCCGGCGTCACCAGCCAGTCGTCGCCCTCGGCGTCCACCCGTACGCCCAGCTCGCGCAGGCCCTGGGCCATCAGCTCGGTGTCTCGGCTGTGCAGCGGGCGCACGATGCGGGTCGGCTCCTCGGCCAGCGCCGCCAAGATCAGCGCCCGGTTGGTCATCGACTTGGAGCCCGGCAGCACGACCGTCGCCGCCAGCGGGCCGCGGGCCGTGGGTGCGGGCCAGTTCGGGGTGGACATAACCGCAAGGTTAGCGACCGCCGTCACCGCCCTCGTCCCGGATGCGGCGCAGCGCCTCGGCGGGCCCCGACAGCCTCTCCAGCTCGGCCCGGCAGCGGGCGCAGCCGGCCAGGTGCTCCTCGAAGGCCCGCCGGTCGTCTTCTTCGAGCAGGCCGAGAACGTAGGCGCCCACGTCGGTGTGCTCCACCCGCCCGTCCATACCGGCCTCCTCGTCCCGCCACCGGTGATGAATCCCGCGCACGGCACGGCCCGGGTGCCGCGCGCGGCGGCCCCGGGCGATCACGATACGGCCGGCGGCCGCGCCCGGGCGGCAGGGCGCCGCGCCCTCAGCGCCGGACCCCGCCTGCGGCCCGGCGGCGCGCCTGGCGGACCTGCCGGGCGGCCTCGCGCCTGGCCTGCCGGAGCTCGGCCCGGGCCTGCCTGCGCACCGCCCGCGTCTGCCCGGCCGCCAGCGCGCGGGCCTGGCGCGTCTGCCGCCGCAGCTCCGCCAGGCGCCGCGTGCGCCGCGGCTCGGTGGCCATCGTGAGCAGCGCGCCCAGCAGCCCGCCCTTGAGGAGCAGCAGGGTGCGTTGCGTCTCGCGCCGCTCAGGGTCGTCTTCGGTCCAGTACTGGTGCTCGGTCAGCACCGTGGGCACCAGCGACAGCGCCAGTGCCAGCGCCGACAGCCGCTTGAGCTTCCCCAGTGCCAGCAGTGCGCCGGCGCCCGCCCCGATCGCGCCCTGCACCCGCACCAAGGTCTCGGGGTCCTTGGCGGGCAGCCACTCCAGCCGGTCGGCGACCGGCTTGAGGGAGGGGGCCATCTGCTCGGCGCGTGGACGCGGGTCGCGCAGTGCCTCCACCCCGGAGGCGATGAAATAGGCGGCCACAAGAGGCCGGGCCACGATCCTGATGGGCTGCATGTCCGCCTACATGCCCACCGCGGCGCGAATTTATCGCCTTTTGTTTATCGCCTTTTGTTTATCGCCTTTTGCGTCCGCGGCCGCCTGTCGGAGGGGAGGGGCAGTATGGAGGGCATGTGCGGTAGATACTCGCTCTCCAGAACACGGCGGGAACTGATCGAACAGTTCCACGTCCAGCTCGACGCCGCCGGCGACGCCGTCAGACCCGACTACAACATCGCGCCCACCAAGGAGGTGCTCGCGGTGCTGGCCAGGCCTCCGCAAGAGGAGACGCACGCCGCCGAGGCCTCCGTCCCGGCGGTGCGGCAGCTGCGGGCGCTGCGGTGGGGGCTGGTGCCCTCCTGGGCCAAGGACGTCAAGATCGGCAACCGGCTGATCAACGCCCGGGCCGAGACGGTGCACGAGAAACCGTCTTTCCGCAGGGCGTTCGCCAAGCGGCGCTGCCTGCTGCCGGCCGACGGGTTCTATGAGTGGTACACGATGGAACGCAACGGCGGGCGGCCGGCCAAGCAGCCGTTCTTCATCCGGCCCCGGGACGGCGCGGTGATGGCCATGGCCGGGCTGTACGAACTGTGGCGCTCCCCCGAGGACGACCAGTGGCTGTGGACCTGCACGATCATCACCACCCAGGCCTCCGACGACGTGGGCCGCATCCACGACCGGATGCCCATGGTGGTGCGGCCCGACGACTGGGACGCCTGGCTGGACCCCGCCCTGACCGACGTGGCGCGGGTGCGCGACCTGCTGACGCCGGCCATGAGCGGGACCATGGAGGCATACCCGGTCTCCAGGGCCGTCAACAACGTCAAAAACAATGGTCCAGAACTCTTGCAGCCCCTCACAGATGGGCATATTCCAGGTGAAAACTCCGGTTCCGGCACCTTGTTCTGAGGTCTCGTCCCGGTAAACAGCCGGGGACGGCCGCGGCGAGGCGCCACCGGACCCGACTACGGGGGCTGACCGATGGGAGTTCGGACCGCCGTGGACACCGCCGCCGCCCGCCGCCGGCTCGAGGTGATGCTCGCCGATCTGGATCGATCCATGGCCCTGCTGAGGGGCGAGCGCACCGCAGTGGCGGGTGCCCGCCTCGAGGTGCACCCGGCCGACGTGGGCGCTCACCTGTCGGACGCCGAGCAGGCCGACGCCGCGCTGGAGAGGCTGCGGCGGCAGCGCAACTCGGTGCTGGCGGCCCTGCAGCGCATCGCCGCCGGAACCTACGGCCGGTGCGTCACCTGCGGCAAGCCGATCGCCGCCGGCAGGCTGGAGGCCCGTCCCGACGCCGCCCGCTGCCTGACCTGCCAGGCCCGCTACGACCGGGCCCGCCGCTGAAAGCGGCCGGCCGCCTCACCGTTTGACCGCGCTGGCCAGCAGATGGATCCCCACGGACTCGTCGGTGACCAGGGAGGTCAGCTCGGTGCGCACCAGCCGGCCCAGCGCGTGCGCGTCCGCCGTCAGCACATGCTCGACGGTGGACGGCGACAGCACCGTGCGCGGCCGGATCCACTCGACTTCCAGCCCCGCCTCGCTCAGCAGCTCGCGCAGCTGCTCGGACCAAAAGCACCGGGTGATCGTGCCGTCCGGCCAGGGCACCAGCACCACCTCGGCGCGCGGCACGTCCGACAGGTGCGCCCAGAACTTCTGCTCGGCCAGGATCGCCATGCCGAGCATCAGCGAGTCCACGCTCAGCAGCGCCCGGCCGCCGGGGCGCAGCACCCGGGCGATCTCCGCGACGATCGCCTCGGTCACCAGATGCCGCGACAGCACCCGGTCTTCGGCGATCACCGCGTCCACCGAGGCGTCGGCCAGGAACCCCAGCGAGGAGACATCGGCGATCACCCGGTGCCGGCTGCCCGGGGGGATCCCGCTGCGGTGCCGCCCCCGCTGCTCCGTCTCACCCGCCGCGGGAGGAGGCACCATCGGTGCGTCGGCCCGGCCGGGCGGGTGTTCTGCGGGCGCGGGCAGCACCTCGATCACCGAATGGCCGGCCGCCGCGGCCCGCGTGGAGGTCAGGGTGCGTCCCCCGGAGATGTCCAGCACCCGCGACCGCTTCTTGGGCAGCCAACGCTGCAACTGGGCCGCGGCCACGGCCCAATAGAAGGTCCAGTACAGTCCCAGATCGTCGCCTTCACCCGAGGCGTTGCGCAGGCTGCTGATCGAGCGCTCGGGGGGCGTGGCCGGCAGCGGCAGCAAGGTTGCTCCTGTTCTCACCATGTACGTGACTTCTTCCCCCCGCAACGCCTGCCATCACCCTCCGTGTGTGTTGCCGATGGGTCACGATCGGTCGGCGAGCGGGTGCGGCGGAGCCCTCGGCGGGCCGGGTCGCCCCGCCGGGGGATCGCAGAGCTCTCCTCCGCCGGATGACCTGCCGGTTTCGCAGGTCACCGAGTCAGGGAATGGTAAGGCCCATCGGCGCGTTGCACACGCCTGTAGCCGTCCGTGACGCCGACGAAGCGGGGAATCCTCCCCGCGCGGGCGGGCCGGGAGGTTGGAGACCAAGTGGCGCCGACGCCCAGTGCAGTTGCCGAGCCCACAGGGGTCGCCCTCGTGGCGCGGCAGCGCGGACCGATATCTTCTGACAGGTGTGGCGGTGAAAGCGCCGCCGGCATCGAGGAGGTGGGTCAGGTCCCCAGTACGACGGAGAGCGTGGAGCAGCGGCAGGAACGCTTCCAGCGCGATGTGCTCCCGTTCTTGGACCAGCTGTACTCGGCCGCCCTGCGCATGACGCGCAATCCGGCCGACGCCGAAGACCTCGTCCAGGAGACCTTCGCCAAGGCGTTCGCGTCCTTCCACCAGTTCAAGGAGGGCACGAACCTCAAGGCGTGGCTGTACCGGATCCTGACCAACACTTTCATCAACAGCTACCGCAAAAGGCAGCGGCAGCCGCAGCAGTCGGCGACCGAGGAGATCGAGGACTGGCAGCTGGCCAGGGCCGAGTCGCACACCTCCAGCGGGCTGAAGTCGGCCGAGGCCGAGGCGCTGGAGCACCTGCCGGACTCCGACGTCAAGACCGCCCTTCAGGAACTGCCCGAAGAGTTCCGCATCGCGGTCTACCTCGCCGACGTGGAGGGCTTCGCGTACAAGGAGATCGCCGACATCATGGGCACGCCGATCGGTACCGTGATGTCACGGCTGCACCGTGGACGGCGACAGCTCCGATCCAGGCTGGAGGACTACGCCCGCGAGCGCGGCCTGACTCGGGCGGGGAACGGGTCATGATCGGCGGGCGGGCGCGCGGGGACGCGCCCGCCGGGCAGGTCTCCGGCACGACGAGGTGAGTGAGCGATGAGCTGCGGAAAACCCCATGAGACACCGTGCACCGAGGTGCTGGCCCGGGTCTACTCCTATCTGGACGGGGAGCTGGACGAGCACGGCTGCGCCCAGGTGCGCCGCCATCTCGATGAGTGCGGTCCCTGCCTGCGCGAGTACGGCCTCGAAGAGGCGGTCAAGAAACTGGTGAACAAGACCTGCGGGTGCGAGCCGGTACCCGCCGACCTGCGCGCCAAGGTCATGGAACGCATCGAGCGGCTGTGCGCCGAGGCCGGCCCGCAGCCCGTGGCCGAAACCGTCGACACCGATATCTGACCCGGCCTCCACCCGCTCTTGACCGGGGCGTTCATCCCGGCGGAGTGAGGCATGACCCGCCCGGCGGGCCCGCCGCACGGCCGGACGGCGGCGGGGATATCGTGCTCAGGTGCTCGTTCTCGTCACCGGCGCGGCCGGCTTCATCGGATCTCACCTGGTCGATCGGCTGCTGTCCGACGGCCATGAGGTGATCGGGGTGGACGACCTGTCCACCGGCCGCAACCTGCGCCCCGACATCGACTTCCACCGGATGGACGTGTGCGATCCGGCGCTGGTGGAACTGGCCGCCGCGCGTCGCCCGGAACTGATCTGCCACCTGGCCGCGCAGGTCAGCGTGCGCTCCAGCGTCCAGGACCCGCGGCAGGACGCCCGCGTCAATGTGCTCGGCACGGTGAACGTGCTGGAGGCCGCCCGCGCCGCCGGCTCCCGCAAGATCCTGTTCGCCTCCAGCTGCGCGGTGTACGGGGTGCCCGAGGAGCTGCCGGTGCCGTCGGATGCGCCGCTGCGGCCCGCCTCCCCTTACGCCGCCTCCAAGAAGGCCGGCGAAATCTACGTGCAGACCTATCGCGAGCTGCACGACCTGGACTTCACCATCCTCGTCCTCGCCAACGTCTACGGCCCGCGGCAGTCCCCGGAGGGGGAGGCCGGGGTGGTCTCGATCTTCACCGACGCCCTGCTGGCCGGCGCGCCCACCCGGGTGTACGGCGACGGCGGCAACACCCGCGACTATGTCTACGTCCAGGACGTGGTGGACGCCTTCGCCCTGGCGTGCGGGGAGCTGGGCAGCGGGATGCGGCTGAACGTCGGCACGGGGGAGCAGACCACCGACCTGGAGCTGCACTCGCTGGTCGCCGAGGCCGTCGGGGCCCCCGACGAGCCGGCTTTGGCCCCGCCCCGGCCGGGGGACCTGCGCGCCATGGCCATCGACCCGGCGCTCACCCACAAGGCCCTCGGCTGGTTCCCCCGCACCAAGCTGCGCGACGGGCTGGCCGCGACCGCCGAGTGGGCCCGGCAGCACCGGGCCGCCCGGCAAGGCGCGAGCGGTGCGAGTCGCCTGAGGTGACGATTTGTTCACGCTTCGCTCTCGATTCTCCGTCTCCCTGTGGGAGGAGGGGCTCGGCGGTTAGGCTGGGGGCCGTTGGCGGCGGGGAGCCTTGACGGCCCGCCGGATCGCGTTCCCGGCACGGTGGCCGGATGTCTGCGCCCGGCATTGCGGAGAATCGGCCGATCAGCGGCTGCCCCGCCCACCGTCGACTCCCGAGGGGGCGGCACATGCGGGGACTACCTCCCGCTGCCTGGGCGTACGTCAGCGTCGTCGTCGCACTCGCCGCGGCCGCCGTGGCCACGGCCTCGTTCGCCGAGCTCAACGTGCAGGTACTGGCCGTGCTGGTGGCGCTGTTTTTGATCTGCGACTCGGCGTCGGTCAAGCTCAACGTCGAAAGCGCGCGGGTCTCGCTCAGCTACGCGGCCAGCCTGGCCTCGGTGGTGCTGCTCGGGCCGGGCGGCGCCGCACTGGTGGGGGCCAGCGCCGTCGTCACCGGGCAGCGGTTCTTCGCACCGGTCAAGCGGCTGTTCAACGGCGCGCAGTTCGCCTTGAGCGGCTATGCGTCCGGGGTGGTGTTCCAAGCGCTCGGCGGAGGCGGCTTCCACCCCGGCCGGGCCCGGTGGGTCGAGCAGATCATCGGCCCGTTCCTGGGGGCGCTGGTCACCTTCGTCGCCGTCAACCTGCTGCTGATGGCCGGGATTTTGCTGCTCAGCCGCCAGGCCACCGTTCAAGAGCTGCGGCGCGAAAGCGGCGAGCTGGTCTTCGTCTGCCTCGGCTACGGCATGTTCGGCCTGCTGATCGCCGGGCTGTGGGACGCGCTCGGCCCGCTGTCGGCGGTGCTGGTGCTGCTGCCGCTGTTCGTGGCCCGCTGGGCGCTGGCCCAGACCCACGCCCAGCAGCAGGCGCACGCCGCCACGCTGGCCGCGCTGTGCCAGGCGGTGGAGACCAAGGACTACTACACCCGCGGGCACAGCGAACGGGTCTCCCGGGGCTCGGTGATGATCGCCAAGGAGATCGGCATGCGCCCCGACCGGGTGGAGGCCATCCGGTACGCCGGGATGCTGCACGATGTCGGCAAGCTGGGCGTGCCGACCAAGGTGCTGCAGAAGGCCGGCGCGCTCACCGAGGAGGAGTTCGCCGCCATTCAGCTGCACCCGATGCGCGGACTGGAGATCGTCCGGGAGATCGGCTTCCTGGACGAGGCACTGGCCGGGATCATGCACCACCACGAGAAGATGAACGGCCGCGGCTACCCGATGGGACTGGCCGGGGATGAGATCCCCGAGTTCGCCCGGGTGATCTCGGTGGCCGACGCGTTCGACTCGATGACCTCCACCCGCTCCTACCGGGCCGCCCGCACGGTGGAGGAGGCCGTCGAGGAGCTGCGCCGGGGCGCCGGCGACCACTTCGACCCGGTGATGGTGCAGGCGTTCCTGCGGGCGCTGGAGCGCGAGGGCTGGGATCCGCCCGGGCCGGTGGTGCTGCCCGAGGATGACGTGGTGGAGACCACCCAGCAAGATCACGACGATCCGAGCGTGCCGATCAAGATAGCCGGCTCATGAGCGTCTCCGCACAGACCGGCCCGGCCGCCCGGCCCGGCCGGCACCGGGCGGACGTCGGCCGGCCGGTGGTGATCGCCGTCGCCGCCGCGCTGGCGGTGGCCGCCGTCGCCAAGGTCACCGCCGACGGGCTGGTGCAGCCCGAGGTCGCGGTGATCTTCGGGGCGCTGGTGGCGCTGGGCGAGCTGTTCCGCATGGTGATCCCCGGCAACCGCGAGGTGGCGCCGATCGCCGCCGCCGGGGCGCTGGGCTACGCCATGCTGACCACGGTCGGCCCCGAACCGGCCGGGCACTCGGCGCTGCAGGCGATCGCGGTCACCGCGGTCGGGATGCTGGCGGGCTCGCTGCCGCACATCGCGGTGGGCCGCGCGCCCCGGCCGGACGCGATGGCCCGCCGCCTGCTGACCGTCGCCGTCGTGGCGGTGGCGTTCCGGCCGCTGGCCTCCCTCGAGCTGGGCTGGACGGCGCTGCTGTGCCTGATGACGGTGACGATCGTGGCGGCCTGCTTTCTGGAGGTGTGCGTGGCGGCGCTGATCCGGGCCGAGGCGGTGCGGGCCCGGTTCGGCATCGCGCTGCGCGATGAGATGGCCGCCAAGATGGCGCTGTGCGCGGCGATCGGGGCGACCGCCATGCTGATCGTGGTGGCCACCTCGGTGATGGGCCGGGCGGCGCTGCTGGTGTTCACCGCCCCGATCCTGGTCACCCAGTTCGCCTTCCGCCGCTATGCCGGAATCCGGGCCACCTACCTGCAGACGGTGCGGGCCCTGTCGCGCGTCACCGAGGTCGGCGGCTATGTCGAGGCCGGGCATTCGCGCCGGGTCTCGAAGCTGGCCGTGGCGATGGGCCGCGAGCTGGGGATGAGCGAAGGGGAGCTGCTGGAGCTGGAGTACGCGGCGCTGATGCACGACATCGGCCAGCTCTCCCTGGGCGACCCGATCCCCGGCGGCGCCACCGTGCTGGCCTCGCCCGACGAGCGGCGCCGCATCGCCGAACTGGGCGCCGAGGTGATCAAAGAGACCGGTGTGCTGGACCGGGTCGCCTACATCGTCCGCCGCCAGGCCGACCCCTATCGCAGCGACCCGGCGGGTGAGGCGTCGCCCGAGCCCCCGCCGCCGCTGGCCAGCCGGATCATCAAGGCCGCCAACGCCTACGACGACCTGGTCGGCGACTCCTCCGACCGGGACCGCGGCGCGGCGGTGCTGGACCGGCTGCGGGCGGAGTCCACGGCCGAGTACGACCCGACGGTGGTGGAGGCGCTGGCCCGGGTCGTCGAACGCCGCGCCCGGAGCTGAGCGCGGACGTCGTGGTGCGGAGACGTCCAAACCACGCGGTCCAGATTTGTCGCCGGCGCGACCGGTTCCCGCTCTCGCCGCGCACTATCGTCACCGAAGTCGGGATGCGGAAGGGGACAGCGATGTTCGAGTCCGTGCTTGTGGCCAACCGCGGCGAGATCGCCAGCCGCGTGATCCACACGGTGCGGGCGATGGGGCTCAAGGCCATTGCCGTGTACTCCGAAGCCGACGCCGACCTGCCGTTCGTGGCCGAGGCCGACGAGGCGATCCTGATCGGTCCCGCCCATCCCGCCGGCAGCTACCTGGACGCCGACCGGGTGCTGGAGGCCGCCCGGCGCACCAACGCCCAGGCCATCCACCCCGGCTATGGGTTCCTGGCCGAAAGCGCCGAGTTCGCCGAGCGGGTCACCGACCAGGGCCTGGTGTGGATCGGCCCGCCGCCGCTGGCCATCGCCCGGATGGGCGACAAGATCAACGCCCGCAACCTGATGATCGAGGCCGGCGTGCCGGTGGCGGCGGGGGTGTGGGAGCCGGTGCCGGACGCCGCCACCGCACTCGCCGAGGCCGAGCGGATCGGCTACCCGGTGATGGTCAAGGCCGCCGGCGGGGGCGGCGGCATCGGCATGGGCGCCGCCCGTGACGAGGCCGAGCTGGTCAAGGTCTACGCAAGCGCCCGCAGCAGCGCCGAGCGGTTCTTCCGCAACCCCGACATCCTGCTGGAACGCTATGTGGAACGGGCCCGGCACGTGGAGGTGCAGATCCTCGGCCTGGCCGACGGCACCGTGGTGGCGCTGGGGGAGCGGGACTGCTCCGTCCAGCGGCGCCACCAAAAGATCGTGGAAGAGACCCCCTCGCCCGGGGTGGATGCGGCGCTGCGGGCCCGGATGACGCAGGCCGCGGTGCGGGCCGGCGAGGCGGTCGGCTACCGGGGCGCCGGCACCGTGGAGTTCCTGCTCGACGTCGACAGCGGCGAGTTCGTGTTCTTGGAGATGAACACCCGGCTGCAGGTGGAGCACCCGATCACCGAGCTGGTCACCGGCATCGACCTGGTGGAGCAGCAGCTGCTGATCGCCGCCGGGGAGCAGGTGACGTTCACCTCCACCGAGGCGCGCGGGCACGCCGTGGAGTTCCGGGTCTGCGCCGAGGACCCGCTGCGCTTCCTGCCCTCTCCCGGCGACATCAAGATCTGGCAGGAGCCGGTCGGCGAGGGCATCCGCATCGACGCCGGATACGCCGAGGGCAACACCGTCACCCCGTTTTATGACTCGCTGCTGGCCAAGCTGTGCGTGCACGCCGCCGACCGGCCGAGCGCGCTGCGCCGGGCCGCGCAGGCGGTCGGGGCGTTCCAGATCGAAGGTCCCAAGACCAATCTGCCGTTCTTCATCGAGCTGCTCGGCGAGGAGGAGTTCGTCGCCGGGACGTACGACACCGGGCTGGTGGCGCGGATGCGCCGCTGAGCGGCCGCCGGCCCGCCGACGATCGCGAGGGGAACCGCGAGAGGAAACGCGAGGGGAAAGGAGCCCGGGGTGGCCGAGGTTCGCGCCGAGATAGTCGGTAACGTGTGGAAGGTGGTCGCCCGCGAGGGCGACCGGGTGGCAGACGGTGACACGCTGGTCATCCTGGAGTCCATGAAGATGGAGATCCCGGTGCTGACCGAGGACGAGGGCGTGGTCACCCACCTGAAGGTCAGCGAGGGCGACGTCGTCCGCGAGGGCGATCTGATCGCCGTCATCGAGTAGCCCGCCGGCAGGGAGGGGAAGGAGCGCCGTCCGGCCGTGGAGACGACCTACTGTGACCGCTGTGGAGGGCCGTCCACCGGCACCGACCCCGAGCACGAGCGCTGCCGGGCCGCGCGGGCGCTGGAGCCGCCGCGCTACTGCACCCGCTGCGCCCGCCGCATGGTCGTCAAGGTGACGCCCGGCGGCTGGACGGCCCATTGCGTCGAGCACGGCACCCTCACCTCGGCCTGAAAGCGGCCGCGGCGCTTCGGCCGGGGCCTTCTCAAGGCGCCCGGCCGAAGCAGCTCATGTCTTGACGGCTCCGGTGAACCGGGATTCAGTTGCATCACCAGCGTCCGAATCCGGTTCTAGCAGAGGCGGCCGTCATGCCCATCCCACGCTCGATCCTCAGCCGGACCGACTTTTCCGACTTCGAACTGTCCCTGATCGCCGGAGCCTGGCCGCAGGACATCACCGGCCACTACGTGATCTGCACCTCCGACCAGCGCACCCGCCCGCTGCACGCCTTCTTCGGCGACGGCGTGGTGATCCGCCTGGAGCTGCGGCCCGACGAGCGGGGGCGCTTCCCCTGGCGGGCGCGGGTCATCGACACCCCCTCGGTCCGGCTGCGGCGCAAGCGTCCCGACCTGTTCACCGCCGGGCCGGTCGGCACCAGCTCGCCGTGGGGATTCGTGAACGCCGCCAACACCGCGCCGCTGCCCTGGGGCGACCGGCTGCTGGCCACCTGGGACGCCGGCCGCCCGGTCGAGATCGACCCGCTCTCCCTGGAATTCGTGGCCGAAGTGGGGCACCGCGACGACTGGAAGCCGGCCATCGACCAGGCGGTGCTGCCGCTGATCTCCACCACCGCCCACCCGGTGATCGACCCCGAACGGGGCTGCCTGTGGAGCGTCAGCCGGGACGTCCTCACCGGCGAGGTCTCAGTGATCCGCTACGACGGGCACGGCAAACACGTGCAGCGCTGGGCGGTCGAGGACGCCGTGCTGCCGCAGGCCACCCACACCATCACCCAGACCCGCCACTGGCTGGTGCTGGCCGACACCGCCTACAAGGTGGACCCCGAGGAGGTCTTCGGCGCCGAGCGCACCGTCGCCAACAACCCCGACGGCCCGGTGCTGCTGATCCGCAAGGACGACCTGGTGCCCGGGCGCGCCGGCGTGCCCTGCCGCACCTTCCGCATCGCCCCCGAGGTCAACCACTTCTACGCCCGCTACGACGACACCGACGGCGTCCAGGTGATCATGGAGCACTCCCCGGGCCTGGACATCGGCATGTACCTGCGCGAAGACGACCTGGACGCCTTCGGCCGCCCCATCGACCCGGCGCTGCGCGGCATGTACTGCCACGGCATGTCCCCGGCGCTGACCACGCTGCTGCGCTTCGACCCCGAGACCGGGCGGGTGCACGAGCGGGCCCGCCTGTTCGACCCCGAGCGCTACTGGCAGGCCGAGCTGTCGGCGATCGACTGGAGCTTTGAGGGACAGACCAACCCCACCCGGCACCACCTCATCCACCTGGGCTTCCACCCGGAGGCCATCAACCAGCGGGCGCTGAAGAACTACGAGGGGCGGGTGAACCCCGAGCTGTTCCCCGCCGAGGAGACCCCGGCGGTGCTCAGCAGCCTCGACTGGCACACCCTCCGGCCGGTGGCCGAGTGGACCTTCGCGCTGGAGGACTACCCGACCTCCCCGGTGTTCGTGCCGCGCGGCCCGGGCGCGCCGGGCCGGACCCGCTATGCCGGGGCCGACCCGGGCGGCCACGACGGCTACCTGCTGGTCGCGGTGCACAACGACGACCGCTTCCGGATCGAGCTGTTCGACGCCGCCGACGTCTCGCGCGGCCCGATCGCCGTGCTGGCCGCACCGCAGGGCACCACCGTCCCCTTCCTGATCCACTCGGCGTGGATGCCGCAGGCGCGGCCCGCCGACCCGGGCATAGAGCGGCTGCGCTTCGCCGACGACCTGGACTCCCGGCTGGACCAGCTGGACCCGGAGCTGGCCGCACTGACCCGCCAGGTGGCCGAGGAGCTGGACGCCCGCCACCGCTGAGCGGCCGGGCCACCGTGGCGATCGGTACAAATCTCCCGCGCCGAAGCTGTGGGATTCGGCGAAGGCCCGGCTCGAGTGGCTCACGTTAGCCTGCGGGACGTGAGCGTTCTCATGGTGACCGGGACGTGTACCGGGGTCGGCAAGACGATCGTCACCGCCGCGCTGGCCACGGTGGCCCGGGCGCGCGGGGCGTCGGTGGCCGTGGTCAAGCCGGGCCAGACCGGGGTGGGACCCGATGAGCCCGGCGATCTGGACGTGGTGCGCCGCCTGGCCGGCGTGGAGGACCTGCACGAGTTCGCCCGTTTCCCCGACCCGCTGTCGCCGGCGGCGGCGGCCCGGCGGGCGGGGGTGCCCCCGCTGCGGCTGAGCGACGTCGCCGAGCGCATCGGCGAGCTGGCCGAAACGCGCCGCCTGGTGCTGGTGGAGGGCGCCGGCGGCCTGCTGGTCCGCTACGACGACGACGGCACCACCTTCGCCGACCTGGCCCGCTGGCTGCACGCCGCCATGGTCGTGGTCACCCGCCCCGACCTGGGCACCCTCAACCACACCGCGCTGACCCTGGAGGCCATGGCGCACCGCGGCGTGCAGCTGGCCGGGGTGGTGATCGGCCAGTGGCCGCGGGAGCCGGATCTGGCCATGCGCAGCAACATCACCGACCTGGAGACCATCTCCGCCCGCCCGCTGGCCGGTGTGCTGCCGGAGGCGGCCGGGCGGCTCGACCCGGCCGAGTTCCTGCTGGCCGCGCGTGCGGGGCTGGCCCCGGCGCTGGGCGGCACTTTCGATGCTGCTACGTTCCGTAACGCCTTTGCGCTCGACATGAAGGAGAAGCCGTGACCGACATTCTCGAGGTGGCCCGCCGCCAGGTGTTGGAGGAAGGCAAGGGCCTGGACGCCGAGCAGGTGCTGCAGTGCCTGACGTTGCCCGACGACCGGCTGGAGGACCTGCTGGCGCTGGCCCACCAGGTGCGCATGCGCTGGTGCGGCCCCGAGGTGGAGGTCGAGGGCATCGTGTCGCTGAAGACCGGGGGGTGCCCGGAGGACTGCCACTTTTGCTCCCAGTCCGGCCGTTTCGACTCCCCGGTGCGCTCGGTGTGGCTGAACATCCCCGAACTGGTGGAGGCCGCCAAGGAGACCGCCAAGACCGGCGCCACCGAGTTCTGCATCGTGGCGGCGGTGCGCGGCCCTGATGAGCGGCTGATGGCGCAGGTCCGCGAGGGCGTCAAGGCCATCCAGGAGGCGGTGGAGATCAACGTCTCCTGCTCGCTGGGCATGCTCACCCGGCAGCAGGCCGAAGAGCTGGTGGCGATGGGCGTGCACCGCTACAACCACAACCTGGAGACCGCCCGCTCGCACTTTCCCAACGTGGTGACCACCCACACCTGGGAGGAGCGCTGGGAGACCTGCAAGCTGGTCAAGGAAGTGGGCATGGAGCTGTGCTGCGGCGGCATCATCGGCATGGGCGAGACCGTCGAGCAGCGCGCCGAGTTCGCCGCCCAGCTCGCCGAACTGGAGCCCGATGAGGTCCCGCTGAACTTCCTGGCCCCCCGCCCCGGCACCCCCTTCGAGCACTACGGCCTGGTGGAGGGCGGTGAGGCGCTCAAGACCATCGGCGCGTTCCGGCTGGCGCTGCCGCGCACCCTGCTGCGCTATGCGGGCGGGCGCGAGATCACCCTGGGCGACCTGGGCACCCGCTCCGGCATGCTCGGCGGCATCAACGCCATCATCGTCGGCAACTACCTGACGACCCTGGGCCGCCCCGCCGAGCAGGACCTGGAGCTGCTCAGCGAGCTGCAGATGCCCATCAAGGCGCTCTCTCAGACGATCTGACGGCGCGGCCTGGTTCCGGGGCGGCGCGTCAGCGGTTCCTGCGCAGGCGGGTGATGAACTTGTAGCGGTCGCCCCGGTACAGGGACTGGGCCCACTCGACGGGCTCGCCGTGGGTGTCGAAGGCGTGCCGGGACAGCAGCAGCATCGGCAGTCCCACGTCCACCCCGAGCAATTGGGCGTCGTGCGGGGTGGCCAGGACGGTCTCGATGGTCTCCTCGGCCTCGGCCAGGTGCACGTCGTAGGCGGTGCTGAGCGTCTCATACAGCGAGCGGTGCCGCGGCAGCTCGCGGCGCAGCCCGGGGAAGCGGCGGGCCGGCAGGTGGGAGGTGTCGATCGACATCGGCTCCCCGTCGGCCAGCCGCAGCCGGTGCAGCCGCAGCACCCGCCCGCCCGGCCGGATCCCCAGCAGCCGGGCCAGCCGCTCGTCGGCGCTGACGTACCCGATCTCCAGGATCTTGGTCTCCGGGTTCAGGCCGTGGTGGCGCATGTCCTCGGTGTAGCTGGTCAGCTGCAGCTCCTGGGCCACCTTCGGCTTGGCCACGAAGGTCCCCTTGCCCTGGATGCGCTGCAGCCGCCCCTCCACCACCAGCTCCGCCAGCGCCTGCCGCACCGTGGTGCGGGAGGTCTCATAGCGCTCGGCCAGCGTCCGCTCCGGCGGCAGCGGGCTGCCGGGCGGCAGCGACTGCGTCAGCTCAACCAACAGCTCTTTGAGCTTGTAGTACTTGGGGATGCGGGGTGCGCCGGCGGACGGCCCAAGCCCGCTGATGGGGACCCGCTCAATGCTCATGCGCCTCGCTCCGCTCGCAGGGCGGCACACAACGGGCCGCACACCGTCACGCGTCTCCTGGGATTCACCGTTGGTTGGCCCTGATGTTACGCGGGAAGCTTATGGGCCGATTTCCGCCCTAACCTTCAGCAACGCCTCCTCCAGCACTGTGAGATCGGCCTCGGTGAGGCTGGCCCGGGCGGTCAGCCGCAGGCACGCGCGGCCCTGCGGCACCGAGGGGGGACGGAAACAGCCCACCCGCGCGCCGTGCTCGGCGCAGATGTCCCGGGCCCGCACCGCGGCGTGCGGGTCGCCCAGCACCACTGGTACCACGGCGGCGGCCGGGCCCTGCGGCCCGCAGGTTTCAAAACCCAGCCCCGAGGCCAGCTCGTGCAGCCGCCGGGCACGCTCCCGCGCCCGCTGCGGCAGCCGCGGTTCGGCCTCCAGCACGTCCAGGGCGGCCAGCGCGGCGCCCACGCCGGCCGGGGCCAGGGCGGTGTCGAAGATGAACGAGCGGCCGGCGTCCACCAGCGTCTGGATCACCTCGGGCGCCCCCAGCACCGCGCCGCCCTGCGAGCCCAGCGACTTCGACAGCGTCACCGTCAGCACCACATCGGGCTGCCCGGCCAGCCCGGCCTCATGCGCCGCGCCCCGCCCGCCCGGGCCGACGACGCCGAGCGCATGCGCCTCGTCGATCACCAGCAGCGCTCCGTGCCGCCGCGTCACCCGGTGCAGCTCGCCCAGCGGCGCCAGGTCGCCGTCCACGGAGAACACCGCGTCGGTGACCACCAGCGCATGCGGCTCGTCCCGGTCGGCCAGCGCCCGCTCCACCGCCGCCACGTCCCGGTGCGGGACGACCGCCACCCGCGAGCGCGACAACCGGCAGGCGTCCACGATCGAGGCGTGGTTGACCTGGTCGGACACCACCAGCACGCCCGGACCCGACAAGGCGGCGATCGCCCCCAGATTGGCCAGGTAGCCGGAGGAGAACACCAGCCCCGCCGGGGCGCCGACGAAGGCCGCCAGCCGCCGGTCCAGCTCCGCGTGCAACTGTGTGGTGCCGGTGACCAGCCGGGATCCGGTGGAACCGGTGCCCCAGCGGCGGACGGCGCAGATCGCCCCCTCGATCAGCCGGGGGTCGCGCGACAGCCCCAGGTAGTCGTTGGAGGCCAGGTCGATGAGCCCGTCATGGTCGCTGGTGCGCGGCTGCAGACTGCGCTGCAGCCCGGCCGCCTCCCGCCGTTCCATCGCCTCGCGCAGCCGTGCCAGCGGATCCCCCACCTGTGCTTCCCTCCTCTGCAAGGCCGTATGGCCCATTACACCGTCCGGCCCGCTTGCGATGGCGACCGGGTTCGCTCCCGCTCCCACCTGGCCTGGAATGATGGTCGGGTGCCCACGATGTCTGATCTAGTGCGGACCCGGACAGATCTGGACGCCGCCGATTTGGAATGGCTGCACGCGCTGGTCTCGGACTGGCAGCTGCTGGCGGATCTGTCGTTCGCCGATCTGGTGCTGTGGCTTCCTGAGCGCGGCGCGGTCCCCCGCGCCCAGGTCCCCGGCTGGGTGTGCGTGGCGCAGATGCGGCCCACCACCGGCCCGACCGCCTACCCGCAGGACCTGGTCGGCAAGGTGGTGCGCACCGGCAGGCGCGGGTTGATCGACGTGGCCTGGCGGGAGGAGCGGATCGTCCGGGAGGGCGACCCGGAGTGGGGCAGCGGCATCCCGGTGCGCGAGGAGTCCATCCCGGTGCGCCGGGGCGGCAAGATCCTCGGGGTGATCCAGCGCAGCACCAACCTCAGCTCCGCCCGCACCCCCAGCCGGCTGGAGCTGACCTACCTGCAAAGCGCCAGCGACCTCGCCCAGATGATCGCCGAGGGGCGTTTCCCCATCCCCAACCAGGAGCCCAATCTGGTGCGCTCCCCGCGGGTGGGGGACGGGCTGCTGCGGCTGGACAAGGCGGGCCGGGTCACCTACGCCAGCCCCAACGCCCAGTCGGCCTACCGCCGGCTGGGGATGGCGGCGGACCTGGTGGGCGAGCCGCTGGGGGAGCTGACGCAGCGGCTGGTGGACACCGGCGAGCCGATGGAGGAGTCGCTGGTGCGGGTGCTGGGCGGCACCGTGGCCCGCGAGGTGGAGGTGGAGGCCAACGGGTCGGTGGTGCAGCTGCGCACCATCCCGCTGGTGGTCTCCGGCTCCCGCATCGGCGCCATCGTGCTGCTGCGCGACGTCACCGAGCTGCGCTGGCGCGACCGGGAGCTGATGACCAAGGACGCCACCATCCGGGAGATCCACCACCGGGTCAAGAACAACCTGCAGACCGTGGCCGCCCTGCTGCGGCTGCAGGCCCGCCGGCTGCAGGTCCCCGAGGCCCGGGCCGCGCTGGAGGAGGCGGTCCGCCGGGTGGGCTCCATCGCGATCGTCCACGAGACCCTCTCGCTCACCCCCGACGAGATGATCGACTTCGACGAGATCGCCGATCGCGTCATCACCATGGCCGGCGAGGTCTCCGCGCCCGAGACCCAGGTCGTCCCCAAGCGCATCGGGTCGTTCGGGGTGCTGCCCGCCCAGATCGCCACCCCGCTGGCGATGGTCCTCACCGAGCTGCTGCAAAACGCCCTGGAACACGGCCTTCCCGACCGTCAGGGGGAGCTGGAGGTGCTGGCGGCCCGGCGGGAGGGCGCGCAGCCGAGGCTGGAGGTGGTCGTCTCCGACAACGGCGTCGGCATGCCCGCCGATTTCGATCCCGAGCGCACCACCAGCCTCGGCCTGCAGATCGTCCGGACCCTGGTGGTCGGGGAACTGGGCGGGCGGCTGGAGTTCAAAGCCCGCCCCGGCGGGGGGACCGAGGTCTTCGTCGGCATCCCGCTGACCTCCGTCAAGCGCCCCACCGGGACGGGCTGAGACTGCCTGCCGCTACGATCGGACCGAACGGCCCGGCACGTGAACCGAAGGGCTCACCGGAACGTCGAAACGAGCGACGGCCGGCGTGGGCCGCGGCCGGCCGCCAGAAGCATTCCCGGCGGAGGGAGACCGCAGGACGCCACTTCGAGGAGCTGTCTGGATTCAAGGGACCACATCTGCACGGCAAAACCTCCCGGAGGCCGCCTGTCCGCTGGAACCGCTCCGCTGAAACTTGGCCGTTCCATGGGAATCGATGTGGAATTCAGGCCCGGATTTCAGGTCTTCGAGGAGGGACCTTGGGAAAGTGCTGCAGACCGCTTGCGGGCCGTCGCGGCGTGGTGGTCAGTACGCGCGGCCGAGGGCGCGGGCACGGGCCTTGCGGCGCTTGATGGCGCGGCGCTCGTCTTCGCTCATGCCGCCCCATACGCCGGCGTCCTGATTGGACTCCAAAGCCCAGTGCAAACAGGCGTCGATGACCTCGCAACGGCGGCAGACCTGCTTGGCCTCTTCGATCTGCAGCAGGGCCGGGCCGGTGTTCCCGATGGGGAAGAACAGCTCGGGGTCCACGTCACGGCAGGCGGCGAGGTGGCGCCAGTCCATGCGTTCAACTCCTTCGTCAGGGTGGAGGGGTGGCTCCACTTGTGAACTGCTTCACATGTCACGGGCGACCCGGACCCTGGTCGGGTCCCGGGGAGGTCTGTCTGTGGCGCTTTCGATCATGAGGCCGCTGAGCTGGCCTGATGTCGACTGGCGCACTTTGAGCGTGTCAGGGCGCCATCGTGGCACGCAAGACCTTTGAGAAACGTTTCTCAAAGTATGGGCTGTCATATGTGTCACATCGGCGGGTCAAACGTGTGACTTTCGCGTTAACAATACCCGCCCGAGCGAAGTCAGATTACGACGCGTATCGCCTTGGGCACGGAGCGGAATGTGATCTGCCGGCGTTCTCCCAGGTAGTCGCCGTCCAGCTGAAAGGCCATGGGCCGCTGAGCACGCACCGTGATCTCCTCGGCATCGTGCACGTTCACCACATGCCGGCCCATCACCGGACGGCCGCCCGGCCGCAACATCCCCGCCACCGCCGACAGCACCGGAAGCACCTGCAAAGAACGCATCCCGAACAGATCCAGCCCGCCGGCGAAGTGCGCGCGCGGACTCGGATTCACCGGATAGCCGCGGATATAAGTCCACGGAGCGGTATTGGCGATGAAGGAAAGGAACACCCCGTCGATCGGCGGGCGTCCCGGCCGTTCCACGGTGAGCGCCGGATGACGGCGGTCGGTGCGGAAGAACTGCCGAAGCGCCATCCCCACATACAGGGCCGGACTGGCGTTGCCACCCGCCCGGCGCCGCCGCTCCACCGCCCGGATCACCTCGGCGTCCAGTCCCAGCCCCGCGCAGAAGGTGAAGTAGCGGTCGTCGGCCAGCCCCAGCCCGATCGAGCGGTACCGCCCGGCGCGCAGCGCGTCCAGCACCCGCCGGGTCGCGCCCACCGGGTCGCCCGGCAGCCCCAGCGCCCGGGCGAACACGTTGGTGCTGCCGATCGGCACCACCGCCAGCGCGGGCAGCTCGGCGGACGGGCCGTGCGCCAGCAGCCCGTTGACCGTCTCGTTGACCGTCCCGTCGCCGCCGAGCGCCATGACCACGTCGAACTTCTCCTCGGCGGCCCGGCGGGCCAGCTCGGCGGCATGGCCGCGGTGCGCGGTCTCCACCAGCTCCGGATCCACAGCGCCGGAGAACGTCCGCACCAGGAGGTCACGGATCCGCTGCGAGGTGGCGGTGGCCTTGGGATTGGCGATCAGCAGGGCGCGCACGGCGCCAGGTTACCCACGGTAGGGCCGGCCGCCGCAGCAGGGTGAGCGGGAGGATCCGCCCGGCCGGCGGGGGTGATTCCCGCAGTGGCGGCCAAGGCGAGTAGGGTTCGGTTCTGTGTCCGGACGCCGACCTTTCACCGTGACCGCGGCCGCCGCCCTCGAGGGAGCCGAAGGCGTGGCCGCGCTCGGCTTCGGTGCGTTCGTGGCCTGGGAGACCCTGGTCGGTGAGCCGATGGACGTGGTGACCGCCTGGGCCGTGACCGGGATGGCGCTGCTGGGCGGGTGCTGCATGCTGGCGGTCGCCCGCGGGCTGCTGGCCGCCGAGCGCTGGAGCCGCTCCCCGCTGGTGCTGACCCAATTGTTCGCGCTCCCGGTGTCCTGGTCGCTGCTGCAGAGCGAGCAGTACCGCTACGGGGTGCCGCTGATGGCCGCGGCGGTGCTCGCCCTGGTGCTGGTGCTCAGCGGCCCCAGCACCCGCTTCCTGCTGGCGGAGGAGGAGGAGCCGGAGGACAGCGCCGAGGCCGGGCAGGGCCGTCCCCGATCCTGACCGGCCGGCTCGCCGCCGCGATCGTCCGAACGCCGATGAGCCGGGAGGGCGTCACGGTCCCTCCCGGCTCACCGGCGTCGATTCAGGCCGGGTCCTTGCGGCCGGCGGTGTGCTGTGCTCACTCCTCGGCGGTCAGCCCCTCGCGCAGCTGGGCCAGGGTGCGGGCCAGCAGCCGCGACACGTGCATCTGGGAGATGCCCAGCTCGTTGGCGATCTGCGACTGGGTCATGTTGCCGAAGAACCGCAGCAGCAGGATCCGTTTCTCGCGAGCCGGGAGCTTCTCCAGCAGCGGCTTGAGCGACTCGCGGTACTCCACGCCCTCCAGCGAGTCGTCCACCATCCCCAGCGAGTCGGCCACTGCGGGGGCGTCCTCGTCCCCGGAGTCGGGCGCATCCAGCGAGACGGTGGAGTAGGCGTTGGCGGACTCCAGGCCCTCCAGCACCTCCTCCTCGCTCATCTGCAGATGCTCGGCCAGCTCGCTGACGGTGGGCGCGCGGCCCTCCCGCTGCGCCAGGTCACTGATCGCCTTGGTCAGCGACAGCTTCAGCTCCTGCAGCCGGCGGGGCACCCGCACCGCCCAGCCCTTGTCGCGGAAGTGCCGCTTGATCTCCCCCACGATGGTGGGGGTGGCGTAGGTGGAGAACTCCACCCCGCGGTCCAGGTCGAACCGGTCGATCGACTTGATCAGACCGATGGTGGCCACCTGGATCAGGTCGTCCAGCCACTCGCCGCGGTTGCGGAACCGGCGGGCCAGGTACTCCACCAACGGCAGGTGCAGCTCCACCAGCTCGTCGCGGACCCGCTGGCGCTCCGGGTCGCCCTCGGGCAGCTGGTGCAGCCGCTCGAACAGCACCCGCGCCCGGGCGCGGTCGGGTACTCCGCCGGTGTCCGGCCGCTCGTCGGCGGGACCCGGCACACTGCCCTCCGGCAGCGTGATCTTCTCGGTCATCGCGCCACCTCGCCCGGCGGTCGCCGCAGCGGTCGCTCCGCCGTCATCACCGGGCCGGTGCCGACCCGGCCGCAGCCCTCGGCGGACGGGCTGCAGGCAAGCTCATGAAGGTTCACTGTGCCCCCGCCGCTCCACGTCGCTTGCGCAGCGTCACGGTCACCCGGTCATCGGCGCCCACCGCGGAGTCCACATCGCCGGCCAGCGAGGACAGCACCGTCCAGGCGAAGGTGTCGCGGCTGGGCAGTGCGCCGTCCACGGTCAGCACGGACACCGCGATGCGCATGGCGTCCCCGCTCAGCTCGAACTGGCATTCCAGATCGGTGCCGGGCACGGCCTGGGCGAGCAGCATCGCGCACGCCTCGTCCACCGCGATGCGCAGGTCCTCGATCTCATCGAGGGTGAAGTCCAGCCGGGCGGCCAAACCGGCGGTGGCGGTGCGCAGCACGGACAGATACGCGCTGTCGGCGGGCAGCTTGACGGTCACCACGTCACGGACCGCCGATTTGGTGTCGGCCGGCGTCTTTGCTGGCATGGCAGTGGTTTCCTCGGTCACATTTCTCCCTTGGCTGGGCACGCCTCCTTCGAAACTACCGCCTGTCTCGCGTGCCGTGACGCTTCGCCGCGCGTGGGTTTCTCACTTGCCGGCGCATCGCGCCGGCGGTCGGTGCCGGAGATCTTCGCACCCCGCGGGAAACCGCCCATAGCCGGACGCGCGCCATCGGCCCTGCTCAGCGGCGGCCGAGTTCCCGCAGCGCCTCGCCGGTCAGCCGGTAGACCGTCCACTCGTCCTGCGGGAGCGCGCCCAAGGACTTGTAAAAACCGATGGCCGGCTCGTTCCAGTCCAGCACCGACCACTCCACGCGCCGGTAGCCGCGTTCGACGGCGATGCGCGCCAGCTCGGTCAGCAGCGCCTTGCCGTACCCGTGCCCCCGGGCCTGCGGCCGCACGTACAGGTCCTCCAGGTAGATCCCGTGCGTGCCCTTCCAGGTGGAGAAGTTCTCAAACCACAGGGCGAACCCGACGACCTCGCCCTCATGCTCGGCCACGTGCGCGAAGACCTTCGGGTGCGGCCCGAACAGGGCGCGCTGCAGGTCTTCTTCGGTGGCCTCCACCTCCTCGAGCGCCTTTTCGTAGTCGGCCAGCTCGCGGATCAGACGCAGGATCGTCGGGACATCTTGGGGAACAGCAGGTCGAATCACAGGCAGAGGCTACCGCCGCCGCCCACTGCGCCGGACCCTCAGGCGCGGCCGGAGGCCGGGCGGGCGGCCTCGATGCGGGCCCGCACCAGCCGCGGGTGGAAGTAGCTGATCCCGACGCGCTCGTCGCCGGTGACACAGAAGATCTGGTAGCCGTTGCGGCCGTCCTCGTCGGGGCGGGCGAACTCCAGCGGGTCGAACACGCCCAGATCGGTCATCTTCGCGAACCACTTCATCAGGGCGAACTCGTTGGGGAAGGACTCCCGCGTATGCCCGCGCCTGCCGAGGGAGTAACGCACCTCGTAGGTGCAGCCCTCGGGGGGATAGTTCATATCTTCCCCTCCCCCCAGCAGATGGTGCACTGCCGTCCTGTCGCCGTGCTGGTGCCGGTGCCCCGGCATCCCGGGCACCTGCGCGTCGCCGGCTTGGAATGCTTCCCCACGATATAGCCCCCTGTCACATGAGGACCGACCGGCCTCCCGTCCCTCTCTGGTCGGTCCACCGACAGCGTAGGGGGCGCCCCGCAGGGGGTGTGCAGGACGGGGGAATCGGGCGAAAGCCGGGGACGCGAGGGATGATCCGATCGAGGGCCGCCGGGACGGCGAAGGCCCGCCCGGCGCGCCGGGCGGGCCTTGCCGAGGCATCGGCCTTGGGCCGGGTCAGGACTGCTTGGTCTCCCAGAAGATCTTGTCGATCTCGGCGATCTTGGCCAGCAGCTCCTCGGCCACCTTCACATCCACGCTCTGCTTGGTGCCGGCCGCCCCGGCGAGCTTGGTCGCCTCGTTGAACAGCTGGTGGAGCTGCGGGTACTTCTCAAAGTGGTGCGGCTTGAAGTAGTCGGTCCACAGCACCCACAGGTGCTCCTTGACCAGGTTGGAGCGCTGCTCCTTGATGATCAGCGCCCGGGTGCGGAAGACCGGGTCCTCGTTGGCGTGGTACTTCTCGATGATGGCCTTGACCGACTCGGCCTCGATGCGCGCCTGCGCCGGGTCGTAGACGCCGCACGGCAGGTCGCAGTGCGCAAAGACCGTGGTCTTCGGACGCAGTAGCTTTGCCAGCACCTGCATCGTCCCTTCTCGGTAGCGGATCATGCTCAGGTCACCGACATTACCCCGATGGCCTGGCGTTCGCGCGAGTAGGGGCACGGGTATCCGGAAGGGAGCCGCCGGTGTGGCAGACGGTGGAGGTGTCCGGGGAGTCGATGCTGCCCGCGCTCCGGCCGGGGGACTGGCTGCTGGTGCGGCGCCGGGGCCGTCCCGTCGCGGCCGGGGACGTGGTGGTGGCCCGGCATCCGCGGCGGGCGGGGCTGCTGATCGTCAAGCGGGCCGTACGCCGCACCGCGGAGGGCTGGTGGCTGGAGAGCGACAACCAGCGCGCCGCGGGCCGGCAGGACAGCTGGGACTTCGGCGCCGTCCCCGAGGAGCTGATCGAGGGACGGGTGGTGGCGCGTTATTGGCCGCCGTCGCGCATCACGCTGCTGCGCCGGGGGAGGGGCGGCTGACGCCGGCTTTTCCGGCGCCAAGGCTCACCGGGGGGACTCGCCGTCGGGGCCGGGTGGCGCGTGGGCGGGCCGCGGGTCGTCGGAGCGTGCGGCGCAGTGCTCGCTGCAGTAGCGGCGGGAGCGGTCGGCGGTGGTGTCGAAGAAGACGTTGTCGCAGCCGGCGGCCCGGCAGGTGCCCAGCCGGTCCAGGCCATGGTCGCTGATCTTGACGGCCAGCCCCATGGCGGCGCCGGCGGCGTACCGGTCGGGCACCGAGCCGCCCTCGGTGAGGTGCAGGTGCCAGCGCTGGCCGTCGTGGCCGGACAGCTGGGGCTGGATCGGGTGCTGGATCAGCAGCGTGTTCAGCCGTTCGACGGCCTCCTCCTCATCGCCCCGGGCGGCGGCGGCGAAGATCGCGCGCAGTGACTCGCGCAGCTGGCGCATGGCGTCCAGATCACGGTGGGTGACCCGGCCGCTGAGATGGGGCCTGATCTTCAGCAGCCGTTGCAGGGAGTCCAGGTCGCGCAACGAGTCCTCGGCGGGGGCGGAGCTGTTGACCAGCTCGATCGCCAGGTCTGCGTAAGAAGCGAAGTCCACCGGCACTCCTTATGTGCCGACCCCGGTCCGTCGGCGGCGGTCCGTCGCCGGTATCGAGTATCACATGCGCTGTGCGGGATGGCACCGCGAGAAGGCCGGGAATATGAAATATTGTGCGGTATGCACGCAAAATATTTCCATAATCGTCCGTGCATATACGGGTGTTGTTAAAAATTGACAACCCGCCGTGTGGAGCGATCCAAGCCGTTCCTGGCCGGTGCTCTGCGCCGCCCCCGCGGCTGCGCACCCGGAGCTTTCCCGATGCGCGGCGGGCCGGACGGCCCGGTGAAGGCCGTCCGGCCCGCTGGTGCGCGGCCCTGTCGGGCCGCCCGAAAAGACCGGCTTTTCAGATCCGGTTGACGCCCTCCTTGCGGGCCTGCTCGGCCACCGCCGCGGTGACGGCCGGGGCCACCCGCTCATCGAACGGGCTGGGGATCACATAATCCGGGCTCAGGTCATCGCCCACCACGTTCGCCAGCGCCTCGGCGGCGGCCAGCTTCATCCCCTCGGTGATGCTGTGGGCGCGCACGTCCAGCGCGCCGCGGAAGATGCCGGGGAAGGCCAGCACGTTGTTGATCTGGTTGGGGAAGTCGCTGCGGCCGGTGGCGACCACCTTGGCGTGCCGCCGCGCCACATCCGGGTGGACCTCCGGAGTGGGGTTGGACAACGCGAACACGATCGCGTTGTCGGACATGGTGGCGATGCTCTCTTCGCGGACGGTGCTGCCCGACAGCCCGATGAACACGTCGGCGCCGCGCAGCGCGTCCTCGGTGGAGCCCTTGAGGCCGAGCTTGTTGGTGTCGCGGGCCAGCGCCTGCTTGACCGGGTTGAGCCCGTCGCGGCCCTCGTAGATCAGGCCCTTGCTGTCGGAGACGGCGATGTCGCCGATGCCGGCGTTCAGCAGGATCCGGCTGACCGCCACCCCGGAGGCGCCCGCACCGGCCACCACCGCGCGCAGCTCCGACAGCGGCTTGCCGATCAGGCGGGCCGCGTTGCGCAGCGCGGCCAGCGCCACGATGGCGGTGCCGTGCTGGTCGTCGTGGAACACCGGGATGTCCAGCGCCTCGCGCAGCCGGTCTTCGATCTCAAAGCACCGCGGTGCGCTGATGTCCTCCAGGTTGATGCCACCGAAGCTGGGCGCGAGCCGGATCACGGTCTCGACGATCTCGTCGGTGTCGGTGGTGTTCAGCGCGATGGGCACCGAGTCGACGCCGGCGAACTGCTTGAACAGCAGCGCCTTGCCCTCCATGACCGGCATGGAGGCGGCGGGGCCGATGTCGCCGAGCCCCAGCACCGCGGTGCCGTCGGTGACCACGGCCACCACTTTGGAGGTCCAGGTGTACTCGTAGGCCAGTTCCGGATTGTCGGCGATGGCGGTGCACACGCGCGCCACGCCGGGCGTGTAGGCCAGGGACAGATCGTCCTTGTTGCGCACCGGGACAGTGGAGCGGACCTCCAGCTTGCCACCCTTGTGCAGGACGAACGCCGGATCGTTGTCGTAATCGAAGCTTGAATCGGACTCAGCAGCCACAGCGACCCCTGTCATGACGAAACGGCTCTCGATGGAGCGTGTGGGCGATGCCACCCCTGCAGTGCGGTCTAGGTGGCCGTTTCCGGGTGGTCATCTCTTGACGTACGGGGGTCACCCGCTGTCCGATTGTGCCACACGCCTTCCAGGCGACCGTCGGGCGGGTGGAGTGGTCTGTGCCACGATGCCCGTTCTCTGTCTGTTCCCTCCATGAGGGCAGGGTGTGCCCCGTTTTGGGTTACCCGTCACTCCCAACGGCGTACGCTACCGGTACTTGGAGCGGTCCATCCAGGATGTTCCCAGGTAGGAGGGCTGGGCGACCTGTTGTGCGATCGTTTCTTGACCTTAATAGAGACCACCGGTGGTCTAGGACAAGATGTCCTGCAATGCCTTCGATCGGCGAAGGTGCTACGAACTAGTTGAAGGGGGACCTGTGAACACTGGTTCTCTGCGCCGCCGCGCCGTAGCGGCGGGTGCTCTCCTGCTGACGGGTGCCCTGGTCCTGTCCGCCTGTGGCGACGACGGCGGGGAATCCGGGGCCGGTTCCGACACCACCGTAACCCAGGACGCCGCGCTGGCGGCCATGGTCCCCGATGCCATCAAGAGCGACGGCAAGATCAAGGTCGGCACCGACGCCTCCTACCCGCCGAACGAGTCGATCGACCCGTCCACCCAGGAGATCGTCGGCTGGGATGTGGAGCTGTTCAAGGCCGTGGCGGCCAAACTCGGCCTGAAGGCCGAGTTCGAGAACGCCGGTTTCGACACCATCATCCCGGGCGTCCAGTCGGGCAAGTACGAGATCGGCGTGTCGTCCTTCACAGATGACAAGGAACGCGAGAAAGCCGTCGACTTCGTCACCTACTACTCGGCGGGCACCGCCTGGGCCGCCCCCAGGGGCAACCCCAAGAACGTCAACCCCGACGACGCCTGCGGCCTGACCATCGGCGTGCAGCAGGGCACCGTTCAGGTGAAGGACCTGGAGGAGCGCAGCAAGAAGTGCACCGAGGCCGGCAAGCCGGCCATCAAGACCGTGGTGCGCAAGCAGCAGACCGAGGTCAACAACGACCTGGTGGCGGGCAAGATCGACGCCATGGCGGCCGACTCCCCGGTGGTGGGCGGCGCGGTCAAGACCACCGGCAAGCTGGAGATCATCGGTCAGGTCTACGACACCGCACCCTACGGCTACGCGATCAACAAGAACGCCGGGCAGTTCAAGGAGGCCGTCCTGGGGGCGATCAAGGCGCTGATCGCCGACGGCACCTACATGAAGATCCTCAAGGAACACGGCGTGGAGTCCGGCGCCATCACCGAGCCGGTGATCAACGGAGCCCAGAGCTGACTTCATGACCGTCAACGGAGACGTGGAGAAGGGACGGCCCGAGGCGATCCGGGCCGTCCCCGTCCGGCATCCCGGGCGCTGGGCCGGGGCCGCGGTGGTGCTGGTCCTGGCCGCGATGTTCGTGCACTTCCTGCTCTACAACCCGGCCTTCAACTGGAGCGAGCAGTGGAAGTACCTGTTCTCTGAGCCGGTCCTCAAAGGCGTCCGCAACACCATCTGGCTGACGGTCGCGGCGATGGCCGGCGGGATCGCGCTCGGCGTCGTGCTGGCGCTGATGCGGATGTCGCCCAACCCCCTGCTGAAGGGGGCGGCCTTCGTCTACCTGTGGTTCTTCCGCGGCACTCCGCTCTACACCCAGCTGCTGATCTGGGGCGCCATCGGGGCGCTCATCCCCACCATCGGCATCGGCATCCCCTTCGGCCCGGAGCTCCACACCTGGCAGACCCAGAAGCTGATCAACGTGGCGCTGGCCGCGGCGCTGGGGCTGATCCTCAACGAGGCCGCCTACATGGCCGAGATCGTCCGGGCCGGCATCCTGTCGGTGGACCCCGGCCAGCAGGAGGCGGCCAGCGCCCTGGGCATGTCCCGGATGCAGACCATGCGCCGCATCGTGCTGCCGCAGGCCATGCGGGTGATCGTGCCGCCCACCGGCAACGAGACCATCTCGATGCTCAAGAACACCTCGCTGGTGGCGGCGGTGCCGTACGCGGAGCTGACCTTCACCGCGCAGACCATCTACGCCAGCACCTACCAGATCATCCCGATGCTGATCATGGCGTGCCTGTGGTACCTGTTCCTGTCCACGCTGCTGATGATCGGCCAGTACTACCTGGAACGGCACTTCAGCCGGGGCGTGGGGAACTCCGGCCGCGGCAGGGGCGGGCTGCGCGCGCTGCGCGGAGGAGGTGGCCAGTGACCGTTGACAAGACGACCGTCACAGACTCGAAGGCCGAGCGTCCCCCGATGGTCAAGGCCGAGCAGGTGCACAAGAGCTTCGGCCACCTGGAGGTGCTCAAGGGCATCGACCTGGAGGTCCAGCCCGGCGAGGTCATGTGCATGATCGGCCCGTCCGGCTCGGGCAAGTCCACCTTCCTGCGGTGCATCAACCACCTGGAGAAGATCGACGCCGGGCGGCTGTGGGTGGACGGCCATCTGGTCGGCTACCGGGAGAAAGGCGGCAAGCTCTATGAGCTGCGCGACCGCGAGGTGGCCGCGCAGCGCCGCGACATCGGCATGGTCTTCCAGCGGTTCAACCTCTTCCCCCACATGACGGCGCTGGAGAACGTCATGGAGGCGCCGGTCCGGGTGAAGAAGGAGCCCAAGGACGCCGTCCGCGAGCGGGCGCGGGCGCTGCTGGAGCGGGTGGGGCTGGCCGACAAGATGCACAGCTACCCCGCCCAGCTGTCCGGCGGCCAGCAGCAGCGGGTGGCCATCGCCCGCGCGCTGGCCATGCAGCCCAAGCTGATGCTGTTCGACGAGCCCACCTCCGCGCTCGACCCCGAGCTGGTCGGCGAGGTGCTGGAGGTGATGAAGCGGCTGGCCCTGGACGGCATGACGATGATCGTGGTCACCCACGAGATCGGGTTCGCCCGCGAGGTCGGCGACTCGCTGGTCTTCATGGACGGCGGCGTGGTGGTCGAGTCGGGGCCGCCGCGCGAGGTGCTGGCCAACCCGCAACATCCGCGGACCCGGGACTTTCTGTCCAAGGTCCTGTGAGGCCGGGCACGGCAGCCCGCGCCCCCGGTCGGGCGGCGCGGGCCGCCGGCGTCTAAGGTGGGCGCCATGTTCGCTGTCTACGCTGCACGTTTCGACGCCGACAACCCGCTGAACGGCCTGGAGCTGGGGGAGCGCCCCGAACCCGAGGCGCCCGAGGGCTGGACGACCGTCACCGTCAAGGCCGCCTCCCTCAACCACCACGACCTGTGGACGCTGCGCGGCGTCGGCATCCGCCAGGAGCAGCTGCCGATGATCCTCGGCTGTGATGCGGCCGGGGTGGACGCCGACGGCAACGAGGTCATCGTGCACTCGGTGATCGGCGACCCGGACGCCGGCGGCGGCGATGAGACCCTCGACCCGCGCCGCTCCCTGCTGTCGGAGCGCCACCAGGGCACCTTCGCCGAGCAGGTGATCGTGCCGCGCCGCAACCTGGTGCCCAAGCCCAAGGAGCTGTCGTTCGAGGAGGCGGCCTGCCTGCCCACCGCCTGGCTGACCGCCTACCGGATGCTGTTCGACAAGGCCGAGCTGCAGCCCGGCGCGACCGTGCTGGTGCAGGGCGCCGGCGGCGGGGTGGCCACCGCCCTGATCGCGCTCGGCGCGGCCGCCGGCTACCGGGTGTGGGCCACCAGCCGCAGCGAGGCCAAGCGCAAGCGGGCGCTGGAGCTGGGCGCCGAGGCGGTCTTCGAGCCCGGGGCGCGCCTGCCGGAGCGGGTGGACGCGGTGATGGAGACCGTCGGCCAGGCCACCTGGTCGCACTCGCTGAAGTCGCTGCGTCCCGGCGGCCGCATCGTGGTCAGCGGCGCCACCACCGGCCAGCTGCCCCCCGCCGAGCTCAACCGGGTGTTCTTCCTGCAGCTGTCGGTGGTCGGCTCCACCATGGGCACCCGCGACCAGCTGGTCCGCCTGTCCCGCTTCCTGGTCACCAGCGGCCTCCGCCCGCCGATCGACCGCACCCTGCCGCTGGCGCGGGCCCGCGAGGGCTTTGCCGTCATGGCCGAAGGCGACCTCTTCGGAAAGATCGTCTTCACGCCCTGACGGCGGGCTCCCTAGCGGATCGCACCGCTGTGGGTACGCTGAGTGCGTATGACTCCCATGATGACCGGGAGCCGATCGTGAGGAAGGAGTCACCCGGCGTGAGCGTCGCCGCCGGGCTTTCGATGGCCGCTTCCGGACGTGCCGGCGGCGCGCCGTCCCACGGGGTCGCCGCCGAGGTGCACAGCGCGTGCCTGCTCCCGGACACCCCCTACCGGCTGTGGGAGCGCGGTGAACTCCACGAGGTGCTCGCCCTTCCTCACGACGGCACCAGGGTCGAGGTCATCGATGGGGAGATCTACGTATCACCGGCTCCGGTCATGCCGCACAACCGGATCATCGACAAGATCGCTGAGGCGTTCTGGGCCGCGCGGGCCGCTGATCCGGAGTGCGTGTGGGAGTGCACGCAGGGCACGGGCCTGCGTGTGCCGGAGCGGGAGACGGGCTGCGTGCCCGACCTCATCGTGGCCGAATCCGAGATCCTCAACGCCGCCTGGGAGGCAGGGGCCCCTTATCTCACGCCCGACCAGGTGGAGATGACCGTCGAGGTCACCTCCAAATCGAACGCGGCGGCCGATCGCCAGCCGACGAGCCTGCGCCCCAACACCAAGTGGCAGCTTTACGCACGCCTGGGGATCCCCTGCTATCTGCTCGTCGACCGTGATCCCCGGGCCGCTCAGGTCACCTTGTACTCGGCGCCGGACCGGGCCGCCGGGGCCTACCTGCAGCACCGGGTATGGAACTTCGGCGAGACCGTCAAGCTGCCGGAGCCGTTCGGGATCGAGATCCCCACCGAGCTGTGGCGGCCCTGGAAGGACTAGCGGTCGAGGATCTCGGTGCGGATCCGGGCGGCGGTCTCCTCCAGCAGTGACTGGACCGCCGCCAGGTCCGCCTCGGTCAGGCCGGAGCGCCTGGCGCTCTTGCGGACGTTGTCGGCGAACTTGCGCAGCGCGCGCTCCAGTTTGATGCGGTTGGCCTCCTCGGCGGTGCCGGTGGCGGTGCACCAGGCCTCGTCCCAGCTCTGCCGCCACTCCTCCATCAGGGCCTGGCTCTGCTCGCGCCAGTGCCCCTTGTGCCGCCGCCACTCCTCCTTGTGCCGCTCCCTGACCTCCCGCCAGGTCTCCTTGGAGGCGGTACGGCCCTGCTTGCGCATCTCGCGGGCGGCCTGGGTCAGCTCCTCGCGCAGCGAGCGGACGGTCTGGCGGACGTCCTGCTGCAGCTCGCGGGCGAACTGCTGGGCCGAGGCGGCGATCTCCTCCTCCAGGTCGGCCAGCTCGTCCATGCGGCGCTCCAGCTCGGCACGGCCGGCGTCGGTGAGCGAGTAGACCTTCTTGCCCTTGATCACCTCGTGGGTGACCAGGCCGTCGGCCTCCAGCCGGGCCAGGCGCGGGTAGATGGTGCCGGGGGAGGGGGAGTAGACCCCCAAGAAGCGGTCCTGCAGCAGCCGGATCACCTCATAGCCGTGCCGCGGGCTCTCCTCCAGCAGCTTGAGCAGGTACAGGCGCAGCCGGCCGTGGCCGAAGACGGGGCTCACTTGTCCTCCACTCCCGTGCCGGCCTTGGCCGGATCATCGGGCTTGCTGAGCAGCGTGATGCCGCCGGAGATCGTGTTGACGACCAGCTGCCCGGCTCCGTCGCCGAGCGTGCCGCTGACGTTCGTGGCCACCGGGCGGTCGTACCGTTGCAGACCGGGGAACGAGGTGTCGATCCGGCCGGCCGCCGAGCCGAGCTGGACCTTCGCCGAGGTCGATTCCGGCAGCCGCAGCGCCACCTCCCCGGAGACGGTGCTGACGGTCATGGCGCACCCGTTGACCGGCGCCACGTCCGCGGCGATGCGGCCGGAGACGGTGCGGGCGCCCAGGCTCTCCAGCGAGCCTCCGGCCAGGGTGAGGTCGCCGGAGACGGAGGTGAAGTTCACCGCGCCGTCCACCCCTTGCGCCTCGATCCGCCCGGAGACGGTGTTGGCGTCGATCTGTCCCTTCACCCCGTCCAGCGTGACGTCGCCCGTCGCGCTCTTGATGGCGGCGCGGGCCGACAGGCCGGTGATGACCGCGTCGGCGGAGACCAGGTTGAGCTGGACGGGGCACTCGCGGGGGACGGTCACCGTGACGGTGGCGCGGGCCCGCTGGTTGCGCAGCCAGCCGAGCATGCCCTCCAGGATCCGCTCGTGGGCGATGGTCAGCATGCCCGCCTCGTGGCTGACCAGCAACGGCGGCCCGTGGACCTCACTGACCAGCACGGACGGCGCCTCGTCGGAGGCCAGCACGTTGATGTTGCCGGCGATCATGGTGGCCTTCAGGGCGACCACGCCGTCGAACTCCAGCGTCGCCGTGCTGTCGATCGTCCAACGCGACATCGCATGCCGCCTTTCGTGCCCGTGCCTTGGGGATGACGCGACCGGACTGTGCCGAGTAACACGATATGTCGCGTCCTGGCAAAGTCAAGACATGTCGCTTTTCGGCGAGTCACCGGCGCGGAAGCGGCCCGTGACGGTTTCAGTCCTCATCGTCCAGCCGGGCCAGCCAGGTGGCCAGCCGATCGATCGGCGTTTCGAACTCGGGGTTCAAATCCACGAACTCGCGCAGCCGCTCGGCCACCCAGTCCAAGGTGACCTCCTCCGAACCGCGCCGCTGCGACAGTTCCTCGATTCCACGGTCGGTGAAGTACATGTACCGATCCTTTCAGCGAACCGTTTTCCCCGCGGAAACCGCGCCCGGTTCGGCACGGTGACATGGGCGAGGGCCCCGGAAGACGCTTCCGGGGCCCTCCAAGGGAAACCGTGTGGACGGCTCGGCGTGCTCAGTCCGGGAAGACCTGCTGCAGCAGGGCCTCCTGCTCGATGGCGTGCATCTTGGCCGAGCCCACCGCCGGCGAGGAGCTGGCCGGGCGGGAGATCCGGTGCAGCGGCCGGCCCTCCAGCAGCGGCCCCAGGGTGAGCGCCAGGTACGGCCAGGCGCCCTGGTTGGCCGGCTCGTCCTGCACCACCACCAGCTGCGCGTCGGCGGGGTACTTGGCCAGCTCGGCCTTCAGCTCCGCCACCGGCAGCGGGTACAGCCGCTCCAGCCGGATCACCGCGGTGTCGGTGACGCCCTTCTTGGCCCGCCGCTCCACCACCTCGTAGTAGATCTTGCCGGTGGTGATCAGCACCCGCTTGACGCCGGACGGCTCGATCGCGCCCTGCTCGCCGATGACCGGCTGGAAGGCGCCGGAGGTGAACTGCGCGACCGGCGAGGCCGCCCCCTTGTGCCGCAGCAGCGACTTGGGGGTGAACACGATCAGCGGCTTGCGGCGCTGGGAGAGCACCTGCCAGCGCAGCAGGTGGAAGTAGTTGGCCGCGGTGGTCGGGTAGACCACCGTCACGTTGTCCTGGGCGCACAGCTGCAGGAACCGCTCGATGCGGGCCGAGGAGTGGTCCGGGCCCTGGCCCTCGTAGCCGTGCGGCAGCAGCAGCACCACCGAGGAGCGCTGGCCCCACTTCTGCTCGCCCGACACCACGAACTCGTCGATGATCGACTGGGCGCCGTTGGCGAAGTCGCCGAACTGCGCCTCCCAGCACACCAGCGCGTCCGGGCGGGTCAGCGAGTAGCCGTACTCAAAGCCCATCGCGGCGAACTCGCTCAGCAGCGAGTCGTGCACGTAGAACTTCGACACGCCCTTGTCGAACCGCTTGAGCGGGGTGTGCTCCTCGCCGGTCTTGCGGTCCACCAGCACCGCGTGCCGCTGGCCGAAGGTGCCGCGCCGGGAGTCCTGGCCGACCAGCCGCACCGGGTGCCCGTCGATCAGCAGCGAGCCGAACGCCAGCAGCTCGGCGGTGGCCCAGTCCACCGAGTCGTCGGAGATCGCCTGGGCGCGGCGCTGCAGGATCGGCTGCAGCCGCGGGTGCACGGTGAAGCCCTCGGGCAGGTCGACCTGGGTCTCGATGATCTGCTTGATGGTCTCCAGATCGATCGCGGTCCCGGCCGCCCCGTGGTCGATCGGGACGTGCTCGGGCTCGGCCGGCTTGATCACCGAACCGGGCTCCGGCGACTTGGCCAGCGCCTCCCTGGTCTCGGTGAAGGCCCGCTCCAGCTGCTCCTGGTAGTCGCGCAGCGCCTGCTCGGCCTCCTCCACCGTGATGTCGCCCCGGCCGATCAGCGCCTCGGTGTACAGCTTGCGCACCGAGCGCTTGGCGTCGATCAGGTCGTACATCAGCGGCTGGGTGAAGGAGGGGTTGTCGGACTCGTTGTGGCCCCGCCGCCGGTAGCAGACCATGTCGATGACGACGTCCTTCTTGAACGCCTGGCGGTACTCGAAGGCCAACCGCGCCACCCGGGCGCACGCCTCGGGGTCGTCGCCGTTGACGTGGAAGATCGGGGCCTGGATCATCCGGGCCACGTCGGTGGCGTACACCGACGAGCGCGAGTGCTGCGGGGCGGTGGTGAAGCCGACCTGGTTGTTGACCACGATGTGCACGGTGCCGCCGGTGCGGTAGCCGCGCAGCTGCGACAGGTTCAGCGTCTCGGCCACCACACCCTGCCCGGCGAAGGCCGCGTCGCCGTGGATCAGCACCGGCAGCACGGTGAAGCCGGCCTCGCCGACGTCCAGGATGTCCTGCTTGGCGCGGACCACGCCCTCCAGCACCGGGTTGACCGCCTCCAGGTGGGAGGGGTTGGCCACCAGCGAGACGCGGATCTTGGCGCCGTCGTGGGACTCGAAGTCGCCCTCGGCGCCCAGGTGGTACTTGACGTCGCCGGAGCCCTGGGCGCTGCGCGGGTCGAGGTTGCCCTCGAACTCGCTGAAGATCTGCGCGTAGGACTTGCCGACGATGTTGGCCAGCACGTTCAGCCGGCCGCGGTGGGCCATGCCGATGACGACCTCGTCCAGCCGGGCGCGGGCCGCCGCGCTGATCACCGAGTCCAGCAGCGGGATCAGCGACTCGCCGCCCTCCAGCGAAAAGCGCTTCTGCCCGACGAACTTGGTCTGCAGGAACGTCTCGAACGCCTCGGCGCTGTTGAGCCGCCGCAGGATGTGCAGCTGCTCCTCGCGGCTGGGCTTGGGGTGGGGGACCTCCACCCGCTGCTGGATCCAGGCCCGCTCCTCGGGGTCCTGGATGTGCATGTACTCGATGCCGACGGTGCGGCAGTAGGAGTCGCGCAGCACGCCCAGGATCTCGCGCAGCTTCATCTTCGGCTTGCCGCCGAAACCGCCGGTGGCGAACTCCCGCTCCAGGTCCCACAGGGTCAGCCCGTGCTGCAGGATGTCCAGGTCGGGGTGGCGGCGCTGCTTGTACTCCAGCGGGTCGGTGTCGGCCATCAGGTGGCCGCGGACCCGGTAGGCGTGGATCAGCTCGTGGACGCGGGCGACCTTGTCGACGTCGTCCTCGTGGCTGGCGGAGATGTCCTGCACCCAGCGCACCGGCTCATACGGGATGCGCAGCGCCTCGAAGATCTCGTCGTAGAAGCCGTCCTCGCCCAGCAGCAGCTGGTGGATGCGGCGCAGGAACTCCCCGGACTGGGCGCCCTGGATGATGCGGTGGTCGTAGGTGGAGGTCAGCGTCATGACCTTGCTGATCCCCATCCGCGCCAGCGTCTCGTCGGAGGCCCCGGCGAACTCGGCCGGGTACTCCATGGCGCCGGCGCCGATGATCGTGCCCTGGCCCGGCATCAGGCGCGGCACCGAGTGCACGGTGCCGATGGTGCCCGGGTTGGTCAGGCTGATCGTGGTGCCCTGGAAGTCCTCCAGGGTCAGCTTGCCGGCGCGGGCCTTGCGGACCAGCTCCTCATAGGCCGCCCAGAACTGGCGGAAGTCGAGGGTCTCGGCGGCCTTGATGGAGGGCACCACCAGCTGCCGCTGGCCGTCCTCCTTCTTAAGGTCGATGGCCAGGCCCAAATTGACGTGCTCGGGCTTGACCAGCACCGGCTTGCCGTCGACCTCGGCGTAGCTGTAATTCATCTCCGGCATCGTCTTCAGCGCCCGCACCACGGCGAAGCCCAGCAGGTGCGTGAAGGACACCTTGCCGCCGCGGCCGCGGCGCAGATGGTTGTTGATGACGATGCGGTTGTCGATGAGCAGCTTGGCCGGCACCGCGCGGACGCTGGTGGCGGTCGGCACCTGGAGGCTGGCCTCCATGTTGGCGACCGTCCGGGCGGCCACCCCCTTCAGCCGGACCTCCTCGGCGCCGGCCGGCACCGCGGCCGGAGCGGCCTTTTCCGGCTTGGCCTTGGCCGGCGGGGGCGCGGCCCTGCCGTCGCCGCCGGGCGCTTTGACGGGCGGCGCGGCGGCCGCCGGGGCACCGTTGGCGCTCGGTGCCCCACCCGGCGCGGTCGCTGTGGCCCCCTGCGCGGACGGCCGGGAGTCCGGCTGGTAGTCCGCGAAGAAGTTCCACCAGGCCTGGTCAACGGAGTTCGGGTCTTCGAGGTACTTCTGGTACAGCTCGTCGACCAGCCACTCGTTGGCGCCAAAGTCTGTGGTTCTCGGGTCGGCACTGGTACGCGACGACTCTGTCGACACGGCGGGGATCGCCCCTCTTCCGCAGCTCGCAAGTTAAATCTGAATCGAGACAAGGCTACTCGCCTCGGACCCGGACGACGGTAGCCGCAGGACCGCCTTCGGCCGGTGACCCCTGATTATGGCCACGTCGCCCACGGGGGCCGGAGGGTTTCGGCAAGATCGTCAACATCCGGGAAAGGCCGGGCATTCCGTCGCCTTGCCCTACCCGCCCGCTCGGCCGTTACTCCGGCCGGCCCGTCCCGGCGGGCGCTCTTGCCGGAGATAAAACCCTGACCTGGGATGATGCGTGGCCGTAACCGGCCATGCCGGGCGGCGGGCCGCCCCTTGCGGGGGCTGCAGATCCCCGGCCGCCCAGGTTGCGCGCCGCGCGGCGCTCGGCGGCCCTTCCCGGTGCGGCGTCTTTGCGGGCCGCAGCGGGTGCGTCGAGGCCGTCACCGCCATTGGCGGGGACCGGACGGCGAGGTCAGTGGCTGTGCGGCGGGACGACCGGGCCCTCGCTGGCCTGCACCAGCACGAAGCCCTGCCCGTGGAAGGCCAGCTGCATCGCCTCGCCGCTGCCGCGCCCGATCAGCGCGCCCGCCTTGAAGGTGCGGTTGACGCCCACCTGCAGCCCGGCGCTCCAGCAGACCGCCGACTGGGCGTCCACGAACGTCGGGGCGCGCCCGGGGTCCAGCATGACCGGGGTGCCGTGCGCGGTGACCGCCACCCAGCCGGTGCCCGACAGGGTGGTGTTGAACAGCCCGCCGGCCACGATGCCGGCGCCCTGCACCCGCTGGATGTCGGAGTGCAGGTGCGCGTCCCAGGCCAGGACGTTGGCGCCGTTGACCGTCAGCGTCTCGTTCTCCAGGTAGAACAGGTGGATGTCGTCGGCGTTGTGCGCCAGGAACAGCAGGCCCTGCCCCCGCACCCGCATGGTGGGCACGCCCTCGCCGGTCAGCGCCTTCTTCAGGAAGCGCCCGACGCTGCCGGAGCCCTGGTAGTCGAAGTCCATCTGCCCCTGGAAGGCCACCATCGACCCCTGGCGGGCCAGCACCTCCCCGTTGAGGTGGACGCGGAGCATCTTGGAGTTCTGCAGGGCGAAATGCCCGGGGAGCTGTGCCTGCTCCATGTTGCCGAAGAACGGGCTGCGCATCGTCTGGGTCTCTCTGGCTCATGGCCGCGCCGGAGGGCGGCCCGCGTGCGTGCTCATGGCCTCGCCGCGCCTGACGGCGGAAGAGACGCCTTCAGCACCGGGAGCGGGGATCACACGTCACGGACTTTGCGGATACGAGCCGTCAGCATAACGGCGTTCCCGGTCGGTCCCGGCGCGTCCGCGGCGGTCAGGTGGAGCGGTACGGCGCCGCGGCCCGGCCGGTGATCAGCGGCAGGTCCAGCAGGGTCCGGATGCCGGGCTCGGCCTCGCAGACCGCCGGGACGGCGTTGACGGCGTGCGCGGCCGCGGCGGCGATGCCGTTGGACACCCAGTCCTCGCCGGTGGTCAGCGTGATCGAGGGACGGCCGTGCACGCGCACCGCGTAGCCGGGGTCGCCCCAGTCGAAGACGCGGGAGGCGTCGGCCTTGTAGATGGCCTCGGCCATGATGAAGGGGTTGCCCTTCACCAGCCCGTTGAGGGTCCAGCGGGCGGCGGCGACCGTGCCCTTGGCGATGTGCCCGGCGGAGACGTCGAAGTCCTCCGAGGCCAGCCGGTAGGCGACGTCGCAGTCGACCTCGTCCAGCGCGACGCCGAGCGCGGCGGCGACCAGGTACATGCTCTCGGTGAACACCGAGCGCATGTAGGCCCGCGCCTTGCGCAGGTCGGCCACGTACTCCTCTTCGGTCTTGCCGAATCCCACCATGTCGTGCACCAGCCGCCAGGAGGGATGGCCGGAGAAGTCCGAGCACTCCCGCGCGTAGACGTGGCTGATCTGCCGGGACAGCCGCGACAGCGCCAGCGGCATCAGGTCGGCCATGAAGCCGGGGTTGACCCCCGTGCCGTGCACCGAGGAGTTCCCGGCCCGGCACGCCCGCTCCAGCTCGTCGACCAGCTCCGGGCCGTGCGCCTGCGGGTAGACCAGGCCCGACAGGCAGATCACGTTCTTGCCCGAGGCCAGCAGCTCGCAGACGATGTTCAGCCCGCCGCTGCGCCGGCGGGTGAGCACCCCGCCCGAGGGCGCGAAGATCACGCAGTCGGCGTCCAGCGCCAGGATCTGCTCGGGGTCGGCGGTGGCGGGCACGCCGATGGGCGGCCGTCCGGCCAGCTCGGCCACGTCGACGCCGGCCTTGGCGGGGTCGTACACCCGTGCGCCCACCAGCTGCATGTCGGGGCGCTCCAGGACCGCCCGGATGGCGCTGCGGCCGAGTGCGCCGGTCGCCCACTGCACGACGCGGTAGGGCCCCATACGACCTCCGTGACAGGGGTGGGACGGAGAAGGACCAGGAGGTAGGAGACTACCTGCCGTACACGGGAGAAATCGTCGAATTGACATATACATACCCCTCCCTGACTCGCGGACATGCCGGATATGACCCCTTTTCTGCATGAACGCGGCCTGCTCGCCCCGTCTTCGGGCGGGAAGGGAGGGTGGGGAAGAAGGGTTTGGGGTGGGGTTGAGTCCGAGCGGGATTCGGTTGGGTGATACCACAGAGTAATCCCTGAGTGATTACCTAAGACAGGCGACCGCAGCGGGGCAGGAGCGTCCGCCTCCACTGCGGGCCGGGTGATCCCGGGCGAACAGCACAGTCGGCGTGAAGTGAGGAGACAGGATGTCGGAACTGCGTTTCGACGGGCGAGTGGCGATCGTCACCGGCGCCGGGCACGGCCTCGGGCGGCAGCACGCGCTGGAGCTGGCCGCGCGCGGCGCCAAGGTCGTGGTCAACGACCTGGGCGGGGACCGCTCCGGCGCCGGCGCCTCGGCCGGCCCGGCCCAGCAGGTCGTCGAGGAGATCGTCAAGAACGGCGGGGAGGCCGTGGCGAACCCCGACAACGTCGCCACCCCCGAGGGCGCCCAGGCGATCGTGCAGGCCGCGCTGGACAACTTCGGCAAGATCGACATCGTCATCAACAACGCGGGCATCCTGCGCGACAAGTCGTTCAAGAACATGACGGTCGAGGAGTGGGACGCCGTCATCGCCGTGCACCTGCGCGGCGCCTTCCTGGTCACCAGCGCGGCCTGGCCGCACCTGCGCGACCAGGGCTACGGCCGGATCGTCAACACCTCCTCGCCGGCGGGCCTGTTCGGCAACTTCGGCCAGGCCAACTACTCCACCGCCAAGATGGGCCTGGTGGGCTTCACCAAGACGCTGGCCCACGAGGGCGCCAAGTACAACATCAAGGCCAACGCCATCGCCCCGGTGGCCTGGACCCGCATGACCGAGGACCTGCTGCCGGCCGACTTCGCCGAGGCCCTCGGCGTGGACAAGGTCACCCCGCTGGTGGCCTACCTGGCGCACGAGGACAACCAGGCCAGCGGCGAGGTCTACACCGTCGGCGGCGGCCGGATCGCCAAGATCTTCGTCGCCGAGGGGCCGGGCTGGGCCAAGAAGGACGGCCTGACCGTGGAGGACGTGGCGGCCAACTGGGAGCAGATCAACGCCCAGGAGCCGTTCATCGTCCCCCGCAACGTCGGCGAGCAGATGGCGCCGCTGATGCAGGTGCTGCAGTAGGCGCGGGGCGATGAGCGAGCGCGGATCCCTGCTGCTGGACCGCCGGGACGGGGTGCTGGTGATCACCCTGAACCGGCCGGACCGGCTGAACGCGGTCGATGCGGCCGTCAGCGAGGAGATGCTGGCGGTGCTCAACGAGCTGATGCTCGACCGGCGCACGCACGTCGTGGTGCTCACCGGAGCCGGCCGCGGGTTCTGCTCCGGCATGGACATCCAGGGCGGCGACGGCCCCGGCGACGCGGCTCAGCAGGAGGGCAGGGCCCAGCGGCTGTACGGGGGCATCGCGGTCGGCGGCGAGGTGACCGCCCGGCTGCGGGAGATCCCCCAGCCGGTGATCGCCGCGCTGCACGGGCCGGTGGCGGGGATGGGCGTCTCCTGGGCGCTGGCCTGCGACCTGCGGGTCGCCGACCCCACCACGCGCTTCGTGGTGCCCTTCACCGATTTGGGCCTCTCCGGCGGGGACTGCGGGCTGTCGTGGCTGCTGCCCCGCCTGGTGGGGCCGGGCAGGGCCGCCGACATCCTCTACCGGGCCAAGCGGCTGTCGGTGGAGGAGGCCGACGCACTCGGCCTGATCACCGAGCGGGCCGAGGAGGGCAAGGACCTGGAGGCGGCGCTGGCGCTGGCCGAGGAGCTGCTGCAGCGCTCCCCGTATGGCCTGCGGCGCACCAAGGAGCTGCTGAACGCCTCCCTGGACGCCCCGGGGCTGCGCCAGCAGCTGATCGCCGAGACCGGGATCCAGACGGTGGCCTTCTTCACCGAGGACCTGGTGGAGGGGTTGAGCGCCACGCTGGCCAAACGGCGGCCGACGTTCAAGAACCGATGATGCGGGCGCCCGGCCCCGCGACGGGGCCGGGCGTCACCGCCCGCGCACCTGAATGATCTTGGGTGTGCCGAGGGTGCGGGTGGCCCGCCCGTCCCGCACCGTCTGCGGCCCCCTGAACGCTCGAGGCTTTTCATCCGCCGCTTCCCGAGCCTTCTGGCCGGGCGCGCGGCGAGGAGCCGCCCTGCGGGCTCTCTCAGGCCCGCGGGAGCGGCGCTTTGCGGTTCACTGGCCCTCGGCTTCGCGGAGCACCCGCTCCAGGGCCTCCACGTAGCGCAGGGCGATGAGGTGGGCCAGGACCGGGTGGGCGCCCAGCGGTGCCGCCAGTCCCGCGCCGGTGTCGGCGGCCAGCTTGGACAGCGCCGCCATCTGCGCCGGGTCGACCTCCGGCCCGATCACCTGCGGCGCGAACGCCACGTGCGTGGCGCCGGAGGCGCGCAGGCGGGCGGCGGCCTCGGCGGGGCTGATGGAGCCCGGCCCGTCCTCCAGCGAGGCCGCGGCGACCGGCACCGCCAGGCGGGAGGCCAGCAGCACCGCGCCGACCTCGGCGTCCTGCACCGCGGCCGGCCCGCCGGGCACGACGATCACCACCCCGCCGGCCACGGTGACCGTGGTCATGAGCCTGATCCGGTCGGCCCGGGCCAGCCCGGCCTCGGCCAGCCGCTCGTGCAGCGCCTGGGCGATCAGCGGGTGCGGGCCCAGCGGTTCGGCGATCACGGCCGCCATCCCGGAGGCCTGGACCGTCTCCCGCAGCGTCCGGTCGATCCGGGGGTCGGGGGCGGTCACCATGGGCACCACCACCGCCGGCGGCATCTCCGGGGCCCGCTCGACCGTGGCGGCATAGGCCAGCGCCTGACCGAGGGAGGCCGCAGATCCCTCCAGGTAACCGATCGTGACCGGCTGGCCGGTGTGCACGTGCTCGGTCAGCAGGGCCAGCGCGCCCGCCTCTCCGGTCACCACGCCCGGCCCGACCGGCGGCACGATGCCGGTCACCGAGTCGGACGGCAGCTCTGGGGCGGCGACCGGGGAGGCCGCCTCCAGCGAGCCGGGAACCGCGAGGATGAGCGGGGGCGCGCCCGGAGGCAGCACGAAGGACTCGGCACCGCGGTGCCGGCCACCGCGGCGCGAGCGGCGCCGCCGAGTGGGGAGCCCTTCGGGGATCGTGTTGTCGGGAGGCGCTTCGCTGTCAGGGGTCACGGCGGGCATCGTAACTGGGCCTGCGTGCCCTATTCCCTGCATGTGGGAGTTATGGGACAAATATTCCGTTTTTGTGATCTTCGTGAGACAGTCCAGGCACCTTACGGAGGGTGACCGAGATGCTGCCGCGGCAATATCCCCCCACGCCAAGACAGGGATGATCAGCTTGCGCGGTCATGGACGTAGTAAGCTCCCGGAACCCCCGTACCGACACCAATCGGGATGGTTCCCCGTCATGATGGGCGAAGTAGCGCGATGACCTCCCGCAGGCCACCGACCACCAGCCGTTCCTCCCGGACACAGTCGATCAGGACCAAGATCATCATCCTGCTGGCGATCCCCCTGGCGTCGCTGGCGGGTCTGTGGGTGCTTTTCACGGCGGCGGCCATCGAGGACGCGCGGGGGCTGCGCGACAGCGACCGCCTGAACGAGCAACTGGTCCGGCCCGCGATCATGCTGATGAACTCGCTGCAGCACGAGCGCCGCATGTCGGTGGCCTACGTGGGCGACCGCACCAGGGACCGGGCCGGGCTCGAGGCCCAGCGGGCCAAGACCGACCAGTTCCGCCGCGCCTTTTCGGACTCGGTCGCCGAGGAGGACGTGCGCGCCCGCCTCCAGCCCGAGGTGCTGCGGCGCATCGACCAGGTCACCACCCGCCTGTCGGAGCTGGAGGCCACGCGCCGCCTGATCGACCGCCACGAGCTGCGGCGCGAACAGGTCATGGCCGACTACGGCGCGGTGATCGACGGGCTGCTGGGCGCCTTCCGGGCGGTGACCGTCCACGACGGACGCATCGCCCGGGACCTGCAGAACCTCGCCCTGCTCAGCCGGGCCCGCGAACTGGTGGCCCGGGAGGACGCGCTGGTCACCGGCGTGCTGGCGGCGGGCCGGTGGAGCGCGGCGGAGATGGAGGAATTCCACTACCTGGTGGGGGCCAAGAACCAGGCCATCACCGAGGCCGTCTCCGGCCTGCCCGCCGAGGAGCGCGCCGCCTATGAGGGGTTTTTGTCCGGCGCGGACTACACCCGTTTCCAGCGCCTGGAGGAGCGGCTGCTGGAGACCGAGGAGAACAGCCGGCGCCTGCCCCTGGAACAGGGCTCCTGGCTCACCATCAGCGAGATCGCCCTCACCCGGATGAGCGAGCTGGAAAGCCAGGCGGCCGCCGCCACCAGCCGGCGCACCGGCGAGGTGCGCTCGCGCACCTACCGGCAGCTGGCGGGGGTCGGCGGCCTGGGACTGCTGGCGCTGGTGCTGTCGACCGTGGTGGGCTGGCGGATCGGTAACCGCCTGATCCGGGAGAGCCGCCGGGTGTCGCGGGCGATGAGCGACTTCACCACCCGGCAGCTGCCGGCGCTGCGCGACATGGTGCGCGAGGGCGGGAACGAGCGCATCGACCCGCAGGCCGCGCTGCCCGAGCAGGACCTGCGGACCACCGAGATCGCGCGCATCAGCCACGCCTTCACCCAGGCCGGCCGCGCCGTGCTGGAGGCCGCCGCCCGGGAGATCGAGACCCGGCGCGCCATCAACGAGGTCTTCGTGACGCTGGCCCGCCGCAACCAGGCCCTGGTGCACCGCCAGCTGACCCTGCTGGACACCATGGAGCGGCGCGCCGAGGACCCCGACGAGCTGGACGACCTGTTCCGGCTGGACCACCTGGCCACCCGCATGCGCCGGCACGCCGAGAACCTGATCATCCTGGCCGGCCGCACCGCCGGCCGCACCTGGCGCAACCCGGTGCCGCTGGTGGACGTGGTGCGCGGCGCGGTCGCCGAGGTGGAGGACTACACCCGGGTCAACGTGCTGTCGATGCCGGCCGCCGCGCTGGTCGGCAGCGCGGTGGCCGACACCATCCACCTGCTGGCCGAGCTGATCGAGAACGCCACGCTGTTCTCCCCGCCGACCTCGCCGGTGCAGGTCACCGGCCAGCTGGTGCCCAACGGTTTCGCGGTGGAGATCGAAGACCGCGGCCTGGGCCTCAAACCGGAGACGCTGGAGGAGCTCAACCGCAGGCTGGCCGAGCCTCCCGAGTTCGACCTGTCGGACCTGGGCCGGCTCGGTCTGTTCGTGGTCGCCCGGCTCGCCGAACGGCACCGCATCAAGGTGTCGCTGCGCGCCTCGCCCTACGGCGGGACCACCGCCGTGGTGCTCGTCCCGGCCGACTTGATCGTGGAGTCGCCGTCGGGGGCGCTGCCCCCGGCCGAGCTGCGCGCCCAGCTGCCGGGGAGCACCCCGGGCCGGAGCATGCCGCAGCTGGAGCAGACGGCGCCCGCCGTGCGGGCCGCATCGGATCCGGCCCGCCCAGTGCAGGAGGTGGCATCCGTGTCGTTGCAGGAACGGACCGGGCCGCAGGCCGTCGCGGCGGACGACGACCAGGTCCCCGCCGAGCTGCCGCGCCGGCGCCGCACCACCGAGAGGTCCACGGGCCCGATCGCGGTGGTCACCGGCGCCGAGCCGGGTGAGGCGGACGCCTCGGCCGCATCGCCGCGGCCCGCCGGCGAGGGGAGCGCCGGCACCGCCTCCGGCGGCGCGCTGAACGGCGCCGTGAACGGCAAGGCGGCGCCGCTGGAGTACACCGCCGACGGCCTGCCCCGCCGGCGCCGCCAGCAGCACCTGCCGCCCGGGCTGGCCGAGGCCGAGTCGCTTCGGCAGGAGTCCGCCGAGGCCGCGGGCGCGCAGCCGACGCCGCCCGCCGGGCCGGCCGGCTCCGACGGGCAGCAGTTCGAGGTCGTGCGCGACAGGATGGCCGCCATGCAGCGCGGGTGGCAGCGTGGCAGGGCCGAGGCCCATGATGACCAGGGGACACAGGAGGATGGTCGATGACGGACGTTGCGAACTCCGGCGGAGAGCTCAACTGGCTGCTGGACAATCTGGTGGACAACGTCGCCCATGTCCGTAACGCGGTGGTGCTGTCCAACGATGGGCTGCGCATCGCCTCCTCGCGCGGGCTCAAGCGGGAGGAGGCCGAGCGGCTGGCCGCGGTGGCCGCCAGTTTCCAGAGCCTGTCGCGGGGCGCCGGCCAGGAGTTCGGCGGCGGCCGGCCCCGGCAGACCATCGTGGAGATGGAGTCGGCCTTCCTGTTCGTGACGGCCGCCGGCGAGGGCGCCGCGCTGGCGGTGCTGGCCGACGCCGAGGCCGACGTCGGCGCCATCGCCTACGAGATGGCCATGCTGGTGGTCCGGGTCGGCCGGCACCTGTCGGCCAACCCGCGGGTGGCGCTCGCCGAGCACAATGCCTGACGGCAGGGATCCGTTCCGCCGGCGCGGCCGCGCCGGCGGGCATGCGGAGTGGGCCGACGAAGAGGCCGGGCCGGTGGTCCGGCCCTATGCGCTGACCGGCGGACGCACCAAGCCGGTTCGCGACGAGTTCGACTTGATCGCGATCATAGAGACCGTCGCCGGAACCGGCGGCGACGCCGGCGGTCCCGCCACCGTCGGCATCGAGCGCGCCCTCGGCGCGCCCGAACACCAGACCATCCTGGAGTTGTGCCGGTCCCCGCTGTCGGTGGCCGAGGTGGCCTCCGAGCTGGACCTGCCACTGGGCGTGGTGCGGGTCCTGCTCGGCGATCTGCTCGACCACGGACTGATCCGCGTGCGCCGCCCGGCTCCGGTCGCTCAGTTCCCCAACGAGCGCGTACTCAAGGAAGTGATCGATGGACTCCATGCGCTCTGACCCCGCCTACCCCTCCTCCCGGGGAATGGCGGACGATCCGCGTGAGTCGTCCCTGGCGGTCAAGATCCTGGTCGCCGGGGGCTTTGGCGTCGGGAAGACGACGCTGGTGGGCGCGGTCAGCGAGATCCGGCCGCTGCGCACCGAGGCGATGCTGACCGAAAAGAGCATCGGCGTCGACGACACGGCGCTGGTGTCCGGCAAGACCACCACCACGGTGGCGATGGACTTCGGCCGCATCACGCTGCCCACCGGCCTGGTGCTGTACCTGTTCGGCACCCCCGGCCAGGACCGCTTCTGGTTCATGTGGGATGAGCTGGCCCAAGGCGCGCTGGGCGCGGTGGTGCTGGTGGACACCCGCCGCCTGGCCGACTGCTTCGCCTCGGTGGACTACTTCGAACGGCGCGGGCTGCCGTTCATCGTGGCGGTGAACCACTTCGAGGGCGCCAAGCAGTACTCCCCCGATCAGATCCGCGCCGCGCTGGACCTGGATGCGGACATCCCGGTGATCACCACCGACGTGCGCAGCCGGGAGGCGGCCAAGCAGGTGCTGATCACCCTGGTCGAGCACGTGCTGATGGCCACCGCGCGCCGAGGCTGACCCGGCCGGGCGGCCATGGTCGCCTCCCGGCGGGGACGACCATGGCCGCCCGGCCGCACTGGCCCGCATCCGGCGGGCCCACCGGTCGGGAGCGAAAGTCCGCAAAGCCGGATCCGGGGGAGAGCGCGCGGCCGGCAAGGGCCCCGTGCACACCGTCCGGCCGGGCGCCCCGCCAGATGCCGTCGGCCGGGCACGGTCCGCCCGGCCGGGGCGGGCCGCTCGTCGGTACCGCCGAGTTCCAGCACCAGCGAGCCGCCGCAGTGGCGGAGCGGCATCTCATCGGAGCGCACCGGGTGCCGCATCGACTCCCCGCCGGGCGGCGGGAGGCGGCAGATCCCGGTGACGCCGGGCCGTCCGCCCGGGGGCCATCGCCGTCCGTCGAGCCCCGCGGTACCGGCCGCCCGCGGAAAAAGGGGGCGGCGGGTCCGGTGCTTGGGCGATCCCGGGCCGCGGCGAGTGAACCCGACTTCGGTCACAGCGCATGAACAGCTGATAAAGCCGATAAAGATCGTCTTTCTCAGGTCTTATGGCGCCCCGGGCGCCACTGCGACACGATTGGTTGTTGAGCGCACAGATGTCCCAGCGACGGCGATTGCCTCGCGATTCTCACGCAGGGGGCGGGTTTTCCGCATGGAGGGAGCAAAGGTGACGGCGACGACTCCCGGACACGACAGCGCCGAGCGTGTCACCTCCGTCCCCGAGGAACGGCCGACGGAGCCGTTCCAGCGGATCTCGGCCGCCTCGGGAAAGTCCTCCGCCGTCGCGGAGCCGGCCGCCGCCCGCCGCGGCGAGGAGGCGGGCGCCCCGAAGACGCGGGGCCGGGGGCGGGCCGCGCGCAGCCGGGCGGGTGAGATGCCCAACTCCTCGCCCTGGCAGCGCTCGCACGCCGTCTGGCACCAGGCGGGCGTGGACTGGGTGCACACCGCCGTCACCATCCCGACGGCCGAAAGCCCTTCTCCCCAGCAGGCCGGCGGCCCCGCCGCCCCGCCCGCCGAGGGTCCCGCCGAGCCGGCGG
>ERZ777003.730-NODE-730-length-60664-cov-66.758897_pt1 | contig 60664 bp, 45 predicted proteins | sample MGYA00374956_ERZ777003 | MGnify/ENA primary metagenome ERZ777003 (study PRJEB29302, sample SAMN06268252) | bioreactor metagenome | isolation source: Joint BioEnergy Institute, California, USA | place: USA:Joint BioEnergy Institute, California, USA | collected...
CCGGTGGTTGCAGCGCGACCCCGCTGGGTACGCCGGTGGCATGAGCCGCTACCAGTACGTCGCTTCCAACCCGCTTGCGTACAACGATCCAACCGGCTTGCTCCAACGTCGCCAAGTCGATTGGTGGGCAAGGAACAACGTCCCCGGTTGGGGAGGCATCGACAAGGCCAATCGGGATCAAGTGCGAGATGCCGTCCGCAAGATGAAAGACGGCCTGCGGAAGCAGTTTGACGACTGCGGCTTCTCGGAAGGTGACGATTGGACCGACGCCGACGACTGTGCGTTGGAGCAGTGCAGGAAGAACAATGCCGACAGTCCCGCTTTCAAAGACTTCCCCGGCAACACATGCACGCCGCAAGGATGCAAAGAGGCGTTGAAGGCGGTTGCCGATGGGGTCAAGAAATACAAAGAACAGGGCGCCAACCGCGATGACTTCTCCGAAGCCCTTGTGCTCGCGTGGGCGTTCAAAGAGAGTTCGTGGAACTCGTCCGCCTCGCCATACGGAAGCACCGCCGGTCGGTCCAGTGCCGTCGGTATGTGCCAAATCACGCGAAGCACCTATCGACTCTTGGACTCTACAAAGGTAGACTGAAAGGCATCGGCCCCACTTGGGACGAAGGTATCCTCAGTGATCCAACGATGAACCTGGTCGCGTCGATGCTGATTCTGCAAGGCGACCAACGGGTGGCGGGCAAGTCCCTGAAAGACCTTCTCCGATATTATCATGACGGCAACCTGACAGGCGAACAGGGAGCGGCCTACGCCGATGCGATCCTGAAAGCGGCTGAGTTCCTGAACGGGAAAGACCTTAGCAAGATGACGGAAGAGGAATGTCATCAACTCAAGGGCGATCTCGATCGCATCACTCACTCCAAGTAATCGTGCGCCGCGCCGTTCTGTGGAGCGCTGTTGGTCGTTTCAGTCGCGCTATGGATCGTGAGTCTTCGATGGGAGTTGGGCCTTTGGATTGAGTCCCGAAGGGCCTTGTCCGTTTCGGAAGGACAGGTTTCGTACTCCGAGCACTTCGATCACTACAAGATCAGGGCTCGCTCTGACGAAACGAGATCGTGGTGGATCAATCGAAGCCCTGGGCCTTCGCGGTGGTGGTTTGAGCACAGAGCCGGTGGGTACTGGGAAATCTGGTCGGCGCCTTTGTGGCCACTTTCGCTTTGCACATCGTTTGTCTTTGCATCCGCTCAGTTGTGGTGGTGGCGTCGTCGCCGACGCATCGTGTGCGATCGGTGCGGATATGACCTTGCGGGACTTCCGGGTGGGAGCGATTGCCCAGAGTGTGGCGAACTCACTCCACCCCGTGCCCGATCCGCCACAACTCGGCTTCGTGCTCCCGCATCAACTTCTCCCACCACTCCAGGTAGAGGGCGTAGCCGCGTTGCCAAAGGGTGGAGGAGACGGGGTTCGGACCACCCCACAGGTCATCCAGGTGATCGGCGAGCAGCCCGAGCGCCGTGCCTACGGGGAGCGTGCCGTCTTCGCACAAGATGAAGTGGGAGGGCCAAGATATGAGCGAGAGAACAGGAGCGGAACGGTGGCGGTTGTTTCCCGTTGCTCTGGTGGTTGTTGGCGTGCTTGTTCTCGGCGGCTATGGCGTTGCCGAGTGGATCGCCCGCGGTGTGCTTGAGTGGCGCATTCGAACGGTGTCCCTGCCGAAGCCTCCCGGCTTGGTTCATCCAGTGTCCGAAGTTCAAGCAATGGAGTTGGCGCAGGCCGCGCTGAACGAGACATGGCCAGAGGTTCGACAGTGGAAACCGGTTCGGGATGAGCGTGCAGAACAGCAGTTCTTCGTTCGAGAGAAGGACAACTCCGGCCAGATCACGTTCGACACCGACCCCCGCGCGTGGTCTGCCACTGTTCGCTTGAACATCGAACAGGATTCGGTGATATGCATCGTGGTTCGACGTAAGTAGTCGGGGCGTGCATCTGCCAGACTCCGTGCCGTATCCGCCATACCTGCGCCTCGTGCTCCCGCATCCGTTTCTCCCGCCGCTCCGGGTCGAGGGAGGTCGATGGAGTCCATCGGGACGTGAGCGTGCTGCTCCAGGTCGAGGCGGTACATGCTCCGGTGGTCCTTGTCCGACCGCCCGCCGCCGGCGACGTGCCAGTCCATATACGTCAGGCAGGCATCGCCCAGGGTGACGCCGTGGGGCCGGGCCTTCGTCGGCACCACGCCGCCGCCCTCAACCGTCGCCGCGTTCAGCAGGTCCACTTTGGCGCGGGCCTGCTCCAGCGTCCATTCCCCCACGGGGGCAATCCGAATCTTGGCCGTGCCCCTCTTGCGGGTCGGGTCGGTGCGGTAGAAGTAGAACGTCCGGGCACCCTTCGGGCTGATCCGCACCACGAGGTTCGGGCGCTTCTCATCGTGCAGGTACACGTCCCGGTCGGGGTCCGGCTTCGTGCGCTCAATCTCGCCTTGGGTGCTGAACGTCCTCATCGTGCGAACCTCTCCGCGTTTCCCGCCACGGGAGAGAAGTCGTGCGATCTAGCGGCGTTTCCCGTGACTTACGGTGTTTCCCGCCGGGCTGGTTGAGGACCGGCGGGGCCGTTGTCGTTCTGCGGGGCTGAGGGGGGCTCGCGGCGGCGAGGGGGCGGGGTTGGCCGGTCTTCCTTACTCGGCGACGGCGCGCTTGAGCCGCTCGCTGTCGATCTTGACCATGCTCATCATGGCCCGCATGGCCTTGCCGGCCTTGACGGGGTCGGGGTCGGACATGAGGTCGATGAGGAGTCTGGGGTCGATCTGCCAGGAGACGCCGAAGTGGTCGGTGATCCAGCCGCAGGCGACGGGGGTGCCGCCGGCTTCGACGAACTTGTTCCAGTACTCGTCCACCTCCTCCTGGGTGTCGCAGATCGCGGCGATGGAGATGCCGGGGCTGAAACTGAACTGAGGGCCGCCGTTGAGGGCGGTGAAGGGGCGGCCGTTGAGCGTGAAGTCCACGGTCATCACGGAGCCGGGCGTCGGCATCCCCCCACTCTCCCCCTCCCCGCAGGCCGCATCTCCTGGGGACCCAAGGTCGGGGTAGCGGGTGATGCGGGTGATCTTCGAGTTGGGGAAGATGGAGGTGTAGAAGCGGGCGGCTTCTTCGGCCTGGTTGTTGAACGTCAGGAAGGTGGTGAACTCGGGCATAGTGCGGATCCTACTGGAGGGCGGGGGTGGTGTCGAGGGGCGTGGGGGTTTGACGCCCGTCGAGCCGGGCCTTATATCTGGCCGTCCGAGAGGTTTCACGGGCGGTCCGTCGGTCCATCCGTCGATCTTGGAGTGGAGCGGGCGTCGTTATGGCGAATCGGGCGTTGTCGAAGAAGACGTCGGCGGGGAAGGCGAGCGCGGGGAAGAAGAGCGGGGCGTCGGGGGGGAGGCGGGCGGGGACGGCGGTGGGTTCCGGGCCGCGGCTGCTTGCGGGGGGGAATCCGCAGATCGCGAAGGGGGACGGGGAGGGGCCGGTACGGGCGTACATCGAGGCGATACCGGGGTGGAAGCGGGAGGTCGGGGAGCGGCTCGATGCGCTCATCGTGCGCACCGTCCCCGGCGTGCGCAAGGCTGTCAGGTGGAACTCGCCGTTCTATGGGGTTGAGGGGCGCGGGTGGTTCCTCAGTTTCCACTGCATCACGAGGTACGTGAAGGTGGCGTTCTTCCGCGGCGCGTCGCTGCGTCCGCCGCCGCCGGTGGAGTCCAGGAACCCGGGGACGCGGTACCTGCACATCCACGAGGGTGAGTGGGGCAACGGGTTCGACGAGGGGCAGTTGGAGCGATGGATCCGGCAGGCGTCGGAACTGCCGGGGGAGGCGTGTTTCTAGTTTCGATGGATTGTTCGCCGGGCCGGGGTCGGGCGGCGGGTTCACGTCCGGCGAGGTCGGCGGGTGCGGCGCATCATGACGATTCTCGAGTTGATTGCGAGCGTGATGGGGCTGCTCAGCGTCTGGCTCACCGTTCGCCAGAACATCTGGTGCTGGCCGGCCGGGCTGGTCATGGTGCTGCTGTACGCCTGGATCTTTGCGGCCGCGAAGTTGTACTCGGACGCGGGGCTGCAGGTGGTCTACGTCGTCCTGTCGGTCTACGGCTGGATCCACTGGGCGCGGGGCGGCCCGCGCGACAACGGGCTTCCCGTGACCGTGCTGTCGGATCGGTCGCGGGCGCTCTGGGCGGCGGCCACGCTGGCCGCCGCGGCCGCGCTGGGCACGGCGACGTCCGCGTGGACCGACGCGTCGATGCCGTACGCGGATGCGCTGATCACGTGCATGAGTCTTACGGCGCAGTGGCTGCTCGCGAGGAAGAAGGTCGAGAGCTGGTGGCTGTGGATCGCCGTGGACGTGCTCGCTGTGGGCGTGTTCCTGCACAAGGGCCTGTACGTCACCTCCGGCCTGTACGCCGTCTTTCTTGTTCTTGCTGCTCTGGGGTTGCGATCATGGACCAGGTCACTCGAGCCGGCCGCGGGTTCCTTCTCGGGAAGTTCATGCCCCCGCATGCTGGGCACAAGTTCCTGATGGACTTCGCCGCGTCGTTCTGCGACGAGGTCACGGTGCTGGTGTGCTCGCTTCCGACCGACCCGATACCGGGGGGGTTGCGATACCGATGGGTGCGGGAGCTGGCGCCGGGTCTGACCGTCCATCACCTGGCGGACGAGATGCCGCAGGACCCGACGCAGAGCGACCGGTTCTGGCCGCTGTGGCGGGAGGCGATCCTCCGGTGCGAGCCGAGGGGGATCGACTTCGTCTTCGCCTCCGAGCCCTATGGGGAGCGGCTGGCGGCGGAACTCGGGGCGCGGTTCATCCCGGTGGACCTGCATCGGCAGATCGTCCCGTGCTCCGGCACGGCGATCCGGTCCGACCCGATGGCGCACTGGGCGATGATCCCGGAGTGCGTGCGCCCGTACTTCGTCAAGCGCGTGTGCCTTGTCGGGCCGGAGTCGTCCGGCAAATCGACGCTCGCGGCACGTCTGGCGGCGCGTTTCAACACGGTGCGTGCGTGGGAGCACGCCCGGCCGCTGCTGGACCTGAAAGCGGGGCGGTGCGACGCGGAGGACATCCCGGTCATCGCTCAGTCCCAGACGGCGATCGAGGACGTCATGGCGCGCCGGGCGAATCGCGTGCTGTTCTGCGACACGAGCGTGCTGCTGACCAAGGTGTGGAGCGACGTCCTGTTCTCGGCGGTTCCGCCGGCGGTGGCCGACGTCGCCGCGAGGGTCAGGTACGACCTGGCGCTGCTGCTGGCGCCGGATATCCCGTGGGTCGATGACTCGCAGAGGTACTTTCCGAACCAGGACGATCGCGATCGATTCTTCGAGTGGTGCCGCGTCGAGCTGGAGCGGGTCGGGCAGCCGTACGTGGTGATCAGCGGGACCTTTGAGGAGCGGGAAGAGCGTGCGGTGGAGGCGGTGCGGCGTGCTACGGGGATTGCGCCGGTCGTGGATCCGCCGGCGGCGGTGGTGATGGCGGGGGGGAATGGTCGTTGAGCAGGTGGTCTTTGCAGGCGCTGTGGGCGTTGTGGTTGAGAAGAGGAGTCGGGAAGCCATGTAGAGGGGGGAGGGAAGCCACGTAGCCCTCACCCGGCCTCTCCCAGGGGGAGAGGGGGCCCGGAGGAGGAGAGGGGGAGAGGCGATCTGAGATTAGAGAGAAGAGATAGGGGAAAGAGCACGGCCGGGCGCCCCTCCAAGCGCCCGGCCGTGGCACCCGGAGGAGCGGGGGGAAGCGGATGAGGGATGAGGCAGGGAGGAGGGAGAGAGGAGGAGAGCACGGGCTGCCCCCCAAAGCCCGTACCACGGGAGAGGGGATCATTTGGCGTCGAGTTCGGACTTGAGGGCGGCGGCGGATTGGGTGCGGGGGTGGTCGGGGCCGAAGAGGGCGAGGAAGCGGGCGTGGGCGCGGGCGGCGTGGGGGAGGGCGGAGATGGGGTCGCCGGCGTCCCTCAATGCTGTGGCGAGGGAGAGGCGGGCCTGGGCGGCGAGCCAGTGGTCCTCGCCGAGGGAGGCTTCGGTGTCGGCGAGGAGGGAGGCGAAGCCCGCGGCGGCGTCGGCGTGGCGGCCGGCGAGGTTGAGGCTGTTGTAGAGGCCGTGGCGGGCGGTGAGGGTGTCGTGGGCGTCGGTGCCGAGGAGGGAGGTGCGGGCGTCGGCGACGGCGCGGTAGATCTCGGCGGCGCGGGCGGGGTCGCCGAGGCGGGCTTCGAGGCCGGCGAGGTTGGCCATGAGCGTCAGTGTGGCGGGGTTGTCTGGGCCGAGCCAGCGTTCGGCGAGGGCGCTGGCCTCGCGGAGGTAGGGGGCGGCGGTGTCGTGCCGGCCGAGGTCCTGGTAGGTGGCGCCGATGTTGTTGTTCAGGCCGATCAGGAGCATGCGGGGCTCGTCGGGGAGTGAGCGGGCGATGCCGAGGGCCTGGAGCATGAGGTCGAGGGCGCGGCGGGTGTCGCCGCGGCCGTCGTAGGCCTGGGCGAGGTTGCTGAGGGTGATGAGGACGAGGGGGTCGTTCTCGCCGAGGAGCCTGCGGCGGCCGGCGAGGGCCTCTTCGAGGAGGGGGATGGCGAGGTCGGCGCGGCCGAGGGAGTCGAGGACGCTGCCGAGGTCGCTGAGGGCGGCGTAGAGGGCGGGGTCGTCGGCGCCGAGGATGAGGCGGGCCTGGGGGAGGAGGTCGGAGAGGGCGTCGGCCGCGGCGGTGAAGTCCTGGCGGTGGCCGAGGAGGGAGGCGAGGGCGAGGCGGGAGCGGATGGCGGCGGGGGCGTCGGCGCCGGCGTGGTCGGTGCGGAGGGCGACGGCGCGGTCGAGGTGGCGCTCGGCGCTGTTGAAGGCGCCGAGCTGGGTGTAGGCGAGGCCGAGGGTGTGGTGCATCTGGGCTGCGATGAGGGGGCGGTCGGGGAAGCGGGCGTCGATGCGGCGGGCGGCGCGGTCGAGGAGTTCGACGGCGGTGATGTCCCCGGGGCTCTGGTCGGGGGAAGCGGCGGCGAGGAGGTCGTCGGTGAGGAAGCGGTTGAGGGCGGCGAGGGCGTCGGCGCGGTCGAGGGCGCGGGCGTGCTGGCGGCGGGCCTCGACGAGGCCGGCGGAGAGGCCGGCGACGCCGAGGATGATGGCGAGCGCGGCGACGGCGGCGGCGGCGACGAAGGGGCGTCGGCGCTCGATGAAGCGGGCGGCGCGGTAGGCGAGGGTGTGCGGGCGGGCGTCGATGGGCTCGCGGGCGAGGAGGCGGCGGAGGTCGTCGGCGAAGGCGTCGGCGGTGGGGTAGCGGCGCTGGGGCGATTTGTCGAGGGCGCGGGCGAGGATGCTGTTGAGGTCGGCGAGGAGGGGGCGGGGCGGGCGGTCGGGGATCGTGGCGGCGAGGGCGGCGCGGGTGATGGGCGGCGGGGGCTGGGTGCGGAGGTTGTGGAGGGTGGTGGCGAGGTCGTCGGCGGGGGGGATGGGCGGGCGGCCGCGGGCGAGTTCGTAGAGGATGGCGGCGAGGGCGTAGATGTCGGCGCGGGTGTCGATGGGGCCGTCGGCGGCCTGCTCGGGGGCCATGTAGGCGGGGGTGCCGAGGGGGGAGCCGAGGGTGAGGTCGGGGCCGTCGCGTCCGGCGATGGGGCGGGCGATGCCGAAGTCCACGATGCGGGGGACGGGGCGGCCGTTGACCTGGGCGACGAGGATGTTGGCGGGGGTGAGGTCGCGGTGGATGAGGCCGCGCTGGTGGGCGTGCTGGACGGCGTCGGCGGCGTCGATGACGAGGGCGAGGCGGCGGGCGAGGGGGAGGCCGGCCGACGCACAGTATTGTGTGATGGGAGCGCCGTCGATGTGCTCCATCACGAGGTAGGGGAGGCCGTCGGGGGTGCGGCCGGCGTCGAGGACGCGGGCGATGCCGGGGTGGTCGATCTGCTCGAGGGCGCGGCGTTCGAAGTCGAAGCGGGCGGCGGCGACGGGGTCGAGCATCGCCTGGGGGACGATCTTGAGGGCGACGCGGCGCTGGACGGGGGCGGACTGCTCGGCGAGGAAGACGTAGCCGGAGCCGCCGCGGCCGAGGCGGCGGAGGAGGGTATAGGGGCCGATGGTCGCGCCGGCGTCGAGGGGGCGAGGGGGCGGGTCGGGGAGGTCGTGGGCCAGGAGGGATTCGACCTCGTCGCGGAGGGCGGGCTCGGCGACGGCGGCGAGGCGCCGGGCGCGGGCGTCGGGGGAGAGGGCGCGGAGGGCGAGGAAGAGGTCGGAGGCGCGGGCGTGGAGGGAGGGATCGGTCACGGCGACGCCTCCGGTGTGGCGCCTGAGAGTTCGCGGCGGAGCCAGGCTCGGGCGACGGTCCAATCGGCTTCGACGGTGCGCGGGCTGACGCCCAGGAGGGCGGCGGTCTGAGGGGTGGTGAGGCCGGCGAGGATGCGGAGGGTGACGACCTCGGCCTGGCGGGGATGGAGGGAGCGGAGGCGGGAGAGGGCGGCGTGGAGGGTTTCGAAATCGAGGGGCTCGGGGTCGTCGGCGAGGAGGGGTTCGTCGAGGTCGATGCGGAGCGGCGCGGCGCCGCCGCCGCGTTTGACGGCGGTGCGGCGGCGGGCGTGGTCGATGAGGACCTGCTCGAGGACTCGCGCGGCGAGGGCGAGGCGCTGCTCACGTGGGAGGTCGGGGAGGCCGCGGCGGGCGATGCGGAGGCAGGCTTCGTTGGCGAGGGCGGTGGGCTGAAGGGTGTGGCCGGGGCGTTCGGTGCGCATCATCGACGCGGCGATGTCGCGCAGTTCGGCGTACATCGTGCCGGTGAGGGCGTCCCAGTCGGGGGGCGTCGGCGCGGGGTCGGGGGCGGGCATTGGGCGGGAGAGCGATTTGGGGACGGCGTGCTGCGGGGTCGGGCGCGGAGTGCGCATGTGGTGGTAGGGGCATGGTACGGGCAAAGGGGGTGCTCATGCGACCCGGCATTGGGGAGGGACGCGAGGAGGTTGTGCTGATGAACGTTGCGCGCCTTGCCGTCGTGGTGATGTTCCTGGCGTGTCTGTCGCTTCTGCCGGGGTGCGGCGGGGGGGAGTCTGGGGGATCTGCGAGGGCTGGGGGAGGTGGCAGGGAGGCGGAGAAGCCCCTGGAGGGGCGCGGGGTGTCGCGGAGTTCCGAGTTGGTGGGGGTGTGGATGCGGGTGAGCGAGGGGGAGTTGCTGGGGCTGGAGTTCCTGAAGGATGAGCAGGTGATTGTGACGGTGGGGCGCGGGATGGGGCAGTCGTCGATGACGATGTCGTACCGGATGCTCGATGGGGGGAGGCTGAGCATGGTCACGGGGGGAGGTTCGACGACGGTGTATCGCGCGACGCGTTCGGGGGACCTGCTGGAACTGGCGCGGGAATCGGCGGGCGCTGAGGCGAGGGCGCAGCGGTTCAAGCGGCTGGCGAGCGGGACGACGCTGGCGGAGGGGGTGCGGGCGCACGCCGCGGCGCTGGAGGCGGAGCGGGCGGAGATGGTGAAGGGGATCGCGGCGCTGCTGCGTGGGGATGGGAAGGTGGGGCTGGTGTTGGCGCCGGAGGGGGCGGGAGCGAAGGGGTGGGAGATGTCGCTGCGCATCGAGCGGGGGAACGTGGAACAGAACCGGATGTTCGAGGGGGAGGCGGTGCTGGACCCGGGGAACTCCGACGTGCTCCGGCCGGTGACGCTGCACGCGATCCGCGGCACAGTGACGGCGGTGGATGAACTGTCGGCGCGGGTGCGGCTGACGATCGAGATCGGGCCGGCGGTGGAGCCGGCGGAGGCGGGGGACGTGCGGGGGAGGGTGGACCTGGTGGCGGAGGGGACGCCGAAGAAGCCGGTGCTGACGGGGACGGCGCAGGTCCCGGGGCGGTGGCAGGGGCAGGCGGGGGCGACGCTGGTGTGGGACGCGACGCGGCACGGGGCGGCGCGGGCGAAACTGGCGATGCAGCGGGCGGCGCGGGAGGCGGCGGTGGCGGAGGTGACGGACGCGATCGGCGGGCGGGCGGTGCTGCGCGGGGAGAAGCGGGCGTCGGGGGGCGGCGCGGCGGAGCCGGTGGAGGTGACGATCGAGCGGGTGAACGAAGCAGCGCCCGTCTACCGCGCGACGGTGACCGTGGGGAGCCGTCGCGACCAGACGGCGGATGGGACGGTGGGCCTGGTGGTCGGTCGGGGGGCGCTGTACGTGAACATGCCGTGGGGGGAGCAGTGGCGGCTGCACGTCGAGGATGGCGGGCGGAGGCTGACGGGGCCGTGGCGGCCGCACAGCCGGGCGGACTTCATCAGCCACGGGGACGTGCTGCTGGCGGTGGAGCGGACCTGGACGATGGCGGAGGTGGAGGCGGAGCGTGCGGCGATCGCGAGGTTCATGAGCGAGGACCTTCGGGCGGGGAAGCGCTTCGTCGGCGTCATGGAGACGATTCGAGGGGGGGACCTGGAACTGTGGCCGGTGACGGCGGACCTGCGGGTCGGCGAGAACGGGGCGGCGGAGGGGGAGGTGTGGGTGTTCCCGGAGCGGGGCGGGGCCAGGATGACGGGGCGGGTGAGCGGGACGGGGGTGACGCTGTCGGCTACGGGGTACATGGAGGGCTCGCGGCAGGATCGCTCGCTGCTGCAGTTGAGGCTCGATGTGCAGTTGAAGGGCATGGAGCCGCGGCCGACGATGCGCGGGACGCTGCGCGTCGGCTCCGTCGGGGGGAACGTGGCGATGACGCTGGCGGGGAGCGGGGCGCCGGACGCCACGGCGCTGGCGGAGGCGGTGCGGGGGAGGCGGTTCGTGCTGACGAACACGTCGATCTCGAAGCGGCCGGCGCCGGCGTACCTGCTGGTCGATGAGGAGGCGCCGGCGGAGGGAGGGGCGCGGGGGGTGCTGATCGGGCACGACATCACCGGGCGCACCACGTCGAAACTCCCCCCGGGGGTCGTGAGGATCGAGGCGGTGGAGGACCGGGGGCAGGGGCTGCTGAAGATCACGATCGACTCGTGCCCCGACCCGGTGCGCGGGCAGGAGAGCGAGCGGTTCGAGTTCACGGCGGTGGTCGCCGAGCGGGACGGGAGGCTCGTGGTCAACGCGTGGGATGCGCCCGCGATTGGGAACACGACCTGGCTGTGGATGGAGCCGGCGTCGGAGGGGGAGGCGGTGGAGGCGACCGATGAGGAGCGCATCCGGCTGGCGGCGCTGCGGATGGGGGCGGTGACGTCGGCGCCGCGGTCGCCGGCGCAGGGGGAGGGCGTGCTGCTGATCGTGAGGCCGACGGAGCGGGATGCGCGCGTCGGGCAGATCTTCTACGCCGATGGGCGGTACAACGCGGGGAACTCGGTCGCGACGGCGGCGCTGCACGCGGGGGTGCTGCGGGTGGACGAGATGGGGATCGTGCGGCTGACGTACGGCGCGCCGTTCACGGCGCCGACGGAGGTCGTGGAGCGGAACGGGGTGAAGTCGGCCAAGTCGAACTTCAGGCCGACGAACACGGTGCCGACGTTCACGATCGAGCGGGTTGAGATTCCCGGGGGGTGATCGGGGCGTTCCGGTCGCCTGACTGCCGGAGGGCGGCGTCCACGAGGGCGCGGGCGGCCCAGCTCTTGACGGAGCGGGCGGCGTCCCGGTCGAGGCCGAGGACGTCGGTGAAGACGATCATGGACTCGGTGCCGAAGATGAGGGCGAGGGCGGCGCAGAGTTTGTCGTAGACGTCGTCGGCGAATTGATGGCGGGCTGGGGCCAGGGCGGCTTCGATGAGGGGCGTGCGGCGGTTCTGGCGGATGGGGACGGGCTCGGAGGATTCCCGATCCCTGCTTCCGTTCCGCCGGCCCCCCTCGCTCCCGCCTCCCCCCCCACTCCTCTCGCCTTCCCTGCTCCCCCCGCCGCCCGCGCGGGCGGCTCGCTCGAGGCTGGCGGCGAGCATGAGGCGGAGTTGGGCCTCGTTGCGGTAGGACACCTCATGGAGGGCGGCCTCGGCCCGGTCGATGCGGTCGGCGGGGTCGGTGGAGGGGTCGTTCGCGAAGAGCGCGTCGGGGTCGGGGGTGTCGCCGTCGATGGGGGCCTCGATGAGGAGGGCCTCGATGCTGGGGAAGTAGCGGTAGGCGGTGGCGCGGGAGACCATGGCCGCGGCGGCGACGTCGTCCATGGTGGGGGCGCGGCCGCCGGCGGCGTGCTCCCTGAGGAGGCGGGCTGCGGCCGCGAGGAGGTCCTTGCGGGTGCGTCGGCGCTGGTTGATCCGTCCGGCGTCTGCGGGCATGGGGTGGCTCAATCCTGTGGGAGTTGGCGGACGACGGCGGCCATGTCGATCCAGACCTGCTCGCGGGCGATCTGGGCGTCGTCGGTGAACTCGACGACGTGGAGGAGGCGGAACTTCAGGGGGCGGTTGCGGCCGTCGAGCCCGAAGGGGCGTCCGGGGGCGCGGCCCTCCCAGAGGGACTCGTCGATGAGGAAGTTGTCGCCGTAGAGGCGCTTGATGGGGGTGACGGCGCCCTCGGCGAGGTCGGCGAAGAGCCGGTTGTAGAAGGGGCGGGCGTTGTCGCGGCCGCGGGTGGGGCCGGAGGGCCAGCCGACGATGTCGTGGACGGCGTCGGGGGCGAGGGTGGTGACGACGCCGTCGATGTCGTCGGCGGCTTCGAAGCGGAAGTGCTCGTCGATCTTGCGGTTCATCTGCTCGCGGGTGAGGGGCATGGGGGCTCCTGGGAAGTGGTGGGACGACGTGATCGTAATAAGACAAATGTCTCATGACAAGTCACATGTATTGATTTTCAGGGACGGCGTGGCTCTTTGAGATCGCTTAACTCTTTGGTTGACTATTGACCGAGTGCCGGTATGCTTAACCAGATGGTTTTGGATTCGCCAGCCAACCTCGACCGCGTGTTCCACGCCCTGGCGCACCCCGCGCGGCGGGACATGCTGCGGCGACTTGCGGAGGAAGGGGAGCGGAGCGTGGGGGAACTGGCGGCACCGCTGGCGATGTCGCTGCCCGCGGCGTCGAAGCACGTGCGCGTGCTGGAGCAGGCGAGGCTGATCAAGCGGCGGGTGGTGGGGCGGACGCACATCTGCTGGATCGAGGGGGAGCCGCTGGCGCGGGTGAGCGAGTGGCTGGAGGGGTTCCGGAAGCACTGGGAGGGGAGCTTCCAGCGGCTGGATGCGCTGCTGGAGGAGATGAAGTCGATCGAGGGTGAGGGGGAGAAGGAGAAGCGCGGATGACTCTTGGCGGCGCAGCGGAGATGGGGGCGGCGGATCGGGAGATCGTGATCACGCGGACGTTCGAGGCCGCGCCGGAACTGGTGTGGCGGGCGTGGACGGACCCGGAGCAGGTGGTGCGGTGGTGGGGGCCGCGGGGGTTCACGACGACGACGCGTGCGATGGACGTGCGGGAGGGGGGCGAGTGGCGGTTCGTCATGCACGGGCCGGACGGGCGGGACTATGCGAACCGGATCACGTTCGAGGAGGTGGTGGAGCCGCGGAGGCTGGTGTACGCGCACCAGGGCGAGGGGGCGGACGCGGGGGTGCAGTTCCGGGCGACGGTGCTGTTTGAGCGCACGGATACCGGGACGAAGTTGACGCTGCGGATGGTGTTCCCGACGAGGGAGGATCGGGATCGGGTGTGCCGCGAGTATGGGGCGGTGGAGGGTGGGATCCAGACGGTGGGGCGGCTGGCGGACCACCTGCGGGAGAGGACGGGAGCGGGGCGGCTGGCGATGACGATCGCGCTGCCGTCGGAGCGGGAGATCCTGATCGGGCGCGAGTTCGATGCGCCGCGGGGGCGGGTGTGGGACGCGATGACGAAGCCGGAGCTGCTGAAGAAGTGGCTGTTCGGTCCGCCGGGGTGGGAGATGACCGAGTGCTCGGAGGAGACCCGCGCGGGGGGGACGTTCCGGTGGGCGTGGCGCGGGCCGAGTGGGGAGGAGATGGCGATGCGGGGGGTGTACCGCGAGGTGACGCCGCCGGCGCGGATCGTCAGGACGGAGACGTTCGAGTTCGGGTGCGAGGCGCAGACGGGGGAGCAGGTGGGGACGCTGGAGTTGACGGAGGAGGGTGGGAGGACGTCGCTGCGCTTGAGGCTGGAGTACCCGTCGCGGGAGGCGCGGGATGGGGCGGTGGCGTCGGGGATGGAGCACGGGATGGCGGCGGGGTACGACCGGCTGGACGGCGTGCTGGCGGGGGGCGTCTGATGGCGAGGAAAGTCGAGATGACCGGGGTGAGTTGTTGTTGCGGCGCGTTGGCGTTGCTGCTGGTCGTCGCCGCGGCGGGGGCGGGGTGCGGCGGGATCGCGGGGGCGGCCGCGGCGGGTAAAGAAGGAAATGGGGAGGCGGACGTGGCGATGGAGCGGGGAGAGACGGGGCTCGAGTTTAGCGTGACTCGGGTCTTTGAGGCGCCGGTGGAGGAGGTGTGGCGGGCGTGGGTGGAGCCGGAGCTGGTGATGCGGTGGTGGGGGCCGCGGGGGTTCACCTCGCCGATGGCGAAGATGGATGTGCGGGTCGGCGGCGTGTCGCTGGTGTGCATGCGGGCTCCCGAGGAGTTCGGGGGGCGGGACTGGTACAACACGTGGACGTACCGCGTGGTGGAGCCGATGGAGCGGCTGGAGTTCGTGGGCCGGTTCGCGGACCGGAACGGGAACGAGCTGGACCTGGGGGCGATGGGGCTGCCGCCGGGGATCCCGCGGGAGACGCCGCAGGTGGTGACGTTCCGGGCCGCGGGGGAGGGGCGGACGGAGGTGACGGTGACGGAGTATGGGTACGGGTCGGAGCAGGCGGTGGCGCTGTCGAAGGGGGGGCTGGAGCAGTGCCTGGACAAGATGGGCGAGGTCTTCAGCGCCCCGTGAGGGCGCGGTGGAGCGCGGGCGATGGACGACGGGATGGGGGCGGGCTCGGCGGGGTTCGAGGTGGTCAACTCGCGGGTGTTTCCTTTGCCGCGGGGAAAGGTGTTCGAGGCGTTCAGGGGGCCGGGGCATCACTGCCGGCGGCAGGGGCCGGCGGGGTTCACCAAACCAATGTGTTCCTCGAGTTTGACCTGCGCGCGGGCGGGGTGTGCGGCTGGTGATGCACGGGCCTGACGGGAGGGACGACGCGGCGGCGAAGGAGTTCCTCGAGGTGGCGCCGCCGGAGCGGGTCGTGCTGCGCACCTTCGGTCCGTTGCATGATCTGGGGCCGGGGATGATGTGCTTCGAGCGAGGGGGGCGGGGTTTGCTATTCTGGCCGTCTCTTTCTCCCGGTCCCCCCCCCACTTCCTCTCACTTCCTCTCACTTCCCTCTCGAGTCCCCCCGCTCTCACTCCCCCACGACTGCGTGTTCATGAAGGAGCGACTATGGCGACGAAGAAGAAGGCCGGTGCGGCCGGCGTGAAGTCAACGAGCGAGTCCGACGGATCGCAGACCGACCCGGCGGTGGTTGAGTTCCTGCGGGCGCTGGATCATCCGATGAAGAAGGAGATCGAGGCGGTCCGGAAGATCATTCTGGGCGTGAGCCCGGAGATCCGGGAGGGGATCAAGTGGAACTCGCCGAGTTTCCGGACGACGGAGTACTTTGCGACGCTGAACCTGCGCGGGCGCGGGGGGAAGGCGGCGCAGGTGTGGCTGATCCTGCACACGGGGGCGAAGGGGAGCGAGAAGTCGAAGGACGGGATGACGGTCGCCGATCCGGAGGGGATCCTGGAGTGGCTGGGGAAGGATCGGGCGGTGGTGAAGTTTGATGGAGCGGGGGATGTGCGGGCGAAGAAGGGGGCGTTGGAAGGGGTGATCCGGGAGTGGATTCGGTACGTGTAGTCGCGTCGGGGGCGAGCACCCTGATCGGCGGCGCCGGTGCTCTCCACCGATCTCACGCCTTTGTGTTGCCAACATCCCACAACTTCCAATAAGCCTTGTAGGCGTCTTTCCAGGTCTCGCCGTAGAGGTGATCACCGATGGCCTGGTGCACGGCGATCATGAAGCGGACGAACCGAGCGGTTGCGTGGCGCTGAGCCGGGCTCAGGCGGCTGACCAGTTCTCGTTTGAACTCGCCGTCGATGTGGAGGGCGTATCCCACGAACTCGCCGTGGCCGCGGCGGGCGGACCGGATCATCGCCGGGGCGATGTAGTACGCGAATCCGATGGGGTCCAGGAAGTTGAAGCCGCCGATGCCGGGGTCCTCGATCCAGTTCGGATCGTCGACGAGGTCCTCCCAGCTCTGCTCGGTGTCCTGTTCTCTGGCCGCAGCGGCTTCCGCTTCCGAGCCGTGGTTGTCGATGACGACCGACTCGCTCCACGAGACGCCGCCGGCGCGGGTCACGCCGCGGAACGCCCTGCGGATCTGCTGTTCCACAGCGATCTGTTCTTCCCGGAGGCGGCTTGGGACGTCTGAGGTCATCGTGGTAGTCTATTGCGATGGGCCGGCATGAACCATGGATGGCGAGCCGGGCACGTGTGAGGGCGGGGGCTGGCGCCAGGTGAAAGGAGCATCGATGAGGGTCATGGTGATCGTGAAGGCGAGCAAGGAGAGCGAGGCGGGGGTGATGCCGAGCAAGGAGCTGCTGGAGGCGATGGGGAAGTTCAACGAAGAGTTGGTGAAAGCGGGGGTGATGCTGGATGGGGCGGGGCTGAGGCCGAGTTCGCAGGGGGCGCGGGTGCGGATCTCGGGGGACGAGCGCACGGTGACCCGCGGGCCGTTTCCGGAGACGAAGGATCTGGTCGCGGGGTACTGGCTGTGGAAGGTCGAGTCGCTCGAGGAGGCGATCGAGTGGGTCAAGCGCAGCCCGAACGCGCACCCGGGGGCAGAGACGGAGATCGAGATCCGGCCGTTGTATGAGGAGGAGGACTTTGTGTGATTGGGGGCGGAGGAGTCGGAGAGGAAGAGGGAACCCGCCCCCAACCCCCGCCCTCAGGGCGTGGGCTTCGAGGGTGAGGATGAGGAGAGGACGGAGTCGGGGGGCCATGTAGATTGGGGAGGGAGGCCATGTAGCCCTCACCCGGCCTCTCCCAGGGGGAGAGGGGGCCGAAGGGGAGAAGGAAAAGGGACGGAGAGAAAGAGCACGGCCGGGCGAAGCGCCCAGCCGTGGCACCCGGTGGGAGTGGGATGAGGCGGGGAGAGGAGATAGAGGAGGAGAGCACGGGCCGGAAGCCCGTGCCACGTCGAGCGGAGCTACTTCTTCCGCCGGTAGGTCGCGGTCATCATCTTGTTCCAGGAGCCGTCGGGGGCCTGGACGTAGGAGGTGAGGGTGCGCTCGTCGTCGCTGATGAACTCGTGGACGTCGCGGTAGTTGCAGGTCGAGCCGGGGGACTCGAAGTTCGGGCCCTCGCACTCGAGGGTGAGGACCTTGCCGGCGGCGTCGAGCTGGCCGGTGTAGGTCCAGAGGTGGGTCATCATGGAGCCGATCCAGGTTCCGACGAAGCGCTCGCGGGCGGGGTCGTAGCCGATGGTGAGCATCATGGAGGCCTGGCCGCCGCCGGGCATCTCGCCGCGGCCGTCGGCGACGATCCAGAGGTCACCCAGGGCGCGGACGGACTCGGAGCCGGTGGTGGTGATCTCGGGCTCGCCGGGCTGGCAGTTCATGGCGGCGGTGAAGGTCCACTCGCCGAGGAACTTGCGGAGCCAGGCGTGCTGCTTCGTGGGTTCGACGTGCATGGGATGTTCCTTCCTGCGGGCTCGGGGATGAGTGGTACGGAACGGTTACAGGGGCGGGGCCAGGCGGGCAACGCGGCGGGCGTCGGCGATCTGGCCGTAGTGGACCATCTGGTGGAGGGCCAGGAGCATGAGGGCCTGGCCGAAGGTGGTCATGGCGTCGGCGAGTTCCGGCGGCGGGGCCGCGGGGACACGGGAGAGGCCATCATCGCCGATTTCGTCCAAGAGGGCGAGCGTGCTGGCGCGGAGGGAGCGGAGGGTGGAGAGGGCCTCGTCGAAGGAGGGGTAGGCGGCGGGGTCGTCCAGAGGCTGCGTCCCGGTGGCGAAGAGGGGACGCCAGTGCTCGACGGGGTTGGGGCCGGCCTTGTCGGGGCCGAAGAGGATGCCGGGGATGCTCCCTTCGATGAAGGCGAGGTGGCCGATGATCCAGAGGGGGTGATTGCCCTCGGCGCGGCCGTCGCGGAGGATCGGGCGGGTGAGGGGGTGGTCGCGCATGTCGGCGGCGATGGCGGCGAAGCCCTCGTCGGACATCGTCAGGAGGGTGCGGACGGCGTCGATGGCCTTCATCGGGAGGACTCCTTGACGCGGCGCTCGGCGAGTTCGCGGATGCGGGGGAGGCCGTGGTTCCAGCCTTCGTGGACGCCCTCGCGGTCCGCCGCGGGGATGAGGCCGACGGCGCGGTGGGTGATGCGCAGGAGGGTGCCGGCGCCGTCGGGGATGAGGCGGTACTGGACGTGGTTGATGGCGGGGTAGGACATGAACATGGGGCCGCAGAGTTCGAGGAGGGGCCTTTCGTGCGGCGGGGGCTTGATGACCTGGACGTGGGCCCAGAGGTGGCCGGTGTTGTTGCCGTGGTCGCGGAACCAGCGGCCGCCGGGCCAGGGCTCGATGGTCATCGGGAAGGGGGAGCCGTCGGGGAGGACGCTGCCGGGGCCGAGTTCTTCGAGGACAGCCTCGAAGGTGATCTCCACCGGGGCGGCGATCTGGAGTTCCTTGGTGAGGTTGATGGTGTGGATGGTGTCGGGAATGGGGTCCATCAGCACGGCGGGGGCTCCTTGTGGTTCGACGGGGTGCGCGGGGCGGCGGCTCGCTCGCGGGCGAGGCGCTCGGCGCGCTGCTTGATGCGGTCGGCCTGGTGGGACCAGTAACGCTCGTACGCCTTGATCCACTGGTACACGGGCTTGAGCTCCTCGGGCTTGAGGCGGTAGAGGCGCTGGCGGCCGCGGGCGGTGACGGAGACGAGCCCGGCTTCCCTGAGGACGGCGAGGTGCTTGGAGACGGTGGGCTGGGGGAGGTCGAGGAGGCGGACAAGTTCGCCGACGGGGGTGGGGCGGCCGTCGGCGAGGGCGGCGATGATGTCGCGCCGGCGGGGCTCGGCGATGGCGCTGAAGGCGTCGGTCGCGGCGGGGGCGCGGGGCATGGCGTTAATATATTCCCATATCGGCATATATCAAGGCGTGCGAGAGAAGGAACCGGCGGGATCGCCAGCCGGCGGGGGCGCGGGGTCATGAACGGACGGCGGGCCTCAGGGGTGCAGGGGCGCGGGGGCGGCGTGCGCGGGGTCGGGGCGGGAGAAGCGCTCGACGCGCCGGGCGACGGCGCGGCCGTAGGTGTGACGCGCGACGACGTTGGTCATGAAGCGGTTGACGGCGCGGGCGGGCTGGGGGAGAGGGCGCTGGATGTCAACGACGAGGACGGCGCGGGGGGAGTCGCTGGTGTTGATGACCTCGTGGGGCCAGGAGTCGTCGAAGAGGACGCCCTCGCCTTCGCGCCAGGTGTAGTCCTGCCCCTTGACGCGGATGAAGGGGGGGTTGGTCTGCGGGACGAGGAGGCCGAGGTGGTAGCGGAGGTATCCGAGGTAGGGGCCCTCGTGGAGGGGGACGGACTTGCCGGGGTCGAGGATGGAGAAGAAGGCCTGGATCAGGCCGGGGATCTGGTCGAGGAGGCGGCAGGTCTGCGGGCAGCGGGCGCGGTTGGTGGCCGGCTTGTGGCCGAGGAGGTAGAGGAGGTAGACGGTCCAGCGTTTCTTCGGGTCGCCGCCGGCGGAGATCTCGGCTTCGCCGGGGTCCACGTCGTGGTACCGGGGGAGGTCGCGGTCGCCGGCGAGGGCGAGGTCGAACTCGGCGCGGATGGTGCGCCAGTTCCGGGTGAGTTCAGACAGGGAGGGGCAGACCGCGTCGATGTCGTAGAAGACCGGGCGATTGTCGCCGCCGGCGCAGCGCCGGAGGTAGGCGTTGACGGCGTTCTTCGGGATGTGGTAATCGAAGATGCGGCCGAGGCCGGTCCGGGGTGCGCCCATGGGGATCCCTTTCAGGCAGGGGACGATCCCCTGGTAGCATATAGCGGGCGGATGAACGCGGCCTCATCCACCTGCGGCGGGCGTGCCGGGGCGGTGGCTACCTGAAATTGGGGGGATGGGAGTTGCCGGCCTCGGGCTTCACATGCCGAGCATGAGCCGTTCGGGCTCCTCGATGGCGTTCTTGACGGCGACGAGGAACTGGACGGCCTCCGCGCCGTCGATGATGCGGTGGTCGTAGGAGAGCGCGAGGTACATCATCGGGCGGACGGTGACCTGGCCGGAGCCGGCGGGGTACTCGATGGGGCGGTTCTTGATCGCGTGCATCCCGAGGATGCCGGACTGAGGGGGGTTGAGGATGGGGGTGGAGTTGAGGGAGCCGTAGATGCCGCCGTTGGTGATGGTGAAGGTGCCGCCCTGGAGTTCGTCGAGGGTGAGTTTGCCGTCGCGGGCGCGGGTGGCGAGGTCCTTGATGCCGGACTCGATCTGGGCGAAGGAGAGGGTCTCGCAGTTCCGCAGGACGGGGACGACGAGGCCCTTGGGGGTGCCGACGGCGATGGCGATGTCGCAGTAGTCGTGGTACTCGATCTCGGGGGATCCGTCGGGGCCGGCGACGATCGAGGCGTTGACGGCGGGGAAGGCCTGGAGGGCGTTGACGCAGGCCTTGACGAAGAAGGACATGAAGCCGAGGCCGATGCCGTGCTTCTTCTCGAAGGGCTCCTTGTAGCGTTTGCGGAGTTCGATGACAGCGGACATGTCGGCCTCGTTGAAGGTCGTGAGCATGGCCGCGGTGTGCTGGGCCTCGACGAGGCGGGTGGCGATGCGCTGGCGGAGCGGGGTCATGCGCTCTCGCCGGACGGCGCGGCCGCCGGTCGCCGGGGCGGGGGCCGCGGGGCGCGGCGCGGGTGCGGGGGCCGGCGCCGGGGCGGGGGCGGCCTTGAGGGACTGGACGTAGCTGAGGACGTCCTGCTCGCGGATGCGGCCGCCGGCGCCGGTGCCGGTGACGCGGCTGAGGTCGATGCCGTGCTCTTCGGCGAGTTTGCGGGCGACGGGGGTGGCGCGGACCTCGGTCGCGGCGGCCGCGGCGGACGGCGCCGGCGCCGGCGCCGGCGCGGGAGCGGGCGCCGGCTTGGCCGGGGCGGCCTCGGCGGAAGGCGTGCGGCCGTTGGCGGCGGCGGCGTCCGGGGAGGCGGCGGGCGCGGCGGCGGGGGCGGGCGACTCGGCGGTCTCCTCGATGCGGCCGACGACGGCGCCGACAGGGACGGTGTCGCCCTCGTTGGCGAGGCGGCTGAGGCGGCCGGCCGCGGGGGCGACGATCTCCATCGTGATCTTGTCGGTCTCGAGGTCGAGGACGGGCTCGTCGCGCTGGACGAGGTCGCCGGGGTTTTTGCGCCAGGCGGCGATGACGCCGGTGCGGACGGATTCGCCCATCTCGGGGATCACGATGTCGATCGGCATGGTTCTCGGTGTCCGTGAAGGGCCGTGGCCGCGTCAGCGAGCCTGGCGCGACCGGTCGCGGCGGGACAGAAGCCTAGGGAGCGGGGGCTTGGATGGACAGACCCGGGGCGGCATCGGGGGCTAGACGCGAGCGGAGACCTTCTTCGTGGAGGCCTTGCCGGGCTCGGCGGCGCGGCCGTTGCCGGAGGCATGATCGGCGGGGACGGGGAGGGGCCCGATGGCGAGGGTGAGGAGTTCCTCCTGCTGCTCCTTGTGCCGGTGCTTGGAGCCGACGGCGGGGGTGGCGGAGGCGGGGCGGCCGATGTACTCGAGTTCGACGCCGAAGGTGGTGCGGAAGATGTCGGCGATGAAGTGGTAGGCGCCCTTGTTGCGGGGCTCCTCCTGCGCCCAGACGAGTTTGGCGTTCTTGGGGTAGCGGGAGAGGACCTCGCGCATGAGTTCGACGTTGAAGGGGTAGAGTTGCTCGATGCGGACCAGGGCGGTGTCGGGGCGGGGGACGTCCTTGCGCCGGATGTCCATGTCGTGGTAGAACTTGCCGGTGCAGAGGATGATGCGCTTGACGGACTTGCGGTCGGCGCCCCTGGACCCGCGGACGCCGGTGTAGACGGGGTCGTCGAGGACGTCCTGGAAGTGGCCGCGGGTGAGTTCCTCGATGTGGCTGGTGGGGTAGCGGAGGAGGCTCTTGGGGGTGGCGACGATGAGGGGCTTGCGGAAGGGGACCTTGAGCTGGCGGCGGAACATGTGGAAGCACTGCGCCGCGGTGGACGGGTAGACCACCTGCATGTTCTCGTCGGCGCAGAGGTCGAGGAACCGCTCGATGCGGGCGGAGGAGTGCTCGGGGCCCGCGCCCTCGTAACCGTGGGGGAGGAGGAGGACCAGGCCGGACCACCGCTCCCACTTGAGTTCGGCGGAGCAGAGGAACTGGTCGATGATGACCTGGGCGCCGTTGACGAAGTCGCCGAACTGGGCCTCCCAGCAGACCAGGGCGTTGGGGTCGGCGAGGGAGTAGCCGTAGTCGAAGGCCATGACGGACATCTCGGACAGGGGGCTGTCGAAGACGTCGAATCGGGCCTGGGTCAGGCGGCCGTCGGGGCCGGGCTTGCCGGCGTCGTCGGGGCGCTGCGCGATGGGGCGCATGTTGTTGAGGGGGATGTAGCACTCGGCGGTCTTGACGTCGCGGAGGACGGCGTGGCGGTGGCTGAAGGTGCCGCGGCGGGAGTCCTGGCCGCTGAGGCGGACGTGGTGCCCCTCGAGGAGGAGGGTGCCGAAGGCGAGGGACTCGGCGTCGGCGTAGGTGAGTTCGCCGGTGGTGCAGAGGTTGGCGCGGTCCTCGAGGAGCCTGCGGAGCTTGGGGTTGAGGTTGAAGCCCTCGGGGACGCGGCCGAGGGCGGCGCAGACCTCCTGGAGGAGGGACATGGGGACGCCGGTGTCAACCGGGGTGAAGGAGAACTTGCCGGTGATGCCGGCCCATCGCTTGGAGCCGGCCTCGATGACGGGGTCGTGCGGCTTGGCCTTGGCGGCGGCCTGCGCGGCCTCGAGGGCGGCGTCGAGGCGGGTGCGGATGGCCTCGATGTCCTTGTCGGTGATGACGTTGTCGTCGCGGAGGCGCTGGGCGTAGACCTGGAGGACGCTGGGCTTCTTGCGGATGAGTTCGGCGAGGATGGGCTGGGTGAAGGAGGGCTCGTCCTGCTCGTTGTGGCCGTAGCGGCGGAAGCACCAGAGGTCGATGAAGACGTCCTTCCTGAAGCGCTGGCGGTACTCGGCGGCGAACTGGCCGACGGCGACGACGGCGTCGGGGTCCTCGGCGTTGACGTGGAAGACCGGGGCCTCGATCACCATGCCGATGTCGGTGGCGTAGCGGGAGGAGCGGGCGTCCTCGGGGCCGGTGGTGAAGCCGATGAGGTTGTTGACGACGATGTGGACGGTGCCGCCGGTGGTGTAGCCCTCGAGCTGGGAGTAGTTGAGGACCTCGGCGACGACGCCCTGGCCGATGACGGCGGCGTCGCCGTGGATGAGCATGGGGACGACGCGGGTGCGCTCGGTGTCGCCCTTGAGCCACTGCTTGGCGCGGCAGCGTCCCTGGACGACGCCGTTGACGCTCTCGAGGTGGCTGGGGTTGCTCGCCATGGCGAGGTGGAGGATGCGTCCGGAGCGGAGGTGGCGCTCGCCGGAGTAGCCGCGGTGGTACTTGACGTCGCCGCCGCGGTCGGCGAAGTCGTCGTCCCAGTTGTCCTCGAACTCGGTGAAGATCTGCTCGTAGGTCTTCCCCATGATGTTGTTGAGGACGTTGAGGCGGCCGCGGTGCGGCATGCCGATGACGACCTCCTCGACGCCGAGTTCGCCCCAGGCCTCGAGGATGCGGTCCATCAGGGGGATGAGGCTCTCGCCGCCCTCGAGGCTGAAGCGCTTGTCGCCGGGGTACCGCTTGCCGAGGAACTTCTCGAACTGCTCGGAGCGGGTGAGCTGCTCGAGGACGTGGGCGCGCTGGCCCCTGGTGAGGGGGACGCGGCCGCCGTCGGCCTCGAAGCGGTGGACGAGCCAGGCGCGCTCCTCGTCGTCGGAGACGTGCATGAACTCGGCGCCGATGGTGCCGCAGTAGGTGCGTTCGAGGAACTCGATGACCTGGCGGAGGGTGGCGGTCGGGGGGAGGGCGGCGATGCCGGTGTCAACGGGGCGGTCGAGGTCGGCGTCGGAGAGGCCGTAGTACTCGAGGGTGAGGGCCGCGGGGCGGGGGCGGGGGCGGCCGAAGGGGTCGAGCTGGGCGCACATGTGCCCGCGGCGGCGGTAGCTGTCGATCAGGTTGCCGACGGCGTGCTGGAACCGGAGGGTCTCGACGAGGTCCTGGCCGGTGACGCGGGCGGCGGGGTGGGCGGGGGCGGCGGGGCCGCCCTGGGCAAGCGCGAGGTCGAACCCCTGAAAAAAGGCCCGGAGGTCCGGGCTTACGGCATCCGGGTTGGCCTTATAAGCGTTGTATTGGGCTTCCAGGTACGGAGCGCTCCAACTGTTGATCGAGGTCGCCACGGCGCGCGGAACGGCAGTCATCCCAATCCCTCTGCGGGCCCGGTGGGAGCCCGGTGAATAGCGAAGCCGCGGCGGTGCCGCCGCGGAAATGAATGGTATGCCTCTGTCTATCGACTTATGAGCGGCAGAACCGTTGTCCGGACGCGAGGCGGGATCGTGCCGGAGCCGGGTCGGCGGGGGGAGGAAGGGGCGAGGGGCGAAAGGGGCAGGATCCGGGTGGCCGTCGTTTCAGGGACGGGAGGGGGCGGGGGGTCAGCCGAAGCGCCCGGTGACGTATTGTTCGGTTTCGGGCAGGGCCGGGCTCTGGAAGATCTTCTCGGTGGGGGCGTACTCGACGAGGCGGCCGAGGTACATGAAGGCGGTGTAGTCGGAGACGCGTGCGGCCTGCTGCATGTTGTGGGTGACGATGAGGACGGTGTAGCGCTTGGAGATCTCGTGGATGAGTTCCTCGATGCGGAGGGTGGCGATGGGGTCGAGGGCGGAGCAGGGCTCGTCCATCAGGAGGACTTCCGGATCGGCGGCGATGGCGCGGGCGATGCAGAGGCGCTGCTGCTGACCGCCGGAGAGGCCGAGGGCGGACTGCTTGAGGCGGTCCTTGACCTCGTCCCAGATGGCGGCGGCGCGGAGGCTCCGCTCGCAGGCCTCCTCGAGGACGGACCTGCGGTTCTCGCCGTCGATGCGGAGGGGGTAGACGACGTTCTCGAAGATGGACATGGGGAAGGGGTTGGACTTCTGGAAGACCATGCCCATGCGTTTGCGGAGGTCGATGACGTCCACGTCCGGGGCGTAGACGGGCTGGCCGTTGAGGATCATCTCGCCGGAGACGCGGACGCCCGGGATGAGTTCGTTGAGGCGGTTGACGGAGCGGAGGAGGGTGGACTTGCCGCAGCCGGAGGGGCCGATGAGGGCGGTGACCTTGCCGCGGGGGATCCGCATGGTGATGCCGTGGAGGGCCTGGGCGTGGCCGTACCAGAGGCAGAAGTCGCGGATGTCGAGGACGGCGTCCTCGCGGGCGAGGGCGTCGTCAACGGCGGAGGTGAAGGGGAGGTTGTTGCGGATGGCGTCGATGACGGAGTAGCCGGCGCTCGGGGAGGCGGCGGTCCGGGGGGGAGCGGGCGCGGGGGTGGGGGTAGCCGGCCGCGGGTGATCGTCGCCTTTGGTTTTGACGCGGAGCTGCATGGGGAGTGTGGCGATCGCAGACATTATTGGCTCGCGGGGTGATCGGGGACGGGGGGCCTAGAAGTGGCCGGAGACGAAACGCCGGCGGAGGCGGGCGCGGAGGACGATGGCGAAGAGGTTGAGGACGACGATGATGGTGATGAGCAGGAGGGTGGTGGTCCAGACGAGGGGGCGTGCGGCCTCGGAGTCGGGGCTCTGGAAGCCGAGGTCGTAGATGTGAAAGCCCAGGTGCATGAAGCTGCGCTCGGCGTGGAGGAAGGGGAAGCGGGGTTCGACGGGGAGTTCGGGGGCGAGTTTGACGGCGCCGACGAGCATGAGGGGGGCGACCTCGCCGGCGCCGCGGGCCATGGCGAGGATCATGCCGGTCATGATGCCGGGCGCAGCGCGGGGGAGGACGACGCGGCGGATGGTCTGCCACTTGGAGGCGCCGCAGCCGTAACTGGCCTCGCGGAGTGAGCGGGGGACGGCGGAGATGGCCTCCTCGGTGGCGACGATGACGACGGGGAGGGTGAGCAGCGCGAGGGTGAGGCTGGACCAGAGGATGCCCTTGGTGCCGAAGGTCTGGGTGGGGAGGCGGGCCTCGAAGAAGCCGTCGAAGAAGGGGGTGGTGGCGAGGAGGAGGACGAGCAGGGCGGCGTCGCCGAACCACATGGTGAAGGCGGCGGCGCGGAGGACGCGGTGGCGGGCGGTCTCGGGGCGGCCGGGGATGGGGCGGCTGTAGGACTGGACGACGGCGGTGGCGCCGATGGCGAGGATCAGGCCCATGACGCCGAGCGTCCACGGCCACGGGGCCCACGGGGTGCTGGGGCCGGCGTCGATGTAGGCGCCGAGCGTGTAGCAGAAGAATCCGAGGCCGAAGACGCCGTAGACGATGCTGGGGACGCCGGCGAGGTTGTTGACGGCGATGCGGACGGCGCTGACGACCAGGCCCTGGCGGGCGTACTCGCGGAGGTAGAGGGCGGCGATGACGCCGAGGGGGACGACCAGGACGCTCAGCAGGAGGGTGAGGGTGACGGTGCCGAAGATGACGGGGAAGACGCCCCCCTCGGTGTTGGCCTCGCGCGGGTTGTCGGAGAGGTACTCCCACCAGCGGGAGGCGTAGACGCGGAGTTTGCCGGCGGTGCTCAGGGCGTTGGCCGGGACGAGGCGGACGACCTGGGAGAGGCGCATCGGCTCGGCGCGCTCGGAGCGGGAGGTCGGGGCGAAGGCGTCCTGGGAGGGGTCGCGGACGACGATGCGGTACTTGTCGTCCTCCGCGGCGATCTCGTTGATGCGCGCGAGGACCTCGGCGTAGCGGTCCCGGAGTTCGGCGGTGCGCTGCTCGTAGCGGCGGCGGGCGGCGTCGAGGGAGGCGGGGTCGGCCTTGCCCTTCTCGACGCGGAGTTCGGCGGCGCGGAGGGCGATCCGCTCGGACTCGATGTCGCGGTTGATGCGGCCGACGTCGTGGCGGCGCAGGGCGTCCATGGCGCGGCGGCGGGATGCGGCCTCGGGGTGGAGTTCGCGGAAGAGGGCGAGGGTGGCGTCCGCGCCCTCGGCGAGGTAGGTGCGCTGGAGGATGCGGAGCGTGCCGTCGGGGCGCGGGGCGGGGTCGAGGATCGTGCGTTCGACGCGGCGCTGGCCCCAGCGGGTCGTCTCGGCGCCGGTCGGCGGGAGGGCCGCGGCCTGCTCCGCGGGGATGGCCTTCTCCTCGCGGAGGATGATCGCCTCGGGGATGCCGATCCAGACGCCCCACTCGGTGCGTTCGAGGAGGACGGCGTCGGCGGGGCGGGTGGTCTCGCGGATCTGCGACAGGTCCACCCAGCGGAAGGGCTGGCCGAGGATCTCCTTGTTGCCGACGCGGTAGAGGCGGCGGAGGGGGAGGCCGGAGTCGTCGAGGGAGGATGCGGGGATGTCGCCCGCCTCGGCGGCGCGGGCGAGGTGGGCGCGCTGGAGGGCGCCGGGGTCGTAGGACTCGTCGCGGACGGGGATGCCGAGGAAGTCGGAGCCGTCGGCGAGGGAGACGCGGTCGATGGGGGCGGGCCAGAAGGTGCCGATGCCGCCGGCGATGACGATGGCGAGCAGCGCGACGATCATGCCCGCGGCGACGACGAGGGCGACGCCGGTGAGCCAGATCATCGGCTCGCCGCGGGAGCCGAGGGGGGTGGGGCGGCGTTGGATGACGGGGGAGTCGCTCATAGTTCGGCGCTCCTCCTGCGGTAGCGCTGGCGGACGACCTCGGCGACGGTGTTGATGAGGAAGGTGATGACGAAGAGGACGAGGCCGCAGAGGAAGAGGACGCGGTAGTGGGTGGAGTCCCTGGGGGCCTCGGGGAGTTCGACGGCGATGTTGGCGGAGAGGGTGCGCATGCCGTCGAAGAGGCTCATGCTCATGATGGGGGTGTTGCCGGTGGCCATGAGGACGATCATGGTTTCGCCGGCGGCGCGGCCGAGGCCGATCATGGTGGCGGAGAAGACGCCGCTCATGGCGACGGGGAGGACGACGCGGACGGCGGTCTGCCAGCGGGTGGCGCCGGCGGCGAGGGAGGCGGAGCGGAGGTGGTCGGGGACGCTGGCCATGGCGTCCTCGCAGATGGTGTAGATGATGGGGATGACGGCGACGGCGAGGGCGAGGGCGACGACGAGGGTGTTGCGCTGCTGGAAGGTGCCGACGATCGAGTCGCGCGGGTCGAGGCCGGCGGAGGAGAGGGCGGCGGCGATGGCCGCGGCCAGGAGCGTGCCGAGGGCGACGACGGCGAGGAACTTGACGAGTTCGACGAGCGGGGCGGTGCGGCGGTCCTGGGCGACGTTCAAGGTGCGCAGCCAGGGGTCGAGGAAGCGGGCGGCGGCGAGGGCGGCGAGGATGACGCCGGCGGGGAAGGTGATGAGGAACCAGCCGGGCCAGGGGCCGCCGAAGGTGCTGTTGAGCCAGCCGCGGAGGTTGGGGGCGTCGAGGTTGTAGAGGCGGATGGTTTCGGCGACGGCGGGGTCGGAGGTGGCGCCGGTGGGGCGGACGAGTTGCCCGGCCTGGACGTAGAGGCCCTCGGCGCGGAGGAGGCGGGCCTGGCGCGGGGTGACGCTGTGGCGGGCGCCGAGCCAGGCGGGGCGCTGCTCGGGGGGGACGGGCTCGACGGAGCCGGCCATGACGAGGAGGTCGCCGCCGCGGGGGGTGAAGAGGGCGGCTTCCATGAGCGGGCCGAGGCGGAGGGCGGCGGCGGCGGAGACGATGGTGACGGCGAGGATGAGGAGGGCGCGGAGCCAGTTGGGGGCGCGGGCGGCGTGGCGTGTGGGGATGAAGTGCCAGAGGTGGGCGGCGAGGAGGACGGCCAGGGGCACGGCGGCCAGGGCGAGCAGGACGCCCGGGAGGAAGCGGACGAGCCAGGGGGCGAGGACCATCGCGGCGATGAAGCCGAGGACGACAGAGGGGAGCGAGGCCATCGTCTCGATGGTGGGCTTGATGACGGCGCGGACGCGGCGGTCGAGGAACTCGCTGGTGAAGATCGCCGCGAGGACGGCGACGGGGACGGCGAGGATCATGGTGTAGAGGGTGGCCTTGAAGGTGCCGAAGATGAGGGGGACGAGGCTGAGTTTCGGCTCGGCGGCGTCGTCGGCGGAGGAGGACTGGTACACGAAACCGGGGCCGGGGTCGCCCTCGTACCAGACGGCGCCGAAGAGGCTGGAGGGGGTGGCTTCGGGGTGGGCGGGGTCGAGGCTCCAGAGCTGGTACTTGCCGTCGGGGGCGATGGCGAGGACGCCGTCGAACTTGGGGGCGACCGCGACGCGGGCGACGCTGTCGAGATGGTCGGCGCGGAAGCGGGCGACGCGCTTGTGGCTGGTCATGTTGCGGATGGTGAGCCATCCGTCGGCGTCGGCGACGACGAAGGAGCGGTCGCGCTCGGTGACGGCGATGTCGGCGACGGGGGCGCCGACGGAGCCGAGGTCGTGGGCGCGGACGAGGCGCATCCGGTCGGGGGTGTCGGCGGCGGGGTCGCGGGCGGCGAAGGCGCCGTAGACGTTGCCGGCGTCGTCGCCGAGGACGAGGGTGAGGCCGCCCAGGAGGAGGCGGGCGGAGAGGAGGGTGCGGCCGGGCTCGAGGAGTTGGACGGTGTCGGCGAGGACGGCCTGGCCGGGGGAGCCGGTGGCGTAGCGCTGGGCGGTGCCGTCGGGCCAGAGGAGGTAGGTGTGGGCGCCGTCGCCGGTGACGAAGAGCCAGCCGGGGGTGCGGGGGAGGCCGGGGGGCGGGGCGTAGGGGATGGTGGAGGTCGTGAGGTCGATGCGGGGCTCGCCGCCGCCGAGGGGGACGATCTTGTCCACCTGGTTGAAGATCAGGTCGCCCTCGCGGCGGAGCGCGACGACGTACTCGGCGTCGGCGCCGACGTCGTACGAGAGGGCCATGACGGGGCCGTCGCCGGCATCGAGGGGCACGGCCTCTTCGGGGAGTTCGACCAGGGGGCGGGCGAGGCGGAGTTGGCCGAGGGCGGTCCGCGTGACCACGCCGTCGCGGTAGGGGCGGGCCTGGCCGGGCTGGAGGTCGGCGTTGTCGCGCTCGGCGAGGTCGTCGAAGAGGAACTCGACGTCGTAGCCGATGCGGCCGATCTTGAGGGAGCCGTCGTCGAAGCCGAGGGCGATGTGGCCGCCGCGGGGGGCGCGGCAGAGGGCGGTGATCGTGCGGCCCTCGGGGACGATCTTCCGCTCGTGGACGACCTTGCCGGTCGTGATCTCAAAGACGCGGAGGATGCCGGCTTCGTCGAGGAAGAGAGCGGAGGAGCGGTGCTCGTCCAGTTGGACGAAAAGAGGACGGGACGGGGCGTCCACGCGGGCCGCGGCGACGGGGGCGGCCTCGCCGGGGACGAAGAGGCGGGCGGTGACGGCGAAGAGGTAGACGCAGATCCCGAGAACGGCCACGACGACGCCGAGGCCGCCGGCGGTGATGACGGCGGTGGCGATCCGGTCGGTGATGTGGACCGATCGGCGTGTGACTCGCGCTCGTGATGGCGGCGTGGCGCTGGGGTCCATTCTGCTGCGGTCGCTGGTTGCCCCTCCCCCCCACCGCTCCCCCACTGCCCTCCCCCACTGCCGTTTCCCGCGGCGTGGGCCCTGGGGAAGGGCCGACAGTTGACCGAAGCCGCCGGTGGGGCGTCAAGGCCGGCGGCGGGTGTTCATGGGGTGTTCATGGTCGGGGGATCAAAAATCGGGCTCGATGCCGACCTTGCGGAGTTCCTGGCGGGCGATGTCGGCGGTGACGGGGTCGTAGCCGTCCTTGGCGACGACCTCCTGGCCCTGGCGGGAGAACATGAGCCGGACGAACTCGCCCCGGAGGGGGTCCTGCCGGGCGAGGTTCGTGCCGGGCTTGTGGTTGATGTAGACGTAGAGGAAGCGGCCGAGGGGGTAGGAGCCGTCGAGGGCGGTGGCGGCGCCGGGTTCGACGAACCTGGTTCCGGAACGGGCGATGGGGACGATCCGGACGTCGGCGGTCTGGTAGCCGATGCCGGAGTAGCCGATGCCGTACTTGTCGGTGGCGACGCCCTGGACGACGGCGGAGGAGCCGGGCTGCTCCTTGACGGTGGGCTTGAAGTCCTTCTTGCCGAGGGCGACGTCCTTGAAGAAGCCGTAGGTGCCGGAGGCGGAGTTGCGGCCGTAGAGGCTGACGGGCTTGTCGGCCCACTCGCCGGTGAGGCCGAGGTCGCCCCAGGTGAGGTTGGCGGGGCCGTCAACGGAGAAGATCTGGCGGAGTTGCGCGAGGGAGAGGCCCTCGATGGGGTTGTCCTTGTGGACGTAGACGGCGAGGGTGTCGATGCCGGCGCGGAGCGCGGTGGGCTTGTAGCCGTAGCGGGCCTCGAACTGGTCGATCTCGGAGCTCTTCATCTCGCGGCTCATGGGGCCGAACTGGGCCTGGCCCTCGATGAGCGCGGGGGGCGCGGTGGAGGAGCCCTTGCCCTCGACCTCGATGCTGGTGTTGGGGTAGAACTTCTTGAACTCCTCGCCCCAGAGGGTCATGAGGTTGATCATGGTGTCGGAGCCGACGCTCTTGATGCTGCCGGAGACGCCGGTCGTCGGGGCGTAGTCGGGGAGGGTGTCGCCGGCGTCGGCGACGGTGAATCCGAGGGCTGCGCCGAGAGAGACGGCCGCGAGCGTGCACGCCGTGATGATCTTCCGCATGGAGGTCTCCTTGGTCTCCGGTCTCCGCCGGGGCGTCGGCTGCGAGCACGGCGGAAGTATGAAGAGAGGGCCGCGGAGTTGACACTCCGGGCGCGCTAAAGGTGGGTTAAGCGTGCCGGGGAGGGGCCTGGACCCCGAGCAGGGACCGTCCAGAGCGGGCGGTGCGCCCGGTCGCCTGGCGGTTGCTGTCGGTTGCGGGAGGCTCGGGGGAGAGATGTGGGGATCAGCGGCCGCCCATGAGGATGGTCGTGCCGACGCGGGGCTCGACGGCGGGGCCTTCGCGCGGGATGAAGGTCACGAAGAGCCTGGGCTCGCTGACGGGGAGGCGGTCGATGCCGAGGTCGATGAGGCTGAGGCGGAAGATGTAGCCGGGGCCGACGAGGAAGAGGCGGCTGGCGGCCTGGGTCTGCGCCTCGTCGAAGTTCCAGCGGGCGAGCGTGCGGTTCTGGTCGTCGCGGAGTTCGAAGATGAAGCGGCCGGGGACCTGGAGGGGGGCGGGGTGGGTGGTCGCGAAGAGGTAGACGGTGACCGGGATGAGGTCGCTGTAACCGTTGCGGTCGGTGTCTTCGGGGAGGCCGACGGCGCGGACGATGCGGTCGGGGGTGATGCCGCGGGGTTGCGCGGGGAGGGGCTGCGGAGGGGGCGCGGGGCGCGGCCCCTCGGTGACGCAGCCGGCGGCGGCGAGAGCAACGGCCGCGGCGGGGAGCGTGGCAAGGAGGGAACGGCGGCGTCGGGGAGTCATGGCGCGTGCGGTCCGTGGGGACGGAGGCTCACCGGGGAGGGGGAGTCGCCGCGGGGATCGTTGGCGGGATCGGGGGCGGCGGTGGGGGCGGAGTCTTCTTCCGGCGGGAGGGCGAAGGGGGAGCGGAGCGGCGTCGGGAAGCCGGCCGGGGGATCGAGGTCGCGCATGGGGAGGGCGGTGCGGATGCGGTCCGGCTGGGACATGCGATTGAGTTCTTCTTCGGTGAGGCGGCGGATGGCCTCGCGGGCCTCGTCCTGACCGGAGCGGATGACGCGCGGGGTGAGGATGACCAGCAGTTCGGTCTTGACCTGGCTGACCTGCTCGGAGCGGAAGACCTCGCCGACGAAGGGGAGGTCGCCGAGGACGGGGATCTTCGTCTTGCGCTCGTCGTCGCGGGTCTGGAAGAGGCCGCCGATGAGGATGGTCTCGCCGTCGCGGACGGAGATCTGGGTGGTGATGGTGCGGATGTCGATGACGGGGGCCTGGAAGTCCTCGCTGATCTGGGTGGTGCGGGAGGAGAGGTTGGAGATCTCGGGCTCGACGACGAGGCTGAGGAAGCCGTCGTCGCTGATGGAGGGGGTGACGTTGAGGATGATGCCGACCTTGCGGCGCTCGACCTCGGAGCGGGTGTTGCCGTCGAAGAGGCGCTCGACGCCGGTGACGATGCCGATGTCCTCGCCGACCTCGATGCTGGCGGGGGTGTTGTTCTTGACGAGGATCTGCGGGCGGGAGAGGACCTCGAGGCGTCCCTGGACCTCCAGGGCGCGGATGAGCAGTTCGAAGTCGGCGGAGGAGAGGGCGATGTTGGGGACGCCGAGCTGGGCGGAGACGCCGGCGCCGGCGGCGAGGGAGGCGATGCGGTAGTCGTCGCCGCCGAAGGGGCCGACGCTGACGTCCACGCCCCAGTTGCGCGAGGAGTCGAGGGTGACCTCGGCGAGGAGGACCTGGATGAGGACCTGCGGGGGCGTGGCGTCGAGCTCCTTGACGATCCGGTCGATGGACTCGCGGTACCGCGGGGAGACGCCGACGATGAGGCGGTTGCTCTTCTCGTCGCCCTGGACGGTGACCTCGCGCTCGAGCAGCCGCAGGAGGGAGCCGGCGCGGTCGGCGCCGAGGGTCTGGCGGACGGTGTCGGCCTCGCTCTTGAAGTAGTCGCGCATGGTGGCGGCGACCTCGACGGCCTTGGTGTTGCGGAGCGTGTAGATGAGCTGCTCGCGCTCGTTGGCCTCGACGGCGTCGAGGTCGAGGACGACCTTGCGGACCTCCTCGAGGTACTCCGCGGTGGCGGAGACCAGGAGGGAGTTGGTGCGCGGGTCGATGGTGATGGCGAGCTGCTGGCGGACGTCGTTGACGGGGTAGAGGCTGGTGGGGGCGGCGGCGTCGCCGGGGGCGCCGGGGTCGCCCTGCTGGAGCTGGCGGTCGGGGACGAGGACGAAGGTGTCGCCCTGCTGGTTGAGGTTGAACAGGTCGCGGAGGACCTCGGCCATGGCGCGGGCGTCGGCGTTCTTGAGGCGGAAGATCTCGACGCTGCGGGCGCCGGCGACGGTGGTGTCGAGGTCGCTGATGAGCTCCTCGATGAGGGCCATGAGGCGGGCCGGGGCGACGACGACGACGGAGTTGGTGCGCTGCTCGGCGGTGAGGGTGACCTGCTCCTGGATGGCGCCGGAGATCTCGGCCTCGGTGGCGGGGCGGCCGGTGCGGCCCTGGATCTCGCCGGCCTGGGAGTCGCGGATGAAGCGGAGGATCTGCGCCTGGCGGGAGCCGGCGGAGCGGGAGCCGGCGATGGGGCGGCCGGCGAGGACGCTCTGGAGGAGGCGGACGGCCTCGACGGCGTCGGCGCGGCGGAGTTCGATGCGCTTGATCTCGGTGACGTTGGTGATGGGGGCGGAATCGAGGCGCTGGACGAGGTCGCGGATGGCCTGGACGTCGGCGGGGGTGCCGCGGACGACGAGGGCGTTGACGCGGCCGCCGGGGGTGACCTGGACGGCGGCGTTGCCGCGGCGGGCGTTCTCCTTGTCGATGTAGAGATCGCGGAGCGTGGGGATGAGGTCCTCGGCGCGGCCCGCGTTGCTGACGGGGACGATGTCCACGACCTCGCTGGCGGCGAGGGACTCGGCGCCGCTGGAGAGGGCGGCGACGAGGTCCTTGACCATCTGGAGGTTCTCGTCGCTGGCGACGACCAGGAGGGAGCCGGTGGCGGGCTCGGGGGTGACGGAGAAGGTGTCGCTGGCGGAGCGGACGGCGCCGGCGCGGGTGGCGGACTCGATGCGGTCGCGCATGAGCCGCTCGATCTTGGGTGCGAGGTCGGCGACGTTGCCGCCGGGGACGGGGACGATGTGCATGCCGACGGTGGGGGTCAGCGGGCTGCCGTCGAGGGTGGCCAGGAGTTTCTCGAGGATGAGGAAGGAGCGGGGGCTGGTGGAGACGATCAGGGCGTTGGTGCGGGCGTCGGCGGAGATGACCAGGTCGTCCTCGGGGCGGATGGCGCGGGTCTGCACCTGCTGGCGGAAGATCTCGCGGAGCATGGCCGCGACGCGGTCGGCGGCGGCGAAGCGGAGTGGGTAGACGCGGACGGCGTTGTCGGCCGCGGCGGCCGGGACGTCGAGCATGCGGACGAGTTCGGCGACGGCGGCGGTGTTGGCGTTGCTGCCCAGGACGATGAGGGCGTTGAGGCTGGGCTCGGGGAGGATGACGAGGCTGGAGAGGGGCGCGAAGGCGTCGGCCTCGATGCGGGAGGCGGGGTCGGCGGGGTCCTTGCCCTGCTGGAGGACGCGGATGCGGGCGACCTGGCGCTGCAGCGCGGCGGCCTCCGGGGAGGCGGGGATGTTGTCCACGAGGACCTTGCGGAGGGTTTCCGCGAGGCGCGAGGCGTCGGCGTGCTTGAGGGGGATGACGGAGGGCTCGATCCAGCCGGCGGCGGCGTCGCTGTCGAGCTGGCGGACGAGGATCTCGACGAGCGCGACGGCCTCCTCGCGCCCCGCGACGACGAGGGCGTTGGTGCGCTCGTCCACGGCGACGGCGATCTGGCCGGCGAGGGCCTTGCCGACCTCGGTCTGGGGCTCGCCGCGGATGTTGGTGGCGGGGGTCTGGCGGAGGCGGTCGCCCTGAGCGAAGAGGTCCTTGATGACGTTGGCGGTGCGCTGGGCGGAGGCGTTGTCGAGGGGGAAGAAGCGGACGGTGACGGCGTCGCCGATGGGGAGGCGGTCGAGGAGGCGGACGAGTTCGGCGAGGGCCTGGCAGTTGGGCTTGGCGGAGACGATGAGGATGGAGTTGGTCTGCGGCTCGGGGAGGATGCGGACGGGCCGGGAGAGGTCGAGGGCGAGGTCGTCCTGATCGACGCCGTCGCGCTGGATGCGCAGGCGGCGGACCTGCTCGACGAGGGAGGCGGCGGGGGCGGTCAGGGCGTCGGCGGGGCGGGGCTTGATGAGGGCCTCCATCGCCTGGGCGACGGCCGCGGCCTGCGCGGTGCGGAGGCGGACGATGACGGCGTGCTGCTCGGCGAGGGCGGGGGCGGCGTCGAGGGAGCGGACGAGGGCGACGACGGCCTGACCATCGGCGGGGTTGGCGACGACGGCCAGGGCGCGGCGGCTGGCGAGGGGGACGATGGTGACCGGCTCGGAGACGACGCCGGGGCGGTCGGCGGGGGCGGGGCGGGTGAGGCCCATCTGCTCGAGTTGCCGGCGGACCTGCTCGGGGGAGTTGTTCTCGACGTCGATGATGAAGATGGACTGGCCGAGGCCGTTGACGGCGTCGGGGCGTGCGGCGCCGCCGGCCGCGGCGAGGGGGGCGGCGGCGTCGAGTTCCTCGGCGACCTTGCGGATCTGCTCGAAGAGTCGCTCGCTGCTGGCGATGACCACGGCGTTGGAGGCGCGGTCGATCTCGACGGCGAGGGTCTCGCCGGCCTGCTGCGCGACGGGGGCGAAGGTGGTGCGGAGCGTCGGGGCGAGGCGGCCGGCGGGGATGTTGCTCAGCCGCAGGACGCGGACGGAGGCCAGGGCGCGGTCGCCCTCCTGCTGGAGGGTGTCGGCGAGGGCCTTGATCTGGGCGAACTGGGCGTCATCGGCACGGACGATGAGGGTGCGGCTCTTGTTGTCGCCGGCGATGAGGACGGAACGCAGGCCGGTCTGACGGCCGGCGCCGGGCGTCACGTCGGTGAACATCTGGCGCAGGGCGGCGGCGATGTCGGTGGCGCTGCCGCTGCGGAGGGGGATCACGCGGGCCTCGGGGAGGCGGGCGAACTCGGGGACGTCGAGTTGTTCGATGACGCGGCGCAGGCGCTCCATCGTCTGCGGGACGGCGGAGATGACCAGGGCGTTGGTGAGGCGCTCGGCGACGACGGTGACGGATTCCTCCGGGGGGACCAGCACCGTGGGGACGTCCGGGGAGCCGTCGGCGCGGCGGGGCTGCTGCTGGCCGCGGGAGCGCTGGCGATCCAGTTCGGCGCGGAGGGGGGCGACGAAGGCCTCGGTGAGGGTGGCGGCGAGGCTGACGGCGTCGGCGTGGCGGAGGGGGACGATCTCCAGTCGGCGGGAGGTGTCGTACTGGTCGTTGTCGAGCTTCTCGAGGAGCGAGCGGATGCCGGGCCACTGATCGGCCTCGGCGCTGATGACGAGGCTGCGGGAGAGGGGGTTGGCGATGATGGTGACGTTGCGCGCGCCGGGGGTGCTGGCCTCGGGGGCGTTGCGGCCGTAGAAGACGTCGAGGGCGCGCGCGGTGGCGGTGGCGTCGGCGAACTTCAGGGGGACGAACTCGGTGGTCCGCGTGAGGGTCGCGGGGACGTCGAGTTCGTTGATCATCTTCTGGATGTCGTCGATCTGGTCGGCCGCGGCGGAGATGAGCAGGGTGTTGTCCTTGGTGGAGTAGCTGACCGCGGGGGCGGGCTCGCCGGGGGTGGCGGGGCGGGCGCGGAGCATCTCGCGGATGGTGGAGGAGAGCTGGTAGGCGTCGGCGTTCTCGAGCCTGATGCGGCGGAACTCGACGGGGCTGCGGGTGGGCTCCTGGTCGAGCGTGGCGATCTGGTCCATGACGATCCGGATCGCCTCGTCGGAGCCGGTGAGCAGGAGGGAGTTGGAGCGGCGGACGGGGGTGACCGTCACCTTGACGTTCTTGGGGAGCGCCTGGCGGAGGGAGGCGGCGACGTCGTCCGCACGCGCGGAGGACAGCGTGACGGTGACGATGCGGCTGTCCTCGGCGCTGGGGGGGGAGTCGAGCTGGGCGACGAGAGCCTCGACCTTCTCGAAGATCTCTTCGGGGGCGGAGACGATGAGGGAGTTGGTGGAGGGCTGGGGGGTGACGATGACCATCCCCTCGCGGGCGGCCTCCGAGCGGGGGAACTGTTCGCGCAGGGCCTGGGCGATCTCGCGGGCGTCGGCGTTGCGGAGCTGGAAGAGGCGGCGGGCGCGGCCCTCGCCCTCCTCGGGCTGGTCCATGGAGGCGAGCATCTGCCGGACCAGGGCCATCTCGTCCTCGGGGGCGGAGACGATCACGACGTTGCCGTCGCGGGAGCCGATGACGGAGACGCGGCCGGTCTCGCCGGCGGCGCGGGCCCGCTCGTGGAAGAAGCGCTGCAGGTTGGCGGCGACCTGCTCGGCGCGGGCGAAGCGGAGGGGGATGGACTTCATGACGGCGTCGGGCTGGGCCGCGGCGGCGTCGAACTGCTGGGCGTAGGCCGCGGCCTGCTCGAGCCGCTCGGGGCGGCCGATCAGGAAGAGGGTGCGGGAGCGCTGGTCGGTCTCGGCGCGGACGCCGTCGGGGTCGGGGCCGCGCCAGCGGGGCCAGTCCGGGCTGGTCATCGCGTTCTGGATGGCGGTGGCGACGGAGCGCGGGTCGGCGTGCTTGAGGCGGACGGCGCGGACGGCGAGCGCGGCGCGGTCGGAGGCGGGCAGGTCGAGGCTCTGGATGAGGCGCTCGACGGTGGCGAACTGCTCCCCCTGGCCCATGAGGATGACGCTGTTGGAGCGGTCGTTGAACTCGACGACGAGGGTGTCCTGCGGCTCCTGCTGGCCGCGGCCGACGCCCCACCAGAAGCCAGGCGGGTAGATGAGTTCGGCGACGATGTTCTGCACCGCGGTGCGGATCTCGGTGGTGCGGGCGTGCTGGAGGGGGATGATGCGGAACTGGAGGTCGCGCGCGGCGGCGGGGGCGTCGAAGGTCTCGATGAGGGACTCGATCTGGCGGAAGTCCTCGTCGGAGGCGGAGACGACGAGCGTCGAGGTGCGGCGGTCGCCGACGACGGCGACCTGGCGGGTGCGGGGGCGCTGGCCGGGGCGGGACTGCGCGCGGGCGCGGTCCTCGAAGAACTGCTGGAGGGCGCGGGCGACGCTCTCGGCGTCGGCGCGCTGGAGCTTGACGGAGCGGACGGGGAGGCCGGCGGTCTCGGCCTTGTCCATCTCGGCGACGATCGCACGGGCCTGTGCGATCTGCTCGGGCTCGGCGCGGATGACGAAGAGGCTGGAGTCGTCGGTGGCGGTGATGGCGATGCGGTCGCGCTTCGCGGGGTCGCGCCCGGCGAGGACGGTCTCGACGACCTCCTTGACGGAGGTGGGGCGGGCGACCTGGAGGGGGATGATGGCGACCTCGGTGCCGTCGTCCGCGAGCGGGGCGTCGAGGGTCCTGAGGAGGGCTTCGACCTCGCGGAGCTGCGCCTCGGTGGCGGTGACGAGGAGGGAGTTGGTGCGGGCGTCGCTGGAGAAGTTGGCGCGGGGGATGTCGGCCGCGGCGGCGCCGAGGCCCTGGCGGGCGGCGTCGAAGGTGGACTGGAGGGTGCGGGCGATGTCGGCGCCCTTGGCGTTGACCAGTTCGTAGCGGCGGATGGCCATGCGGTCGGCGACCGGGGCCTGGTCGATCATCGCGATGAAGCGGTCGAGGAGGGGGAGGGCGTCGGCGGGGGCGGCGACGATGAGGGAGGCGCCGCCGGGGTCGGCGGTGATGCGGACGGCGTCGGGGTCGATGACGGCGCGGCCGGACTCGCCGCTCTGGCCCTGGAGCGTGACGTCGAGGGTGCGGAGGCGGCGGGCCTGGCGGGACCGGGGATCGGGACTGAGCAGGTCGTTGACCGCGCGGATGGCGCGGGCGGCGGTGATGTTGCTCAGCGGGTAGATCTTGACGGTGAGGCTGGCGCTTGGGGCGGGGCGGGCGATGGCGGCGATGAGTTCGCCGAGGGGCTCGAAGTCGGTGTCGTTGGCGGAGACGATCAGCGCGCCGCCGGCGGGGTCGGCGTCCACGGCGACGCGGCCGGTGAAGCCGCCGGGGTTGGATGGGCTGCGCTGGCCGATCTGGCGGACGGTGGAGGAGACGACCTGCGCGACGGCTCGGGCGTCGGCGCTCTCGGGGAGGGTGATGATGCGGACGCGGCCGGGTTCGGCGGGCATCTGCCGCTCGAGTTCCGCGGCGAGGGCCGCGACGCGCTGGGCCATGCGCGAGGAGCCGAGGACGATCAGGGAGTTGGTCGCCGGGTCAACCGCGATGGTGACGGGGGCCTCGGAAGGCTCAGGCTTGGAGGCCGCCGGCGCAGGCGGGTCGTCGGGGAGCGTCGCCAGCGCGAGCGAGGCCAGCGCGGCGTGAAGCCCGCCGGGGATCCAGCCGGGGTGGAGGTCGGGCGAGGCGGGGTGAACGGGCCTCGCATCGCCGCCGCGGCGATCAGGAGTCTCGGCGGGGGGGGCCGAGGTCTGCGGGCGGGGCTTGAGGAGGTCCTCGGCGGAGATGACCTCGACGCGGACGTTGCCCCGCTGCTGGAGGAGGCGCTGGAGCGTCTCGGCCATGACCTGCGCATCGGCGCGGGAGCGGTCGATGGGGATCAGGCGCAGGTCGCGGCTGGTGGTGAGCGTGGCGGCGTCGATGTCGGCGACGAGGGACTCGATGGTGCGGAGCTGGGCGTCGGAGGCGCGGATGATGAGGGAGTTGCTGCCGCGATCGACGCGGACGGTCGGGGGGACTTCGCCGGTGGACTTGTCGTCGAAGACGGCCTGGATGTTGGCGGCGACCTCGGCGGCGTCGGCGTGGCTCAGGGCGAGGACGCGGACGGAGCGGCGCCGTCCATCCCCCCCACTGCCGCCGTCCCCCCCACCGTCGGGCTCGACGTCGAGTTCGGAGATGACCTGCTCGGCGATCTCGATGATGCCGGCGGGGCCGGTGACGACGACGGCGTTGAGGCGCGGCTCGGCGGCGACGCGGACGGGAGGCACATCCGACTTCTGCGTGCGGAGGTAGTCGAGTTTCTGCCAGGGGGCGATCTGGTCGAGGACGGACTCACGCGTGAGGAGCGTCTCGACGATCGGGGCGATGGTCTCGGCGCGGGCGTGGCGGAGGGTCACCGTGCGGACGGCGACGCCGTCGGGCTTCGTGGCGGTGTCGAGTTCCTTCACGATCGCCGCGGCCTGCCTGAGGCGGTCGGGGGCGGCGGCGACGACGACGGAGTTGCTCCCCGGCTCGGGGGTGACGACGGGGGCGGGCTCGCCCGGGGATGCGCCGGCGGCGAGGCCGGCGCGCAGGGCGGCGGCCACGGAGGCCGCGTCGCTCTTGCTGAGGGTGAAGACGCGGACTTCGACGGTGCTCTGCGCGGACGGGCGGTCGAGCGCGGCGACCAGGTCGCGGGCGATGGGCATCAGGGCCGCGGGGGCGCTGATGGCGAGGCGGTTGGCCTTGGCGTCGGCGTTGACGGTCAGGGTGGGGACGCCCAGGCCGGCGCGCTCCGCGGCGAGGAGGTCCTCGGGCCAGCGCGAGCGGTCGGCGAGCATGGCCTGCACGGTGCGGGCGACGGCCGCGGCGTCGGCGTGCTGGACGTCGATGATCTGGAGGTCCACCTGCGGGACGGCGACGGCTCGGTCGTCGAGTTCGGCGAGGACCTTGACGGCCCGGGCGACCTGCTCGTCGGTGCCGATGACGACGATGCTGCCGCTGGCGGGTTCGGCGGTGAGTTCGACGGGGCGGCGGCCGACGGGGAGGGTGGCGTCGAGGATCGGCTTGGCGGCGGCGACGAGCCGGCGCGGGTCGGCCTTGGCGGGGGTGAAGGTCGAGGCGCTGCGGCCGGACTCCTCCGCGGGCTGGTCGAGACGCTCGATGATGGTTTCGGCGAGGGAGAGGGTGCTGACGGGGGCGGAGATGACCAGGGAGTTGGTGCGGACGTCCGGCTCGACGCGGACCTGCGGCGGGCGGGGGATCTGGCCGCGGTTGGCCCGGATCATCAGGCTGAGGATGCGGGGGTCGGTCTCCTGCTGCTCGACGAGGAGGCGCTGGACGGTCTGGGCGATGGCGGCGGCGTCGGCGTGCTTGAGCGCGAAGGTCTGGACGCCGACGGCGCCCTCGGTCATGGGGCGGACGTCGAGGGTGGTGACGAGTTCCTCGACCTTGCCCAGGTCGGCCTCGGCGCCGGAGAGGAGCAGGGCGTTGGAGCCGGCGATGGCCATGACGGTGACGCGCCCGCCGGAGGGGAGGTCCATCGTCGGGAGGGCGGCGTTGAGCGTGGCGGCGGTCTGCGTCGCGTCGGCGAAGGTCAGGGGGACGACGCGGATGACGGGTCGGCCGGTCTCGGCGGCGGGGGTGTCGAGGGCCTTGACGAGTTCGGCGGCGATCTGCTGGATGGACTCGGGGGCGGAGATGATCAGCGAGTTGGTCGCGTTGTCGGCGGCGACGTCGAGGAGGGACCGGACGTCGGCGACAGGGCGGCCCTGCTTGTCCTGCTGCTCGCGGAGGCGGGCGGTGAGGAGGCGGTCGAGCAGGGGCTGGAGGCGCTCCGCGCGGGCGTGGCGGAGGGCGTACATGCGCAGGCCGGTCTCGGGGCGCTCGGGGGGCGAGTCGAGTTCGGCGAGGACCTTCTCGACCTGCGGGAAGATCTGCGTGGGGCCGGAGACGATGAGGGTGCGGCTCACCGGCTCGGTGCTGATGCTGATGGCGGAGCCGACGCCGCCGGAGGCCGGGACGCCGCCGGTGAGGCTGTTGGTGGCGGCGAGGGAGCGGAGGGTGCTGGCGACGGCGTCGAGCTGGGCGCGCTCGACGCGGTAGGTGCGCAGTTCGACGTTCTCGGGGAGCTTCTGCTGGTCGAGCTGTCTGACGAGCTGCTCGAAGCCGGCGAGGCGGTTGACGGGGGCGTCAACGATGAGGGAGTTGGTGAGCCGGTCGGCGCGGACGACGATCTCGCGCGGGGGCCGCAGGTCGGGCCGCGGCTGGCGGGTGCGCGGGTCGATCGGCATCGGGGGCTCGGGGTACATCTGGTCGATGGTGCGGGCGAGGTCCTCGGCCTGCGCGACCTTGAGGGGGAAGATGCGGATCTCTCGCCCCTGCGCGTCCACGCCGGCGGTCTCGTTGAGTTCGGTGACGATGCGCTCGATCTCCGGGAAGACGTCGGGGTGAGCGGAGACGATGAGCGTGTTGGTCGCGGCGTCCGCCTGGATGTCAACGGGGAGGCGGGCGCGCTGCTCGGCGGGGCGCTGGCTGTAGGTGGAGTTCAGGACCTGCGCGATGTTCGCGGCATCGGTGGTGCGCAGGCGGAGGATGCGCAGCGGGGGCCGCTCGGAGGTCTGGCGGCTGTCGAGGCTGCGGACGAGGTGCTCGATGACGGCGAACTGCGAGGGCTGCGCGGCGACCAGGATCGAGTTGGTCGCCTCGATGGCCTCGAAGACCGGGTCGGGGCCGCTGTGGGCGCTGAAGGGGCGGCTGGACTCGAGCATCTGGTTGAGGAAGCCGACGACGTCGGCGGCCCTGGCGTTGCGCAGTTCGAGCATCCGCAGGTCGCGCGCCGGGCCGGCCTGGCGCTGCAGTTCGTCCACGATGGCGGTGAAGCGGCGCAGCGACTCGGCGTCGGCGACGACGAGCATCGCGTTGGCGGCCTCGTCCACGGTCACGTCGATCGCGCCCGCGCCGGGGGCGGAGGCGGCCTGGGCGGCGTAGATCTGCACGGCCTTGTCGCGCAGTTCCGAGGCGCGCATGCCGGCGGCGGTCGCACGGATGACGCGGAAGGCGCGGTCCGTCGGGCCGGCCTCGTCCACCGACTTCACCAGACGCTCGATGACGGCGAACTGATCCGGGGCGGCGCGGACGATCACCTGGCCGAGTTCGTCCGCGGCCTCGACCTGCGGCTCGACGTACGCCGCGCCGTCGGCGGGCTCCAGCAGCGGCCGGGCGAGGCGGAGGATGCGCGGGGCGGCCTCGCTGGGGCGGACCCTGGCGAGGTCGAAGACGCGCATCTCGCGGTCGATGGTGGCGTTCGCCTCGGCGGAGCGGAGAAGGTCGGCGAACGCGTTCAGGGCCGCGGGGGAGCCGACGATGGTGACGGTGCGGGCGTCGGCGTCGAGGGTCGCGCTGACGGGGTCGGTCTTTGCGGCGGAGCGGAGCAGGTAGAGCTCGTTCGCCTTCGCGAGCACGGCCGCGGGGTCGCCGCCGGCGATGCGGACCTGGCGGACCTCGCGGTCGAGTTCCATCGGGGTGTCGATGCCGCTGAGGATCTGCGTGAACCGGTCCACGTCGCCGACGGGGCCGGAGACGATCAGGCCCTTGTTGTCCGGGCTGGCGGTGTAGCGGAGGACGGCCTTCTGGCGGGGGGAGAGGAGGCGGTCGAGGATCGACTGGGCCGCGGCGGGGGTGACGTGCGTGAGGCGGACGACGGCGGAACGCGTCTCCGGGGCGGCGGCGGGTGAGGCGTCTCCCCCGCCGCCGGCGGCCATGTTGACGCCGGGGTCGGCCTCGCCGAGGACGGCGGCGATCTGCGCCAGTTGCGCGGGGGCGCCGAGGACGGTGAGTTTGCCCTGGGAGGCGAGGGGAAGGATGGTGGGCTTCCTCTCGGGCGGGGTCTGCCCGAAGAGCGAGGCGACGGTCCTGGCGGCCTCGTCGGCGCTGATCGTGGCGAGGGCGAAGGTCATCACCTCGCGGTCCTCGAGGGCGCCCCCTTCGGGGCGGTCGAGCAGGGCGATCAGTTCCTCGATGGTCGCCAGGCGGGCGAGGGGGCCGACGGCGATGATCGAGTTCGTTCGCGGGTCGGGCTGGAGGTTGAGGCCGGCGAAGTTCTCGTCGTTGACGGTGGTGCGCTTGCCCTTCTCATCCACGAGGATCGTGGAGCGCTTCTCGGCGACGAGGCCCTTCAGGGCGTTGTAGACGGCGTCGGCCTTGGCGTGCCGGAGAGGGAAGAGCCGGACCTGCGAGTCGGAGGGGGGGTCCTGGTCGAGCTGCTCGACGAGTTCGCGGATGCGGCGGCACTGGGCCGCGGTGTCCACGACGACGAGCGCGTTCTGCTGCGGGAGGGCGGCGATGGCGCCGTGCTTGCCGGAGAGGACCTTCAGCCGGTCGGCGAGCTGCTCGGCGGTGGCGTTGAGCAGGGGGATGACGACGGTGACGAACTGCGTGTCGCCGACGCCGGGGGGGATCTCGCCGACGAACTTCTCGCCCAGGGCCTTGAGGTCCTCGAGCCTGGTCAGCAGCAGGAAGTTCGACTCCCGCCGGACCTGGAGGCCGTGCATGAAGAGCATGCGGTTGAGGACTTCGAGCGCTTCGGCGACGGAATAGTCCGCGGCACTGATGAACGTCACCGGCGTGGGGGGGAGGTCCGCCTCGCGGATGACGGGCAGACCGGTCTCCCGGGCGAGGAAGTCGAGGACCTGGTCGTACGGGGCGTCCTTGAAGGTGAAACGGAGACGGACGGGCTTGTCGGTTCCGTCGGCGAGGGCCGGCGCGGGGTCGGGCGTCGGGGTCGCCGGGGGCGGCGCTTCCTGAGCCCAGACGCTCGCCGCCTGGCCGGCGGCCAGGACGAGCAGCATCGGGACGAGCAGACGGCGGCGGTTTCGGCTTTCCATCCAGGCACCTCCTTGCACGCACGACTCGGACCAGCGCCGCCGGGGGCGGCGCTCCCCCCACCTCCCATCTCTCCCTGTCCCCCCCACTCTGCCCCCCCACTGCCGCACGCCTCTCATCCTGCGCGGAGTGAGCGACCCGCGGCGGGGCCAGTCTACCGATCCACCGCGAGCCTGTCCGCGAGCGTCGCGCCGACGCGGACGAGGAAGCGGGCGCCGCCGATCTCCACCATCGCCGTCTCGCCGTCGCCCTCGACGAAGACGGCGCCCAGGAGGGACTGGCCGGGGGAGAGCGTCGCCCGCTCGCCGGACTTGATGTTGGTGAGCCAGACCTCTTCGCCCGAGCGGCCGGCGACGACGGCGGTGATGCGCCAGTCGGCGAACGGCGAGGGGGGCGGTGGCGCGGGGGCCTGGGCGACCGCCGGGGCCTGCGGCGCCGGTGGACGTGGGGCCGGGGGCTCCTTGAAGGCGGCGCGGGCGAGGATCGAGCGGTAGGGCGTGAAGCTCGCCTCGTTCAGCGGCTCCCAGAGGCGGGCGCCGGCGGCCTGGCGGGGGCGGAGGTCCGCTTCGGGGAAGTAGAGCGTCGAGAAGCCGACGGAGAGTTCGAATCGCTCGCGCTGCCGGTCCACCGGGGTGATCGCCCACTGGTCGATGCGGTGGACCCACGCCTGGGACTGGAGGGTCGCGAGGGAGCGGAGGGCCTGCTCGAAGGTCCCCACGCCGCGGGCGGAGGCGTTGATGACGTAGAAGTCGGGGCGGTTGCGGGCGTTTCGGTCTCGGGAGAACTCGTTGACGCGCGTCGCGGCGGGGTTGCGGATCGCCTCCGGGCGGGTGCTGGAGACGCGGGTGTCGGCCAAGTGCTGGCTGGCGAGGATCTCGTTGGTGGCGGTGCGGAGGGCGGCGCTGACGGATTCCTCGTCGGAGCCGAGGGTCGTCGCGGCCAGGCGGCTGAGCCGCTCGCGGATGGGGCCGGCGCGGAGGAGTTCATCCTGGCGGGCCTCGATGCCCGCCTCGTAGCGGCGGATCTCCGCGAGCAGCTCCGCTTTCGGGGCGGCGTACATGCGCTGGTACGTCCACCACCCGCCCGCGCCGAGGACGGCGAGGGCGACAACGGAGGCCAGCAGTCGTCTGGTTGATCGCTTCATGGTGCGCTCACCGCATTGGCGGCCGCGGCCGCATCGGGGCTGGGCGCCGGCAGGGAGGTCGGCTGCGGGCGCGTGGTGGTCAGGCGCAACTCAAACCGATCGGGGGTGTCGGCTCCGCGGGAGTCGGTGTGGTAATCCGGATCGGCGACGAAGGCGGCGCGGAGGGCGTCGGCGGTCTCGCGCCGGCGGACGGTGCCGGAGAGGTCGAAGGTCGCCTGCACGGCGTGGCTCCAGGAGCCGTCGGCGAGGTTCTTCTTGCCGCGGGGAAGGGCGAAGGTCACCTCGGCGTCGGCGGCGCCGGAGAGGCGATCGAGGAGGGCCTCGCGCGGGTCGGGGAGTTTGCCGGTGAGGACGGCGAGGTGGTCGAGCCAGTTCACGCGGGCCCGCGCCCAGCGCTCGGCGTGCTCGACGCGGGTCTGCGTGCGGAGGTAGGCGCCGTAGCGGGCGCTGGTCTCGCCCCACTCGCCCTTGAGCGAGTTGAGCCGGCGCTCGAGTTTGGTCAGTTCCATCCTGGCCATGGTCATCAGGCCGCCGCCGACGACGATCAGGCCCAGCGCGGCGACGAGGAGGCGCTGGCGGCGTGCGGCGGAGAGGTCCGGGGCGCGGCGCGGGTTGGCGAAGTCCAGGTGCGACCGGCCCATCACCGGCTCGGCGAGCAGGCCCACCAGCGGCGCGATCTCGGAGCGCTGCGAGGGGGTCATCGCCGCGGGGGCCTCGATCATGCGCGGGTAGTCCTCCGCCTCGGCGGGGAGCGAGAGGGACTCGCGGCAGCGGTCGGCGATGATCCTGGCGGCCTCGTCGGTGCCGAGGACGACGACGGCCTCGATCTCGGTGGAGTCGTGGCTGACGCGGTAGCTCATCCACGTGCGCTTCGCCTCGACGGCGACGCGCTGGGCGAAGGACTCGAACTCGGCGGGGTCGTCGGGGCGGAAGAGGTCGGTGGCGCGGGCGAAGACGAGCTGGCCGTCCTCCACGACGACGAACTCGGTGGAGCCGCTGCCGAGGGCGATGCCCATCGTGGCCCCGCCGCGACGCTGCGCCGCCTCGGCGATGAGCGCGACCGCGCCGGCGGAACGGAGGCCGACGCGGCGCAGCCTGATGCCCGCGCCGCGGACGACGTCCCGCCGCCAGGCGAGGCGGTCGCCCTGGAGCGCGCCGGCGAGGACGACGGGGCCGCTGCCGGGGGGGCTGACGAGGGGGACGAAGTCGATCGCGGCGTTCTCCGGCGAGACGGTCAGTTGCCGGAGCATCTGGAGGTGGACCATGCCCGGGAGGTCGGCCTCGGTGGTGCCGGGGGGCATGGCGAGACGCTTGAGGACGACTTCGCCGCGGGGGACGGCGAAGACCGCGCCGCCGCGTCTGGCGACGCGGAGGAGGCCGGCCTGCTTGAGTTCGTCGGCGATCCAGCGGCCGAGGGCGGCGGGGTCGTTGGGGTCGGTCCCCTCGGGGCGTCGCGCCGAGACCCAGGCCCGCACGACGACCCGCGACCCCTTCGCGGAGGCCGCGACGGCGGTGAGCCGGTCGTTTTCGAGGTTGAAGGCGACCTGGGCGCGGTCGGCGTTGCTGCTCATGGGGCGCCTCCTGATCGTGTCGTCCAACGTCCGATGCGGCCGTCTCCCGGCGCCGGCGTCTGAGGGGCGGGCTCGTCGCCGGGAGTCGTGCCGGAGTCCATCATCGGCGAGGTTGGGCCGCGGCCGGGAGCGACCGGCCGCCGGCGCGGGGAGGCGGCTTGATCGGGCTCCGGGGCGGGCGGAAGTTCGAGAGACGTGCTGCGCGGTGGGGGCGTCGGGTCCGCCGGCCGGGTGCGGCGGCGGACGAGGTCGGCCAGGGGGAGCATCGTGACGTCGCGCAGGTAGGCGACGCGGGGGCGCGTCGAGGAGACGTCGATCACCGCCTCAAGGAGGACGCGGTCCGCGAGCACGGCCGACTCGGGGAGGGAGCCGAAGCCGTCGCCGGGGCCGTCGCCGCTCCCCTCGGCCGGGCCGCCGATGCGCGGGAGGCCGTTGTCGGACGCGGGGGCGGAGCGGGCGCGGTCCACGATGGTCCCGGCCTCGACCAGGATGCGGTGTTGCATTGCGCGCGAGGTGAGGTGGTCAACCGCCTCGGCGTACTGCTGGGGCGTGAGGATGCCGTCGGTGACGAGCCACGCGGTGGTGGCGCGGGCGTCGCCCTCGACTCTCGCGCGGCGGGCGACGATCGCGCCGGCGGCGTCGGCGTCGATCCCCGGGATGCAGGCGAGGACTTCGGCGGGGGCGGTCATGACGTCGACTCGCCCGAGAAGGTACTCGGCGTCGGTGGTGGTGAAGACGTCCAGCACCTCCCCCCACTGCTCGCGAGGGACGTTCAATGCCTGGAGCTGGCGGACGATGTCGGCGTCGCGCTCGAACTTCACTCCGCCGGTCATCATCCGCTTCAGCGCGGCGGCGGCGCCCTCGCCGAGCCGCCGCTCGACGGCCGCGCCGAGTTCGTCCGACCACGCGACGTTCAGGTTCAGCCGTCGCTCGCCGGCCGCCTCCCGGCCTCGCTCGCCGACGCCGGCCTGGACGTTCGGATCAAAGCTGAAGACGGTGATGAGGGATGCCAGCGGCGTCGCCGCGGCGGGATCATCGGCGACGCCGGCGCCGAAGAGCATCTGCTCGGTCACACCCTCGACGCCAAGGAGATCGTGGACGCTGGCGAAGGGACGGGCGGCGACGATCTTCGCGGCGAGGGCCTCGGTCACGCCGGGGAGCCGGGCGAGCATCTCGGCGGTGGCGTGGTTGATGTCGAGCCGGCCGGTTTCGCTCGCCAGTTCGGTCCCGTCGATGGAGCGGAGCCGGTACGCGAAGCGGGGGCCGGAGGCGGCGCTGCTCAGAGACTCTTCGGGAGTGAAGACCCACGAGGCGGTGACCTCGGCGGGCTCGCCCAGCAGGAGCCGGTCGCGCTGCACGGCCAACTCCGCCATGACCGCCTGCACGCCGGACCACGCGAGCAGGCGCGACTGCTCCATGCGCAGGGAGGTCGCGGCGGACTCCCGCCCGGCTTCGGCCGCGTACAGGAGCGAGGCGCCGACGAGCGCGCCGATCGTGATCACGATCAGCACCGCGAGGAGCGCGAGGGCTCGCCGCTGCCGCCTTTTCGCGATGGGTGTCGGCCGCGTCATGCTCCCTCCCTTGCAGCAGTGACTGGGCCATCGGGGATGACGATGATGCGGAGCCGGTCGGGCTCGCCCCAGCGGCGGTTGTCGAGAAGCCCTTCAGATGCAGGGTCATCGAGCGGCCGGTCCATCGAATCCCGCTCGATGTCCTGGCCCGGCGCACGCGCGGGCATGGCGCGGCCCGCCGCCGCGAGGTCCGAGCCCGTGGTTGGCGCTGCGCCGGGCGCGGCCATCCAGATCGCGACCTCGACGGCGACGGGGAGTTCGCCCCTGGCGAGGCTGTCGAAGGAGTCGAGCCATTCCCGGCCGTCGAAGTATCGCAGGCGGAGGCGCTCGACGCGCTCCGAAACGACCTTGGGCTCGCCGCGGCCGTCGCGGCCGGGGGCCGCGCCCGCGGGGGCGCGGGCGGCGGTGAGGCGGGCGGTCGCGGGGTCGAATCGGTACTCGCTGCGCTGCAGGTCGCCCGCGGCGGCGCTGCCGGCGCCGGGGGCCACCTCGAGCCAGACGCCGCGGGTCAGGATGCGCAGGTGCGTGCTCGTTCCCTGGATGCCCGCGCCGGCCTTGGCGTCGCCGGCGATCGCGCCGAGAAGGTCCCCCTCGATCCGGTCGAGCAGCGCCGACGCGGCGTGAACGTCGCGTCCGACGCCGAGGAGCGTCGCGCGGCGGTCGAGGAGGTTCCACGCGAACGACCCCATCGCCGCGGCGAGCATCAGGCCGAGCGAGATCGCCAGGATCACCTCCAGGAGGGTGAAGGCACGCCTCATCGTCGCCCCTCCTCTCCGATGCGCGATCGCGGCCGGCGCGAGCCCGTCTCCGCGGCCTCGAGCAGGGCGCCGTCGTCGCCGGCGCGGTCCCCCGCCCGCGCCGAGAGGCGGACGAGCTGCGTCAGCGTGTACGACACCGGCTCGACGGATGCAGCGGCGCCGTCCTCCCGCGACCTCGACGCCGTGACGGTCACGAGCGTCAGGCCGTCGAAGGGGGAGGGCGAGGTTTCGATCGCGAGGCGCCATCCGGAGGGCCGCGGCGGCGAGTCGTCGAAGGCGGCCCCGCTGGTCTCCTCCTCCCACTCCGGCACAGGGCCGGCGAGCGTCTCGGGCTCCGCGATGCCGGCCTCGAGCTCCGCCAGGGCCGAACGGGCGAGGTCGGCGGCGCGGCGGAGGTCCCTGACCATGGCCAGGGAGGCGACCGCTCGTTCGACCATGGTCAGGATCGCAAGCCCGGCGGAGATGAACAGCGTCATCGCCAGCAGCGACTCCAGCAGGAGCGCGGCCCGACGCCGATCTCGCCTGATTGCCCCGACTCGCCTCACGTCGCCTCCGCTGGATCCTCCGGCGGCAGATCCTGAGTTTCTCTCTCCCGGTCGCCGCTTGCGCCCGGGCGAGCGGTGACCACCCCCGTCCACCCGTTGATCGCCAGCGCGGCCCATCGCGCGTCCGCCCCGATCACCCGCAGTTCGCTCCCCGTCTCGACGACGATGCGTCCATCAGGGAGGGCGATGGCGAGCACCATCTCAAGCGGCGCGGGCTCCGGCGTTGGGTCGGCGCCGGCCTCCAGCCCCGGCGCGTCGCTCCCGTCATCTTCTGAACCGACGCGGCGGAGCGTTGTTCCCTCCGGGAGTTCGGCGAGGAGCGTCTCGTTCAGAGGCCCGTCGGCTGCGGCGCTCGCCTCGTCGTCCTCGACCTCTTCGGTCGTCAGGTCACGAGCACGGATCTCGGTGATGCCGCGATCGGTCCGGACGGCGACGACCTCGATCACCACGCCGCGGCGCTGAGCCTCGGCCCGTGCGAGGGCAAGCGCCGACTCGATCCGCGCCGGGGCCTCGTCCAGTGCCGCGGCGGGGAGCCAGGAGAGCGAGACCGGCACCACCACCGCCGCGAGGGCGACGGCGAGCGCCAGGGCCACCATCAGCTCAACGAGCGTGAAGGCCCGAGGCGACCGGTTCCCGGGACGCGCCGGAGCCACGGCCTCGCCTCACGCCGGCGGCAGCGGCGGGGGAGCGTCGAAGCCGCCCTCGCCGTCGTCGCCGAAGTCCTTCCAGACGCTGATGTCGTCCTCGGTCCCCTCCTGCTTGTCGGGGCCGTTGGACCACAGGTCGAAGGCGCGGCCGCTCTCGCTCTCGGCGCGGTAACCCCAGGGGCTGCCCCACGGATCGGTCGGAATCGGCTCATCAAGGAAGGGACGCCACTTGCCCTGGTCCTCGTCGGAGAGGGCGGACTTGCTCCACAGGACCGCCAGCCCCTCCTCGTCCGTCGGGTAGCGGTTGAAGGCGAGGTTGAACTGCTTCAGGGCGTCCCGGATGCTCTTGAGCTGGATGTTGACGGTCCCCTTGGTGGCCTCGTCGCGGCTGCCCATGAGGTTGACCGTCACCAGCCCGGCGATCGCCAGGATGATGACGATCACGATCATGACCTCCAGCAGCGTGAAGCCGCGGGCGGCGACAGGGGTTCTATGGCGCACGGGATGAGGCATAGCGGTTTCCTTTCCGACGGAACGTCGATCCATCTCCCGCCGGGCAGTCGGCGGCCTCCCCCTCCCCCGGGCCCCGCGAGCGCGGGCGAACGAAAGTGGTCACTAACTACAGTGTACCGCGGTTCTACCGCCGCCGCGAGGGAGGGTTTCGCTCATCGATTCGGCGCGCAACCCTGTCGCCCATCAAAGGTTCTGGCTGATGCGGGTCATGGGCAGGATCAGGGACATGGCCACGAACCCGACCACGACGGCCAGGGCCATGAGCATGACGGGCTCGATCAGTTTCACCGCGGTGGAGAGGAGGCGGTCCACGCGGCCGTCCACGGTGTCGGCGATCCCCAGGAGAACCTCGTCCAAGTTGTTGGCGGACTCCCCCACGGAGATCATCTCGATGATGTCCTCCGGGAAAAGCCCGCTCTGGGCCAGGGGTGGGGCCAGCGGCTGCCCCTGGCGGACGGCCTCGGTCGCCTCCTCGATCGCCCGCTCCAGGAGGCGATTCCCCGCGGCGTCGCGGGCGATCTGCATGGCGGTGAGCATGGGGATGGAGTTGGCGAGCATCGTCCCGAGGATGCGGCAGAAGCGGGAGACGGCCAAGGCCCGGGTCAGGGGGCCGAGGATGGGGGCGCGGACCCTCGCTCGCTCGATCGCTTCCCGAACATCCTCCCGCCGCGACAGCCAGACCCCCAGGGCGACGATGCCGCCGAGGGCGAGCAGGAGGAGCAGCCCGTAACGGCTGACCAGATCGCTGGTCGCCAGGACGAGCCGGGTGCTTGCCGGCAGGTCCATCTTTTCAAACAAGGGCTTGAACATCGGGATGAAGACCCCGAAGACGAGCGCCAGAACGACTGAGCCGACGGCGACGAGGATGCAGGGGTAGATCAGGTTGCCGATGACCTTGGCGCGCAGTTCGGCCTGGGCGGTCATGAAGCGGCCGAGGCGGGCCAGGACCGCTTCCAGGAAGCCGCCTTTCTCGCCGGCCCGGACCATGGCGACGTGGATGGGCGGGAAGACCTCGGGGCGGTCGGACATGGCGTCGGCGAGGTCGCGTCCCTCGGCGACGGCGTCGGCGATCTCCCCGAAGACTTTCGAGAGGCGCGGCGCGGACTTCTGCCCGGCCAGCAGGCGCAGCCCCCGCATCAGCGGCACCCCCGCGCGGAGGAGGTCGGCAAGTTGCGTGTAGGCGGTGGCGAGTTGGCGCGTCGAGGCGATCCGCCGCGCCAGGACGGGACGGCGCTCGTCCTCGACGGTGAGCGAGACGGGCGTGAGGTTGCGGGTCTCGAGTTCGGCGAGGACGGCCTGCTCGCTCGCCCCGGCCAGCATGCCGACCACACGCTCCCCGGAGGCGGTCAGCGCTGTGTACCGGAAACTGGGCATCGCGAGAGAGTGTACCGCCGCGCGGCGGACAGGCTTTCAGCGGCGTGCCACGCCGGGCCCGCAGCGGTCAGGCGCCGGGCTCTTCGCCGGCGGCGTCCGGCCGGGCCTTGAGGAGTTCATCCACCTTCTGCACCAGGGCGGGGTCGTCGGGCGTCACCCTCGGCTCGAAGCGTGCGACGACTCGCCCCTCGCGGTCCACCAGGAACTTCGTGAAGTTCCACTTCGGCTCCCCGCCGATGGGTTCGGGCTGGGCGGCGAGTTGGGCGTAGAGGGGGTGCTTGTTGTCGCCCGTGACGACGATCTTCTCGAACATCGGGAAGGTAACGCCGTAGCGCGAAGTGCAGAACTCGGCGATCTCCTCGTTGGTGCCCGGCTCCTGGCCGCGGAAGTCGTTGGCGGGGAAGCCGAGGATCACGAGGCCGTCGTCCTTCTTCTGCTCGTAGAGCTTCTGGAGCCCTTCGTACTGCGGCGTCAGGCCGCATTTGCTCGCGGTGTTGACGATCAGGACGACCTTGCCCTTGTACCGGCTGAGATCGACCTCGGCGCCGTCGATCGACTTCACCTTGTGGCGGAGGACGTAGGCGTCGTCGGCGGCGCTGCACGCCTTGGCCTCGCCCGAGCAGCACGCGGCCTTGCCGCCGGGGCCCATCCCGATCATCGCGGCCAGCATCGCACCGAGCACCACGGCGCCTGTGGGAGCATGAACTGGCATGTTGACACCTCCTGATCCCCGGCCCCCCGCTCGACCGCCTCCGCAGCGCATGGTAGCGGCCGGGACCGGCCGGATCGGCCCCTACCATCGGGCGGCATGCTCGAACTCACCCGCACCGTCCGATTCTCAACCAACCCGGCGGCGCCATCGGAGGCGGGGGGGGGCGACGTGGAGTGGGGCGAGCCGACGAACACGTTCGCGGCGTTCCCCACAATGCGGGGGCTGGGCCGGCACGATGAACTCGACGTCCGGTGCCGGGGTGAGGTGAACCCGGCGACGGGCTACTTCATCGACATCAAGACGATCGACCGGGCGACGCGGGAGGCGGCGGTGCCGGTGATCGCGCGGGCCTGCCGCGAGACCCCGCACGTGGATCCCGCGATGGTGCTCAGGGACGTCCTGCCGCCCTTGGCCGCGGCGCTGCGGCCGGCGGAGTTGGTAGGGGTTCGGTGGCGGCTCAGCCCGTACTATTCGGTCGAGATGACGACCCGCTCGCCCAGCACGGTGCTGCTCCGGCAGCAGTTCGAGTTCGCCGCGGCCCATCGGCTGCACGTCCCGACGCTGACCGACGAGGAGAACCGGGCCCTGTTCGGGAAGTGCAACAACCCGGCGGGGCACGGGCACAACTACCGGGTCGAGCCGTGCGTGGAGGTGCCCCTGCCAACGCCTCCCGAACCGCCCCGCTTCACGCTGGCGGACCTGGAGCGGCTGACGAAGGCCGCGGTGGTGGACCTGTTCGATCACAAGAACCTGAACACGGACCTTCCCCAGTTCGCCGGCCCGGGGGGAATGAACCCGTCGGTGGAGAACATCGCCAAGGTGTGCTTCGACGAGTTGACACGGGCCATGGAGGCGGCGTCCGCGGGGGCGAAACTTCGATCGGTCACCGTCTGGGAGACCGATAAAACCTCCTGCACGTATCCGGCCGAACCGGCCAGTCTCGCCGGGTGAGGTACACTGATTCAGGGGATGAGGGAGGGGGGCGAGCCAGCGGCCGGGGTTTCTTCCCGGCGGCTTGTCGGTTCCATCTGCACCGCCGGACGCCAACATGGGGATCGCCTCACTTCTACTCGACCGCGGCCTGATCTCCCGAGCCCAACTGGAGGAAGCGCTCGCCGAGCAGCGGGCGACCGGGGAGCGGCTCGACCGCGTGCTGGTGCGGATGGGGCTGGTTTCGCAGGGGCAGGTGCTCCAGGTCATCGGCGACCAGTTCCAGATGCCGGTGGTGGACCTGCAATCGATCAACATCGACTCCGAGGTTCTCCAGGCGCTGCCGGCCAAGCTGGTGTTCCGGCAGAACTGCGTGCCGATCGCGCGGACGGGGGACACGCTGACCGTCGCGACGAGCGACCCGTTCGAGCTCTCCGTGCTGGACGAACTGAAACTGCTGACCGGGTGCTCGATCGAGATCGTGCTGGCGGACGAGGAGGAGCTGCGCAAGTTCATCCGCGAGCGGTACGGCGTGGGCGTGGACACGCTCGACGAGATGTCCGCGGGGCTCGCGGAGTCGGAGGCGATCGGCGCGGCCGCGGCCTCCGACGAGGTGGAGCAGGCGCAGGAGGCGTCGGTCATCCGGTTGGTCAACGACCTGCTCATCGAGGCGGTGACCGAGCGGGCGACGGACGTTCACTTCGAGCCGTACGAGAAGACGCTCGTCGTTCGATACCGGATCGACGGCGTGCTGCAGCGGGCGAACGTGCCGCCGACGATCAACCGCTTCGCGGGGGCGATCATCAGCCGCCTGAAGATCATGGCGAACCTGAACATCGCCGAGAAGCGCCGGCCGCAGGACGGGCGGATCACGCTGCGCCACAAGGGGCAGGAGTTCGACCTGCGCGTGAGCGTGATCCCGATGCTCTTCGGCGAGGGGGTCGTGCTCCGCATCCTGAACAAGGCCGCGGTGCTGATGAGCCTGGACGACCTCGGCATGCCGCGGAACGTCCTCGAGTCGTGGGACCGGCTCATCAACCGCCCGCACGGGATCCTGCTGGTCACCGGGCCGACGGGGTCGGGCAAGTCCACGACGCTCTACGCCTCGCTGAACCGGATCGTCTCGGACGAGATCAAGGCGATCACGGTCGAGGACCCGGTGGAGTACCACATCGCGGGGGTGAACCAGATCCAGGTGAACCACAAGGTGGGGCTGGACTTCGCCGCCGGGCTGCGGTCGATCCTGCGCCACGACCCGGACGTGGTGATGATCGGCGAGATCCGCGACCGGGAGACCGCCGAGACCGCGGTGCAGGCCTCGCTCACCGGGCACCTGGTCTTCTCGACGCTGCACACCAACGACGCGCCCGGGGCGACGACGCGGCTGCTGGACATGGGGGTCGAGCCGTTCCTGGTGGCGTCGTCGGTGGAGGGGGTGCTGGCGCAGCGGCTGGTGCGGCGGGTGTGCACGGAATGCCTGCAGAGCTACACGCCGGACCCGGATGACGTTCCCGAGTCGTTCGAACTCCGACCGGGGGAGACGCTGGTCCGCGGCGGCGGATGCCGGGCGTGCCGGCAGACGGGCTACCGCGGGCGCGTGGGGATCTACGAGCTGCTGCGGATCACGGACACGACGCGCGACATGATCATGCACCGCGTCAACGCGCCGCAGATCGCCGCGGCCGCGGCGAAGGAGGACGCCCTGTTCACCCTCCGCGCCGACGGGTTCACGAAGGTGCGCGCCGGCGTGACCTCCATCGAGGAGGTCATGCGGGCCTTGACGACCTGAGCGGGTGCGGCGCGGCGGTCACTCCGCCCCGTCGCCCCGGCCCTGCACCACATCGTCGTCCTCCCAATCGTCGTCGTCCCAGCCGTCGTGCATGTTCCAGTGCACGCCGTCGTGGCGGCGCTGCTCGGCCTTCTCGATGGCCGCGCCGAGGCCGCCGATGAGCCCCGCGACGACCGGGAAGAGCGGCTCGGCCGCGCCGACGACGCCGGCCATGTCGGCGAGGACTGATCGATTGCCGTAGGTCGTCTTGACGAAGTCGTCGCCCTCCCAGGTGCAGAAGGAGACCCTCGCCCTGACGCCCTTGCTGAGCTCGCTGAAGGGGGGGACGATCAGGCCGGGGTCTCGCTCACGATCGACCGGCGACCGCACGGCGTTGGCCAGGGCCGAGCCGGCGAAACTCACGTACTGGTACCCCGAGCGCATCGTGCTCGCCGTGTCGATGAACGAGACGTTGACGAACTTCTTCCCGCGCGGGAGCGCGTCGGCGAAGGCGGGGTTGCTCGCGAGGCCCTTGTCGCCGCGGCCGGAGGCCTGCGCCGTCCCGGCGACGACCGCCTGGGGGGTCAGGCCGAAGACCACCATGGAATCGGTGATGGCGTAGGTCAGTTCAAGGGGGAAGGGGATGCCGACGAAGACGAGCGTGTGGAACTCCGCGCCATCCTGGGTCCAGGTGCGGATGCGGAGGCGCTGATCGACCGACGGCTTCTGGGCGAGCGCGACGCGGATCGCGGACGCGAGCTTCGCGTTCGCGGCGCGGAACGTGTCGGCGTCCTTGAGCGACAGGAAGAGGACCAGCGAGCCGAGCTTGGCGCCGCCGGTCGAATCGGAGAAGTAGATCCCGGCGGTGTCGCCGAGCGACGGAACGAGTTCGCCGAGCAGGTCGATGCCCGTCTCCGCCTTGAACTTTTCAAGACCGGCGGCGATGCCCGCGTCCGACTCCGCCGCGTCGATGGCCTGCTCGATGAGGTTGGAGAGGTCGAACCGGCCGACCCATGCCGCGGTCGCGTCGGCGGGGATCGCCGCGATCGCCGCGTCCGACAGCGGCTCGGTGGAGAGGTGCAGGTGCCGGGCGTACTTCCTCGCTCCGCGCATCGTGTACGTCGTGACGGAGCGGTCCGGGAGGTACCCGGCCTCGAACTCGTAGCTGATCGCCTCGGGCCCGATCAGGCCGCTCTCGGTGAGCTGGTTGAAGGCTCGCTCCGCCTCCGGCTGCCCGGCGACGAACATCTTCGCCATGTTCAGCAGCGGCGCCAGCGGGGCCGGGTCGAGGCGGGCCCGGATGTACGGCTTGAAGTCACCCGCGACGCCGCCCTGCGGGAGCGATTCGAAGGGGGTGTCCGGGTCCGCGAGGGAGCCGAAGTGGACCTCCCACCGCCAGTCGCCCCCGACCTGCCGCGGGCCGTACCGGAGCATGCCGAAGGGGAGGAACGTCTCGCTCATTTCACCGAACGTCTCGCTCGGCGCCCATTGGAAGGGGGCGCCGCTCTGCGCCAGCAGCCCGCTGACGGCGCCATGCATGGCCGCGGCCTGCTCACGGTCCTTGACGTCGATGCTCGCGACGAGCCCGGCGCCGAAGCCGCCGCCGGAGGGGTCCTGCGGGTTGAAGGTGATCGCGATGCGGGCCGGGCGGGAGAGGATGGTGAGCACGAGGTCGAGGACGTGCGGCGGGACCTTGAAGTCCGGGATCTCTCGCGGCAGTTCGCGGAGCCGTGCGGGAACCATGCCCAGCGCCCGGGCCAGCCCGGCGTCGCGCTCATCCACGATGAAGCGGGAGAGTTCCGCCCGCTCCAGCACCAGCACCGTCGTGGACGGCGGGGCCTCGCCCCCGTTCTGTTCCGGCTGCGCCACCGCCGCAGCAGAGATCGCGACTCCGCCGGCCAGCGCGACGCCCGCCAGTCGCCATGTCCGCCCAAATCCTCGTGTCGTGCGCTGAGCCGTGGTCATTCGTGCCTCCCGCGACTGTGCCCCCCCCCGGAGTTCAGAATCCAAAGCCCTCGGCCGCGAGGGCGCGGCCGCATCCTACCCTAAGCCATTGATCGGGATCATGCGCCCGGGGTTTCGGCATCGTACCAGAATACGGAGCCGATGCCGACGACGTATCATCCCGGCCGCTCGAAACCGCCCGTGACGCCGCCACCGACCCAGAACTCCCCGCGACGCATCCTCCTGATCCGGCCGAGCGCCCTCGGGGATGTCTGCCGCACGGTCCCGGTGCTGGTCAGCCTCAAGCGGGCCTTCCCGGGGGCCGAGGTGGACTGGCTGGTGCAGGACTCCTTCGCCGCGGCGGTCGCGCATCATCCGGACCTCAACGGCGTGGTCCCGTTCCCGCGGGCCGCTCTGGCGAGGTGGTTCAGCCGGCCGGCGGTCTTCCGGCGCGCGGTCGAGTTCCTGGTGGACCTGGGACGCCGCCGCTACGACATGGTGATCGATTGCCAGGGGCTGCTCCGCAGCGGGCTGTTCACGCTGGCGACACGGGCGCCGGTGCGCGTCGGGTACGCCAACGCGGAGGAACTCGGATGGCTCGGGTACAACCGGCGGGCGGATGTGCCGCGGGCGATGCACACCGTGGACCGGATGCTCGCCCTGGCGGAGCACGCCGGCGCGCCGGCCGTCCGCGATATGCGTTTGTACCCGCCCCCGGACGACCGGGAGCGCGTGGCGTCGGATCCCGATCTCGCCGGCCGCCGCTACGCCGTCCTCGCGCCGACCTCGCGCTGGCCGGGGAAGCGCTGGCCGATCGAGCGGTTCGCCGAACTGGCCCGGGCGATGCTCGACGGGGGGCTCGGGGGCTTCGACGCGGTCGTCGTCGTCGGCAGCAGGGGCGAGCGGGAGCAGTGCGGGCCGCTGCTGGCGCTGGCGAGCGCGGGCGGCGCGGGATCATCGCCGAGGCTGCTGGACCGCGTCGGCGCGACCACCGTCGGCGGGCTGATGGCGCTGATCGAACGGGCGTCGCTGGTGATCGCGAACGACTCCGCGGCGCTGCACATGGCCGTCGGGCTCGACCGGCCGGCGATCGGGCTGTACGGGCCGACGGACCTGGCGCTGGTCGGGCCGTACCGGCGCGAGGGGTGCGCCATCCAGCACGTCACGCCGGGGGACGACCTCGACCATAAGAACGAATCCGCGGGCCGGGCGCTCATGGAGCGCATCAGCGTCGAGGAGGTGCTCGCCCGCGTCGCCGAGGTTGCCGCGATCGGGGAGAAGCGCCCCGACGCGGCGGAGGCGCACGGCCATGTCTGACCTCGACAAACGCACGCTGTTCCAGGAACTCGGTTTCGGCGGCGACCCCGCGCCGTATGAGCGGGCCCTGGCCGAAGACGGCCTGAGCCGTCCGGAGAAGCCCAGGATTCACGTCTCCAAGAGAGCGGCCGTAGAAGAATCGCTCTCTCGTCGGTTCCGCCGCGTCTGCGGTCGCGGCGACTGCCAGCGTGCGGCCGCGCGGCGGCCGGACGGGCGGGAGGTCGTGCTCGCCGCCGCGCAGGAGGCGTGCGAGGTCTGCGGCGGGTCGGCGAACCGGGCGGCGGTGGATGGGCTCGTCGAGGCGTTCGGCGCGGCGGGGTGGAGCCGGCTCTGCGTCGTGGGCGGTTCGCCGGGGACGCGGACGGAGTTGGAGTCGCTCGTCGCCGGGCGGATCGAGCTCAGGCTCGTAGAGGGGGCGGGGACGAAGCGGACCTCGGCGCACGCGGCGGCGGACCTGGCGTGGGCGAACCTGGTCGTGATCTGGGGCGGGACGGAACTCGACCACAAGGTGTCGAACCTGTACAAGGGGCCGCGAGTGATCCTGGTGCACAAGCGAGGGATCGCCCACCTCGCGGACGAGGCGGCGCAGGCCGCGAGGCGGGCGCGGGGGCGTTCGAGATAAAGAAAAGAAACGCCCCCGCCGGGGTGAGCGGCGGGGGCGTTGTGAGTCATCACCAGCGCAGTGGGAGAGCGGACGAGGGCCCGCACCCGCCGCGGATCAGCATCCCTCCTGGACCGCCTCGAGCCAGGCGGAGAGGAAGGCGCTGATGTCACTGGAGTTGACAGCGCCGCTCTGGT